>Ga0272444_10002035_pt1 | contig 18953 bp, 15 predicted proteins | sample SSMForm13_FD_201033 | JGI IMG/M metagenome (GOLD analysis project Ga0272444, IMG submission 201033) | Marine sediment archaeal communities from Little Sippewissett salt marsh, Falmouth, MA, United States - SSM-Form-13 | ecosystem: Environmental > Aquatic > Marine > Wetlands > Sediment ... | reverse complement strand
ACGACGAGCGTCTTCGTGCAGAGCGAAGAGTTGACCATCTCCGAACGGCCGATGAACCCTGACTCCTCCGGCATGCCGATTCCTGTTCGCGGAGCGTCCATCGAGACGGAGGCATTCGCGCCTCTCCTGCACCAGGGGCAGGCGGTCATCATGACGGGGACGACGCCCTCGGGCGAAGCGGCTTCCGAGCTCGCTGTTGTGCGCTACTGCACACAAGATGGCGACTACTGCTACGTCGGCTTCGAGAGCGATCTCGAACACACGTACGCCCGGCGCACTGCTCGCCTGCTGGCCAATGTCGGCCGTGCAACGCACGGCGAGACCGTGGCGGACGAGGTCCTCGGCAGCGGAGACGGATCCGTCGGGTTTCAGAACTTCGAGTTGAAGAAGGGTCCCGTAACGTACGTCTCGGACGCCGGCTCCCCACATGGGGCATCGAACAGCCTCGAGGTCGCCGTGGACGGCATCGAGTGGGGGGAGACGCCAACCTTGTACGGTCAGGGGCCGGAGGACCGCGTGCTCATTGCGTCGATCGACGACGAAGACACGATGTCGGTTGGCTTCGGCGACGGCCGTACAGGCTCCCGGCTGCCGACGGGAAGCGGAAACGTCATCGCGTCCTACCGGACAGGGCTCGGTACAAGCGGAAACGTCGGCGCCGATGCCATCAAGACCCTGCTCGATCGCCCACGGGGCCTGAAGGGAGTCCGCAATCCGTGTGCTGCCAGCGGTGGGGCCGATCGAGAGACGCGTGAGCAAGCTCGGGAGAACGCCCCGAACACCGTACGTACGTTCGAGAGGGTCGTCTCCCTTCTCGACTTCGAGGACGCCGCGCGAGAGTACGCTGGCGTCGCCAAGGCAGTCGCCACGGTGGAGTGGACGGGCATCGAGCGACTCGTACGCCTGACCGTTGCAGGAGACGAGGGCGCCGTCCTCGACACGGAGGAGCTCAGTCAGGTCCGCGAGTATCTCGACGCCCGGCGAGACCCGAACCGACTCCTCGTCGTCCAGGCGCACGAGCCCATTCCCATCGAGGTCGAAGCCTCGATCGAAGTGGATTCCGCGTACGACGCGGACTCCGTCAAGGCCGCGGCGGAGGACGCTCTCTTGGACCACTTCGCGTTCGACAACCGGAAGCTCGGAGGGGCGGTCCACATGAGCGATCTGTACGAGGCGCTCGATGCCGTCGACGGATTGACGGCGTCGAAGATCCTCGTCCTACGGCCGGAGGGTGTCGTGATCGGCGATCCTCCCTGGCATCTCCGGATCAAGCCGCGCGAGATCGCGAGCCTCTCCAGTGAGAGTGTTCGAGTGTCTGCCGGAGGGCTGAACGCATGAGCCAGAAGCATGATCTCTACTCTCTGCTCCCCTCCGTTTATCGGATCCGAGACGCGGAGCGAGGCTACCCGCTCCGCGCGCTCCTTGACGTCATCGCGGAGCAGGCTGACCTCATCAAGGGGAACATCGACCAGCTCTGGGACGACTTCTTCATCGAGACGTGCAGCGACTGGGTCATTCCGTACATCGGCGACCTTGTGGGCACACGGGTTCTGCATGATGTCGCACAACCTCCACGCGCCGACGTCGCCAAGACGATCTACTACCGGCGGCGGAAGGGGACGCTCCCGATGCTTGAAGAACTGGCTCGCGACGTCTCCGGCTGGTCGGGGCACGCCGCCGCTGAGTTCGAACTCCTTGCCTGGACACAGAACGTGAACCACGTCCGGGTCCGCGTGCCGAGAGATCCGGATCGAAGGCACCTCCTTGCCGTCAATGCCGTCGGAACAGCCCACATCCGCGACGCAAACCTCGCGAGTCAGGCCGACGGCCCCTTCGACAGCCTGGCGCACACGATCGACGTTCGGCCGATCGAGCAGTCGACCGGCCGTCACGGAACGAAGAAGCTCGCCTTTCACCTTTGGCGTCTCGAGCCATACAGGATGGAGGGCGTTCCCGCGCACAAAGTTCCCGGAAGTACGGGTCTCTTCACGTTCAGCCCTCTCGGGAATCCTGTCCATCTCCTAACCGATGCCGAGCGAGAAGCGGGCGAGACGGAGCTCGCAACGGAGATCCATGTCCCCGGGCACATCCGTCCGCTGGCGTTCCACTTCGACACGACGTCCTACTACGGACCGGGCAAGAGCCTGCGGCTCTACACCCAGGCGGAAGGCCAAGATCCCGTGGAAATAGGGCCAGGCAAGATTCGTTCCGCCCACCTTGTCGGCTGGGGCGATCTACCCAACTGGGGCGACTTCGAGGACTGGAGAGAGAGCAGTACCAGCGAACTCGTCGCCGTCGATGTCGCCCATGGACGGATTGCCTTCCCGGAGGCAAGGTCCCCGTCGAACCTCTTCGTCGACTACACCTATGGCTTCCCGTCGGATATCGGCGGCGGCCCGTACGATCGCTCGTCCCTTCTCGCCGAAGCGAGCGATGACGTCCACCTGGTGCGTGTCAAGAAGGGGACTTCGATGGACACGCTGTCGAAAGCCATCGACGAATGGGAAGGCTCCGGAGTCCCAGACGGAGTAATCCGGATTGAGGACAACGGCCGATACGCCTTGCCGGCAGACATTGCGCTTCCCTCCGGCGGGAGCCTGACAATCGAGGCAGCAGACCAGAATTGCCCAATCCTCTCGCCTAACTTGACTCCACACTGCATGAAGATCACCGCACTCGACGGGCCTGCATCGCTCAGCCTGAACGGCGTCTGGATGATAGGCGGATTGGAAGTGGAAGGGGACCTAAAGCTCTCCCTCATCCACAGCACACTCGTTCCGGGGCGCAGGCTCACCCTGGAAGGACTGCCCAGCCTTCCGAGCGCCTCGAGCATCGAGATCGCTCGAGACAGCGATGGTGTGCCATCCACAGCGACCGCGGGGCTCAGTGTGCACGTCGACTCCAGCATCATCGGACCGATCCGACTCCCCGAGACCTGTGATGATATCGTTATCCGCGACAGCATCATCGATGGCCTGGAATCGGCGGCCATCCGCGGGACCGAGACAGACGAGGACGCCCCCGAGTTGTCAATCGAGCGTTCGACGATCCTCGGCGATGTCCGCGCGAAGGAACTCGCCATGGCCTCTGAGGTCATCTTCTCGGGAGACGTCCGCATTGAACGACGGCAATCCGGCTGCGTTCGCTTCAGCTACGTGCCCGACGGGAGCAGGACGCCGCGTCGGTACCGCTGCCAGCCGCAGCTTGCGCTCGAAGCCTTCGTGCGGGAGCCGGGCGGACGGCCAATCCCCGAATCGGATCTGACGCCAGAAGAGAGAGAGGCCATTCTCTCCCGGGTTGTTCCCTCGTTCACAACCACGAGATACGGACACCCAGCCTTTGCACAGCTGCGCCTGTCTTGCTGCAAGGAAATCAGGCTCGGGGCCGAGAGCGGCGCCGAGATGGGAGTGTTTTCAAGTCTCCGTCAGCCGCAACGGGAGGGGAACCTCCGAACGCGCTGGCGTGAGTACGTGCCCTTCGGCCTGGAGGCCGGCGTGATCTACGAGACCTAAGCGGGAGGAGACGACATGAAAGGCGACTTCAGTCGATTCACCGACGACCCCAAGAAACACTACTCCGGCGTTCTCAAGCAGCAAGGACGAGTCGACCTGGACGCCGATTGGAACGAGGAGGTCGCGATTCGCCACCACCTCTCCCGCACAACGAGAAAGGATGTGATCGGCCCCTGCGGTGTCCCGGCAGGTTCGGACGGCTTCAGGATCGGCATCACGGCCGACAAGTCGGACCTGACGATCTCTGCGGGACGGATCTACGTCGACGGGATCCTCTGTGAGCTCGATACGCTCGCCAGGTACAAGAGTCAGCCGGACTTCCCGGATCCACTAGGCCATGGCTGCCCGGTCCCGCAGGCACCGACAAGCGGCTCGCGAACGGATCTGGTCTATCTCGATGTCTGGGAGCGAAACCTGACGGTCCTCGACGATCCGGAGATCCGCGAGATCGCCCTCGGCGGCGTCGACACGACGACACGTGTGAAGACCGTTTGGCAGGTGAAGGTCGAGACGGGTGTACCCAACAAGAGCTGGCGACCAACGTCAAGCCATGCCAGTCTCACGGTGACAACCGATGAGGTCCCCGACCCTGAGGATCCTTGTCTCCTCGCCCCGGAGGGTGGCTATCAGGGCATCGAGAATCGGCACTACCGCGTCGAGATCCACAAGGGTGGGAGTATCGGTGACGCGACGTTCAAGTGGTCGCGCGACAACGCGTCCGTCGTCTACGGAGTCGAGTCGGCAGGATCGAGTGAGGTCAGACTCCTCGAAATGGGAAAGGACCAGATCCTCGCCCTGAAGGTGAGCGACTGGATCGAGATCCTCAGCGACGATGAGATCCTGCATGGCAAGCCGGGCGTCCTGGCAGAAGTCGAAGCCGTCGATGAGACGACTCGGATCGTCACCCTCGCAGCCGGACACGCTGCGATCCCCACGGGGGACCATCTCAAGGCGATCCGTTGGGACCACGCCGGCCCAGCGATGCCTCTACCGACCGCGGATGCGGAACACCTGGAGGATGGGATCTGCGTTCAGTTCGCCGGGGACCACTTCCTCACCGGCGACTACTGGACGTTCGCCGCGCGGGCCGGTGTCGGCCTGATCGGCGAACCTCAGGGAGACGAGCCACATGGGATCATTCACCACTACTGCCCCCTCGCGCAGATCGTGTGGAAGGATGATGATTCAGATCCCGACATCCCCGACGAACGGGATCCATTCGATCCCCTGACGAGCCAGATCCGACTCTACTACGTCGGAGGCACCGGCCAAGACGTGATGCCGCCTCCTGGCGGGAATGCCGAGCTGGCGAGGCCCCTCCAAGTTGGCGTCACCCAGCCGGGCATGCAGGTTCGGTTCGAGACGGAAGAAGGGATCGTGTCGAGCAATGCGGCCGTGGAGTCCGGGACGGATGGCGCGACGGAGTGGATCGTCGTCGAGTCGGACGCGGATGGCATCGCGGAGTGCAACTGGACGCTGGATGCAGCTGGAGCACAAACACAGCAGGCTATAGCCACCCTGTGGGAAGGTGCCGGTCCCGCCGAGGAGGGGAATCCCATCCCTGGCGTCATCCCCCTTCGCTTTCACGGCAACCTCTCCCGGGCAAGCGACGTTTCCTTCAACCCGACAGGGACTGGGTGCGATTCCGAGTCCACAACGGTGCAGGAGGCTCTAGACGAACTCTGCGGCAAGACCAGCCAGCTGTCTCAGTACGTCCTCCGATGCATCAGTGGGAACGGTCAGAGGGGAAGCGCGGATAGTCCTCTCTCCAACCCCCTCGTCGTGCGCGTCACAGATCTGAGCGGGGAGCCCATCTCCAACGCCGAAGTCAGGTTCACGATCAACGTGGAATCCGCGGCGAGTGACTCGCCAGGGAGTCTGAGCGGCATACAGGGGTCTGCAATCTCGCTCTTGGAGACCTCAGACGCTGACGGTCTCGCGGAAGTCGACTGGACACTCGGCGGCTTCCTGAGCACCTCCACTCCGCAGCAGGTACTGGTAACGCTAAGCGCGGTCGCCGGAGGCTCGGTCGATCCGGCTCCCCCACCCGTCGTCTTCTTCGCGTTCGAGGGAGCGCAGCAACCTCTTCCGGTCGACGGCACAGGAGTGGAAGACGTCATTCCTGGCGGCCCTCCGTTCCTCCTTCCGGTGGACCCGCCCGAACCTCCTGATGGGATGGTGTTCGCCAACATCGATTACCTCGAAGAGCATGGTGTCGTTGTCGAGTTCAGCGAGGCGGTCAACCCGGACTCTGTCAACCGATTCACCTTCGTCGTCACGTTGCTGGTCGCAGAGGGCGGCGAGATTGCATCGGACGTGAACACGTCGTCGTTCTCCGACTTCCACGCACTCGGGAGTATCGATGTCGCGCAGGACGGGATGTCTGCCGTGTTCCGCTTCTCAGAGACGGCCCTCCACCAGCTCAGGAACCTCCACTACTACTGCGGAGTTCCGGAGCGGGTCGGGTCGTCGCCACGATTCCTGCCATGCCGCGTGACGCTGGAGAGTCGTCACATCCTCGTCGCAGGTGCAACTACGGGTAATCCCGTGTACATCGGCACGCATGCGCATGAGGAGTGGTTCCTGATCGCGCCGCCTGGAGCAGCTTGGTTGCACATCGGCGCCAAGGCCGACGTGCAATCGGTTGCACAGTCTGGAGTCGACGTTCTGTACAAGGTCACGCTGGCGAACAACTCGGCAGCCTCCGTAACCGTCACGAACCTTGAGGACAAGCACGGCGCGATTCCGGAGTTTGCGCCCGTTGCTCTCGCTCCCGGCGAATCCGAGGAGTACGTGGTCTCGCGACCGGTCTCAGGCAATCCGGATACGCTTGACACAAACACGGTCACAGCGAACGCAGTCGACCCTCAGGGCAACCAGATCGCGGAGACGGCCATCGCCGACGTTCGCATCGAGCCGGAGCCGCCCGATCGGATCTACATCATCCCGAACCTCTACCACAACGCCCTCCTCAACGCATCCGAACTGCCGGATCCGGTGCAGCAGGATCAGCTGCTTCAGGGGCTATCGCTTGGGCTTGATCGCGCTGCGCTACAAGACCAACTCTCCGGGTTTGCCTTCTACAGCGTCCCGCAGCAGTCGGCGGAGGCGAACCAGCTGCTCACAGCCGTGATCGCAGGCCGGCAGACACCCTGGGCCCTTGCGTGCGCCACGGAACTCGAGCCTGTCGCAGTCCAACTGAAGGCGCTGCTGGACGCAGCGAATCCGGAGGATATGCCCGTATACATCGAAACGTCTGATGACGAGAACCTGGTCACTCAGCTGGAACGTGCCCAGGTTACGGGACTCGCGATCCTTAGCGACAGGTCCTTGCGCGCCAAGAGCAAGGCGTCCATCGATGAACTGATTGCCGATCTGGTTGCGCTAGGGCTCCTTCAGTACGAGAGGAACCAGATGATCTAGCAACCGAGGGTGACTAGTTCTCCGTCAGGATCTCGTCGTCGTACTGGGTTTCGATCTGGTTCTTGTGCTTGCGTTCGTCGTTGGCGAGCGACTCGAAGAGCGACTGCGTTTCTCCGCCGGCTCGCGCGAGTTCGTCGTAGAGGGCGGCGGCGCCTTCCTCGCGCTTCATCGCGAGGATCATCGCCTCTTGGACGTTCATGTTCTCCGTCGCCTCGGCGCCAACGAGCATCTCCGAGATCTTCAGGTCCTGGGGAGCAGGTGCCCCCTCGCCCCCGGGCAGATCCTCCGGCGTCAGATGAGCCAGCATCTCGTAGTGGCCGTGCTCGGTGGCTGCCATCTCGGCGAACAGAGCGACGACGGCCGGGCTCTTCACCTTCGCCGCCCACTCCTTGTAGAACGCCTCGGCCTCGAGTTCCTTCTCCATCGCAAACTCAATCGCACGCTTGATCTCTTCGTTCACTGTTCCCTCCTCATGGACGCAGACGATACGTGAGGACGCCCTGCACCTCCAGCTCGCTCAGCCGTCTTCCGACCGGCTTCTGCGGCCCTCAGAACGCTTCGGCGGCAGTGGGAAGAACGCACTCGTGCGCTTGACGTACTCGTCATAGCCGGGCCTCCGAGTCCGAAGCCCCCGCTCGAGCATCCGCACGCCGGAGACGCGAAGGAGCAAGAACGTGATCGTGATCGGACCGATGATTGACGCCCATCCCCACGGCACGGAAACAGCAACCAAGAAGATGCCCCACCAGAGGACGGCCTCGCCGAAGTAGTTCGGATGCCGGGTGTATCGCCAAAGGCCGCGGTTCATCACGCGTCCGCCGTTCGCAGGATTCCGCTTGAATCGGGCCAGCTGTGCGTCACCGACAGCTTCGAAGCCGAACCCGATCAGCCAGAGCCCCGCGCCGACGACGTCGAAGATCGACAAACCAGCCCGTCCGTCAGCCAGAGCAAGGGCCAGAATCGGTGCCGCGACGACGGTCAGGAGCAGCCCCTGAAGGAGGAAGACCTTGAACAGACTGCGCCACCAGAAGCTGGAGCCCGCCTCTGCCCGCCACTTGGCGTACCGCCAATCCTCCGCTCGTCCCCAATTGCGAACCGTGACGTGCGCCGCCAGACGCCCGGCCCACAGAGCGACCAGCCCCAGAACGAGAAGGCTGCGCCACGTTGGACCTCCAGCGATGACGGGCAGGCTCGCGGCCAGGACCGCGAAGCCCGGCCCCCAGAACGAGTCGACGATCCCGGCATTCCGAAGGATGAGGCTGAGGATCCAGACACAGCTCATGTATGCGACCGCAATCCCAACCGCCCAGCTGACAAGCTCGAGACTCGCCATCGATCGACCATCCCTTCGTAGCTCTCCATCATCGGGAGAGGCCATCCGCCTGTCAATCCTTGCCCGCAACCGACCGCAGTTGCTACAGTCTGTGGCGATACTATGAACACACAGAAAGGGAGCAACGAGCAGGAGCTGCCGGTCATCCACGAGCTCTTCGCGCAGTCGGTGGAGCGCTATCCCGATCATGTCGCTGTCCGCAACACGAGGGCCTACTCGTCCGAGCCGGATTCGATCGACTACGGCGAACTCGATCAGCTCTCCGATCGTGTCGCTGCCGGGCTGCAAGCTTCAGGTGTCAAGAAGGGCGATCGTGTGGTCATCCTCTCCCGCCCGCGGATCCGATTTGCCGCCGCTCTCCTCGGGTCGTTGAAGGCGGGCGCGTGGGTGGTTCCATTCGACCCGGCTCTGACGAAGGAGGAAATCAGCGTTCTGGTGGAGCACGCCCAGCCAAAGGCCGCGTTCGCCTCCACCAACCTGCTCGACAAGCTGCCGCCTCAGAGCGTCGTTCGCGTCGACCTCGACGATCAGTCAGGCGTGCCGTTCGAAGCCTTCTGCAAGGCTGCTGAGCCGGAACGTCCGGCCGTCTCTCCGGAGGATATCGCGATCCTCGCCTACACGTCCGGGACGACGGGCCGCCCGAAGGGTGTTCTGCTTTCCCACGGGAACATCGCCTCCGACCTGATCCATGGAACGAAGGTCATCCCGATCCTGCCCGACGACGTCCTGCTGTCGATCGCGCCCTGGCATCACATCCTGGGGCTCGTCGCCTGTCTGATTCTCCCGCTCTACGGAGGGAGCACGGCGATGTACACCGACGACTACCGTCGCTTGGCGGAGCTGATGGTCAAACACGGAGTCAGCATCTTCACCGGTGTCCCCAAGCTCTACCACGCGCTCTACGCGAAGCTGATGGAGAAGGTCGGCGGCTCGCTTGCCGGCCGTATCCTCTGGCGCGTTGCACCGCGGATTGTCGGAAACGGCATCAAGAAGAAACTGACGGGCGGACGCCTGCGATTCTTCGTCTCCGGATCGGCGCCGCTCGACCCGCAGGTCGCTGTCGGTTTCCGCCGGATGGGGATCGGCATGATGGAAGGCTACGGTCTTACGGAGACCTCGCCTGTGATCTCGCTCTGCGATCCGTTCGGGAAGAAGGCGGGGTCTGTCGGTCGTCCGATTCCTCACGTGGAAGCACGTGTTGTCAGCCCCTGGCCGGACGGCGTAGGCGAGCTACTCGTTCGGGGTCCGATCGTGATGCAGGGCTACTACAACGACCCGGAGGCGACGGGGAACGCCATTGACGCGGAAGGGTGGTTCCACACAGGTGATCTTGCCTGCCTTGACGAGGACGGCGAGATCTTCCTGAAAGGGCGGGCGAAGAATGTGATCGTGCTCGAGTCGGGCAAGAACGTCTATCCGGAGGAGCTCGAGTGGGAGATCGGGCGGATCCCGTACGTGGAGGAAGTCCTCGTTCGCTACCGTGAGTCGGACGGCGAGATCGAGGCGGTCGTCTATCCGAATCGGGAGCGCCTCGCGGAAGTTGCCGGGACTACGACAAGCGATGAGCCAACTGGAATTCGCGAGCTGATCTGGAACGAGATTCGGGTACGGCTCCAGCGTCTGGCGCCCTACAAGCGCTTGCGGAGCATCGGTCAGCTTGCCCTCACCGAGCGGCCGTTCCCCAAGACAAGCACACTCGACATCAAGCGACACTTGTGGAGACGGAAGGAAGCCTGATGACTGACGTCCGTTGGCATGTGGCGAAGTGGAACTTCCTGGCGTGGGCGGAGACATTGGTGAAGATGCTCGGCATCGGCGTCGCAATCTACGCGATCACGCAGCCCGTGATCCGGGCAGAGTCCTGGAATCTCCTGTCGGTGGTGGGCATTGCCGTTCTCGGGATTCTCACTGCGGGCATCGTGTTGGCGATCTGGGATCGACTGAGACGACGCGAGATCATCTCGATGGTCTTCGTGATCTTCAACGTCATCGGCCACGGAGCTGCCGTGGCCTACGCCATCCTCGCCCGCGGGATCACGCCATACGTTGCCACGTTCGCGGCAGCAATGCTCGCCGGAGATCTGATCAAGATCGGATTCATTCGAAAGACCGACTTCACGCTGGAGGGTGTCTCCAGAGGAAGGCTCATCGGCCTGACCGCGATCTACGTTGTCGGGTACGCGGCCGTCTTCGGGCTCTCGGCCGCTTCGGGCATCTGAGATGATCAGGCAGCCGAGACCACGAATCGTCTTCAGCAAGTGTCTCGGCTTCGCGCGGTGCAGATACAACGGCGTCACCATCACCGATCGCGTCACCGAAACCATCAAGCCCTTTGTCGAGCCGATCTGCACCTGCCCGGAAGTCGAGATAGGTCTCGGTGTGCCTCGCCCGCCGATTCGACGCATCGAGGAGGGCGGCCAGATCCGCCTCTACCAGCCGGAAACTGCACGCGATCTGACCGAAGCGATGGACGCGTTCTGCAACGAATTCCTGTCCGGACTCCCGGCCGTCGATGGGTTCCTGCTCAAGTACCGCTCGCCCTCGTGCGGGCCGAGCCAGGTCAGGATCTTCAACAGCACCAAACCGAACGCCGGCCATCGGAAGGGAGCGGGCGCGTTCGCCGAGGCCATCGGCGAGCGGTTCCCCGGCCTTCCTCTCGAAGACGAAGGTCGGCTGCAGAGCTTCGACATCCGCGAACACTGGCTCACGCAGGTCTTCACCTTCGCACGTTTCCGCGCGGCCGAGGAAGCAGGAGCGATGCGCGCCATCGTCAGCTTCCACGCGAGGCACAAGCTTCTCCTCCTCGCCTACAACCAGACGGCCATGCGAGAGATGGGGAGAATCGTCGCCAATGCGGACCGGCTGCCGGCGCCTACGGTCTTCGCTCGCTACCGGGAGCAGCTGGGACGCGCACTCAGCAGGGCCCCCAGGCGGCGTAGCGCCCTGAACGTGCTGCAACATGCATTCGGCTACGTCTCGGATGAGCTCACATCCGAGGAGCGAAAGCACTTCCTCAACAGCTTGCGCGCGTATGGAGAGTCCCGCATTCCCCTGAGCGCGCTCACGACGCTCCTGCGCTCCTGGATCCTGAGGTTCTCAGTCGATTACCTCGCCGATCAGGTCTACTTCGAGCCGTACCCTCAAGAGCTCGTTCAGGTGCTCGATTCTGGAAAGGGACGAGACATCTAGATCTGCAGCGAGGCCTTCTAGGCGAGCCTCTGGCGGCGCACGCCCTTCGATGCATACATGCGAACGTCGGCCTGCCGCAGTACATCATCGAGAGGCTGACCGTCACTCGGAGACCAGTAGGCCATGCCGATGGCAAGCGAGATCGGAGTCGGTGAGAACTCCGGATCTCGGCTCCTCTCCTCAATCGCCTTTCTGAGCCGCTCGGCAATGATGTCCGCCTCTCCGTTCGTTTCGGGGAGGACGGCGAGGAACTCGTCTCCCCCATATCGGATCACGATGTCGACGCTGCGAAGCTCCTCCTCGATCTCCTTGGCGACGTTGCAGAGGACGCTGTCTCCGATCTGATGACCGAATGAGTCGTTCACGGACTTGAAGCCGTTGATGTCGATCATTAGGAACGCAAGTGGGTGCTCGTACCGTTTCGAGCGCTCCAACTCCTTGCCGATTCGTTCGGTGAAGTGACGCCTGTTGTAGACGCCCGTGAGTGGATCGTGCGTCGCCTGTTCCTCGAGTTCGGTGTGGAGGTGAATCCGCTCCATTGCCTCTGCCGCGTGCCGAATGAGGAGTCCGAGGAGCTTCGCATCCTCTTGAGAGAAGGCGTGCGCCTCCTTCGAGACCACCTGAAATACGCCGAAACTGCCCAGCGGCAGGCTGATGCCCGACTGGATCTCCGAGTGCGTCGGCCTAGCGTTCGGAACCTCCTCAAGCGAGCCGAAGACGTAGGTCTGACCGGTCTTCAACGTCTCGGAGGCCAGCCCGCCCTCTTCAAGCGGCATGTTCCGGCTCTCGCCCGGCTTGATCCCATCCGATGTCGCCTTTACGACGAGATGATCACCTTCGACGATGTCGAGCGTGCACTTGGTGAAGGAGAGGATCTCCTCGGCGGCATGGACGGTCAGCCGGCAGACATCATCCTCACTCTTGGCATCGGCCAGACGGTAGGCCGCCTGATGCAGCTCCTCGACCTTCCGGTTCGCCTCCAGGAGCGCCTCTTCGGTGTGCTTGCGGTCTCGGATGTCGCGGACGAGCACGATGTCGGCCGGCCTGCCCAAGTACGCCAGGACGCCTGCGTTGATTTCGACGGGAATGGCTTCCCCCGACTTGCAGAGAACGCGCGTCTCGTAGATTGAGGGAACGTCCTCTCCCGCCATCCGGCGAGCGTAGCGCGTCTGCACGAGGTCGACATCCTCTGGATGCAGGTATCTGGCGAGGTCCGTCCCGACGATGTCCTCCACCGCGAAGCCGAAGAGCTCCGCAACACGAGGATTCACATACTGAATGACTCCGTCTTGGATTACGGCGACGCCGTCGTTGGAGCGCTCGACCAGCATGCGGTAGGCTTCCGTATCAAGGGAAGCTCCTCCGCGTGTTTCATTTCCATGCATCTAGAGTCCCCCTTTCCACCTCTGCTATGGCAGGTTCACAGTATAGCCGCATACATCCTCTGCCTCGACATCGAAAGGGGAAGTGTCTGGCCGACGTCTCGCTGGAGCCTACGGAATCACTCCGACAGCTCTGCCGACTGCCGCGAAGATCTCGGTGACTTCGCTGAGTTGCTCGTCTGTGTGCGTTGCCATGTAGCTCGTCCTCAGAAGGGACTTCCCTTCGGGAACGGCAGGAGGAATCGCGACATTCGTGTAGACGCCGCCATCGAGGACCGACTTCCACAAGCTCATCGCGTCGATGGCGTTTCCCACGAAGATCGGAATGATCGGCGTCTGGCTCTCACCGACGTTATAGCCGATCTCACGGTAGTCCTTGCGCATGCGCTCGGCGATGTGGTTCACACGATCGACGCGCTCCGGCTCGCGCTCAAGGATGTCAAGTGCGGCAAGAACTGCGGCGACGTTGGACGGAGGCAGGCTCGCACTGAACATCAGGGACCGCGCGGAGTGCTGGATCCACTCGATGACAGCTTCGTCGCCGGCGATGAAGCCTCCGATCGATGCGAGAGACTTGCTGAACGTCCCCATGATCAGATCGACATCGTCGGTCAATCCGAAATGAGCGGCGGTGCCACGCCCTCCTCCGACAACACCGATGCCGTGTGCATCGTCTACCATCAGCCGCGCGCCGTACTCCTTGCAGACGGGAACGATATCCGGCAGTGGTGCCAGCTCGCCCCCCATGCTGAACACGCCGTCGACGACGACCAGCTTCCCAGCTCCCGCCGGACAGGACTTGAGCGCTCGCTCCAGGTCGCCGACATCGTTGTGACGGAACCTGACCATGCGACCGAGAGCGAGACGGCTTCCGTCAACGATGCTCGCGTGATCCTCCTTGTCGCAGAGGATCACGTCACTGCGCCCTGCCAAAGCCGAGATCGTGCCTAGGTTGACCTGGAATCCCGTGCTGAAGACGAGCGCCTTCTCCTTGCCGAGATAGGAGGCCAGCTTGCGCTCGAGTTCTAGATGCATCGCCAGCGTGCCGTTGAGGAACCTGGATCCGGTACAGCTCGTCCCGAATTCGCGAACTGCTTCGATGGCCGCCTCGCGGACCGCCGGATGCGTCGTGAGCCCGAGGTAGTTGTTGGAGCCGATCATGATCAGCCGTCGCCCGTCGACGGTAACCGTCGTTCCCTCGGTTCCGTCGAGAGGAATGAAGTAGGGATAGATGCCCATCTCTCGCGCGGTTCTCGGATTTGTGGGAAAGCCGAGGGATTGCGCGAAGCTCGGGTCCTCGGCGAAGCGCCTGCATCGTTCGAAGAGATCCACCGATTGGCTCCTTGTTCCTTTACGACTTGCTCACCGACATGTCTCTACCCGACATCGTAGTGCTTCAGTAGTTCCCGCTCGAAGAAACGCTGCGGAAGGAGGGGCTTCGCCATCGTCGACAACCTCTGAGAGAGTGAGCCCACGGTGTAGCGAAGCCTCGGGGACGAGTCCTGGAGAATGCGAAGGATCAGTCGAGCGAAGAGATCGGGCGCTGCTCCGCCCATCTCATCGCGTTCCGCGGCCGCCAGTGCCGTCTTCGAACGGCCGGCATAGACATCCATCGGACCTGCCACTCCTTGGCGGTTCCCGGTGAATCCGGTGTTGAAGTCGCCCGGCTCGACGACGCAGACCCTCACGCCGAACGGCTTGACCTCCATCCTTAGGGCCTCGGTCAATCCCTCAATCGCGTACTTCGTCGCGCTGTAGAGCCCCTGAAACGGTAGACCAATCCTGCCGGCGAGCGAAGAGACATTGACAATCCAGCCTTCGCCCTGGTCTCGCATGATCGGAAGGACGGCCCTGCAGACGCGCAGCATCCCGAAGAAGTTGGTCTCAAACAGCGCTTTCGCCTCGTCGATCGACGCTTCCTCGACCGCCCCGCTGATTCCGTAGCCTGCGCAGTTCACGACAGCATCCAGGCGACCGGCCTCATCGCGAATCCGCTCAATACACGCACGAACGGAGTCGTCCCCATTGACATCAAGCGTCACCGTCCGCCGGGGTCCATCTCCGCCAGAAGTGAGGGATCGCGACGCCGCGTATGTGATGAACCCGCTTCGCGAGAGGAGGTCTGAACATGCCTTCCCGAAACCGGAGGAAGCCCCCGTCACCAGAACGATCTTGTCCCCGTCCGCCATGTGCCCCCGTTTCGCAGTCCGGGCGGGACTCCGATGGTGCCTCCCCGGGCCCGCGCCGTTCGTCGTCACCAACGTGTGCGCCAGACTAGGCGACGGTGTGAAGAAAGTCAAGCCAGAAGGGAGTTCTGTTCAATCGACTCGATCCCGCTCCCCTTCCAGAGCACGTGGAGGTTGGCCTCCACTCCGACGAGTCCTATCATCCATCAGTGAATGCTATCGGGCGACTTCAGCGATTGCGTGTTCCAAGAACTGCTCGCGGACTCGACCTCGCCATCCGTTATCTCGTTCGCCATGCGTATCGGTCCATTCCCTACTACAGGTCTCTTCTCGATCGAGCAGGAATCGATGAAGCGACCATCCGATCGCACGAAGACCTCCAGCGAATCCCCACTACGAGCCGCGTAGCCTTCTCGAAGGTTGACACGAGCCAGTGCGTCGACCCGCACGTCCATCTCAATCGTTGCTTCGTGAAGACAACGAGCGGAACGTCCGGCGTTCCCCTTAGGTTCTACATGAGGCGAACGGAACTGGCCTATCGAAGGCTGACGCTTGGACGCGTCGTTCTGCGAGCCGCGCCTGTGCTCCCGCCGTGGAGAATCGTCGAACTCGGGCGCGTCTTCTCGAGGCCAAAGCCGATTGTGAGACGCATCCCCGGCCTCCTGACCATCGCAAAGCCACAAGGGCTTGAAGAGCCAGCAATCCAGCTCGATTGGCTGCGACGAATCCGTCCACAGATCGTCGAGGGCTTCCCAACGGCCCTGGAGGTTCTCGCAAGAGCCTGCCAGAAGGAGAGCTGGCGCATTCCTCGACCCCGTGTCGTCATCAGCAGGGGCGAAGTTCTCTTCCCAGACGTGCGCCAGCTCATCGCTGATGCGTTCAGCGCACCGGTTGTCGATCACTACAACAGCGAGGAGATCGGGAACATCGCATGGCAATGTCCGCTCGATCCAGAGCGAATGCACATCAACAGCGACACATGCTTCCTCGAGATCGTCGACTCAGAGGGGCGGCGTCTGCCGCCCGGCGAGCCGGGGTCGATTGCGCTCACGAACCTCTACGACTACACAATGCCCTTCATCCGCTATACCGTCGGCGATCGCGGGATGCTGCTGCCAGATGCGGATGAGCGCTGCCGTTGTGGTTCTCGAGGTCCAAGCATGGCGCTACTCGAAGGGCGCGAAGACGACATTCTCCGAATGCCCGTCGGCAGCCTCGTCTCGCCCCGTGTCATCGTGACCGCGATGTTCTGGCACAACGGTGAGGCGATTCCGGGAGTACACAGGTACCAGCTCATCCAGAGGCTGGCCGATCGTCTGGAAGTACGTGTCATCCTGGAGAACGCACACGCTCCCGATTGGCGCGAAAAGCTGCTAGCAGGAGCCCAACGAGCTATGCCCGGAGTCGAGCTGGACATTCGCCAAGTCGACTCCATCCCACTCGATGCATCGGGCAAGTACAAACGTGTGATCTGTAGCGTGCCCCGGGAGGAGTGATCGAGGTGCGCTTCAACCCCGCGTTATCGCATGGTCTTGATTTCGTCGCGCGACTCCAATACTGTTGGCCAGCATTCGGCGCATGATCCGCCATGCGATGGAGGGATTGGCATGAACAGAGACCGAACGTTCTCGTCCAATCCCGTCGTCGTTTCGGTGCCGAGATCCACGCACCACCATCATCACGTAGCCTAGAGACGATTCGCCGCTCGGCGCGGCACCTCTGGGCTCATGCGAACCTCCGGCAGAACGCCGGGGGTCTTTCTTTGCCAATCCACCCGTCGAGCGAAAGAAGGGGAACCCATGACGACACCGAACCGCTGGATCGGTGCCTGTCGCACGTCTTCCATCACGATGGTGATGGACAGGCTTCGATCTGTGTTCGCAAGCTGGATGTACACCGAAGTGAGTCCAAGCCTGCTGGAAGCACCCGACGGTGAAGGACGATCTGCCCTTCTCATTCCCGCTGATCGGGCCCCGACCCGGGAAGGCAACACACAGCTGCGGTCCGATTTCACCGCGGCGATTGCGCGGAGCATCGCCCTCTCCGAGCGTGGAACTCCGCGGCCTGTGCGACGCTCGTACGCCGGAACCGTCTTCCGTCGCTCTCCGCGAAGCGACTCTCTGACGGAAGTTCGACAAGCAGGAGTCGAGTTGGTAGGCGCTCCATCGCCGGCGGCAGACGCGGAAATCCTCTGCCTCGCCGCTGAAGGCCTTGACGCGATCGGAGCAACGGGGGCTGAGATTCACATCGGGCACGCGGGCTTCGTGAGGGCGCTCCTGCGGGCTGCTGATCTGCCGTCGGAAGTCGAATCTCAGATCTGCAACCAGATCGCTCGGCATGAGCGGACGGCACTGGAATCGACGCTGACCGCGGCCGGAGTCTCGGGCGAATTGATGGCCGCGATCGTCGGTCTACTGGACCTCGCCGGCAATGCGAGCGTCATTCGCAGAGCGCGCGCTCTGACGGATGATCCCGTCTGTCGCGCCACCCTCGATGAGCTGGAGGAGATCTTCCGTCTCGCCGACTCACCCGCTGTGATGATTGACCTCTCGGAGGTCCGGGATCTCACCTACTACACGGGCATTCGGTTCGAGGCCTTCGCCCCTGGCATCGGCTGCCCCGTGCTTCGGGGCGGGCGGTACGACGGGCTCCTCGGCCTGTACGGCGATCCCGAGCCGGCCGTGGGATGCGCATTCGAAGTCGAGCCGCTGTCCCTACTCTGCGCGAACCTGGACTCCGACGCCCCATCGAGCATGCTCCTGCGCTTCCCGGTCGACCGTTGGGCAGAGGCGCAGACGGCGGCCCGAAGGCTTCGAGCGGCGGGATCTCGAGTCGCACTGGACCCGGAGGTGATCCCGTCAGAAGAGGTCTCCGACTACGTGGCCGCGAACGGGATCGATGAAGTCGAACTCCTCGACCGCGCCCTCACAGGGAGGCCTTCATGAGACCGCTCACCTTCGCTCTTCCGAAAGGCCGCCTGCTTGACCCGACGCTCGCCCGTCTAGCCGGCCTCGGCATCAGCATTCCCGAGGGCCCTGCGAGGCAGCTCTGCTTCTCATCCGTCGATGGCTCGATTGAATTCCTCCTGGCCAAGCCGGCAGACGTACCGACTTATGTCGCGCTGGGTGCCGCCGACCTCGGTGCCGTCGGAACGGATGTCCTCATGGAAGGAGACTGGGACGTCCTCCGCCCCCTCGCGCTCGGCTTCGGCCGATGCCGCATTGTGGTCGCAGCCCGTACCGACGACTCCGCGGCAACCGAAACGCAACCGCGGCGCGTGGCAACCAAGTACCCGCGAATCGCGGAACGGTACTTCGCAGAGCAACGGCTGCAGGTCGATCTGATCACACTTCGTGGATCTGTCGAACTCGCGCCCCTCGTCGGGCTCTCCGATTGGATCGTCGACCTCGTGGAGACCGGTGCGACACTGAAAGCCAACGGGCTCGTGCCGATCGCCGAGGTCGCATCGACCGAAGCACAGCTCATCGTCAACCGAGCAACACACAAGATCCGACGCCGCGAAGTCCAAGACCTGATTGCAGCTCTCGAGGCGGTGGCGACATGCTAAGACGCATCTCATACGGCGACTCGCGTGCGATGAATGACTGGCTGAACGAGCGACGTCGATCTGGGCAGTCGGAGGAGCCTCGCAGGGTCGTCTCGGACATCGTCGCTGCCATCCGGAATGGTGGCGACCGGGCACTCCTCGACTTCACTCGGCGGTTCGACGGCGTCGAGCTTGCAGCTTCGCGACTGCGCATCGACAAGGCTGACATCGAAGCGGCAGGCAGATCCGCCGCCGGAACGGAGTCGCTCAGCCGTGTCGCCGACCGAATTCGGCGATTCCATGAGCTGGAGAGACCCGAGGACCGACGGCTCTCTCTGGGAAGCGGCGGTTCCATCGAGCAGCGCCGGATCCCGATCGACG
>Ga0272444_10002032_pt1 | contig 18957 bp, 17 predicted proteins | sample SSMForm13_FD_201033 | JGI IMG/M metagenome (GOLD analysis project Ga0272444, IMG submission 201033) | Marine sediment archaeal communities from Little Sippewissett salt marsh, Falmouth, MA, United States - SSM-Form-13 | ecosystem: Environmental > Aquatic > Marine > Wetlands > Sediment ... | reverse complement strand
ATGAGCCCTTCGTGTTCGACCGGGACTTCAAACCCGCTGAGGGGATTTCCCGTTTTCTCGCGGGCACGCCGCCGGTCCTTTCCATGCGTGCCGCGGAGCCGGGTCTGGATCTGATTCTGGAGGCGGGAATTGATGCGATTCGGGAAAAGAGCGTGCGGCTGTCCAGCTACCTGATTGCTCTTTCCGGCAAGATCCTGGATGCCTCGGACTTCAGTCTCGGATCGCCGGAAGACCCCAGGGTTCGGGGTTCACACGTTTCCCTGAGGCACGCCGAGGCTTTCCGGATCTGCAGTGCCATGAAGAATCCGCCCAAAGGAGAGATTCGGGTGATTCCCGATTTCAGGGAGCCCGACAACATACGCCTTGGCCTCGCGCCCCTTTACAACACCTTCGGGGAAGTGTACGCGGCCCTGCAAAGGATCAGCCGAATAATCGAGGCCGGAGAATTCCTGAAACATTCCGACAAACGCGGGGAGGTGACCTGACAAACAATGGGTTTCAGTATTCTCGCGCTGGGTGATTCGTACACGATCGGCGAGGGTGTAAGTCCGGAGGAACGCTGGCCGTTTGTGCTGAAGGTCAGGCTTGCCGAGGAGAAGATACCTGTCGAGGATATCCGGTTGATCGCCAAGACCGGCTGGACCACCGGTGAGCTCATCGAGGCGGTAGAGGTGGAGGGACCCGAAGGTCCGTACGACCTGGTAACCCTGCTCGCGGGCGTAAATAACCAATACAGGGGACTGGACCTCGATGAGTACCGGAAGGAGTTCGGACATCTGATCGAGATGGCCGCCGGCTTCGCGAACAGACGCTATGACAGGGTCATGGTTGTTTCAATTCCCGATTGGGGCGTAACGCCTTTCGCGGCGGGCCGCGATCGCGGAAAGATCGCCTCGGAAATAGGTGAGTTCAACCGCGTCGGCAGGGAGGAGGCCCTCAAGCGGAATGTCACGTTCATCGATATCACAGGAGATTACAGGGCCTTGGGGCAGGATGAAGTCATGCTGGCAGCGGATGGTCTTCATCCGTCAGGGAAGATGTATGCGCTTTGGGTCGACCGCATATGGAAAACCGCCGCCGGGATGATATGTATGAAGTAGCGAAACATTCCAGGCCTTAACCCCGTCATGTATAACAGAAGGGTATTTCCTGGTTCCACATTATACTAGTGAGGGGTCTTCAGTATGAAGAAAGGGTCCTTTTCTGTCTTATCGGTTATTCTCGTAATCTCTCTCGTCCTGACAGCCGCCGGCGCACTCCTCGCATGGAGGCTCTTCCCGATACCGTTCGGGCGCCTTTTCGAGTGGGCTATCACTGCGACGACCGCCGGTCTCGTCCTTTTCTTCGGCGTGCTGGCCTTCATGGCGCTGCGATCGAGAAAGGTATGGCTCAAGGCCGCAGGCTTTGTTCCGGTTCTCCTCGCCCTCGCGCTCGCGTCGGTGGGCATCATCCTCAAGACTGACTACAGGCTCCTGCCGGGCTTGAGCTACCGCTACGGCCTTACAGCGGAGCAGTGGCAGGAGGACGTGCGTTTTTTCGCGGAAGAGTTCCCGAAGCGGCACGTACGGCTCTATGAGATGGTGGACCTCGAGAAATTCGAGGCGGCCGCGAAGTCGCTCGAGGAGCGCGTTCCCGGCCTGAGCGAGACGGAGATAAAGGACGGCCTGTACAGGCTGGCTGCCCTTCCCAATGACGCGCACTCGTATCCGAACATATTCACGCACAAGCTCGATTGGCACGCACTGCCTTTCAAGATGTGGCTCTTCGACGACGGCGTCTATATCCTCGACGCCGGAAGGGAGCACCGCGGGCTCATCGGCTCGCGCCTCGCGGAGATAGAGGGCGTCACGGTGCGCGAGGCCTACGAGCGCCTGCGGCCCGCGCTCTCACATGAGAACGAGTTCGGCTGGAAGGAGAGGTTCCTCTACCCACTCGGCGTAGCGGAGTTCCTTGAGGCCGAGGGCATAGTCGACGACCCGGGCCGCATCGAGATGACCTTCGAATTCGAAGACGGCACGAGGATCACCACGGGGATCGAGCCCTACCACTACATACCGGTCCTCTACTGGTCAAGCCTCAGTAGGGTCGGCAACGATACCCCGCATGTCATCACCAATGACCGCGAGGACAACTGGCGTTTCGAGTATCTCGAGGATTCGGGGACGCTGTACCTGCAGTTCAACGCCTGCCTGGGGAAGAATGGGGAGGAGAGGATAGAGGATTTCGTCGCGAGGCTCGGCGAGTGGGTAGAGCAGAACGACTTTGATCGCTTCGTATGCGACATCCGCGCGAACGGCGGGGGCGACGCCTACGTTTCTCGGCAGATAGCGGGACTCATTATCGGAAACGGGAAGATCGACCGGGCCGGGAGGCTATTCATGCTCACGAGCAGGCGGACCTTCTCGGCGGCCGTAATGTTCCTCTCCCTGATCGAGAACAATACAAAGGCGGTCATCGTAGGCGAGCCGCCCGGCCAGGGGCCGTTCTTCTGCGGCGAACCTAGGCCGATAGCGCTGGCCAACTCGGGTCTGCAGATTAACGTATCATCGCACTACAACCGCTGCTCGCTCTTCGAAGACGGCAGGGAGTCAATCATGCCCGACCTCCCGGTGGAATACACTGCGAAAGACTATTTCAAGAGCCGCGATCCAGTGATGGCGGCGGTCCTGCAGTACAGAGCCCCGGTCGTGGCGTCAGGGGAACTGGATGCGGAGACCGTTGAGAGGTACTCCGGAAGGTACCGCCTGAGCCCGTACCAGATACTCACTGTCGAGCGGACGGGGGAGAGCTTGCGTTTCAGGGTCGACGATTTCTTCGAGGGCAGCTGGCGAAATGTCGGGTCAGACCTCTACCCGAGCGGGCCCGACCTCTTCGGTACAGGCATCGACGGCGTCGAGCTCTCCTTCTCCCGCGGGCCGGACGGCAGGGCGGAAGGAGCTGTCCTGAGGTGGCGCGGCATCGATGCATACGCCGAGAGAGCGGCCGACGGATACAAGGTCCCGATGGAACTCTTCGCCGAGGGCAGGGTCGCCGAAGCCGCCAACGCATTGTACGACCAGAGGGAGACCTATAAGAGGGAGATTCCCGACCTGGAGAGCAGGCTGAACGGGATGGGCTACTCCCTGCTCGGGGAGAAGAAGGACGGGCAGGCCGTCACAGTCTTAAAGCTGAACACGAAGCTGTTCCCGGAGTCGGCGAATACATTCGACAGCCTCGGGGAGGCGTATCTGCTGAGCGGGGACATCCCGCTCGCGATAGCGAATTACGAGAAGGCTCTCGAATTGAATCCCAAGAGCGAGAACGCGCGGCAGATGCTCGAGCACTTGAGAAGAGGGGATACCTGGGACAGAGACAACGACAGATGGATCGGCTGAAGGACTGCAGACGGACCAGCGAGAGCCTGCGGATTTCTGTGTAAACGACTCATCACCTGCTAGTGTGCTCTTTGCTCGAACACGAAGGTTAAGCCCTCCAGCGCCGATGGTACTGCATGGGTAACTGTGTGGGAGAGTAGGTCGCCACCGGGCTTTTTTTATGCCCGTCCTGGCGGCCCCCTTTTGGGCCCTGTACTGCAGGATGTCACAGCCTGTCACAGTGTCCTCTCAAGGGGCCATGTGCGCAGGAATACCCCGCCCCTGGTGTCCATATAAAGAGCTTGACATGATCGACGTTTATTGCATACTATGTCCACGAAACGTGGACATAGTAGCCTCTAAATAGATGGGATGAAAATGGACGAAGCCACACGCATACGACGGGGAATAACCGGGGAGATCTTCGACTACCAGGCCCTGACCGCAGCCCTGTCTGACTACAGCAAGCCTCGCGACAAGATCACGAGGTTGCTTGCGAGCGGTGCCATCGTCCGGATCAAGAAGGGTCTGTACTGCTTCGGGGAGAGCTTGCGCAAGGGGCCGCTCAGCCGCGAGCAGATTGCCAATCTCATATACGGCCCGTCCTATGTCAGCCTTGACTATGGTCTCAGCTATCATGGCATGATTCCCGAGCGGGTCGAGGTGGTTACGTCCGTGACGACGCGCCGCTCCCGAACCTTCACGACACCAGTTGGAACCTTCTCCTACCGCATGCTCCAGGAAGCCAGGTATTCGACGGGCGCAATCCTGGAATCCGGGGGCAAGACCGCATTTCTGGTCGCGACTCCCGAGAAGGCGCTAATAGACAAGGTATGGACGGACAGGCGGTTCAGCGGCGGGCGCGTAACCGACTTCGGGGCGTATCTGCTGGACGATCTCAGGATCGATGAGGGAGCGCTCAGCCGCCTCGACGAGTCCCGCCTTCAGTCCATCGCGCTTGCCTACGGTTCGGCCAAGGTCAACAGACTGTTGCGCTACCTCGGGGGCCGGGGGGGGTCTTCTCATGCATGAGGCTATACGCAATATGCTGGACCGCTACGAGTGCCGTACGCGGGATGACTACACCAACGCGCTCAGGGAGATCCTTCAGGATGTCGCCCTGCTCGGCCTCTGGCGCAGCAAGTTCTTCGAGCACGCGGCCTTCTATGGCGGCACTGCCCTCAGGCTCCTCCATGGATCGGACAGGTACTCCGAAGATATCGACTTCTCGCTTCTTCAGGCTGACGCCTCATTCTCCCTGGGGCCCTATGGAGATGCCCTAAGTCGGGAGATAAGCAGCTTCGGTTTCGACGTGGATTTCGAGGGTCGAAAGAGTGAGCGAACCGGGGCCGTTGAGTCAGCCTTCCTGAAGGCCAGCACATACAGACAACTGGTCGTAATCGGTGTTACAGAAGAACTGCTGCATGATCTCCATCCTGCTAAGAACCTCAAGATCAAGATCGAAGTCGATACCGATCCGCCAGGCGGCTTCCAAACGGAGACGCGATATGTTCTGCAGCCTGTTCCCTTTTCAGTCCGCACATATACGCTGCCCGATCTCTTCGCAGGTAAGCTCCATGCAGTCCTGTGTCGCAGGTGGAAGACCCGGGTGAAGGGCCGGGACTGGTATGACATGGTCTGGTATGCCGCCAACCATCCGGAGGTCCGTCTCACACATCTTGAGGCCAGAATGAGGCAATCAGGCGACTACACGGATGCCGAGCCGCTTGATCCCGAGACCATGAGGGCGATGCTGCACACGGCCCTAGAGGACCTGGATGTCGATGAGGCCCGCCGGGAGGTTGCACCCTTTATCAGAGATCAAAGAGCTCTGGATTTGTGGTCCAAGGAGTTTTTCGTGGAGATCATCGGGCGCATCGCTACGATATGAACGGGCTCGATGTTTGTTCTCTTTATCCCTTTTTCTTGCAGTTGTCGAGATAAATAGCCTGGTGTGGGGTGTGGATGTTACTCAGTTCTTGCGGGTCTAGCGCCTGTGTTCTGAGTGCCCAAACCCGTACCATGCGATGAATAGCCGGCGGGGTCTGGCTACCGAGCGCAGCGAGCGTGCCTGACCCCAAGGCATCAGAAGTTCCGGTGGTAATGGCGGAGGGGCCACACCCGTTCCCACCGAACACGTAGGTTAAGCCTGTTTGTCGTCAGAGCATCCGGACTCGCAAAGGTTTGATATTAGGCTACACATTTCCCTTCCACTTGTAGTTTCTACCACCATTGCTCGACGTCAGACGAAAGTGGACACGGAGAGGTGTTGAATTAGGCTGCACTCTGTTAGCCTGATCTGGGGCGAAAGGAGGCAGTCATGGGACAGGAAGCGAGCCGCAGTCCGGAGTCAGTAGTCCGCGATGGCGATTGCCTCAGGTGCCGTTTCCTCAGCTGCCTCGGCGGATGATTCTTCCTTGGGAGCCTCAACGGCTCCAAAGCCGGGAATCTGGGCTTGAACAGGAGCCTGGATACATAACAGCGTCATGCAGAACAAGCTGATCTTCACGGCAGCGGATAAAGCCCATGATGACTTGGATTCAGGTCTGATAAGCATCCCTACCTCTTTAACTGATCGGCATCCGGACCCCATCTGGCATCCGCGGTGAATACCACGTCCAGAATCGTGCCCGGCATGTCTTTCTGAAGCGCATCCCAAATCCTCTCGCGGATTTCATCCTGTGCCAGAAGGCCGGCGGGCTCAAAGTCACGTGGAAGCACCACATGCGCCGACACGTATCGCATACGGCCGGGCTGCACCACCCGCACAAAGACCTGCTCCACGGGCAGATCACGGATACAGGACTCGACGACAGCCTTGATGCGCTCTCTCACCTTGACCGATGGCGCGCGATTGAGCATTTCCATCAGAGCCCGCCAGGCCTGCCTTGCCGGCACCGAAATGGTTACCACAACCAGGGCGATCACCAACACCGGGTCGACATATGGCAGCAGGTGATCGGCCCCGAGCGCATGAATGAGATACATACTGAGGAAAGCAAGAAGGACCGCGGTGGAAACCGCGCCGTTTACCATCCAGTTGGCCGCATCGGCCCTCAGAAGGGGGCTATTGGTTCTCTTCGAGACGTGCCTCACGCCCAGGAAAGCGCTCCAGCAGGCCACGGTCGCAAAGACCGCGTATCCCACGGCCGCCCCTGCTTCGATCTCGCGCCCACCGCTTGCGGCAGCCTCTGCAGCGCCTGCAAGGGCAATGAGGGACATCCCGAGAACCAGGGCGCCCTTAATTCCATTAATGAGAGGCTCGAAATAGGCGAAGCCGAAGGGAAACTCCTCGTCACCCGGTTCCCTCAGGAGCCGGGCGATCCTTAGCGTGAAGAGACCCGTAAGGAAGTAGATGATGTTAAATACACCGTCCAGGAGAATGGCCTGTGATGAGCTCAAATAGACAAAGACAAACGCGACGCATCCCACCACAAGGCAGGTGACGGCAGAGATCAAGAGACCCCGGCGCTCAGTGGTGTATTCTGCTTTTTCAGCCGCGGACATCTCCATGCCGGGATTATATGCGTCAATCATGCCGGACACAATGCATTTTGTCGGTACGGCGGGGTTGTTTGCGCTCTGCCGTGACGGTGGTCTCTCCCGTATGTCCGTATTCAAGTCCTTGAAAAAGCATGCATCCACGTGTTAATAATCTGGGGGGGGGAGCATAGCCCTTCTGGACGAGGAGATGGAAATGATCAGTAGTATCACAATTGCATGGTCAGCCGCTGCGGCGGTTTGTTTGACCCTCGGGCTCATATACCTGTTCGTATGGCTGCGCCACCGGACTTCGCTCGCCCACCTGCTCTTCAGTATTTCAGCCTTCGGGGCAGGAGGAAACGCTTTGGCCGAGCTCGCGATGCTCCGTTCAGGCGCTGTGGGCCCCTATATCCAGGTACTCAAGTACTCACATGTCTTCATCTTCATGCTGCTGGTCGGCCTGGTGTGGTTTGCTTATCACTACTTCGGCACAGCCCGCAGGTGGCTGGCTGTCGCGATAACGGCTTGCTGGGTCCTGATACTGCTGATCAACTTCGCGGCTCCTTACGGGACCAACTATTCGGATGTTTCAGGCCTTCGCGAACTCGCACTGCCGGGAGGAGAGCGCTACTCCCTGGCCGCCGGCACGACCAGCCCCTGGAGACTCCTGGCCGACATCAGCATCCTTGCCATTGTAGTCTATGTGATCGATGCGGCCGTGCGGGCCCGGCGCCTCGGCGGACTGCGGGGCACGATCTCCGTGGGTGTGAGCGTCACCGCCTTCTTCCTGGCGGCCGGAACTCACTCGGCCCTGGTCGACATGGGCATAGTGAATTCGCCATATCTCGTGACCTTTGCATTCATGGGGATCATCTTCGTGATGGGCCTGCAGTTGAGCAGTGACGTGGTGCGGGCCTCCGTGATGTCAAAGGAAATAGCTGCCAATGAGCGCAGGTGGCGGACCCTGCTTGAGCAGGTGCACCTGCTTGTTGTCGGGATGGATCCCGACGGGACCACCAACTATGTCAATCCCAGACTGCTAGAGAAGACGGGATACCGGAAACAGGACGTACTCGGCAAGGACTGGTTCAGGCTTTTTCACCCTGATGGCGAGAGCGAACGATCCCGTGCCGACTATGAAGACTACATTCATGGCGGCTCTTATCCCTATTATCGGAGTACAATCGTGGGAAAAGACGGCTCCGAGCTTGTGGTTGCCTGGTCCAATGTCAGGCTGCACGACCAAGACGGCAGGGTAATCGGCTCTTTGAGCATCGGTGCGGATGTCACAGATGAAGTGGCGGCTTTTAAGGAGATCGAGAAACTCAAGGAGCGCCTCTATGAGGAGAACATCTATCTCAAGGAGGAGGTGGTTCTCGACCACGATTACGGGCACATAATCTATGATAGCGACGAGCTGAGATATGTATTGAGCCGCGTTTCACAGGTGGCGCCCACCGATACCACGGTCCTGATCGAGGGGGAAACCGGGGTGGGAAAGGAGCTGGTCGCACGGGCGGTCCATGAGGCGAGTCCCCGCAAGGACAGGCCCCTGATCAAGGTCAATTGCGCCGCCATCCCGGCCGGGCTCCTGGAAAGTGAGCTCTTCGGATATATGAGAGGAGCCTTCACAGGCGCCGACAGGGACAGAAAGGGCCGGTTCCAGCTGGCGGACGGCGGGACGATATTCCTGGACGAGATAGGCGAGCTCCCGCTGGAGCTCCAGCCCAAGCTCCTGAGAGTACTTGAAGAGGGCGAGTTCACGCCGCTCGGAGGCACTCGCACCTTGAAAGTGGATGTCCGCGTGATTGTCACGACCAACCGGGAGCTTAAGCGGGAAACGGCCGCCGGAAACTTCCGGCAGGACCTTTACCACCGGCTGAGCACATATCCCGTCACCATTCCTCCCCTGAGAAAGCGCAAGGGCGATATCCAACCCCTGGTTGAGGCCTTCGTCGAGCGATTTGCGCGGAAACTTGGCAAGCAAATCAACCAGGTTCCAAGGGAGGTTGTGGACGCTCTCTGCGCCTACCCCTGGCCCGGCAATGTCCGCGAGCTCCGAAATGTAATCGAGAGGGCCGTCATAGGTACCAATGGGCCTGTGCTCAGGCTGGCCGAGGATCTCGGGCAGCCGGCCGCTGAGACGAGCCAGCCAGGCGGGGCTGCAAGCAATATGACCCTGGAGCAGGCGGAGCGGACCCACATCCTGTCAGTCCTCAAGAAGTGCAACTGGAGAATCGAGGGCGAGAGCGGGGCCGCCAGGCGGCTGGACATCAACCCCAGCACTCTCCGTAACCGGATCAAGAAGCTCAGGATCGAGCGGCCCTCCTAGCGACGACAGGTCACCGGATAGAGCATTTCCGCCATATCCGGCGGCCAAGCCTTTCCCATTCATGAGAGCCCGATCTTCCATGATAGTCATATCTAATTGTCAATTAGTAAGTTATGTGAATCGAGATGTTTACCGACGCGTGGCATGCCGATTGCAATTGGCTCTTGCGTGTTTTGGCTTAAACTTGTGGAGAATTGAATGGTAACCCTATTGCTGCGCTTCAGTATTCTTCCCGAGAAGCTGAGGGAGTTTGAGCAGACCGTGGATTGGTTTCAGCATTCAAGGGGACAGCAGGAGGGGACTGAGCAAGGCCTTCTCTACCGGAAATGGGGTTCCGAGAAGGCTGAATTCATGTATGTCGAGGTGCTGGCTGACGGTGAAGATGTACAGGCCCGCCTGGATGGTGAGCATTTCAGGACGCTCATGGGGGCCATCAAGGTCCTGGGCACCATGACTCAGGCCGACGTGATCGAGGCCCGAGAGGTCAGGCCCATAACTTAGAGACGGGGTGTCTCGCGGTGAACCATAAGGAGGTTCGAGAAATGAAGGCTGGATCAAGAGTCCTGGTGATCGCCGCTCTGGCGGCTATGTTTGGTTTGACAGCCTGCGTTTCCGCCATGGCCCAGGAGCAGAGCCGGGAGTCAATGGCGGTGGACGCCACGGCGGCGCAATGGAGCTTCCAGTTCGCATTTGAGGACTACTATGACTACAACGAGGACAGCCTTGACACCGGTGGTTTTAGAAAGCCGGGTAACAAGGGCTTCCTGCAGTTCCGCATGGTTGCCCCTATCCCCAAGTCAGAGTCTTTTCCGATGACCCTGCTGCCGCGGCTTACCCTGAGGGTGATTGAGAACTCTGCCGGAGACTTTGGGTTCGGATCTTCGGATATCTTCGCTCTGGGAATCATCAATGAGTGGGCGACGGGCAGGTGGGGCCTTGGTCCCCAGATCAACTTCCCCGCCCAGAGCAGCGAATTCGGGAACACCAACTGGGGCTTCGGGCTTGCCGGAGCCGTGACGCAGAGGGCTCTCAGTGACAAACTCTTCTTTGCCTTCCTGGTTCAGCAGACATGGAGCAAGAAGATGGACGGATCGGGCGACTATGGGGCTTCGCCGCTTTCACTGAACCCAGCCTTCACCTACCAGCTCGGGCAGGGCTGGTACATCGGAAACGGTGACTATCTGATTCAATACCACTGGGATGCAAATGCCTGGTTCATACCTTTCGGCGTGCGCTTCGGTAAGGCCTTTGTCGGTGATAATTCGACCTGGAACGCGTACCTGGAGTACTCCAGTAGTGTCTACTATGAAGACTGGCCCGGTCCGGTGGCCGGTCAAGCGCTCAGGGTGAATGTGCAGTACCAGATTCCGGTGGGAGGGTAAGGGCAATGACCCGCATCAGCGTCCTCTGCGAGGGAGTTAGATAGTGGGAATCAAAGACAAGCTTCTCAAGAGGAAGCCGAAGACCGAAGCCGAACTGGAACGTGATTCCCGGCAGCTGGGCAGGCTTCAGACTTTGCTCGACGTTGTCTTTGGATTGTTGATCTTTCGGGTCTTTCTGATTCTACCTGCGGCAACTGCGGCAGATATGGAAGGGCCAAGAGATCTCCTTGTCTTCCTGGGAGGCCACTCAGGCAGATACGAGATGGTGATCGTGGGCATCATACTTCTGGTGATCTACTGGGGCCAGAACATAAAGGCCTTTGGTAACCTCAAGCGAACCGACGGGACCCATGCGGCCATGTCGATCTTTCAGGTCTTCCTTCTCTTGATCTACTTGTATTTCGTGAGGATGGGGGTCGAGTTCAGGGACGATATCGCATCGTTCTTCTTCCAGAGTGTGTCTCTGGCGCTCGTCGGGTTCACCGCCGTTATCGCCTGGTCGTATGCCATCAAAGACCGGCGCTTGATTTCGGATAGCCTGACCGATCGAGAGGCCCGGGAGATGCGCTTCAGCTTCATGTCCGAGCCCATCACGGCGCTCATTACTATACCCTTTTCCTGGCTGGGCCCGATTGCCTGGACGCTGGCCTGGCTCGCCGATATACCCATATCAATGCTGCTAAAGAGATCGCTGCCCAAGGAGGTTGCAGAAGAAGGAATGAACTTAACATAGGGGAGGTGGTATCGCGAGTCGATGTCCGTCTGGTTTCGAAGTTTGTCCGGCCCGGCGCTACTAGTCGTTAATATGAAGGGAGTGGATGATGGAAATCTCAAGGCAGGACCTTAAGAGGGCCTCTACCTGGGCTGCCGTCGGTACCGTGCTTGCATCGGGTGCCGTGATGTCAGCCGCCCAGCCGGCGAAGGCCCAGGAGAAGCCCAATATCCTGGTTATCTGGGGAGATGATATCGGATGGGCGAATATCAGCGCCTACAACCTCGGGATCATGGGCTACAAGACCCCCAATATCGACAGGCTGGCCAAAGAAGGGGCGATGTTCACCGACTTCTATGCCCAGCAGAGCTGTACAGCGGGGCGGGCGTCGTTCATAACCGGACAGCACCCGTTCCGGACAGGTCTCCTGACAATCGGCATGCCGGGATCGGAGCACGGCATACCCGACTGGGCGCCGACGCTGGCGGATCTGATTGGCCCCGAGGGCTATAACTGCGGTCAGTTCGGAAAGAACCACCTGGGAGACCGTGACAAGCACCTTCCGACGAATCACGGCTTCGACGAGTTCTTCGGGAATCTCTACCACCTCAATGCGGAGGAGGAGCCGGAGACCTACTACTATCCAAAGGACCCGGCTTTCCATAAGGACTACGGGCCGCGCGGTGTCATTCACTCCTATGCCGACGGCAGGATCGAAGACACCGGGCCGCTTACGCGGAAGCGCATGGAGAATGTCGATGAGGAGTTCCAGACTGCCGCAATGGACTTCATAGATCGTGCCCACTCCGAGGGCAAGCCCTTCTTCGTCTGGCTGAGTGCCACGCGCATGCATGTCTGGACGCGGCTCAAGCCCGAATCTAGGGGCCGCACGGGTATAGGGCTCTATCCGGACGGAATGGTCGAGCATGATGACGCGGTGGGCATGATGCTGAAGCACCTAGATGACCTCGGCATAGCTGACAACACCATCGTCATCTACAGCACCGACAACGGTGCCATGTCCTTCTCCTGGCCCGATGCCGGGATAACGCCGTTCTATGGCGAGAAAGGAACCACGTGGGAAGGCGCCTTCCGGGTTCCCTGCCTGGTGCGCTGGCCCGGCGTGATCGAGCCCGGCACCATCTACAATGAGATCATGTCACAGGAAGATTGGATTCCCACCTTGATGGCCGCCGCGGGAGTAAACGACATCGTGGCGAAGGTCAAAAAGGGCTACAAGGCCGGTGGGAAGGAATGGCGCGTCCATCTGGACGGTTACGACTTCATGCCTTTCTTCAAGGGACGGGCCAAGGAGAGCCCGCGCAAGTCTATCATGTACTTCAACCAGGGCGGCGAGCTCAATGCGGTTCGCTACGCCGATTGGAAAGTCCACTTTGCCCAGCAGACCGGGAATATCGCCACATCTACCCGCGCTATAACCAGCTGGCCGGCGCTTGTTAACCTGCGCGCCGATCCCTACGAGTATATGATGTTCGAGGCGGAGATGGGTTACCTCAGATGGTACGCGGACAATATGTGGATCTTCGTACCCATCCAGGGCGTGATCAAGGACTTCCTGGCAACCATACCGGACTACCCGTTCCAGGCGGGTTCCAGCCTGAGCGCTGCAGGCATCAACTACCAGTTGCTCCAGAACCAGGCCGCGCTAAAGAGGTTGCAGGAGCTTGAGACGATTTCACGGCCGAACAACTGATGCGTCAATGAAGTTGACGGAGGGCATTAAGCTACCGGGCAGCACTTGGTCCGGCGGCAAGCAGGAAGCAAATGATCTTGGGGTGCGCCCGCTCCGGAGGGCGCGCCCCGGGATTGACAACAGATTCCGGGTAACCAGCCTCGCAGATTTGGAAGCAAGGGAGATCGCTTCCGGAGGGAGCTAGACGACATGCATTCGACATGGAAAACGGTTCTGACGACGGCGGCGATAGCCGTGCTTGCGGTGGCGCTGTCGGGTAATCTCCCCTGCGCCTGGGCCGAGGAGGGTCACGAAAGCCACCCTGGGGAGGCGCGCTCCTCCACTTTCCGGCTGGGTGCGCATCGGCTCTGGCTATTCCGGAGCTTCCTTCAAGATGAGACTGATGATGCCACCGTTCTCGGGATTGAGTTTGAAAGCTACATCAACATAGGTAGCTACCAGATCAAGAACATAGCGTACATCGAGCTGGCGGATTATGCGCGTGCAATTCCGGGCCAGCCGCCCGGCACGCCGGCGACGATCTCCGGCGCCGCCACCGGCCTCAGCGACCTTCTGACCGCCTTCCTGGTCTCGAAGAGGACGGCTCACCATGGCAAACATCACTTCGCTCCAGGCTGGGCAATGCAGTTCCCGACGGCATCGGATGAGACCCTGGGAAGCGGCAAGTGGTGTATCGGTCCTAGCTTCGATTACGAATACGAAAACGGCAGTCTCTTTGCGGGCGCCATCGCGCTCCAGCTCTGGTCGTTTGCGGGTGACGAGGACCGAAAAGACGTCAACATGCTCATGATAAAGCCCTTTATCGTCTATGGGATCTCGGAGAGATGGGATCTCATTTACATGCCATATGGGATCTCGGTCTACTGGGATAAGCCTTCCGGGGAGAATGTTTACTTCCCGCTTGGAGGAGGAGCCCAGTATCACATTCCGGCCGGCTCGATGGAGGTCAACCTGGCCCTGCAGTTCTTCAGGAATGTAGTGAGGCCGACCAAGGGGACTGTTAACGATCTGCGGTTCCTTATAGAGCTGGCCTTCTAGGCAGTGCCCGGACGCCGCAGCTCGGCAAGGAGGCACATGAAAGGAGGTACATGAAGTGAGAGCGTACCGCATTTCGAAAGTTTCAGTCTCAATGAACCGGATGGTCCGACCGCTGAGGTTCGTTGTTTTGGTCGCGGTCGTGATTGTCCTTGTGCTCGGTGCCACCCAGGCTGCGGCTGAAGCCGGGGAGGAGTCAGGAGGGGGCTACCGGGATGAGCAGATTCCAGGGCTTAATAAGTCCGCGTCCAAGATCTTCTTCTCGAAAGAGCCTTGGTCGGTGAGCGGATGGGGAGAGCTCAACGGGGTCTGGCCTGTGCAGGGAGAGCGGGACCGCAGCTCGGGAGATATCGAACTCTACTATGAGACGCTCACTCGCCTGACGGGCTATCTTGGACTGCGCCCCGCCGAGAATATCGCGCTCACCCTGGAGGCACAGATCGAGCATCTCACCGCCAAAACGGGCGATCCTAAAACGGAGTTCATTCCGGAGTTCTATTTTGATTTTCTCGGCAATGAGCACTTCAACTCGCGCTTCGGGCTCTCGCCCATGCACATTGGCTACATCAATAATAACGATGAGCCTGTCCTCTTTTACTCGGTCAACCGACCCGAGTCCGAGCGCCTGATCATTCCTTCCGAGTGGATCGAGTTGGGGCTTCATTTCTACGGGGGACTCACCAAGGACCTTCACTATTCCCTCGCATTTACCAATGGCGTCGAGGCCAAGGACTTCCGCGACGCCACCTGGATCCGGGGCGGCAAGGAGGGCCGCCTGGACCTTCATGGCAAGGAACAGATATGCGTTAATCCGCAGATTGAGTACACCGGTTTCCGCGACCTGACGCTCAGTCTTTCCGGCTACCACGGCCGAAGCGGGCAGGGTGAGAAGGTGGTAGTCGACTCCGTACAGCAGGAAGTCAAGGCGCCCGTCACAATGGTCTCGGGGTACGGCCGCTGGGACCGCGGCAAGCTCCGGCTGATCGTGATGGGGGCATACGGATGGCTCGGAGAGACCGATCTGGTCTATGTCCTCACGGGCGAGAAGGCCGGAGACCCGCAGGTTTTAGGAAGTCAGGCCTACGGTGCGTACATCGAGGCAGGCTATGAGGTCTTCCGGAGGGCCAAGAGCCCGGCGCATTCCGGTGAAGAAGCCAGAGGTCACGGCGGTATCTTCGGCCCCACGGTGAAGAGCCTGTCCTTTTTCGGTCGCGTGGAGAAGCTGGATACCCATGGGGAGGTGATCGCTGAACTTGAGAGCAAGTCATATGTTCGGAACAACCTCACTATTCTTTTGGTCGGATTGAACTACAAGCACTGGCAGCATCTCGTTCTCAAGCTGGACTATCAGTTCCGGCACAACCAGGCGGCCCCGGAAGGCACCGATTCGGACTCGGGTCTGATCGAGCTGGGGCTGGGGTTTGCATTGTGAGCTTGCAGGTTTGACCTGCAGAGCAAAGGGCATGCTAAGCACAAACTGATGGGAGATTGATATGCTTATGAGTGAATGCCCCCGAAGGAAGAGTCGGTCAACCAGATTCGGGCATCGCGCCGTGTTCATCTGCGTTTGTGCCGGGGTGCTCTTCCTCATAACGACCTTCGGGATTGCGCAGGCCGGTGAGAAGGAGCGTCCGAAGGTAGAAGTTGCGGTTCCTTTTGAGTTCGACTTCGACTTCGGAGCCGCGAATGGGGATGCCATCATCAACCGGTGGATGCCGCTTGTCGGCTTTGCTATTGGAGGACAGTGGAGGCTGGTCAATATCGCCATCTTTGCACTGGCGGACGTCACGGGTGGGGTCCCGGGGCGGCCAGGCAACCCCGAACCTGTTCAGGGATCCAGTGTCTTCGGGCTCACTGACCTCACAGTTGCGAGCTTCTTGACACCCCCTGCGAAGTCCGAGAACCTGGTCTGGGGTTTCGGACCGGTCGCGACAATCCCGACCGCGACCGACGATCTCTTGGGAAGCGGCAAATGGTTGTTGGGTGCCGCTATCCGATTCGCCTACAGACCCGGTCAGTGGAACCTGGGCGCCCTGATGGCCAATCAATGGTCCGTTGCCGGAGATACTGACAGGGCCGATGTAAACCAGCTGTTGATACGCGGACTGATTCGACGTCGGTTGGGGGGCGGTTGGTACTTCGCGTACAATCCAATTATCACCGCGAACTGGAATGCCGCTTCGGGGCAGAAGTGGCTCATTCCCCTGGGTGGCGGAATCGGCAAGACTTTCAAGATCGGCTCAACCCAGACCGCCATGTCGGTTCAGGCTTATGCCAATGTCGTGAAGCCGGATGGCGCGCCTGACGGACTCATCAGGGTGGCTTTTGTGTTGCCGATTCCGCAGAGGCTTAGGAGATAGGAGGGTTTGTCCGGTTTCAGGCTTGAAAGGGATTGGCACCATCGCTCATGGCGCAGCGAGAGTCAGACTGGAGTGAGTCAATAGATGTAGGAGCGAAAGGGGGGTAGGACTGAACCGCAGAATCCTAGTCAACGGAAGGGGGAGATTATGCACCAGTTAGCTGCCATATTTGTTAAGCATGAAAGGAGAGCAAACATAAAGATAGAAGACCTATACAACCTCTTTAAAAAAGGGAGATAACCATGTTTAAACATTTGATGGTAACAATAACCTGCTTTGTTATTACCTTCACAACGTGCGTGCAGGCTCAAGGCGACAATTGGCAGGACCTGCGCAAACTTCCCTTCCCTGAGAACTACCCCACCAAGGAATCCGCCGACCGCCTGTACGACGAAGTCCTCTTCCAACGCGCCTGCCAGGTCGTTATCTGGTCTCTGCCGGCCACTGCTCTGTGGGCGATGAAGAAGGGCTCGGAAGCCGAGTTTGGCAAGGGTTCCCATGTCTTTCCCATCTGGAAGGACCGCCTTAGCGCCGAAACCATCGTCAGCACCCCGAACTCCGATGTGATCTACGGAATGGGTTACCTTGATCTGAAAATGGACGGTCCCACCGTCATCGAAGTGCCGCCAAAACTCCAGGGTATCCTCGATGACTTCTGGCATCGCCCGCTCACCGATGTCGGGTTTGTCGGCCCGGACAAGGGCGAAGGCGGCAAATACCTGATCCTGCCTCCGGACTTTAAGGGCGAGACCCCGAAAGGTTACTATACATTCAAGTCCTCGACCTACAACGTCTTCGTGTTCTGGCGCGCTTTCCGCGATGAGGACGGAGGCACCAAGCAGGGAGTTGCTCTGATGGAGCAGACCAAGATCTATCCGCTCAGCAAGAAGGACAACCCACCGGAAATGGTGTTCCCGAACGGCACCGGCAGGGCGGCGAACATGCTCTACCCCCAGGACTACAGCTATTTCGAGGGCCTCGCTGATTTCGTGAGCAACGAGTACGTCGGCCCCGAGGATTGGTCGATGCGCGGAATGATGGCTTCTCTTGGCATTATTAAAGGAAAACCATTCGAACCAGATGCACACATGAAAGAGATTTTGGCGGCTGGTGCGGATGTTGGGATGAAGATGGCCCAGGCATTACGCCATGGGGATAAACTTCCGAACACCCTCTACTACGATGACCGACAGTGGCACAACGTCCTCAACGTCCTCGACGTCGAGTTCAAACAGGAAACCTACATCGACATCGATGCACGCATGGGCATGTTCAAGATCGGCTATTCCATCAGCCCGGCCATGGTCATGAACATGGTCGGCAAAGGCTCCAAGTATCCCTTCGCCTACCGTGATTCCGATGGTAACCACCTCTCTGGCGGTTCCTCTTATAAATTACACCTTCCACCCAACGTCCCTGCGGAAAACTTCTGGTCGGTAACGCTTTATGATGGATATAACGCTTCCGGCTTGAAAAACGGTCAGCCGTTCCCATCTATCGGATCATTAGATAAATTGAAATATAATGATGACGGATCGGTTGACCTTTATTTCGGCCCAGAACTTCCCAAGGGGGCGCCTGAGTCCAATTGGCTTCGAACGGTCCCCGGCAAGGGTTGGTTCACCCTGCTGCGACTTTACAGCCCCACAGAGGCGTTCTTCAATCAAACTTGGAGGCCGGGCGATTTCGAGAAGCTCGATTAGAGAGCGTCACCAGCTAACAACCGGTGTGAGTCGTCAGCAATAACCGGACACGGAGGTGTTATGATTTAGGCTGCACTCTGGTAGGGTTATAAGCCTGGAAGGAGGCAGCAGATGAAAGGTGAAGAGAGCCGTAGTCCGGAAGCAGTTGTCCGGGAGATCCGCCGTAAGACCCGCCGCAAGTTCTCACCAGAAGAGCGCATCCGTATCGTTTTGGAGGGTTTGAAGGGTGAGGAGAGCATAGCATCGATCTGCCGTCGCGAGGGCATTCCTAGCAGTCTTTACTACAGGTGGAGCAAGGCGTTTCTGGAGGCGGGCAAGAAGCGGCTTAAGGGGGATACGGAGCGAATCATAGGAATTTCGATTTCCCGACCTGATGCGACCTCATGGTATGCGGAGGTTTTTCCTGGGAAACCGGATCTCAACCCCAACAGCCTGACCTTGCAGTAATCCCCCGGCACCCAGGGCTCCCACCGACCCAGACTTGCAATGGGCGAGATCAGCCCGGAGGACTGGGTCAGGCAATGCCAGACGATTGGCATCGCGGAAGCAGACCTGGGAAGCGTTCCACGGACGGGCTAATACACTCCCGGCAGCAGCTTGTACCTCACCCTCTCAGCATATGCCTCATAGCCGGGGAGCTCGCGCCGGAGGGCCGCGTCCTCGAGACGGGTCCTTACCACCAGCAGCAACCCCACCAGTCCGGCGGGCACAAGGGCCCACAGCGAGCCCAGCACTATTGATATTGAGGCTTCCATCAGGATAATGCCGGTGTAGCCCGGATGCCTAACGTAACGGTAGGGCCCTGAATCGATGACCGCGTGCCCGCTCCCGGGGCGGATTGCAACCGTGCTCGTGTAGTGTTCATTCGCCCTGATGGCCCAGA
>Ga0272444_10002031_pt1 | contig 18958 bp, 12 predicted proteins | sample SSMForm13_FD_201033 | JGI IMG/M metagenome (GOLD analysis project Ga0272444, IMG submission 201033) | Marine sediment archaeal communities from Little Sippewissett salt marsh, Falmouth, MA, United States - SSM-Form-13 | ecosystem: Environmental > Aquatic > Marine > Wetlands > Sediment ... | reverse complement strand
GGCCTCCAATTACCTGGTCATCCTACCCTTCGGCGAGCGGCTCGCCGCCGCCCTGGGCATCCTGGCCCGCTATCTGGGCTTGCTGATCTGGCCGTTCCGCCTGAGCGCCGATTACGGTTACAGCCATCTGGCCGCCGCCTCCCCCTGTCTCCAGGCCTTCCTGGTCGCCGCCGGGCTCGCCGCGATCGTGGGAGGGGGAATCCTGGCCTGGACTTCCCTGAAGCGGGCAGGGCGTTATTTCCTGGCGGTCTTTATCTTTGCCGTCAATTACTTGATTGTCTCCAACCTCGGCTTTTTGATTAACGTCTCGATGGCGGAGCGGCTGATCTATATGGCCTCGTGGGGATTCTGCCTGGCCGCGGCCCTGGCCCTGGAGAGCGGCTTCCGCCGTTGCGGTCGAGCAGGGAGGGCGCTCCTCTGGGCTCTGGTCATTGCCGTTCTCCTGGCTTATTCTCGGAGGGTTCTGACCCGGACCCGGGACTGGCGGGACAATTTTTTTCTCTTCACCGCTGCTTACCAGGTCTGTCCGACCAGCTGCCGGGTCAACTACAACCTGGGGCTGGAGTACTCCCAGCGGGATTTGCTCGACCGGGCGATCTTCCATTACCAAGAAGCCGTCCGCGTTCTTCCCTGGAACCCGCTCTACCGGCTTAACCTGGGCGAGGCCTACGTCCGGCGGGGGGACATCGAGAAGGCGCTGGAACAATTTGAGGAAGTCATCCGCCTGGAGCCGGAGCAGGTTGGGGGTTACATCAACCTGGCCGCTGCGTGCAACCGGCAGGGCCTGGCGGACCGGGCCCTCGAGTCGTTGCTGATTGCTCGGAATCTCGGCCCGGACGATTGGCGGGTTTATTTCAATCTGGGGGATGCCCATCGGATTCGCCGGGAATTCGCTCGGGCGGAGCGCGCCTACGAAACGTCCCTGGAAAAAAATCCGGACCACTGGGAGGCTTGGAACAAGCTGGGGGCGATGAAGCTCAGGCTGGATAAACCCCGCGCGGCGAGCGAATGCTTTCGCCGGGCGATAGACTGTTTCCCGGAATGCAAGGAAGCCTATAATAACTTGGGATTTCTGTTCGCTCTTTCCGGGGAATCCCGGGAAGCGGAGCGGGCTTATCGGAAAGCCCTGGAGATAGACCCCGGCTTTGAAAAAGCCAGGAATAACCTGAGTAGGTTGCTCGCTCGGTGACGCGGGTTTCAAGATTAAGGGATGCGTCATATTTTGCCGATGACTGAAGAAACGTCATACGCCGTCCGGAATCCACCCGAAGTCTCGGTAATCGTAGCGGCGGGCAGGGAAGATTTCAGCCGTTGCCTGGCTTCCCTGCTCGAGCAGGACTTGCCCCGCCCCCGTTACGAGATTATCCTCGTTTCCGAGCGGGAAGCGTTGTTGCCGCCGGATGCCGATGTTGTGATTTTGCCCGCGCCCGGACAGAATCCGTCCGTGAAGAGGAATAAGGGGGCCCGATTGGCCCGGGGCCGGATCCTGGCCTTCATAGACGACGACGCCTGGGCCCGTCCGGACTGGCTCAGAAACGGACTCCGCTTCCTGCAGAAGTATCCCGGCGCGGCCGGGGTAGGAGGGCCGCGATTGCTTCCGCCCGGCGCGTCGTTCCGCCAGAGGGCCACCGACATCATCGCCCATTCCCGGTTTTTCGGGAACGGTCACGGGAACTGGCGGGAGATGAAGGTAAGGAACAAGGTTCCTCACGGGATGATAAATTCCTGCAACTACTTCATCCGCCGGGAACTTTTCCTGGAGTTGGGGGGGTACAACGAAGCGATCGGTTACGGCGGCGAGGATACCGAGTTCGTCTACCGGGCGGTTACCGAAGGCGGCTGTCTTTTCGGCTACACCTGGGACATCATCGTCTTTCATCCGCCCCGGAAACTGGGTTGGGACCTGATCCGGCAGCGCTTCCGCTACCGGGTCCAGAACGGGAAGATGCTCTGGGTCCATCCCGGGATATATCTTTCCCGCTGGACGTTCAGCGGCGGTCTCTTCGGCATCAGCCTTTTTCTCGTGGTCTCGTTGCTGGAACCGGTAGTCTTTCCCCTCGGCCTGCTGGTCTACTTCATCTTCGCCGTAATGGTTTCCTTGAAGTACGCCCGCTACGACCCCCGCTTTGTCCTGGTCCTCCCCCCCGCGTTCTTCCTCCACCACGTAATCTATTACCTGGCCATCTGGAAAGGGATTTTGAGCGGGCTCTTTGATCGTTCGGCGATCCGGAAGATCAAGGATTTCAACCACACCGGCTAGGGGGCTAAATGCGGGAGGCGCTACACAGGTGTCAGGATTTTCGCCCGTCTGCGCTGCGGAGTGTTCTGAGTCCCGCCTCCCGGTTCATCTGTTCCACCCTGACCTTCTTCCTGCTGCTGGCCTGCGGTTGCCGGCCCGGTGGGGGGGAGGATCGGCCCAACCTCCTTCTGATCTCGATCGATACCCTCCGAGCCGATCGTCTGGGCTGCTACGGCTATCCGCGGGATACTTCCCCGCACATCGACGGATTGGCCGCGGGAGGAGTGGTCTTCAACCGTGCCTTTTCCGCTTCCTGCAAGACCACCCCTTCCCATATGACGATCTTGACCGGGTTATTCCCCCGGGTTCACAACGTCTATATGTGGAAGCAGGGCCCCCAGGGGACATTCCGGGGCGATACGCTTTCCGAGAATGTCCCTACCTTGGCCGAGATCCTGCAGGACTACGGTTATGCCAATGTGGCCTTTACTGGCGGCGCCAACGTGGCCGGCCGGATGGGTTTCTCCCGGGGCTTCGAGATCTATGACGAGGCCGGCGATACCGCCGCTGCCTGCCGCTGGCTGGAGGAAAATTCCGGCAAGAAGTTCTTTCTCTTCTACCACACCTACTACACCCACGATCCCTATCTTCCCCCGCCTCCCTACGACACCAGGTACGATCCCGGGTATGCGGGGGACATCCCCTCCCGGCGGGAGATGATGGAAAAGACGGGTGTCCGGGAAGGGGAGAAATGGCACGGCATCTGGCAGGTGATGCACGAAATGTTTTGGGCAGAGGTGGACCTCGATGATCCCGCCGACCGCCGCCACCTGAGCGCCCTTTATGACGGAGCGATCGGTTATGTCGACAACGAATTGATTCGAAGCCTGCTGGAATCCCTGGAAAAAGCCGGAACTTTGGATGATACCCTGATCGTCCTGACCTCAGATCACGGAGAGGAGTTCCTGGAACACGGGCGCCTGGAGCATAACAGCCTTTACCGGGAGGTGGCCCGGGTTCCCCTGATTATGCGTCTTCCCGGCAAGTTCCCGGCCGGTTTGCGGATCGAGGAACTGGTTCGGACCGTCGACATCCTGCCTACCATACTCGACGTGCTCGAGATCCCGGCCGAAACCTTTGTCCAGGGGGTAAGCCTCCGGCCCCTGACGGAGGGGAAACGGGGCCTGGAATTGACCGCCTACGCCGATTTCGACGACTACCTTCCCCCGGTGATCGAATCGCTCCGCTCCGGTCCCTGGTTCCTCCTGTTGGACCAGAGGCTGGTCCGGGAGAGTAGGGGAGAAGATGGCGTCTTGAGTTTCGTCTCGCTTTACAATACCCGGAATGACCCGGAGGAGACCGCTGATGTCTCGGCTCGCCACCCGGAGGTGACGAAGAAACTGTTAAATCGCCTGCGCGCCCTGAGGCTGGAGAATTCCCGCCTCCGCGCGGAGGAAGCCCCGAACCAATTGAAGGGCGAGATGGATGTCAAAAACGTGGAGAGGTTGAAAGCGCTGGGTTATTTTTGAAACTGCGCTTTCTTGGGGAAGATGATGGTGAAAGGGTACTTATGGAAACTGAGACACGCGGCCGAGGCGGAGTACGCCCGGCAGGTCCGCGTTTTCCTGGAGAAGGACCCCCGGGCGAGTTATCTGGACTGCGGCTGTTCCGAAGGCGCCAGAAGCCGTGAACTGGCCGGAGTCATCGGGACAAGTCGGATTTCCGGAGTGGAGATAGACGAGGAAGCCGTTGCCCGGGCACAAGTCGCCGGGCTTGTCGTTACCCGGGCCGATCTCAACCTGTCCCTGCCCCTGCCCGACGAGGCCTTTGACGTGGTCACCGCCCTGGAGGTGATCGAGCACCTGCATCGCCCCGACTGCTTCCTGAAGGAACTCCGCCGCCTCCTGCGTCCGGGCGGATACGCGGTCCTCGCGACCGAGAACTTGGCCAGCTGGCATAACGTCTTTGCCCTCTGCTGCGGCTGGCAGCCGTTCTCCCTGGCCCAGTTCAGCGAGGTCCGAGCCGCCCTCGGCAATCCCTGGGGATTGGATCGGGGGGAGGCCTGGAACCCGGCCTTGACCCGTCCCTCCTTCCGACATTGCCTGGTCCTGAGCTACCGGGGACTGAAGGAGCTTTTCCAGGGACACGGGTTCCTGGTGGAAGGGATGGGAGGAGCCGGCTATTATCCTCTCCCGCCCGGGGTTGCCCGCGGGGCGTCGGCGCTCGATCCCCGGCACAGCGCCTTCCTCACCTTCAAAATCAGGAAAAGCCGCCGTGACGAGTAAGCTGAAAGTCCTGCGCCTGGCCTACCGGCTTTACTTTCGCAACGCTTCCTTCCTGACCCGGTTCTCCTGCGGGTTCCGCCTCCTCCGCCACCGCTTTTTCGGGATTTCGGCCCCCATCTCGGTGATGATCGGGCTCACCTACCGCTGCCAATGTCGTTGCGTCCATTGCGGGATGAAACTTCTTCAAGACGCCGAAGGCGCCGAACTGTCCACGGAAGAAGTGAAGAAGGTGATCGAGGCGGCCCGGCGCCTGGGCACGGTGGAGATCACTCTTTTTGGGGGGGAACCACTGCTTCGGGCGGACTTGGAGGAGATTGTTGCCCACGCCCGGGATTCGCGGATGCTTCCCTCCCTGGACACCAACGGGCTCGAGCTTTCCGCGGAGAAGATCGGGGGCTTGAAGGGAGCCGGCCTGTCGGCTCTCAAGGTGAGTCTCGACAGCCCGGACGTAGAAGAACACGATCGGCTGCGGGGGGTGGAGGGCTGTTTCGAGAAGGCCGTGACCGGGCTCCGGCAAGCGGTGGCGGCGGGGCTGCCCTGCGCGATCTCTACCTATGCCACCCGGGAGAACGTCCGTTCCGGCGATCTGCGCCGGCTGATCGAGCTGGGCAGGGAGCTGGGGGTGACGGCGGTGCGGATCATCGATACCACCCTCTCCGGCTGCTTTCTGCATTCCCTTCCCCGTCGGCTGGCGGAGCCGGATCGGCGGGAACTCGCCCGCCTCCTTGAGCCGGGTTTCGTCTTCCTGGAAAATTTGGCCTCGTCCCGTGCCCTCACCCATCCGATCTGCTCGGCCCTGGCCCGTCGCTATGCCTATGTCTCCCCATACGGGGATCTCCAGCCCTGCTGTTTTGTTCCCCTGAGTTTTGGCAACGTCCGTCGTGATCCCCTGAGGAAAATTTTGGGACGGCTCTGGAGCAGCAATCTAATGGACTACGATCCCGGGCGGTGCTTGATGAACAACCGCCTGTTTCGGGAAAAATACCTGTCCCAAATCGATTCGGCCGCAAAACTCCCCCTCGAATTTAGGGAGGAGGGTCGCCGAGAAGCTGAAATGGGAGAGGATTGTTCCGCATCGTGAAAGTCCACCTCGCCACCAACTCAAATTGCGTCGGGCGCCAGCTGGACGTGGCCCGGTTGCAGGAATATTTTCGGGTTAACGGCTGGACTCCGGTTGACGCGGCTTCCTCTGCCGACCTGATCGTCGCCGTCACCTGCGCCTTCACCCCGGAGGCCGCGGAGGCGGGCCTGGAGATGGTGAGGCGTTTCCGCGGCGTGAAAGCTAAATTGATCGTGGCTGGCTGCCTGCCCGAGATCGATCCTGCCGGTCTGGCCGCGATTTTCTCCGGAAGCACCGTCCCCACTCATTCCCTGGAAAAAATCGACGACCTGTTCCCGGAATTCGAGACCGGGTTTCAAAAGATACCTCCCGCCAACCGGACGAACGCCTCTTCTCTTTTCCCTTCCTCCCGTCCCGGCTTGTACTGGAAGAAATTTTGCCGCTATCCCGATCTGGCCTTAAGGATGTTCGTCAGGAAGAGAAGGATCGACGGCGAAAGAGAAGAGGAATATCACATCCGCGTCAGCGAAGGGTGCGATCAGAACTGCAGCTACTGCGTGCTGGCACCCGCCATCGGGAAGCTGAGAAGTAAATCGATCGAGGCCTGCCGCCGGGAACTTTGCCGGGGCTTGCAAGCGGGTTTTACCGGCTTCGTCCTGGACGGCGACGACTTGGGCGCCTACGGACTGGACAGCGGTTCCGATTTTCCGGAATTGCTGCAGGCCCTGCTCGCCGTCCCGGGCGTCCGCCAGTTGGAACTGCGGGCGCTCAACCCGGTCTGGCTGGTAAGATACCGGGACGATCTCGTCGGGTGGGCGCAAGCCGGCAGGTTGAGCGGACTTTGCTGCTGCCTCCAGTCCGGCAGCGGCCGGATCCTGAGTTTGATGAAGCGTTATCCGGACGTGGGGGAAATCCTTTCCGCCCTGGGCAAAATCAAGGAATCGTCCCCGGAAATCTTTTTGTCCGCCTATGTCATCGTCGGCTTTCCTTCCGAAACCGTGGCGGAGTTCGAGGAGACGATCGCGGCGGTCGAGAAGGCGGGCTTCAACCGGGTGATCGTTTTTCCCTACCAGGATGACGAGAAATCGGCGGCCTCCGCCCTGGAGGAGAAAATTCCGCCGGCGGTCATCGCGAAAAGGACCCGCCGGCTGTACCGGGCCTTGAAGCGGAACGGAGTGGAAGCGATCTGTGTCTGATTTCGATCCTGCAACCGAGCTGACCGCGGGTATGGCAGATTACCTGCGGGACATCATCCAGGCGCCTCCCGGGCGGCCGCCCCGTCTTGCCCCGGCCGCCGGGGCCGGCCTGGAGTTTTTCTCCCTCCCGCTGCACCTGGCCCTGACGGCTCCCCCCTATGTGGCCCTCGGCAATTATCTTCAGCGGAGAGGGAGCTTTCCCCGGAGACTCTTGGACCTGGGCTGCGGCTGCGGGCGGGGGACGGGCTGGCTGCAGAGGCATTCGCCGCCGGGAACGGCCGTGGTCGGACTGGATCTTGTCCGGGAGCTCGTCGCCGCCGCCCGGGGTCGTCCTCCGTCCCCGGCATTTCTGGCCGCTTCGGCCGAGGCTCTTCCCTTCCCGGAAGGCGTTTTCGACCTGGTCTCTTCCATCTTTTCCCTCATCCATCACCTGGACCTCCCCGCCCTGGAAACCGTTTTCCGGGAAGCGGCCCGAATTCTCAGGCCCGGCGGGATCTTTGCCTTTACCACCCCCAACCGCCTCCTCTCCCAGGAGCTGTACCATCCCAACCGCGTCGACGATCCGGCCCGGCGCTTCAGCCGGCTTAACCGCCGCGAGTTTGCGCCTGGGGAAATGCGCTCGTTCCTAAACGGCCTGGTTGGTGAGCCGGACCGATTTTTCCAGGATTACTCCCTGTTTGGTCTCTCCAACCCGGCCTTTCAGCCGGCCTGGGAAAAAACAATTCTTCAGTTGAGCCGGATGCGGTTTTCCGGCGGCCGGTTGAGTGCCGGGGCCGCGGCCCTGGCCCGTCATTGCCTGCCGGCGAATTTCCGAACCAGGCATTTTTTAAATCGCTTGAACCAAAACGCCGCGGAGATGGGGGTGACATCGGAAGAAATCGCCGCCGCTGCCGAGTTCCGGCCGCTCGCCGACGGCTCCGGTGCGCTGCATCTCCTGGCGATGCTGCGGAAGGGTTCTTGACTCGTGACGGTCTGTAAGAAATGCCTGGTGACAACTCGCGATCCCGGGATCGAACTGGACGAGCAGGGACTCTGCCGGCTCTGCCGGAATCCGCTTCTCGGTTTTCGGGCGTCCCCGCCCGCTGCCTTGGCGTCCCGGTGCCTTCGGGATTTTGAGGAGACCGTTTCCCGGCTCAAGGGACGGTTTGCCTACGACGGACTGATTTGCCTGAGCGGAGGGAAGGACAGTTCCTACCTGGCCGTTCTCCTCCGGGAGAAGTACGGTTTGAACCTGCTGGGTTACAACCTGGAGACCGGTTTTGAGGCGAAAGGGGTTCGGGACAACCTCTCCGGGGTAGCTGGAAAACTGAATGTGGATCTCGAGATTTTTTCCTGGCCGGCCGATTTCAGTCGCCGGTTTTACCGGTATTTTTTCACCCGCCCCCTCCGGGAAGGCTTGACCGCCACGGTCTGTCGGGTCTGCCAGCTCGCCTTGCTCGGTGCCGCGGTACAAGCGGCCCGCCGGCGGCGCATCCCCCTGGTCTTCCTCGGTTATTCGCCTTTCCAGACCGCTGAAAAGTGGTTTTACGAGATCTTTCCCGAAACCCTCGCTGCCCAATACCGGGCCTTCGGTGGTTTCTGGGAGCAGCCGGGGCTTTCCCCGGCGTTCAGGGAGAATTTCTATTTTCCCGGGGAAGCGGAAGGGGAGCCGGCCCGGTTTCCCCGGATTCTGGCCCCGCTTCACGTCTGCGAGTATCCCTCGGAAAAGCTGATCCGGAAAAAACTGGACGAACGGGGGTTTCTTGCCGCGAAGAAGACCCTGCCCCGGCGCACCAAGTGCCGGCTGGTTTGGCTGTCGGCCTGTCTCGATACCATACATTTCCAGGATCATCCCTTCCGCGAGCTGATCAGCGAAAAGATTCGGCGCGGGGAAGCTTCCCGTTGGAAATACCTGTTGGCCGGCCGGCTGTTTTCCTGGCTCTGCCGGAACCGGCTTTTCCGGAGGAAGCTCGTCCGGAATACCCTGGCCGATCTGGGGATGACCGAGACCGAAGCTCTGGAATTTCTCGGAAAAACCCGGGAATCCGACCGTGGATACCGGGATATCTTCCGGATCCATCCCGGCCGGGAAATTCTCCGTGGACCCCACGAGTCCGAGAGACTATGAAACCCGTCCAGTACGACCGGATCGCCGACAGTTACCTCCGGGTCAATCCCGACCCGATCCATCGCTACGCGGTCGTTCCCACGGTCGGCAAAATGGCGGGAGATGTCGCCGGGCGGTCGGTCATCGACCTGGCCTGCGGCAGCGGCGTTTTCTGTCGGCTCCTGAAGGGAAAAGGAGCCCGTCGGGTGGTGGGGATAGACATCTCCTCCCGGCAGATCGCCTTGGCCCGGGCGCAGAGCCGCGATCCGGGGATCGAATATCGGCAAATGGCCGCCGGTGAAGCGGATGAAATATTCGGAGAGGATTTCGATCTGGCCACCGCCGTTTTTCTTCTGCACTACTCTGATTCAAAGGCCAAGCTTCGGCGGATGGTAAGGGCGATCTTCCGGATACTGAAACCGGGCGGCCGCTTCGCGGGGATCATCCAGAACCCCGATTTAAGATTTTTCGAGGGGATAAATTACCGCCGCCGGTTCCGGAGGACGGGTTCCGGCCGGGTTCGGGACGGAGAGAAATTCTTCCTGGAGATTTACGGGGAAAAGGCCAAGCTCTGCGAGTTCTACTATTTCCACTGGTCCCGTAAGGCTTACGAGGCCGCTTTCGCCGCCGCCGGTTTCCCCGGCCTCGACTGGGTTCCACTTCGGGTTGAACCCGCTGGTTACCCTCGCTACGGTCGGGACGTTCTCGAGCCGTTCGAGAAAAACCCCAACTTGCTCGGATTGACGTCCGTTAAGCCCCCGGTAGGCTGAGGGGGGAGGTGGGATATCACCTCAGGTTTTCAGGCTGAGATTGTAGTATTCGCAGAACGAGATCCGTTTTTCCAGTCCGGGATTGAAGGAAGGGTAGGAGCAGAAGCCCCGCACCATCTCCTCATCGTAGTTTTCCGGGTAATACATAGTCTGAAACTGAAGCCAGTAATGCCCGGGCGGAATAAAGGTGTCGGCTAATTCCTTCCGGCCCAGGACGTAGCGATTGGCCAGGGGGCCCAGGAAACCCATTCGGAAAAGATCTCCGGCGAAGCGGCACAAGAAGAAGTGCCGGGCCCGGTCCGGGTCTTCGGGCAACATCTCCTGAAAACGCTTGATGTTCCCGTCCCACTTTTCCAGGTTGAATCCGTCCTCCCGGCGGCCCGAACGGGGCATCAGGACCGTCTGGGAGTTATAGCAATGATAAATCCGCCGCACGGCCCGCGAGATGAGGTTTACCTTCAGGGCCACGATCAGCTCGTCCAGGGAAGAAAAGAGTTCGCTGGAAGCGACGATCGCGTCCCAGAGTTCGTCGGACAGGTATTCGTTCTCCCGGCCGAAGCCCCGGCTCCCCCGGTGCATATAGCCCATAACGTTGATCTTGAAAAGCTCGGGGTGGCGCCGGGTCAAGGCCAGGATGCCGGGGAGCTGGTCGTCGTTGACTCCCCGGACGCAGACGAAGAAGACGATAAGCTTCAGCCCGGTTCGGCGGACGTTCTCCAGGACTTGTTCCCGTTTTTCCAACAGCGGTTCGCCCCGCATCTTTTCATAGACGTCGTCACTGTCGGTGGCATCGAACCAGGGGGCGACGGCATAGAGGCCGCAGTTCGCGAGCGCTTGCAGATAATCGAGGTCTTCCAGGCGTCTCGCGTTGGTGACCGCGATCGGGAAATTCCCGGAGAGGCGGATCAGCCTGATGATTTCGCCCAGATCGCTACGGGTGGTCGACTCTCCCCCGGTCAGCTTAAAGCTGATCCCCCGGCCCCAAATCGGCCGCAGCTTTTCCCGGATCTCCGCCAGGGGCATCTCCGGCGGCATCACCCGTCCCTTGTCCGCGGCAAAGCAGATCGGGCAGTTCATATTACAGCGTAGGGTGGTGGTGAAGGCGCAGGATTCGATCCTGTCCCGCCGATAGGGGAAGTGCTCCTGGAGGAGGCGATAGAGTCCCATCAGATCCCGGTAATGCCGGGGATATTTCCCTATCCGGACTCGGAATGGGCCGTGTTCGGGACAGGTTTTTTCCATAAAGACGGCGCCGTCTTCTTCAACCAAGTCCGCGGGAAGCTTCCGGCGGCAGACGGGGCACAGACTGACGGTCTCCCTGATTATCCGATTGTGATCCATCGCCTAATAAGAATTTCCCCGAGTTGCCCTGCTTGGTCGGCGTGCAAGTTGACGGATTATACCAGGCTTTCCGGTGGGCGGAGATCAGGCAACAAGGAGGCGGTTATTCACCGGTTGCTTCGGAAGCAAGCAATTCCTGCATCCAGGTTAAGTTTTTTCTGGCCGGGGCATACCCCGGATCTAAGCGCAGAGCTTGGAAAAAACATTCCAGGGCTTCCTTGTTTCTTCCTTCTCGGGCCAGGGTGATTCCCAGGTTGTTATGGGCGATGACGTAATCCGGCTTTACCCGGATCGCTTCCCCATAATACCTGCGCGCCCCCGCCAGGTCGCCTTTTTCGGCCAGGAGAGTGCCCAGATCGTTGCAGGCGCTGTAATAGTTGAAGTAAGCCTGCCGGTTGCCCGGGTTCAAGTGGAAGGCGGCAGCGTAATGGCGCAGCGCCTCGCCCGGCTGCCCCTGCTTGGTCAGGAGCGCGCCCAGATTGTTATGGGCCCACCCGTAGTCCGGCTTGATTTCCAGGGCCCGGCGGTAATGCCTTATGGCTTCTTCCGGGGCGTTCTGCTCCGCCAGGGCATTGGCCAGGTTGTAGTGGGCCATATGGCTATGGGGATTGACTCGGATGGCGTGCCGAAAGAGGGATGTGTTCCCTTCCCAGTGTTTCGCCTGGAAGAAGCTCAGGATTGAACAGAAAAACGGGATCGCGACCAAGCCCACGTCAAGAATGCGATTTCGGCTGCGGAGAAACAGCCAGGCCAGGGCCAGGGACGGGGCAATCATTGAGACATAGAGGAATCGGTCGGCCACCGTGGAGAATGCTTGATACCCGTGCGGAACCAGACCCAGCGTGGGCAGGACCCCGATTACGAAAGCGCCCAGGATGCTCAGCCAGCGCCGGCGGTGCTTCGCTAACAGGCAAAATCCCGTCAGGAGAACGGGGAAAATCCAGCTGTAACATATCCACCCCTCAGCGATTACCCGGGCCGGCGTGCGGCCGTAGTCTATGCCCAGGTTAAAGGGGAGCAGGAGCTTGTAGACGTAAAAGGCAATCCCGTCGAGGGCTATCAGGATCCGGGTGAAGAACGGGGCAACGTATCCCAACTGAATGTTTCGTTCCGAGAATTTGGCCAGGAAACTTACGGGCAACGCCATTCCCGCCCAGAGAAAAAGCAGAACGAAGGGAGGATGAAAAAGTGCTTTCAGGGGGCTCTTTCGGCCGGTCAACTCGGAGCTCCGCCAGCGGAACTGAGCCAGCAGCCAGGCGATCGCGAGCACCGGAACCGCCGAAGCTTTTGAGATTAGCGCCAGGGCGAAAAAGATGCTGGAGGATGTTGCATATCTCTTTCGCCGGTTTCGGAAAGTACCGGGAAACAAGCGATCCCGGGCCACCGCCCGGGCATAACGGATGAACAGATTAAGCGCCAGAAGCGAGAAAAAGCCGGCCAGGACGTCCTTCAGGCTGGAAATCCAGATTACCGGTTCGGCCATAAGGGGATGAATCCCGTAGAGAAGCGCCCCCAGGCCGGCCGCCGCTTCGAGCCTTCCCGAAGTTTTCTCGTCTCCGCCCAGGAGCAACTTCAATAACCCGAAAAGCAGCAGAACGTTGCAGATGTGAAAAAACAGGTTGGCATAGTGAAAGATTGAGGGATTGAGCCCGAAGGCGGTTCCTCCCGGGGAGATCGCCCGCGACAACTCGCCGAGCAGGGCCCAGGCGGAAAACGTCATCGGGATGTACATCGCTTCGTGGGGGCATCTCCAGAAATGGAGGAGATTCTCCGGGGTCAGGGGATTCAGGTAGCGGTTGTTATGGACGTGAATGTCGTCGTCCCAACCCACGAAGCCGAACTTCCCGGCGGGCCCGAAGATCAGAATGGGAACCAAGACGAGGATGATGATGACGGGTTTTATGGGAATTCTTCCCCGCCTGTTTTTGCGGTTATGCACCATAACCTGAAATCCGAAAGTTCAAGGTTGCCGCCTCTGGAGGGCGATGGGCAAGCTCCCGTAAAAAACCACTAAGGTAAAGGGGGATATGACTTCAGAATTTACCATCATATTGCTAGCATTAAAAACAGCATAAACGCGGGGAATGTCTTAATCCCTGGGACCGGCAGGTGTCTTCTATGAGCAAGAGCGGCAATTACGGGAAGAGGCTTGATGACCCTTTTTTCTTGTACGAACTCTCGTTGTCCATTGGGACAACGCTGGATTTAAAAGCCGCCTGCGCCGAATTCATAAAAATCCTCTTGGCTCGTCCGGATCTGTCTTTTGCCTCGGTCTGGATCAAGAATAAGTACCTGGCGGAGGCCGATGAAAAAAACGGGGCTTCGCTGATTTACGCTTGCCCCGATTCTTGGGTCGGGGAAATCCACGTTCCCCTGAGCCATCATATCTTCAGGTCGCTGCGCGGGAAGAAATATCTCTCCAGGACCTCCTCCGAGAGCGGTTATGAAAAAATCTCGAGCGGAAAAGGCATCCGCTCGGGAACCTTTGCGCTCTTTTCCCTGAAAGATCTTGGGGCGATAAAACTTTTTTCAGCCACCCGGAAAGAACGTTTCGGGGAGGAAGAACTCAGCCGGCTGGAGAGGGTGATTTCAAAATTTGCCGGCTCTCTTGAATGTTGTCTCGATCACCAACGGGTTCGCGGAGAAATATTGGAACACCGCCAGGTCAAGGAGGCATTGCAGATAAGCGAAGCCAGGTATCGAAGTTTCTTTGAGGATTCTCCGATTTCTCTCTGGGAGGAAGATTTCTCCAGGGTAAAGACGTATCTCGACGGTTTGTGGAAGAAAAAACCCTCCAATCTAAGACGATACTTTGACAAACACCCGGAAACGGTCGCCGAGTGCGCCAGGAGGGTGATAATTGTCGCCGTCAACAAGGCGACGCTGAAGATGTATGAGGCTAGGAATCTGGCGGAGTTGCGTCGCGGGTTATCGCAAGTTTTCACCGAGGAATCCTATGAGGCATTTAAGGAAGAGCTGATCGCCCTGTCGGAAGGGAAGGAGCACTTCCAGGCGGAGACCTTAAATCGAACCCTGGAAGGGGAAAGGAGGCACATCAGCATAACGATCGGCCTTATGCCGGGTTACGAGGAAACCTGGTCCAGAAGGCTGGTTTCCATCGTGGATATCTCCGACCGGAAACTGGCCGAAGAAGCCCTGAGACATTCGGAGGAGCGTTTCCGGGTATTGGCGGAGAAATCTCCCAATATGATCTTTGTAAACCAGGGGGGGAAGGTCGCTTACGCCAACAGGAAGTGTGAAGAAGCAATGGGCTATGGCCGCGCTGAATTTTATGCTCCCGATTTCGATTTCCGCACATTGATTTCACCGGAATATCATCAGGTGATCCTGGCGGCTCTTGAGAAACACCGCCGGGGGGAAGAGGTGGAACCATATCATTATGCCCTGATTACCAAGAGCGGGGAGAGGATTGAAGCGATCATAGCGACAAAGCTGATTCAGTATAAAGGGGGCCCGGCGATTTTAGGAATAGTGACCGACATCACCGAATTAAAGCAGGCGGAAGAAAAACTAAGAGAAAGCGAGGAAAAATACCGCATCTTCGTTGAGCGGGCCAATGACGGCATTCTTATCGTACAGGATGGCCTGATTAAGTATGCCAATCCTCGATTGGGGGAGATGTCTGGGTATGAAGTTGAACGACTCGTGGGGTCTGTGTTCACCGACTACGTTCATTCGGATGAAGTCCCCAATGTGGTTGATCATTACCGCCGGAGATTACTTGGGGAAAAGGTGGAGCCGGTTTATGAGACGGTACTTAAGCATAAGGATGGGAGCAACATATACGCGGAGATCAATGCGGGCACGATTGCGTATCAGGGAAAGACCGGGGTTTTGGTCTTTCTCAGGGACATCACTGAGCGCAAGGAGATGGAGGCGGAACTTTCCCGGGCCAGCAAGTTGGAATCCCTGGGAATTATGGCCGGGGGCATAGCTCACGACTTCAACAATATCCTGACCGGAATCCTGGGCAATATTTCCTTGGCCCGTTTGGCCTTGGATTCCGGCAATAATGCGGCCGATCGGTTGATGAGCGCGGAAAGAGCAACTTTGCGGGCCAAAAACCTGACCCAGCAATTGCTGACATTCTCCAAGGGAGGATTCCCGGTCAAGGAAGCTGTTTCGGTCTCGGAATTTCTGGAGGAAACGATCAGGTTTTCCTTAAGCGGCGCTAATGTTACGTGCAATGTGTCGCTGGCCGACGATATCCAACCCGTGTTCGTTGACGTAGCTCAGATCAAGCAGGTGGTTGAAAATCTGATTATCAACTCCGTTCAGGCTATGCCTGAGGGCGGAACCATAACGGTAGTCGCCCAAAACTTCGGTGTTTCTCAAACGGCTCATCTTTCCCTGAAGGAAGGGGAATACGTGAAACTTTCGTTGAGCGACACGGGCAGGGGCATCAAGGCCGAACATCTCGACAAGGTCTTCGATCCTTTTTTCACCACAAAACATAAAGGCAGCGGCTTGGGGCTTGCCTCGGCCTATTCCATCGTAAGGAATCACGATGGGGCGATCACCGTCGAATCTCAATTAGGCGAGGGAACGACGTTCTCGATCTATCTTCCCGCCTCATCCGCTGAACCGGCCGGCAGGAGAGAAAAGGAATTTAATAAGAAATTCTCTCGTCATACCGGGGAAGTATTGATTGTGGATGATGAAGCGATGGTAAGGGATGTGGCAAAGGGGATATTGGAACTCATTGGTTATCGTCCAACGCTGGCTGCTGACGGGAGGAAGGGGATAGAGCTTTACGAAGCTGCCCTGAAAGAAGGCTGCCGCTATGACGCCGTCCTCCTTGACTTGACTATGCCCGGCGGAATGGGAGGGAAAGAAGTTGCCGCCAAAATCCGCGCGATCGACCGGCAGGCTAAGCTTATTGCCACCAGCGGATACGCCACCGATCCGGTCATAGCTAACTTCGAGAAGTTCGGATTCGATGCGGCCCTGGCCAAGCCATACCAGATGGAAGAGCTGAGCAATGTCCTGGAGAAAGTTACCGGCTGCAAAAACTCCGGAGTTATTTGACCTGGATTCCTGCTTAATGACCGGTGGTCCGATCCCTGCCCCATACGGCTTTAGTCCGGTACTGCTCCGCCGTCGCGCGGGCCTTCAGACTTCAGCTTCTCCTGGAAATTGCATTGCACCTTAAGTGAAATGAATTTCACTTAAGATGCGTGGCATTATGGATGAAACATTTTTCAATACGTTCATCATCAACGAGATGGCGATTAAATGCTGGATTCCTTGGAAACGGGAAAAAGGGCATCACGCCACGCCTATCCGCCGCAGGCGGGAAAGGCAAGGCAACGTCAAGGTCTCGACAGACGATTGAATGTGATTGCATTGAACCTGGGGAAATATGCTGAGGCAAAGAACAAACAATTTCCATCAATCGGGCGAAGGAGGTTTAAGGCAAGGGAACGTCAAAGGCGATATTTACCAGGAAGGACTTGAAGAAAATGAAGGATGCTTAAAATCCTTGTTCCGATATCTTCAAGCACTTCACGTTCTTTATGGTGAAATGCTCCTGGCTTTGCTTCTGACTCTCGCCACCTGTGCGCCGTAGCTCCGATTCATCGGAGCGGTGGCGTAAGGCGCCAAGATCGCCAAGTAGAGACAAGAAAAAGCTCAGATCATTACCGGAAGGACACATTCTCCAACCGGACACAATTAGACTTTAATCAAACCTTTCGATTTTCTTTGCGTTCTCTGCGTCTTGGCGAGAGAACCCGCCTTTCGCCTTTGACTCACCAAGGATTTGTTACCTGGTCATCGTCGGAGAGTCCGAAGTAGATCCGGGTGATTCCCTTGACCTTCCAGAGGTTCTCGGCCGCTCGCCGGTAGCCGAAGTCAGCCGCTCCGTCTCCATCGTAGTCGCCCGGGATCGGCTTGTCCGCCGTTCCCCCGAAGTAGAGGCTGGTCAGGCCCCGCACCTTCCAGAGTCCGTTTGAGCTGCGGAAGTAGGCGAAGTCGGTCGAAGCGTCCCCATCGTAATCGGCTGGAATCGGCTGATCCAGAGAGGTCCCGAAGTAGACGGTGGTGATTCCGCGCACCTTCCACAGGCCGTTGGAGCTGCGGTGGTAGGCGATGTCGCGGGACCCATCCCCGTTGAAATCCCCGGCGACCGGGGCATCCTGCGAGGTTCCGAAGTAGACCCTGGTGAAGCCCCGGATCTTCCAGAGCCCGTTGGTGTCCCGGAAGTAGGCCAGGTCTGCCGTCCCGTCCCCGTTGTAATCGCCGGGGGCGGCCTCATCGGCAGAGCCGCCAAAGTAAACCCGGATGGAGAAAAGTTCTCCCCTGACCTTCCAGAGTCCATTGGAAGAACGAAAGTAGGCCAGGTTCCAGGAGCCGTCGCCGTCGTAGTCCTGGGGGACGGGTTCGTCTGACGAGGATCCGAAATAGACCGCGGTCACCCCGCGTACCTTCCAGAGGCCGTTGCTTGGGCGGAAGACGGCCAGGTCGGATGTCCCGTCGCCGTCGTAGTCGCCGGTTGGCGTGCCTGAACCGGCCTGGGGAACCCACTTGGCGACATAGTTTGCGCTAACTCCCCCGGCTGTCGTGAAGTATCCTCCCGCATAGAGGTTGTCCGCCCCGTCGCAGACCAGGGCGTATACCGTTGAGCTCGTCCCGGACCCAAGGGGACTCCAGGAACTGCCGTTCCACCTGGCGATATGGTTTGCGCTCACTCCCCCGGCGGTGGTGAACTCTCCTCCCGCATAGAGGTTGCCCTCGCCGTCGCAGGTCAGGGCCATTACGTCGTTGTTCATTCCGGAGCCGAGGGAGCTCCAGGAGCTTCCGTTCCACCTGGCGACATAGTTGACGTTTTCTCCCCCGGCCGTGGTGAAATACCCCCCGGCATAGAGATTGCCTGCTCCATCCCAGGCCAGGGCCATTACGTTGTCGTTCATCCCGGAGCCGAGGGGGCTCCAGGAACTCCCATTCCATTTGGCGACATAGTTGGCGCTTGCCCCCCCGGCCGTGGTGAAATTTCCTCCAGCGTAGAGGTTGCCTGCGCCATCCGTGGCCAGGGCATTGACCTGGTTGCCCAGCCCGCTGGAGAGTGCGCTCCAGGAACTGCCGTTCCATCTGGCGATATTGCTTGCGCTCACTCCCCCGATCGTGGCGAAGTACCCCCCTGCGTAGAGATTGTTTGCCTCGGCGTCGGCGAGGGCCAGGACATAATAGTAGGCGACTCCCGATCCCAGCGCGCTCCAGGAGCTCCCCCCCCACTTGGCAACATAGTTGGTGCTTACTCCTCCTGACGTGGTGAAGTGCCCTCCCGCATAGAGTTTCCCCGCGCCATAGGTTGCCACGGACTTAACGTAACTATCCATCCCCGAGCCGAGAGGGCCCCAGAGGCTTCCGTCCCATCCGGCGACATAGTTGGCGCTCACGCCCCCGGCGGTGGTAAAGTGCCCACCCGCATAGAGGTTTCCCGCGTCGTCGCAGGCCAGTGTGCGAACGGTGGTGTTCATTCCCGAGCCCAGTGCCGACCAGGCCCCCTGGCTCTGGTTTGCTGTCGACAATGACCCAAGTAGTAGAATGAGGCCCGCTGCCGTAAATGTTTTCACGTTAATTCCTCCCCATTAACGATCGCTTAAGCTGCGGGAACGCCTCGCGTTTGATTCGCCGGAAATGAATGTGAGGTGGAATTAGTGTATATTCATTTCCTGGAGCGGAGAAACGCCTGGACATACCCGCAGTTCGCACAGGCGTATTTTCTCCAATGTTGCTTATTCTTCTGGTATCTCTTGCAGATCAGGGGACTTCCGCACTTGTCGCAGTTCAGGGATCTGGGATGATCGACCTCTACCCTGACCGGCTCCGGGCGGGGAAAAAACAAGCTAAGTAGATTCATTAGCCATCAGCCGTTACTTTTTGAGTACAGGGATATTCTCTGAGCTTCCGGAATTATGTTGATATTCTATGTTTTTCCGCAGGCAGGTGTCAATAATCC
>Ga0272444_10002030_pt1 | contig 18961 bp, 16 predicted proteins | sample SSMForm13_FD_201033 | JGI IMG/M metagenome (GOLD analysis project Ga0272444, IMG submission 201033) | Marine sediment archaeal communities from Little Sippewissett salt marsh, Falmouth, MA, United States - SSM-Form-13 | ecosystem: Environmental > Aquatic > Marine > Wetlands > Sediment ... | reverse complement strand
AAAGAAAACAAAAAAAACATCTAAAAAAAGTTCCGGAAAGACAAAATACCTGGTGATCGTGGAATCCCCGGCTAAATCAAAGACCATAAACAAGATCCTGGGAAGCGAGTACAAGGTGCTTGCCAGCATGGGGCACATAGTCGACCTGCCGGAGAACAAGATGGGCGTGGATTTCGACAACGGGTTCAAACCCGAATATGTGATCATGAAGGGGCGCAGTAAGCAGCTGAGCGGCTTGAAGAAAGAGGCCAAAGGCTCGCAGGCGGTCTACCTCGCGGCCGACCCCGACAGGGAAGGCGAGGCGATATGCTGGCACCTCAAGAACCAGTTCGAGAAACTTGACTTAGAGATACACAGGGTCAGTTTTGACGAGATAACGCAGAGGGCCGTTGAGCAGGCCTTCCAGAACCCCCGCGAGATAGACATGAAGAAAGTGAACGCCCAGCAGGCAAGAAGGGTGATGGACAGGATCGTGGGATATTCCCTGAGCCCGCTGTTGTGGAAAAAGATCACAAGGGGCCTGAGCGCCGGCAGGGTGCAGTCCGTGGCCGTGAAACTCATAGTCGAGCGGGAACAGGCGATAAAGGACTTTAAAAGCGAGGAATACTGGAGCATAGAGGCGCTTTTGAAGAAAAAAGGGTTCGTTCCCGCCGGGGGGAATATCCCGGATGTTTTCAGGGCCAAACTCGTGAAGCACAATGGTGAAAAGATACATATACCCGACCGGAAGACGGCGGACGATATGGTCGGCCGGTTGAAAAAAGAAAAGTTCATAGTGGCCGATATAAAAGAGAAAGACAAAAAGAGCTATCCGCGTTCGCCTTACACCACCTCGGTGCTCCAGCAGGACGCTTTCAATAAACTTTATTTCCCGGCCAGCAAGACCATGAGGGTCGCCCAGAGGCTTTATGAAGGCGTTGAGCTGGGCAAAGAGGGCAGCGTCGGGCTTATCACTTATATGCGCACGGATTCGGTGCGCGTGTCCGATGACGCCCAGCAGGAGGTCCGCAAATACATCACGGCCAGATACGGCGAGAAATACTGCCCGCCCAGTCCGCCGCAATACAAGTCCAAAAAAAGAAGCCAGGAAGCGCACGAGGCCATACGCCCGACGCTTCCGTTGAGGGCGCCCGATACCGTGCAGCGCTACCTGAGCCCCGATGAGCTTAAGCTGTACAAGATGATATGGAAAAGGTTCGTCTCCAGCCAGATGACGAACGCGCTTTTCTCGGTCCTCACCATCCATATAGACGCCGGCGATTACAGGTTCAGGGCGGGGGGGTCGAAACTTCTTTTTGACGGTTTTCTGCGGCCCTACAGGGAAGACGGGGAGCGGGGCGAAGCGGTAATAGAGATACCGCCGCTGGAGGCGCGGGAAGAAGTGGATCTCAAGCAACTTTTTCCCGAACAGCATTTCACCAATCCGCCGCCGCGTTACACCGACGCGTCGCTGGTGAAGATGCTGGAAGAAAAAGGCATAGGCCGTCCGTCCACATACGCGCCCATCATAAGGACGATCATCGACCGTCATTATGTCAAACGCATGGGCAGAAGCCTGCACCCCACCGAGCTGGGGGAGCTGGTGAACACGCTTCTGATAGAGAATTTTCCCGATATTATAAACGATGAGTTCACCGCCAAGATGGAAAACGAGCTCGACGGCATCGAGGAAGGCGAAATAGACTGGGTGACGGTCATGAACGATTTTTACGCGCCCTTCCAGAGGGACCTGGAGAAGGCGAAAGAAGTGATGAAAAGCGTCAAGAAGCAGGCCGAGGAGACCGACAAAGTGTGCGCGAAATGCGGCAAACCCATGGTGATAAAATGGGGGCGGCGCGGGCGTTTCCTTAGCTGCTCGGATTTCCCCAGATGCCGGTATTCGGAATCCATAACGACGGGTGTGCCCTGCCCGGAAGAAGGCTGCGACGGGGAACTTGTCGAACGCAAATCAAAACGGGGCACTTTTTACGGATGCACCAATTACCCCAGGTGCACTTACGTCACCAAAAAGCTGCCCGCTGAGGCCGAAGAAGAAGGCGCAAGCGGCGGCGGATCAGAAGAAATGTAAAAATGAGACGTTTTATCGACAAATTCCTCAAATATCTGGAATACGAGAAGAACTATTCGCCGCACACGCTGCGCAATTACAGGTCCGACCTTGAGGAACTGTCGTCTTTTCTGGGAGATAAGCCGCCCAGGAGCGTAAGCCACCTGGACCTGCGCAGTTTTATGGCGGAACTTAAACAAAGAGGCTGCGCTAAGCGCACTATAGTAAGGAAACTGGCGGCCGCCCGCTCTTTTTTTAAATTTCTATACAGGGAAAAGCACGTAAAGACCGATCCGGCCGCCAGCGTGTTCACCCCGAAACTGGACAGGCAGCTTCCGGAATTCCTTGATAACGTCAAGATAATAAAGCTCATAACGGCGCCCGCTCTTGACAATGTGCCGGGCCTGCGGGACAGGGCGATCCTGGAGGTGCTGTATTCCACCGGGATACGGGTGAGCGAACTTGTCGGGCTCAATACGGATGACATGGACCTGATAGCCGGCGTGGCCAAAGTAAGGGGCAAGGGGAAGAAAGAAAGGATGGCCCTCCTGGGCGGTGAAGCGCAGCGGGCGCTTCGCAATTATATCGAAAAAAGACCGGCCGTGCGCCGCGAGTCAGCCGACGCGGTCTTTCTGAACAAAAGAGGGGGGCGCCTTACCGAAAGAAGCGTGAGGAGGATAGTGGATAAATATGTCAGGGCCTGCAGCATAGAGCAGAAGATATCCCCGCATTCGATCCGGCATTCTTTCGCGACGCATATGCTCAATAACGGCGCGGATCTCAGGAGCGTGCAGGAGCTTCTGGGGCACCAGAACCTGTCCACCACTCAGATATACACGCATTTAGGCACGCAGAAGATAAAAGAAATGTATTCAAAGGCGCATCCGAGAGCATAAGAAAGCGATATATGACGTTATTATACGATCTTTTCTTTTTAGCATTTTCCGTTTTTTACATTCCCTGTCTCTTGTTCAGGAACAAGATGCACCGGGATATCCTCCAGAGGTTCGGCGCCCTTCCGCGCGATCTGGACGGGACCTCGAACGCGCCAGTATGGATACATGCCGTGAGCGTGGGAGAGGCCGCGGTGGCCGCGAAACTGGCGTCAGAAATAAAAAAGCGGTTTCCCGCCACCACCGTCGCGGTGTCCACTACGACGCGGACGGGCAATGAGATGATACGCAAGTACGGTAAAGGCGTGGTGGACGGGGTCTTTTACTACCCCCTCGACATAAGTTTCATAGTCTCAAAGGTGGTGCGTTTTATAAACCCGAGAGTGTACGTAGTCATAGAGACCGAACTCTGGCCCAACCTTCTTTCGGAGCTTAAGGCCAGGGGAATACCCGTGGTGCTCGTCAACGGACGCATCTCGGATTCTTCTTTCGAGAATTACAAAAAGATAAAGTTCATAACAAAAGGGATCCTCGGATGCGTGAGCTGTTTCTGCATGCAGTCGCAGCGCGACAGTGATAGGATAGAACAGCTGGGCGCGAAAGCCGGCGATGTTTTTGTGACGGGCAATATAAAATTTGATGAACGGCTCCCCGAAAGCGCCGCGCCCGGCCTTGGCAAGAAGGAGCTCGGGTTCGATGAAACGGATGAGGTCATCGTGGCCGGAAGCACTCATTTCCCGGAAGAGGCGGCCGTTATAGGGATATACCAGCAGCTCAGGGTCGCACGCCCCGGCCTTAAGCTCATACTCGCCCCGAGGCATATCGAAAGGATCGACGCTATAAAAGTGTACCTGGATAAAACAGGGCTTGAGTACGCGCATCTGTCTGAAATACTCGGGGCGGGGCCGGAAATTCGAAAGTCGAAATTTGATGTCCTGCTGGTGGATACCATCGGACACCTCAGGGACCTTTACGGGGCGGCGAACGTGGTGTTCATAGGCGGGAGCCTCGCGAAAAAAGGCGGCCAGAACCCCATAGAGGCCGCGCTGTGGGGCAAGGCTGTGGTTTTCGGGCCGAACATGCAGAATTTCCGGGAGATAGCGGATATATTCATCAAAAACACGGCGGCCGTGCAGGTAAAGGACGCCTCCCAGCTTCAGGAAGCGCTTGAAGGCCTTTTAAAAGGCGTGCCTCACCGCCGGAACGTGGCCGAGAACGCCAGGAACGTCATAGAGAAGAATTCCGGCGCGCTGGCGAGGACAGTGGACAGGCTGGGCAAATATCTGGAAAGACAGAAGATCGGTTACGGTAAGGGTAGCGAAGGGCGTGTCGTTTAAGGGTTACGTTAGACGTGACCGAAAGACGAAACGGGCAACATAACCGAAACCGTAGAACGAAGTACCGGAGCGGACAGAGGTCAGAGGGATGGTTGAGGGATTTAAGATATACATGATGTCGTTGATGGAGGATAAGAAGAGCGGTTTTATTGCCGCTATTTTCAAATTTATCCTTCTTGTTTTGTCATGGATATACCTGGCGGGGATAAGAACGGTGGACCTGGCGTACCGTCTCGGGATAAGGAGGCGATACGAGGTCCCCGTGCCGGTCATAAGCGTCGGCAATATCACTTTAGGGGGCACCGGCAAGACGCCGTTCGTTGTTTTTCTGGCCGAGCACATGAAAACGCGCGGCAAGTCCCCCGCGGTGCTGATACGCGGATACGGCGGGGATGAAAGCAGGATGCTGAAGGAAAGGCTGCGCGATATACCTGTTTTTGTGGGACAGGACAGGGTCAGGAGCGCCTTAAGCGCCGCGAACACCGGCAGCGATGTTATTATCCTTGACGACGGTTTTCAGCACAGGCGGCTCGCGAGGGCCCTTGACATAGTGCTCGTGAGCGGCTCTTCCGTGTTCGGCAGCGGCCATCTTTTCCCGCGGGGAGTGCTGCGGGAACCGGTCGCGGGGCTTGAAAGGGCGTCTCTGGTGGTCGTTACGAAAAGCGACAGGATCACCGATAAAGAGAAAGCGGGGATCGTCCTCAAACTGGAAAAAACCGCCCCCGGCAAGCCGGTGGTCTTCACAAAGTACCAGCCGGATCTTTTCACGGATGCCGCCGGCGGCGTCTACCGAAAAGATCATGTGCGCGGGAAAAAGATCTGTCTTGTAAGCGGCATCGCCGACCCCGATTATCTCGCTTTTCAACTTGAGGGCCTCGGCGCGGCGATAGAGGCGCGTTTTGACCATACCGACCACCACCGGTATACGCAGAAGGACATAGCGCGCATATACGGCAGCTTGTCGGCATCCGGCGCCGAGCTGGTGATAACCACGCACAAGGATTATGTAAAGATAAGGGAACTTGACATCTCCCCGATAGTGGAGAAGATCTTTATTTTAAGCGTCGCGGTCGATGTAACCGGAGGAAGGGAGGATCTGATTGCTGGACTTAATAGCGTCTGTCCTGGTCAGGGGGCTTAATTACCTGTTTGGCGTGATACCGATAGAGTTCAGCCTCTGGATGGCGAGAAGGCTGGGACCTTTTATATACCATATCAGCGGGAAAAGGCGCAGGGTGACCTACGCCAACCTGAAAGCCGCCTTCTGCGGGGAGAAAGACCCCCGCGAGATCAAACGTATCGCGAAAAATACGTACAGAAATTTCGCGCAGACGTTCGTGGAAATACTTTCGCTGACGAAGATGAACGTCCCCTACATGGATAAATACGTCGAGATCGAGGGCATGCCCACGTTCGAAGAGGCTTACGCCAACCCCACGGGCATGATACTCGTGTCCGCTCATTTCGATAACTGGGAGATAAGCATAGCCGACAGCGCCTTAAAAGGTTACCGGCTTTATATCCTTGCCAGGGACCAGAAGATGTCACGACTTAACGAACTTTTGAACAGGCTGCGCGAATCCAAAGGGAATATCGTCATCCGCAAGGGCGCGGACATAAAGAACGTCTTCAGGGCCCTGGGTGAGGGCAAGAGTGTGGGGATACTCGCGGACCAGAACGCGGGCGCCCACGGGGAGCTTTTGAACCTTTTCGGCCGGCCGGCTTCCACGGCCGTGGGGCCGTACCGTTTCGCGCAAAAACACGGGGCGTGGCTGCTTCCGGTGTTCATACACAGGATAAAAGGGCCGTACCATAAGATAACGATAGAACCTTACATGGTCATCAAACAGGACGACGGCCTTGAGCCATATATGAAAAAATACAACGCCATACTTGAAAAACACATCCGCAAGGACCCGGACCAGTGGATGTGGATGCATAAAAAATGGAAGCTTACGCCTCTTAAGAAGATAATGGTGCTTGATGACGGCAAAAAGGGGCATCTTAAACAATCGCTCGCCGTAGTGAAACAGATAAAGCGTCACAGACAGGAGCGGGGCTTCAAACCGGAACACGTGGAAGTTGAGGCCGTGAAGATCGATTTCAAGAATAAAGCGGCAAGAGCCGTATTTGATTCGTTGAGCCCGTTCTTCGGGCCGCGCTGCCACGGATGCCTTAAATGCCTGCGCCGGGCGCTTAAGCCGGAAAGTTATGATAACGCCGTCCGGCGTTACGCTGACGTTATCGTGAGCTGTGGTTCCGCGCTGCGCGCGGTGAACAAGATGCTTAAATACGAGAACAACGCCCGCAACCTGGCGGTGCTGGACCCCGGGCCCCTTAACCGGGGGTGTTTTGACGTTATAGTCCTGCCCAGGCATGATTTCGAAGGCAAACGTTTCCCGAAAAAGACAAAAGTAGTTGTCACCGAACTGGCCCCGAACCTCATAGAACCGGCGACGAGCGACGAGCGACAAGCGACCAGCGACCAGCGACGACCATGCATAGGGCTTCTCTTCGGCGGGGACAACCTCCATTTCGGTTTCGGGGAAGAGCTTACGCGTTCCGTGGCCGACGGCATAAAAGAAAGCGCCTCAAGGATAAACGGCTGTTTTTACGCCACCACTTCACGCAGGACACCTGACGCCGCCGAGGATATCCTGAAAGAAGAACTCGCGGGCGATTCCCGATGCCGGGGCCTCGTTACGGCGAGGACCGATACGGATGAACGCACCGTGGAAAAGATAATAGCCGCGAGCGACGTTATGATAGTTTCGGGCGAAAGCATATCCATGGTATCCGAGGCGGTATCATCGGGCAGACCCGTACTGGTCTTTATGCCCGATAAAAAGACCCCGAAACGCACGAAATACGAACATTTTACCGAAGGCCTTGAAAAACGCGGTTATGTAAAGATGGTGAGACCCGCGGGCATGGCCGGAGCGGTGGAGGACCTTATCAAAAGGGGATCCGGCATGAGGCCTTCCGATGATGATGACCGCATATGTAAGGAGATGCACAGACTTTTCTGATGAATATTTTGCAGCTTGTCCCCAAACTGAATATCGGCGGAGTGGAAAAAGGCACTGTTGAAGTGGCCCGGTACCTTACGCTTAACGGGCATAAAGCGGTGGTGGCGTCCGAAGGCGGCGTGTTCGAGAAGAACCTTGCCGCTGTCGGCGCCCGTCATTACAAAGTGCCCGTGGGCCGGAAAAATCCGCTCGCAATGATCTATTCCTATATCAAGCTTAAGCAGCTGATAAGGAAAGAGAACATAGACATCGTGCATGCCCGCAGCAGGATACCGGCTCTTACCGGTTACTTCGCCACGAAAGCCACGGGAAAGACCTTTGTGACCACCGCTCACGGACAGTATAAAAAACATCTTATCAGCAGGGTGATGGGCTGGGGCAGGGTGGTCATCGTCGCCAACGAGACGATGGCGAGATACATGAACGAAAATTTCAATGTGCCCCTGCGCAAGATATCCGTTGTGCCAAGGGGCGTTGACCTCAAGAAATTCTCTTTCACCCTTCCTTCCCGGAGAAAGGGCAGGTCTTTCCGCATCGGCATGATATGCAGGTTCACCCCGCTGAAGGGGCATATAGATTTTTTGAAAGCGGCATCCTATGTGGCGCGTAAGAAACATAATATTGAGATCGTGCTCATGGGGGACAGGGCTTCCGCCAAGGAAGAATACATGAAAAAGATAGAGCTGACCATACGGCGGCTCATGCTGGGTAACATCGTCACTTTCAAGGACGCGAGCGAGGACGTCGCCAAGGTCATGGAGGGCCTGGACGTGCTTGTTTCGGCCAACCGCGAACAGGAAGCGTTCGGGCGGACGATAATCGAGGCGCAGGCGAAAGGGGTGCCGGTGGTGGCCACGAGGATAGGCGGCGTGGTGGAGAACATCGAAGACGGTGTCACGGGGCTGTTCTCGGAACCCGGGGCCCCGCTGGATATCGCCGAAAAGATCATGCTTTACCAGAACGATCCCGCGCTTATGGATAAAGTGGCGGCCGGCGCGAGAAAGTTCGTGGAAGAACATTATTCGCTGGACAGGATGATGCAGATGACCATGGAAGCTTATTCCCGGGCCCTCAGCGATAAGAACATCCTTATTTTCAAGATAAGTTCGCTCGGCGATGTGATCCTGAACGTGCCGTCCATCCGCGCCATACGGGCGAGGTACCCGTCCGCCGATATAAAGCTGCTTGTGGACGTGCGGTTCAGGGAGGTGCTGGATAATTGCCCCTATATAAACGAGGTGATCACCTGTGATTTCGGCGGCAGGGACAGGGGGATAGGGTTCCTCCGTCTGGCGAAGAGGCTCAGGGCCGAGGACATCAATATCTCCGTTGATTTCCAGAACAACCGCCGCAGCCACCTTCTGGCTTACCTGGCCGCTATCCCGGAAAGGTACGGTTACGCCAACGGCAAACTGAGTTTTCTGATCAACCGTAAAACGGCGCTTCCAAAAGACGCCAGGGAACCGGTCAGGCACCAGGGCTGCATCCTGGGGCTGATGGGCATCACGGACGTGGAAGAGCGGCTTGAATTGTGGCCCGACGAGCAGAGCGAAAAGTGGGCCGAGAGATTTTTGGAAAGTAACTGGCTGAAAAAAGGCCAGAAAATAGCGGCTTTCAGCCTGTCCGCCAGCAAACGGTGGAAGACAAAGAACTGGGGGATAACCCCGTTGGCGGAGCTTGCGGACGAGCTGGCCCGCAAAAAAGGCGTGAGGGTGGTGATCATCGGCTCCGGCGAGGACAGGGATCTCGCCTCCGAATTCATGCGGAAGACAACTGCCAAACCGATCGACGCCGTGGGCAAGACGAACATCCCGCGGCTCGCGAGCCTTATTAAACGGTGCGACGTTCTGCTCGCCGGCGACAGCGCTCCCATGCACGTAGCCGCCGCCATGGGTACGCCGCTGGTCGCTATTTTCGGGCCGACGGACCCCGAGCGGCACGCGCCTCCCTCAAAGAAGAAAAAGATCATATACAAAAAAATAAAATGCGCGCCGTGTTATAAGCCCGTCTGCCAGAAACGCCTTAAATGCATGACGTCGATAAAACCCGAAGAAGTGTTCAACGCGCTTATGGATGTCATGGGCGATCGAGTCACGGGTCACGGATCACGGGTCACGAAGAGAGGGTAAGCGTATAATGAAGGTATTGCTTTTAACCACGCATCTGAATATCGGCGGCGTGGGCGTCTATACGGTCAACCTCGCGAAGTATCTCAGGAAAGAGGGGATCGACGTCAAGGTCGCGTCCAGCGGCGGGGATCTGGAAAATATCCTGGCCCGGGAAGGCGTCGAACATCTTAAAATAAACATAAAAACGAAATCAGAGTTCGGCCCGGCGGTATGGAAGGCCCTGCCCGTTCTCGCGCGCCTGGCAAGGCAGCACAAATTCCAGATAATACACGCGCAAACCCGCGTGGCACAAGCACTTGCGTGTATGTGCCAGAGGATGACAGGCGTTCCTTTCGTATCCACCTGCCATGGTTTTTTCAGGCATGACAGACTTTCCCGGAGGGTTTTCCCCTGCTGGGGCGACAAGGTCATCGCGATAAGTGACGGTGTCCGCGCGCATCTCGTAACGGATTTCGGGCTTCCCGCCGGACGTATCGTGCGGATATATAACGGCATTGAACTTGAAAATTACCGCGGTGATGACCCCTCGCGGAAAGACGGGATATTGGACGACCTGAAACTGGACAGGGGCGCTGCTATCGTGGGCACGGTCGGACGGTTCTCTTCCGTGAAAGGTTTCCGATATCTTGTCGGCGCTTTTGAGAACGTAGCCGCGAAATATCCACAGGCGCGGCTGGTGATCGTGGGTAAAGGCCCGGAGGAGCAAGCGCTGAACAGAAAGATCAGGCAGCTGGGGCTTGAGGACAAGGCGCATATTGTATCCAATTCAATGCCCGACGAAAAATATCTTTATCTTTTTGACGTATTCTGCCTGCCTTCCATACAGGAAGGCCTGGGGCTGTCCCTCATGGAAGCCATGGCCGCGGGACGCGCCTGCGTAGCCAGCGATGTCGGGGGGATATCCGAACTTATCGCGGACGAAAAGGAGGGCATTCTCGTACCCCCGGGCGATGAAAGAGCGCTTAGCGCCGCCATAATGCGGCTCGTGGGGGATGATGACCTGAGGCGGGAATTGGCACAGAACGCCAGGAAAAAAGCCATGGAAAAGTTTTCCATAAAAGACACCGTAAAAAGCACGATGGAGGTCTACAGGGAAGTGGTGGGCGCATGATAAGGCCTGAGAGGATACTGGTATTCGAGCTGAACTGGCTGGGGGATATCCTGTTCTCGTTCCCTTTTCTCCGCGCCATAAGAAAAGCTTTCCCGGAGGCCTATATCGCCTGCGTGGTCGTGCCCAGATACGCGGACCTTCTCGTGAACAATCCCTGGGTAAATGACGTGCACGCCCTTTCGGACAGTAACAGGATAACATCGCTCGGGGAGAAAGTCGCGTTCATCCGCATGATAAGAAAAGAAAAGTATGATACCTGTTTTTTACTTAAGCCTTCCAGGGTAAAGACGATCATGGCGGAACTGGCGGGGATACCGGAAAGAATAGGTTTTAAAGGGAAAACAGCGAACCTTACGCAGGAAGTGGAGATGCCCGGCGGTAAACTGCACCGGGCCGACGTGCTGCTTTCCCTGGCGGGCGCGGTGGGTGTGACGCGCGCGGACGGCAATTACGAATATTTTCTTACGGAAGAGGACAGGGAACACGCCTCTATCCTGGTCAGGGAAGCCGGCGGCGGCACGCGCCGCACGGTGGCGGTCAACCCCGGCGGGAACTGGGAAGCGAAAAGGTGGCCGCCCGACAGGTTCGCCGAACTGGCCGGAAAGATCCTGGGCCGTTTCAGTGACGTGGAGGTGATGGTGACGGGAGGCGAAAAAGATATCGGTCTTGCGGAATATATAGTCTCAAAAGTCGGTTCCGACAGGTGCTTTGCCGTTGCCGGCAGGACCGGACTGAACACGCTGGCGGCGGTGTTCGAAAAATGTTTTCTTGTGATAAGCGCGGATTCGGGCCCCCTGCACCTGGCTTCGGCCACGGGCGCGGCGACGATCGGTCTTTTCGGGCCCACAACGCACAAGATGACCGGGCCGCGCGGCAAGGGCCGGAACATCATCATCTCAAAGTACGTGGATTGTGAGATCCCGTGTTATGTGGAAAAATGTGATAAAGATTATTTTTGCATGAGGTCGATAGAAGTGGAAGAGGTCTTCTCGGCGGCTGAAAAGGTACTTGCGGATGAAAGTCGATAAAAAGCGCGTAAAGAACATATTGCTTATAACGCTCAGTAACCTGGGGGATATAATCCTTACCACTCCCGTGCTTGAAAGACTGCATGACGAGTTTCCCGAGGCGTCCATAGATATCATGACCGGGGCCGCGGGGCTGGATATATTCATGATGCACCAGGCGGTGAGGGACGTGTTCATCCGGAAGAAGCGCCAGCCGGTTATCAAGAGACTGCCCGAAGTCATTGAACTTTATAAGAAAAGATATGATCTCGTGGTGGATTTGAAGAATTCGCTTATACCTTACCTGGCGGGCGCGAAATACCATTCGCGCCTTTCATTTTCTTTCGGACGCGGCAAAAGGCCCATGCATAAAAAGGATGAACATCTGGCAAAACTTGCCGGGCTGGTGGAAGATCCCTTTTCGAACACAAGATTTTTTATGCCCACCAACGAAGATGAAAGGTCTTATATCGAAGAGATGATGGCCGGTTCAAAGGGCGATATCGTCGTGATGAACCCCGGTTCCAAGAGCCGTTACAAAAGATGGGACGCCGCGAAATACGCCGAACTTGCGCGCAGACTTGTATCGGGATCCGGGTGCAGCGTCTTCGTGATAGGCAATGAGAACGACATGAGGACGGTGGAACACGTTATATCCTGCGCGCCGGCTTCCGTCGTCGACCTTTGCTGCAAGACCTCCATCGGGGCCCTGGCGGAGCTCATACGCCGGGCTGACCTTATCGTGACGAATGACAGCGCCCCGCTGCACGTCGCGAGCGCCGTGAACACGCCTACAATAGCCATTTTCGGGCCCTCGGACGAGAAGATGTACGGCCCGCTGGCGGAAAAAAGCGTTGTCGTCGCGCCGGATGTATCATGCCGTCCCTGCATGCGGCCGGACTGCGGCGCAGGCTATGATGAGGGATGTATCTCGATGGTGGAAGTGGATACGGTGCTCGCGGCAGCGAGGGAGATATTAAAGACTCAAGACTCAAGACTCAGGACTCAAGACTAAATTGATCTTGTGTCTTGGGTCTTGAGTCTTGCGTCTAGAAGGCGGAGGCTTAGCATGGGAAGAATCGTTATTAAGCAGGGCGATATCACGCGGGAAGACGTTGACGTTATCGTCAACGCCGCGAACACGGGACTCAAGGGAGGAGGCGGTGTTGACGGCGCCATACACAGGGCGGCCGGACCTTCTGTTCTGGAAGAGTGCAGGAAAATAGGCGGATGCGGGACGGGTGAAGCCGTTATAACGAACGCGGGCAAGCTGAAAGCGAAAAAGATCATCCATACACCCGGGCCCGTATGGCACGGGGGCAGTTCCGGCGAACCGGACGAGCTCAGGAACTGTTATAAAAACAGTTTTGAGCTGGCGAAAGAGAACGGACAGAGAACGATCGCGTTCCCCGCGATAAGTACCGGTATATACGGGTATCCGCTGGAAGAGGCAACAAGAATAGCGATCGATGAAGGCATAAAACACGCCGGTGATTTTGATGAAGTGCGTTACATATGTTTTTCGCCGGACGATTATAAGGTGTATCAGGGAGTGTATAAGGAACTGAGCGATGGATCCTAAGCGCATACTTATTACCAGGACTGACAGGCTCGGCGATGTGGTGCTATCCACGCCCGTGGTGCGTCATATCCGCAGGCTCTATCCGGACGCTTATATCGCTTTCATGGTCCGGCCGGACAATAAAGACGTAGTTCTCAATAATCCCGATCTTGACGAAGTGATCGTCTATGACAAATACGGTTTCCAGAAAAGTTTCCTGAGCACCGTGAAATTCGCTTTTGGGCTGAGAAAAAAAAGATTTGATACGGCCATAGCGCTTCATCCCACCAACAGGGCGCACATAATACTGTTTTTCGCGGGCATACCTGTCAGGATAGGCTATGACAGAAAGATGCCCTGGCTTCTTACCGAAAGAGCGCCCCACCGCAAGCAGGAGGGCGCGCGGCATGAAGTGGATTATAATTTTGAGCTTTTAAAACGCGCGGGATTCGATACCGACGGCGCTGACAGGCGGCCTTATATCGTGGCCGGCGATAAAGACAGGAAATTAGTGGATTCTCTCATGAAAGACTTTAATATCACCGGCGACATGATCGCCGTTCATGCCGGGGCCAGCTGCCCGTCAAAAAGATGGCCGCCGGAAAGATTCGCCGCCGCGGCGGATGAGCTGGCCGGGAAGTATAAATGTAATATCGTGCTTGTGGGCGGCGATGAGACCGCCGGGTACAGCGACGCGGTCGCCCGCAGCATGAAGCAGAAGGCCGTCGACCTGACCGGCATGCTGCTGATAGGCGAGCTCGCAGAGCTGCTTTCAAGATGCAGGCTTTTTATCTCCAATGATTCCGGGCCGGTGCATGTAGCCGTGGCCGTGGGCACTCCCGTTGTGGCCATTTTCGGACGGCGCGATCCGGGTCTTTCACCCCGCAGATGGGGCCCCCTGGGCGAGAGGGACGTGGTGCTTCATAAGGATATCGGATGCAATCCCTGCCTGGCGCATAATTGCGATAAAGATTTTGCCTGCCTTAAGGCCATTACGCCTGAAGAGGTCATGCAGGCGGCCGAAAATGCCATGAAACCGGCCTGATAAAGGCCTTTCAGATGTAAAATTGAAAAAAGCAAGAATTTTTTCTATTATTCTTGCTCCTTTCTGCAAAAGAGTTTATAATACCACTCTGTATAATTTGTATAATTTTGTTTATGAGATAAGGGGGGATCATGTCAGGAGAGATTGAGATCAATGTGAATGACGGTAATTTTGACCGGGAAGTGCTCAAATCCGATATTCCGGTGCTTGTGGATTTCTGGGCGGACTGGTGCGGTCCCTGCCGCATGATATCGCCTGTGGTAAGCGAGATCGCCGCTGAATACAAGAACAGACTGAAGGTGTGCAAGATGAACGTAGAAGAAGGGCGCCAGACTTCATCGAGTTACGGCATCATGAGCATACCCACGCTCATAATTTTCAAAGGCGGCGAGGTCGTGGATAAAGTGGTGGGCGTTGTGCCCAAGAACGATCTCGTGGCAAGGATAAACGCCTGTGTATAAGTGTTCCCGCAAGAAGCGAGGGACGGAGGTAAGTAAGATTGAAACAGTACAAGTATTCCACTTTCGCTGATATCGTAAAAAAATTCAATAATAAAAAAGTGATGGTCATCGGGGACCTCCTGCTCGACCAGTATATCTGGGGTGATGTTTCCCGCATATCGCCCGAGGCGCCTGTTCCCGTTGTATGGGTGAACAACGAGGAATATATGCCGGGCGGGGCATGCAACGTGGCTAATAATCTTGCCAGACTGGGCGCGGAGGTGTCGCTTGTAGGTGTGGTCGGCAAGGATGAGAGGGGGGAGATCCTGAAAAGCCTCCTTAAAGAGAAAAAAATAGGCACGGACGGCATTGTTATGGACCGCAAAAGGCCGACAATACTCAAAACGAGAGTGATCGCGCACAGCCAGCAGGTGGTGCGCATAGACAAGGAAGAGATAAGCGGGATAGAAGGAAAAGATCTTGAAAAGCTGCGGGATCACCTCCGCAGGAGCATACCGGATGTGGACGGGATAATCATCGAGGATTACGGTAAAGGCCTGATCACGCCCGCGCTGCTTAAGATGGTGGTGCCGCTGGCCCGCAAATACAAAAAGATCGTCGCCGTTGACCCGAAAGAGAACCATTTCTCGTATTACAAAGGGGTCAATGTCATAACGCCGAACCATCACGAGGCGGGTAAAGCGGTGGGCTTCAACCTCAGCGATGACGGTTCTCTCGCTAAAGCCGGAAGCATGCTTTTAAAAAAGCTCAGGGCGGATGTGGTGCTTATCACCCTCGGTGAACGAGGCATGATGGTCTTCCGGGACGGCATGAAGCCAAAAAGGATACCCACCGTGTCACAGGCCGTGTTCGATGTTTCGGGCGCGGGCGATACCGTTATAGCGGTATACACGCTTTCCGTCATAAGCGGGGGCTCTCCCATTATAGCGGCGCACATCGCTAACTGCGCCGCCGGCGTCGTGGTGGGCAAGGTCGGCGTTGTCGCCGTGGAAAAAGATGAACTCATGGGAAGATTGAAAAAGGAGACAGGGAGGGCGGAATAATGAAAATAGTGGCTGTTATTCCCGCGCGATGGCATTCCACCCGGCTTAAGGGAAAGGTGCTCGCCGATATAAACGGCAAGCCGATGATTCAGCATGTATGGGAAAAGGTCAAACAGGCCCATGATATCGATGAAGTCGTGGTGGCGGTCGATAAGGAAAGAGTGTTCAAAACAGTGGAGTCTTTCGGCGCCAGGGCGCTGCTTACCTCGCCGGAACAGCCCTCGGGCACCGACAGGATAGCCGAGGTCGCCGGCAGCATAGACGCCGATGTTTACATAAACGTGCAGGGCGACGAACCGCTCATACACCCTTTCATGGTAGACGAGCTCGCCCAGGTCTTTGAATATGAGGATAACGTGCAGATGGCCACGCTCGTGAAAAGAATACACAACAAGGAAGAGATAGCCGATCCCAACGTCGTCAAGGTCGTGGCGGACCGCAAGGGTTTCGCCCTTTATTTTTCCAGGAGCCCCATACCCTATGACGGGAGTTGTTTCAAGCATATCGGCATGTACGCGTACACCAAGGATTTTCTTTTTACGTTCACGAACCTGCCCAAATCCACCCTCGAAACGGAAGAGAAGCTCGAGCAGCTCCGCGCGCTTGAACATGGCTACAAGATAAAGACCGTGGAGACAAGGCACGACACGATAGGCGTCGATACCGAAGAGGACCTGGAGAGGGTCAGGGAGATACTGGCAGGGAAATAGGTAAAGGTTGCGGTAACGGGGAGCGTATCGGTTAAGGTAACGTAAAACGTAACCGAAAGACGAAACGGGCATCGTAACCGAAACCGATAAACGAATGGTGAGATAATGGTCAAAGTAGGAAATATTAAAATAGGCGGAGGGAATCCCCTGGTACTGATAGGGGGACCCTGTGTTATCGAATCCAGGGAAAGCGCGGTCGAACACGCGCTTAAGATCAAAGAGATAGCGGACTCCGCCGGCGTGCCTTTTATCTTCAAATCAAGTTACGACAAGGCCAACAGGAGCTCGGTAAGTTCTTTCCGCGGCCCCGGCGTCGAGGAGGGGCTGAGGATACTCAAAGAGGTCCGCGATAAGGCCGGGGTTCCCGTCCTGAGCGACGTGCATGATATTTCAGAGGTAAAACCGGCGGCGGAAGTCCTGGATATCCTCCAGATACCGGCATTTTTGTGCAGGCAGACCGACCTGGTCGTCAGCGCCGCGTCCACCGGCAAGGTCATAAATATCAAAAAAGGGCAGTTCATGTCGCCCCTCGAGATGAAGAACGTTATCGCGAAAATAGAATACGCGGGCAACAAAAAGATCCTGCTCACCGAAAGAGGCACGACTTTCGGTTATAACATGCTCGTCAATGATTTCAGGTCCATCGTGATAATGAAAGAGACGGGTTACCCCGTTGTTTACGACGCGACCCATTCGGTCCAGATGCCGGCCGGCCAGGGTTCTTCCAGCGGCGGCGAAGCGCAGTATATTTTCCCGCTTTCAAGGGCGGCGGTCGCCGTGGGATGCGACGCGCTTTTTGTGGAAATACACAAGTCTCCCGAAAAAGCGATGTGCGACGGGCCTAACATGCTCAGGCTCGGCGAATTGAAGGGTTATCTGAAACAGATGAAAAATATGGGAGAGGTGCTTAAATAACCATGAGCGTATCAAAGGCTAAACAGGTACTGATAAATGAAAGCAAGGCTATAGCCAAGCTTGTGAACAAGCTGGATAAGGATTTCGAGAAAATAGTGGACCTCCTGGCATGCATAAAAGGGCGCGTCATAGTCACGGGAATGGGCAAGCCGGGTTTTATCGCCCAGAAAGTGTCCGCGACGATGGCGTCCACGGGCACGCCTTCGCTGTACCTTCATCCGGCCGAAGCCCTGCACGGAGACCTCGGGCGCGTTACCAGGAACGACGTCATAATAGCTTTTTCCAACAGCGGCGAGACCGAGGAAGTGGTCAGGCTGCTGCCGATAATAAAGAAGATAGGCGCCAAGCTTATCGCCGTTACCGGCAAAAAGAGGTCCACCCTCGCGATGAACAGTGATTACGTTATCGACAGTTCCGTTGACAAAGAGGCCTGCCCGATGGGCCTGGCGCCGACCACTTCGACCACCGCCATGCTGGCGCTGGGCGACGCGCTTGCCATAGCGCTTTTTGAAAGGAAGGGTTTCCAGCCGAAGGACTTCGCGCTTTATCATCCGGGCGGCGCCCTGGGAAAACGGCTGCTCTTGAAGGTCGAAGATATCATGAGGGCGAAATCTCGGACCCCGATAGTGAAAAAAGACGTGAAAGTGAAGGATGTATTACTGAAGATCACGAAGCTGCGCGCCGGATCGGCGAGCGTTGTGGACTCCAAAGGCAAATTGATAGGGATCTTTACGGACGGCGACTTGAGGCGCCATTTTGAGAGCGCGGAGGACCTGCTTCATTCCAGGGTGTCGGATGTGATGACAAGATCCCCCGTTACCATCACGCCGGACCGTCTGGCCGCCGAGGCGTTCGATATCCTGACCGCCCGAAAAATAGATGAAATACCCGTAGTGGATAAGAACGGCAGGCCGGTCGGGATACTTGACGTCCAGGATATCCTTAAGGCGGGGCTGGTTTAGGCAGAAAGGGAAGAGATGCTGAACGAATATTCACCCGAGATAACAGAAAGAGCCAAGAAGATCAAATTGCTGGTCCTGGATGTGGACGGTGTCCTTACCGACGGCAGGATAATATACGATAACCGCGGTAACGAGACAAAGAACTTTGACGTGAATGACGGCCTGGGAATAATGCTTGTCAGGCGGGCCGGCCTTAAATGCGTGATCCTTACCGCGAAGGCGTCAAAACTGGTCCTGAGAAGAGCGAAAGAGCTCAAGATCGACAAGGTGTACCACGATTTTCATTACAAGATAATGGCTTTCGGGCACATGCAGAGGAAGTTCGGGGTAAAACCCGACCAGATCTGTTTTGTCGGGGATGACGTCATAGATATACCGGTCCTGCGCAGGATAGGCCTGGCGGTGTGTCCGCCCAACGCCATGGATGATGTCAAAAGACACGCGCATTTTATCACACGGAAAAAAGGCGGAAGGGGCGCGGTCCGCGAGGTCTGCGATTTCCTTCTTAAGGCGCAGGGAAAATGGGATAAGGCCACGCAGAGGTATTTTGAATGATGTACAGGATAAAGGTACGCTCCGATTTCAGCGGGGCGCATAATCTGAGGGATTACAAGGGCAAGTGCGAGGAGCTCCACGGGCACAACTGGCGTGTCGAGGCCGTTGCATCCTCCGGGGACCTGAACAAGGCCGGCATGGTGGTGGACTTCACGG
>Ga0272444_10002029_pt1 | contig 18971 bp, 11 predicted proteins | sample SSMForm13_FD_201033 | JGI IMG/M metagenome (GOLD analysis project Ga0272444, IMG submission 201033) | Marine sediment archaeal communities from Little Sippewissett salt marsh, Falmouth, MA, United States - SSM-Form-13 | ecosystem: Environmental > Aquatic > Marine > Wetlands > Sediment ... | reverse complement strand
ACCATTCTCGGTTTCCAGAGGTCAATCTCCCCGACTCTCCAATATGCTGGAATATCCCAAGAATTCGGACATTATAGCCCTGGGACAGCAGGCCCTCTTACTGCTTGGGCATGTCTCATTCCTCTTGAAATCCTTGCGAAAAGAATCGATTTTTCTTGACAATCGAAGGGGAGTCTATATAAACGTGGTTTCTAATTGGGAGACAAGCGGGAATGAACCGGAATCTTGGGCAAAACGATTATCGTGTCATTGAGTGGAGCTTCAGCCATGCGCTGAGCGCTTTATGCCGCGCTTTTCTCACAACCGCCCCGAGCACGACAACCGAGACGACGACTCGTCGGGAGATGCCCTAGGAGGCTCGGGACTCGCTATCGCTTGACAACCCGCCTTCCAGGGGCCAGAACCTCGGAAGGCTTTTTCTTTTTTAAGAAGCACGGAGCCATTTTGAATAGAGCATCTCTCGAAAGTTTTCTCCATTACCCTCTCCTCCCCTTTATAAGGGGAGGCGGGGTGGGGTATGTATTTCTCAAGCGGCAGTGCTTAAGCCTCTTAAAAACAACCCCCTCTCTCTCCCCCTTCGTAAGGGGGAGAGAGGTTCTATCGCAACTTTTCGTTTTGCATTTGGACAATGATTTCTAGAACCGCTCTAGAAGGGTCCAAACGAATAAGGAAAAACCCATTCGCGAGAGTGGATTCTCTTGGAGGAGGATAAGAACCAATGGAAAAGATGAAAGTGGGAGTGATCGGCGCGACGGGCATGGTCGGGCAAAACTACATTCGCCTGCTGCAAGACCATCCGTGGTTTGAGGTGAGCTATCTGGCCGCTTCGCCGCGCTCGGCCGGGAAAAAATACACCGAGGCCTTGGCCGGCCGCTGGCAGATGGAAGAGGAGATTCCCGCCGCGATCCGAGATCTGGTTGTCGGCGATGCCGGTGACGTGGACAGTGCCAAGGGAAAGTGCCAATGCGTTTTCTCCGCGGTCGAACTGGACAAGCAGGCGGTGCGGGAGCTGGAGGACAAGTACGCGGCGGCGGACATCCCGGTCTTGTCGAACAATTCGGCGCATCGGCACACGCCGGACGTTCCCATGCTGATTCCCGAGATCAACACGAGCCACGTCGAGATGATCCCCATCCAGCGAAAGAACCGAGGGTGGAGCAAGGGGCTGGTGGTGGTTAAGCCGAATTGCAGCCTCCAGAGTTACCTGACGCCGGTCTATGCGCTCATGCAGGCGGGTTATCCGGTCGAGCGGATGATTCTCACGACCCTTCAGGCCTCCTCCGGCGCGGGTTATCCCGGCGTGCCCTCGATGGACCTGCTCGATAACGTCGTTCCCTACATCGGCGGCGAAGAGGAAAAATCGGAGCGCGAGCCGATGAAGATCCTGGGCCGAATCGAGAACGACCGGTTCGTCAATGACAACTCGCTCAAGATCACCGCGCACTGTAACCGGGTTCCGGTCGTAAACGGTCACACCGCCTGTGTGAGCCTGGAGTTCGGATCGAAGAAGCCTTCGCTGGATGAAATCCTGGCGATCTGGAAGGCGTTCAAGGCGGAGCCGCAAGAGTTGGATCTTCCTTTTGCGCCGAAGCAACCGATCATTTACCGTGAGGAGAGCAACCGGCCGCAGCCGCGTAAGGACCGGGAGGCCGACAAGGGAATGGCGGTCAGCGTCGGCCGGCTTCGCCCGTGCAACGTGTTCGATATCCGGTTCGTTGGCCTTTCTCACAACACGGTCCGGGGCGCCGCCGGCGGCGGCATCCTGAACGCCGAGCTGTTGAAGGCGAAGGGTTTCCTGGGATAAACCGCTCGGATGATTGAATCGCCCTCGGTTGAGATTCTGCTCCTCAGCCGAGGGCGTCTAATATCCTCTCCCATTGGGCCTGTCCGCCTCAGGCGTAAGAGGCGGGCTTTTCTGTTTTGCTTCGGTGAGGGAATCAGTGAGAGTGTGCGAAAGCATGGCCGACACGCGGCCATGGCACCCAAGTCCTGCGAATCAGCCTCTCTCCCCCTTTATAAGGGGGAGCGGGAGGGGGTAGATTTTTAAGAGCATGAGCGATGGCGGATTTGAAAATAAAGAGTCAACCGGTGAGTTGGCACCCAGGCAGGATGATTGTCAGATCCTATCCAGGGCGATTCGTAAATCGCCCCTACGCGGATTGGACGTTTTATTCAAGAATCGTTCTAACACTTACCCTTCCCGAATCAGTTTCGGCAGGATTTCCCCCGCTTTGCCCATAAGCGTTACATGCGCGATGTCGGACACCGGCGTCGGTTCGGGATTGACTTCGACCAGCATTCCGCCGGTCTGCGTAGCGTGAAACGCCCAGTTTTGAATGTAAGGAAACAGCGCCGAGGTTCCGGCGACAAGAACCACGTCGGGCGCGCCCGCGGAAAAGAACGCTTCAATTCGCTCGAAATTCGCCGGGTCGAGATACTCGCCAAACCACACGACCGCCGGCCTCGCCAACGCGCCGCATTCGCACTGAGGCGGCAGGGGATCGAGCGGCGTCGTGCGGTCTTCCCACTCGCGGAAAGGCTCGCGCGTGCAGCGCAGTCGCCAGATCGAACCGTGCAGTTCAATCACCGCGCGGCTGCCGGCCAGGGCGTGAAGGCCGTCGACGTTCTGAGTGATCAGCAAATAGTGCGGCGTCACCTCTTCCAGCTGAGCCAAGGCCTCGTGCGCCGGATTCGGCTGACACTTCGCAAGCAATTCCCGCCGCCAATCGTACCACTCCCACACCAGTTTCGCATCGCGCTCGAACGCCTCGGGCGTGGCCAGCTCCATCGGATTGAAGTTTCGCCAAAGCCCTTCTTTGCCTCGAAAGGTCGGCACGCCGCTTTCGGCCGAGACGCCCGCCCCGGTAATGACCGCCACGCGCCGGGCCGCGGCCAGTTTCTCTCTCACTCGGTCCATGTCCCGCTCCACCCACTTTTCTCCTTGCGAAACGGTTTTCCCTCTACTATAAGTGAGACCACTAGACAATACAACGACGATTCAACCCAGGAGCCGGATCGGATGGACACTCACAATGAGTCGTGGGACCCAGAATTCCTGCAAGCGTTGCAGCAGGAAAAGAACCTTTGGAGCCGCGCGCTGTCGCGCAAGCTGGCTCGTTTGTGTTTCGCCGAGCGCTATCTGCACGGCAACCGGCGCATAATTCGCACCCTGGCAAAACAGCCGAGCGACGTCGCCGTGATTCTGGTCTATCACGAAGCCGAGAAACAAGGCATGGTACAGGACTATCTTCGCGTAATGGAAGAAGGCTCGAAAACGTCGGTTGCCGTGCGCGATCTGATTCCAGACGGCACGCCGCTGGGTAAGTATCTTCGCCAGTTGCTGATGAGCAATTTGTCAAACTACTTTCGCCATCTTGATTACGTAATGGATACGCTTTATGGAGAAGACGCGTCGATCGAGCCGCTCTCGGTCAGCGTTCCGGTCATTCGAGAAGAAGCGCAGTTTTCTCCACTGGTTGAACTATTTCTTAGAAACCTGCTGGGGCGGGCTGGCTGGCTTTCCATCTCCCTTCGCGGATTCGATCCCAATGAGGCCTGTCCGGCGACGACCGACTTCGAGATTAAATACATCGAGGAGCGAATCCCCATCCGCTTTGCGGATAAGGAGATGGAATATTCCATTCAGCGGCCGAGTCATTTGGCGGGAGTCATTGAAAGGTTTTCCCTGACGCTTTGCATAGAAGGCGCGGAGGAAGAGGCGCGACAACTCTCGGCGGTTCAGGTCGTTGCTATCGGTAACGATCTTTTCCTCGACTTTCACTACTTGACTTGGCCCGAGGAGCCCACATCGAGAACGATGGAATTTCGCTTAAAGACCGGCGAGACGGCGAAATTACAGCTTGAAATTCGTCCCGCAGACGAGCTGCGACTGGAACACCTGGAGGAATCATGAGTTCAAATCAACCGCCCATCCTGGTCATCGCGTCAAGAAACCGCAAAAAGCGCAAAGAGATCGAACAACTCCTGGAGGGAAAATCCGCTTGCCGGTTGCTCACGTTGGAGGATTTTCCCCGCTGCCCGGAGGTCGAGGAGACGGGACACACCTTCGCCGACAACGCCGTGTTGAAAGCGGTCACCGTGGCGATCGCCACCGGCTGCATAACCTTGGCGGACGACAGTGGCCTCGAGGTCGATGCGTTGGGGGGGCTGCCGGGCGTTCATTCGGCCCGCTTCGCCAGCGGCGAATTGAGTCAAAACGCTTCGGATGAGGACAACACGCAGTTGTTACTCAAACGGCTCGAAGGCGTTTCCGACTCCGAGCGCGGCGCCCGATTCGTCTGCGCGATGGCGTTGGCAAGACCGACCGGAGACACGTCGGCGGAAATCGTCGGCGAAGCACGCGGCACGGTCGAAGGGTATATTACGCACGAACCGCGCGGCACGTACGGCTTCGGTTATGACCCGGTGTTCCTCTCGCCCGATCACGGCAAGACGTTCGCCGAGCTGGGACCCGAGGTTAAACAGTGTATCAGCCACCGCGCCCGCGCCTTGGCGACCATCCTGCCCGACCTGCTGGAGCAACTACAGGAATAAGCGGAGTGAAGTTCCACGAGGCAAGTGGCCACAAGGCCCAAGTCCAGAATCCCTGCAATCTAGAGCAGTTCTCAAAATGATTGTCCGATTGATGAGCAAGGATTGGAAAAAATCACCCCACCCCGCCTCCCCTTCGAAAGGGGAGGAGAGGGCTTTGCGCTGCGCTCTGCGGACAAACCGCACAGTCTTGCGAGTCTGTTTCTCTCCCCCTTACGAAGGGGGAGCCAGAGGGGGTTGCTTTTAAAGGTCCGAGCATAACCACTTAAGAAAACTCACCCCATCCCTCTCCCAAAGGGCGAGGGTGTTAAATAAATCTCTTACGACTTCACGCGCTCGAGGTAAGCGCCCGTGCGCGTATCGATTTTAATGCTCTCGCCTGTTTCGATAAAATAAGGCACCTGCACGATCAATCCCGTTTCCATCGTGGCCGGCTTGGTGTTGCCCGCCGCCGTATCGCCCTTGAACGCGGGAGGGCACTCGATGACTTTCATCTCCACCGTGATTGGAATTTCGATTCCTATCGGTTCCCCCTGATAGAGCCACACTTCGAGCTCCATGCCTTCCAGCAAGTAGTTCAGATTATCTCCCAGCGCTTCGCCCGGCAGCATCACGTCCTCATAGGACCTCAGGTCCATGAAGTGGTACTCGTCGCCGGCGCGATACTGGTATTGAACTTGTTTCTTGTCGACTGCGGCCACGTCAAGCTTCTCCGAGGCCTTGAAGGTCCGATCGATCACCTTTCCCAGCTTGACGTTTCTCAGCTTGGTTCGGACGAAGGCGCCTCCCTTGCCCGGTTTGACGTGCTGGTACTCGATGATGGAGAAGACTTGTCCGTCCATTTCCACCAGGAGCCCGCCTCTTAAGTTCGTGACAGATACCGAAACCATAATTTCTATTCTCCCTTGTGTTCCTTCCTGAGTTTGTTTCGCAGTTCCTTAAGAATTCTTTTTTGTTCTTCGCTTAGTCGTTTCGGCGGCCGAATGCCCACAGCGACGATCAGATCGCCGGGGGCGCCATCCGGCCGGGGAACGCCGCCGCCTTTGATCCGCAAGCGAGTTCCGCTTCGCGTTCCCTCGGGAATCGTCATCCGGCTTTGACCGGACAACGTGGGAACACTCACCCAACCTCCCAGCGCCGCCGTGACAATATCGATCCAGACCCGCGTTTCGACGTCAAATCCGATTCGCCGAAAATCGGGATGGGCCGCCACGCGAATCGCCACGGACAAGTTCCCCGGCGGCCCGCCGTTTTTGCCCGCTTGGCCCTGCCCCGGCAGTTCAACCCGAGCGCCCTGGCGTACCCCGGCGGGAACGGCCACTTGCAGCCGGCGCTGCCGAACCACTCGGCCGCAACCCTTACACTCCGGGCAAGAGATCTTCACCCGGGTGCCCCGCCCCTGGCACTTGGCGCAAGGCTCGGCAACCGACAGATCCCCCTGCGATCGGGAAATCAGGCCGCTGCCCTTGCAGGCTGAACAGACGCGAACCCGGGTGCCGGGCTTCGCCCCCGTGCCGCCGCAACGCGGACAGGACAACTCGCGTTCCATGGCCAGCTCGGTTTTCCCGCCCTTGACGGCCAGCTCGAAAGGGATCTTGATCTCCCGAAAGAGATCCTCGCCGCGTCGCGCGCTGCCCCAGCGAAAGGGCCGCTTGCGCCGGTCCCGCTCCCCGAACAGGGAGTCGAGAATGTCATCCAGCCCGCTGAAATCCCGGGGCTGTCCCCGAACAAAAGCCTCGTGCTCCGGTTCGGGACGCGCTCGGGTTTTGGCTCGAGCCTGAGAGGCGGCCGCCGCGCGCCGATTCCAATCCCGGCGGGCTTGTTCGACCAACACCTGATCGTACTCAAGGCGTCTCTCGGTATCGCTGAGTACATCGTAAGCGTGCGCGATCGCCTTGAACCGTTCCTCGGCAATCCGGCTGCCCGAGTTGACGTCCGGATGATATCTCTTTGCCAAACGGCGAAAGGCCCGCCGGATTTGCTCCTGAGAGGACCGTTGGGTCACCCCGAGCACTTGATAGTAATTCCGCACCATCTTCTTTTTCTTGGAACCGGTTTCGAGCCGGCAGGACGCGCTCGGGCTTTCCACCCAGATTTTAACAGGAGCGATTGTAGCCTAACTTGCCCCGGGAGTCGAGAGATCAAAACAAGGCGATTTGCCCCATGCCTTTTCCCCTTCTTTCCCTCTGAATCCTGTCGCCGGGATACTGAATTCCTCGTCTTGCGCCACAAATCCCGCATCGACGTTTTAAGCCTTTACATCGTTGCCCGGACCGGGTACCATTCGCCTCTCGCTTGGATCGGTTCAACCGATCCGCACACTGTTACCAAAGAGACTTTACCCCTCATTCTCACGAATCCCGGCGAGCCAAGACAAGCGCCGAAATGCGCGGGCGCACCTTGAGCGAACGGGAGCAGGAAGCAGGCATGAAACAGTCGTTGGAGGCCCGTGGGCTTAACGAGCAACAAAGAAAGGTCGTGGAAACGACCGAAGGACCGATCCTGGTGCTCGCCGGGGCGGGAACCGGGAAAACCCGGGTGGTCACCCACCGGGTAGCCTACCTGTTGACCGCAAAGAAAGTGCCCGCGAAACAGATCCTTGCCGTGACGTTTACCAACAAAGCCGCGGGCGAGATGCGGCAACGCATTGAATCCCTCGTCGGGAAAAAGAAAGCCGCCTCGTTGACGGTCTCCACCTTCCACAGCCTCTGCGCCCGAATCCTTCGAGAAAGCGCCCGGCAGGCCGGCTTGTCTCGAAATTTCACCATCTACGATGAAAAGGATCAGATGGGGCTGATTCGCACTGCGTTGCGCGAGCAACGGCTTCTCGGCAAATCGCTCGATCCCGGCATCCTGTTGTCTCGAATCTCGAACGCAAAAAGCGCCTTGATCTCTCCGGACCGCTTTTCCGATCCCGCCCGAGACAAGTACGCCGAGGAGGCCTCGCAAGTCTACGCCGCGTATCAGGCAATGCTTCAGGCGCGCAGCGCGGTTGACTTTGACGACCTGATCATGAAGACCATCCATCTGTTTCAGCAACACCCGCAGACGCTTCGGGGGTACCAAGAGCGGTTTCGGTACATCCTGGTTGACGAGTTTCAGGACACGAGCGCCGCTCAATTTTTGCTGGTGGAACAGTTGTCCCTCTTGCACCAGAATCTTTGCGTCGTGGGAGACGACGACCAAAGCATCTACAGCTGGCGGGGAGCCAAGACGTCCAATATTTTCGATTTCAAGAAGCATTTTCCCAAGGTGAAAGTCGTTAAGCTGGAGCAAAACTATCGCTCCACCCAGACGATCCTCAACGCCGCCAATGCCCTCATTCAAAACAATACGCAGCGACAAAAGAAACAGCTCTGGACACAATGCGGAGAAGGCCGGCCGATTGAACATTGGGTCGCCAAGGACGAATATGGGGAGGCCGAGGCCGTCGCGCTTCATCTTAAAAGCGTAATGCGGCAGTACGCTGTTCCTCCGGCGGACGTCGCCATTCTTTACCGCAGCAACGCGCAGTCGCGCACGTTCGAGGAACAACTGCGCCGCCGCCGCATTCCCTATCGCCTGGTGGGGGGACAGAGCTTTTTCGACCGGAAAGAAGTCCGGGACATCGTGGCGTACCTACGGTTGTTCTACAATTCCAAGGACGAAATCTCCCTGCTGCGCATTCTCAACGTGCCACGCCGAGGGATCGGCGAAACCTCCGTTCTCAGCCTGATCGAGGCGGCACGGGCCAAAGACCGACCGGTGTGGGCGCTGCTTGGCTCGCACGGGCTGGACAATATTCTGGATGCGCGCGTCGCCGCGCGTCTGCGCTCCTTCGTCTCGCTGATCCGCACCTACCGGGATCGCTTCAGGCAACCCGGACTGGACTATACCTTGAGGTCACTGTTGGATGAGTTGGATTTCGAAAAGGAGCTGCGCAAAAGCTCAAAGAGCGAGAAGGAATTCATGCGGCGTTGGGAGAACGTTACCGAAGTAATGAATTCCATGGCCGGGTACGCTGCGGAAGACAAGCGGCCGACGCTTGGCGGGTTCCTCGAACGCGCGAGTCTCTTGACCGGGGAAGACCTCCCGGATAAGAAAACGGCAGAAAACGCCGTCACCTTAATGACCGTTCACGCGGCTAAAGGCCTCGAATTTCCCCTCGTATACCTGGTCGGCATGGAGGAGGATCTCTTTCCCCATGCCCGCAGTCTGGCCGACGGACGGGAGTCCTTGAAAGAAGAGCGAAGACTGTGCTATGTCGCCCTCACGCGAGCGCGCAAACACCTGATTATTGCACGAGCGGAACATCGCCGGAAATTCGGGAAAATGCAAAAACGCGCCCCCTCCCGCTTTCTCCGAGAAATCCCGGAGAACCTGATCCAATTGCGGCGAATCAATCCCGGGAAAAACGGCCGCTAAAGGGTAAGAAAATCCTGGGCCGGTTTTCGACTCCGGGACTGGACCGGGACACTAGGCCGGCAGCGCGTTCGCCAAAGCCCCCCCAGCAGAAACACGAGCGCTGAAATCGATAGGAACAGGCCGAGTCCCCATCGCGTGGGACGAAAGACGAGCTCGACGGTGTCCGTATTTTCGACGTAGCCAACGGCCAAAAACAACGTATTGCCTTGAACACAATCAAGGGGGGTGCCTCCCTGGCTCGCCCGCCAACCCGGATAATCCTTTTCGGTCACGATAACGAAGCCGCGAAGACTCCCGTCGGGTTTGACTCGAAGCGAACCGGGCTTCCACACTTCGAGGGCGAGCGCCCGAGGCGACTGCTTCTCCGCTTCGCTGGTCATGGCGATAAAGCGCTCCCCCCGGCTTCCCAGCACCAGGATCGCCTCCTTCTCGGAGGAAACTTCAAGCGCTGTCCCGGGGGGGAAGCCCTTAATGCCCAGGAACGCATGGGCCTTCCGATAGTGTCCTGACAGATCCAGGCCGACACCCACTTTGCGGAGGGCTTTCGCCGCCGCCGGGTTCAGCTTCAGCGTCGCCTCGTCCGCAACCGCCCCGGCGACAATCCGGCCATTTGGCACGGATCGAATGAACTGCGCCATGTTTTCGTTCTCACCCGGATCGCTCAACACGTCGAACGCCCTCGAACGAAGCACCTCGCCGCTCTTCTCGTCGATGACGACCAGGTTGTACCCCCTCCGGTCGGGACAAACTTGTCGCCCCCCAACGAGGATGTACGCGCCTTGGCGCAACGCGTTCCTGCTGGCGCTGTAAATAACAATCGGACGCGGATACTCTTCCTCCAAAGAACCGATCGGCGCAGGTTGGAACGCAATCACCCCCGGCTCCCGGTCCACCCAAGCCACGCGAGCGAAGTCCCACGCTTCGGACCCGAGTAACGCCTCGCGCAAGCCGGGATCTTTCACGACGACCACGTCATCCACGGCAAAGGCCCGGGGAAACGCCCCCGGAATCCGCCAAAGGTCTTGCCGAACCGGCTCGGCAACGTCCTTCAGCGCCTCGGGAATGCCGCCCACTCCATAGCGGACTCCTAACAAACGCAACAAGTTGGGATTGCGCCGGACTTCCCGCAGACAGCGCCAATAGCGCTTGGGCGCCAGCGGCGACGCGCCGCCGGCTTCCTCAAGACCGAAAACATTGCCATTGGCCGCCTGTCGCCTGTCGTCGGGTTGCAAGTAGCGAATGCGTTCGGTCTGCTCCCTTCGCAACTTTTCAACAACCGGCGAGTCTTCGTATGCCTTTTTCTCGGTAACAACGTTGATCTTGTTGTTGTAAGTGGCCAGATCGACATAGATCAGCAGCACGAAGCAAATCCCGAAAGCCGTAACGGAAATCCGCTCCCGCCGATAGAGCGTTAACAGGAGCCACCCCAGCGCCAGGAAAAGGCCGACTAACACCAGTGCGCCCGTGAGGCTTTGAAGATTCGACAGATGCACCTGAGGATATGGTTTAAGTGTCTCGATGTAGAGGTAGATCAGGACAACAACCAGGACCGCCAGGATCCAACGAACGATTCGTCGCAAGCGTTCGACAAGGCCGCCCTCGGATCCAACCGTGGCCATCAGGCTCTGAAGCCCCCACCCGGCCAGCAACGCCACGGCCAGGTCGACAAAATACAGCCAGCGGCTTGGCGCGCGCATTTTCCCCAATCCCGGCAGCAGCCGGTACAGCGAGGGCAGCAGTCCGGCGTATTTTCCCAGCGCCAACAGAAGCCCGCCGCTCAAGACCGCCAGCCAGTAGGTCTCAACCCGGCTGCCGCCTCGCCGGCCAAGCGCCACCCAAGCCAACAACCATGCCCAGAGGCCGACATAGAAGACTTCAACGAAGTACCAACCGAATGTGGCCGGCAGCAGGAACTCCACCAGCTCCTGAGGCGGCAGCGAGAATTCAACGGCAAAGTCGAATCGACCCGCCCCGGCGCGGCGGCTTAACTCGAACAGCTCCATCGCCGGCAGGATCTGCGCCGCGGCAAGCGCCAAAGCCGGGAGAACCAACACCGCGCCTCGCCCCCCCAGCCTTTTCAACGCTTCCCGCCACCCGCCCTCCAACGATTTCGCCTCGGACGGTAACTCCCACGCCAGTCTCAACGCGAGCAGAGCGCTCAGGGAGTACGCCATCTGCGGATGCCCGGCAAGGTAGGCTACGCCCAGCCCAAGCGCCGCGGCCAACAGATAAAACACTCGCCGCTGCTCCAGCGAACGCTCGACAAAGTAGAGGATCAAGGGAAACCAGATGACCGTGCAGAACAGGTTCACGTGCAGCTTGTGGCCACCGTGAAAACCGCTGAACATATACACCAGCGCCGCCAGCGCCGCCGGCCAAAACGCCAGGCCGTACTGCCGGCCTAACAGAAAAAGAAACCATCCGGCCAAAACAAAATGCAGCAGAATCAACGCCTCAACGTGATAAAAGGACAACTGCCCCCCCCGCGCCGCCGGCACGAGCAGCCAATTCAGGGGGTAGAGCACGCCGGCCTCACAATTGGCCAGCGCCGGCCAACCTCCAAACTCATAAGCGTTCCAAAAGGGAAAGACACCCTGGCGCACGGTTCGCACCCAGGCCGCCCGGGCCGGATAATCCTTGTCGAAGATGTCGCCTTCAAAATAGGCTCGATCCTCATCTCGCGGGGTCCAAATCCGCCAATAGAACACCCCGACGGCCAGAACCACCAAAACCAGGGCCCACCAAGCCTGTTTCCTCGAATCGATCATGGATTCCCTTATCCGGAAAGTGTTCGAATTCAGACAATCCGAGCGACTTGAGTATAGCGAAACGATTCGTCAAAGGCGAGAGGGAAAATCGGGCCGATTCAGCCGGGACCGCCGCAGGCGCGCTTCCTGAAGCAATCCGCTTAAGGCCGCTTCAAATCCACCGGGTCAACCGTTCCATAAAGGTCCATGGCTAAAGAGACAAACAGCGCCAGCAGAAAGGCAAACAGTGCCGCCGAGACAGCGATCGCGAGTCGGTTCGGGCCGCTGGGGCGCTCCGGCGCCACGGCGTGTTGAATCACCGTCAACTCCTGACGCTCGCCGGCGATGGTGGTATTCGCTTCGGCGTTCTTGGCCGAAACTTCCTGGTAGTCTTGAGACGCGCTTTCGAGTTCATTTTCCAGGCGTTTCTTATCCGCCATTTCCTGCTCGGCCAGGCGGATTTCCTCCTCGATTCGCTGAATCTCGACGTCCATTGCGGCCACATGCGCAATCGCACCGAAGTAATCCTTGCTGGCATCGATGAGTTCGGCCTTGGCCTTGTCATACGCGTAATTGACGTTTTCACTTTCGAGCATGATTTGCAGCAGTTCTTCGGTGGGAAGTTCCGGATGCTTCTTTCGGAAAACTTCGAGTAAATCCTGCTCGTCGGAGATCGCCCGGCGGAGGATGCGGGTCTCAGGCTCCCGTCGAAGAATCTCGGTCAGGGCTTGAATCTTGGCCTCGCTCTCATCCCGCAGAGCGATATTGAACGCCCGGTCCTGTTTCATCTTCCAAAGCGCCTCTTGCGAGCTGAGGAAGTAATGTCCGCTGACACCGGTCTTTGACTGCTTCATAAACGCGGCGAGATTGTTCGCCACTTCGACCGTACGCTGATGCGCCTTATCGACTTCGGCTTGAAACATCTCCCGGCTTTTTTTCGACTCCCGAAGCAGAAGGTCGAAGTTTTTATCGATGGTTCGCCGCGCCAAGTCGTTGGCCACGTCTCGGGCCAGCTGGGGCTCGGGCAGCGCGACTTCAATTTCCAAGAGTTCGGTATTGCGAAGCGGTCGGACCTGAATGCAGTCTTCGAACTGTTTCAACTCATAATCGTAAGGCGGGGCGTCCAAGCTAAACGCTCGCAACGCTTCGACCAAACCATCCCGGCTCTTGACCAGGTGGCCGTAAGTGTCCAGCTCCAGCATGGTATAGTCGACCGGAGTGATTTTTTCGCCGACCTTGGACTTGGAGATCAACAGTTTAACCGAGGCCGTGTAAACGTCATCGAGCAGCAGGTACGCCGCGACCCACACGACGACGAAGGTCAACAAGGTAAAGCCCGCGACCCACCGCCAGCGGCGGGTGAGAATTCGCAAAATGGACTGAAGGGTAATTTCCGTATCGGCCACGAGACGCTTTTTTCGAACCAGCGCGGCGCACTCAAGATGGCAGTCTGGTTCGTTCCCCCTGGATACGTTTCTCCACAACCCTACGGTGCAACCGGACCCGGTTCGGCCGTCTCTTGTTTCGCCTCTTCCGGGACGCCGCACATGAGGTGATCCTCATAAACTTTCAAACCATATTGTGTTTTTAAAGACTGCATCCATTTTTCCTGATACTGTTCAAACTGCTCTTTTTGAAGCAGCAATTCGATCTCCGGTTCGGCCTCGGCCTGGCTTTTCGTGCGTCCCGGGCGCTTCTCGTCCACGAACAAAATGCAAAATCCGCCGTCTAGTGCAACCACTGGACTGAGCACGTTCTCCGGAGTCTCAAAGGCGACGTCTTCAAACTTATGAAACCGTTTGTCGATGTGATGGCCGCCGTAAAGATACCAATACCCCCCGCTGAATCGCGTTTCCTTGTGTTCGGAATAAGAGCGCACCGCGCCGGCGAAGATGCGCAGTCGTTCCTGTTTCGTGTAGTCACCGCGAAGCGCTTCCTCCAGTTCGGCTCGAATCTCGCGAATCCTCTTTTCTTCCGAAGCCATCTCGATGTCGTCGTCCGCGAAGCGGAAAAGCCCCCGGACGGCCGCCTGGGGCGGAATCGTAAAACGATCCTTTAAATAGTTGATATAGTACTCATCCTTCATTTTTGGGGTAATGTGGATGCGGTCATAAACGTATTTTTTACGAAGATGGGGAATGGCCAGCTTGATCGCAATCGCGACGCGAAGATCCTCGCCGGAGACGCCCAGCATCTTCTCCAGACGATCTTCGCCTCCAAATTGCTGCACCAGCCGGTTGTATTCGACCTCAATCTCCTCGCTGGAGGCCTGCACCGAGGCATCGGCAGCCGCCGCCAGGGTAAACAGCCGCTCGGTAATACGCATGTCCAGATAGCGCTGTCGAATCCCCTGGATCGCGTTCCAACGCGTGTCTCCCGGACGAACCAGCACGAGATTTTTTTCCATCGGAAGCGTCTGCCGCAGGATTTCTTCCATATACATCGGTTGGTTGTTCAGCTCGGCAATGATCAGGCCGGTGCATTCCGCCTCCGTCGCGGATGCCAGGGAAGACGCCGGCGCGGAAGTCGGCGCTTCGGCCACCGCCCCGACGGTCCAAAACAAAACGAATGCAGTGAGAAGAGTTCCTCGTTTCAGCATTTCCACCACTATTCTCTCGAATTCTCCGGCGCTTGAGCGCACCCTTGAGTGCCCCCGATTTCCGGTAGTATACACACAAAACGGCTCTTTGGGAACAAGAGTAACCTAGCCGATTCGCCTCCCGAGCACGCCCACTTGGGGGGGGACAATGGGATCGAGATCTTTCCAAGACAGCGCAGACCGGCGAGATCTACTTCGGCGCGGGAGTCGGCGGCGTCTCATACGGCCGGAATCGCCGATAATAGTTTTCGATGGCCTTCTGTTCGTCAAACACGTCCGGGTGAGGCTCGGGCAGGATTTCACCCGGCACCGGCGTGCGCTGAGCGTTGATCTGCTGAAACCGCGGCATCATGGTGGCAATGTAGCGGGCTTTGGCCGTGGCGGCTTGCTCCTGCGAGGGGGGCTCGCGCGGGGGCATTCGTTCCCCCGGCCTCGGCGTATAGCGCTTGCCCAATTCGTTGAATCGCTTGCCGTACTGTTGCCAATAGCGGGTTTGCGCCGCTTCAACTTCCGCTTCCGAGGGAATGGCCGGGTTCGCCATGCGTTGAAAATCGATCGGAAACTCAGGAACAATCGGCATCAGGATCGTCGCACTGCCCAAACCGGCCACGGCCGACAACCGGTCCAGATCCAGCACTTTGACGCCTTCCCAGACTTGCCCCAGGTTGACAAAAAATACCTCGCCCTTGGCCGAGTGCGTAAAGCGTCCCCGCTTGTTGTCGCCGACGCCGGCGAAACCCCGGTAAACCCAGTTTGAAGTAATGAGAGACAATCGATCGGCGTCGGAATCAAGCCGCTTGGGGGTCGGTGTCGCCGTCCTCGGGACGGCCGGCTCGGGCGGAGTCTCGCGCACCCGCGAAGGCTGAGGACCCGTGTCGGCCCGGACGATTTCCACGTCGGCCGGAGGCAACTCGAGCGGCTCCCCCGGTTCAACCGTCGGCAAACGGTTGAAGCGTCCCCACAACACCAAGGCCACAACGACGACGAGAACGGCCGCCCCGCCCCCAAGGGCGAGTCGCCGCCGGCCGGCTTTCGCGCTCGAAGCCTCGCTCAAAGTCCCATCCTCCTCTTACCGGAAATCTCCCTACAAAACGAACCGCGAGCCAAGGAGTAACTGTGCCGCATCGTTGCCTAAAACCGAGCCCAGGCGGCCCGGCCCGCCCGTCCGAGAGAACCGGGACTCAAGCCTTTGCCGCCTGGGAACTTGTCATCCACTTGACAACGGAGCGCTTACCGCTCGAGGCGTCTCTAATCCTCAGTGCCAGGAATCACATACGTCGGCAGAAACTGCCAGTCAAAAATCAACGCGGACGTGGAGGAGATGTCATCCTCGCCACCCGCAACGATTCTGCGAACCGGGCGAATCAATCCAAAGGCCTTCTGGTCCTTCGTGATGATAAGATAAATCTGGTCGTCCTCGATCGTCACGGAACTGCTAAATCGAAACATCGGAATATCTTCATAATCGCTCGCGCGGAATTGATCGAACTCCGTGACGCCCAAAGCCACGGTCAGATTCACAATACCAAAGAAATCCGGAATCGTGTGATCGATCGTCAAGCCTTCTTCGCCCGCAATCTGGAAATCGGCTTTGCCGAAGATTCCTCCGCCGACGCCTTCGTCATCGTCCTCGGCAACCGTCTGGAAATCATAGACCGGTCCGCCTGCGGCGAAGCTGAATCCGACCGGATTGGCCTCATCCGCCACGGGCAAGACCTGGAGGACGTCCGCCTTCGTGATCCGAAATCCCTGTCCGTCGGATTGCTTCAGACTGAATTCGAATTCCACCGGCGTCGTCACGGCAATAATGCTCGAGGCGAGATATCTCCCCACGCGAACATCCGAGGGCTGGTAGACGCCTCGATTGTCTCCGTCTTCCAGGGAGAACACGTAGGTGCTGTTCTTCTCCGGACCCTCGTACTTCAAGAACACATTGAACGGCCCCTCCGGCCCCTCCTTGGTAAACACCTTGTAGAAGATTCTCTTATCCGAAGGCGCTTCAGGATCAAACACACCGGTCGAGTTGTCGAGGTCGAAGATGCTGAGCCGGTCGTCCCGGCCATCGCCCAGTTCGAAAATGTGAAACGCCTGGTCGAATGAAACCTGATAGCTGACGACGCTATCCACGGCAAGCGTCTCCAACTGGGGATACCGATGGCTGAACACCACTTCGGCGACCGCCAGCGCCTGGCCTCCCGACAACTGCGTGCTGATATTCTCGATGATAAAAGAGTTATCCGTCGGCAAACCGATGATGTAGTAGTCGAAGATCGCGTTCAGCGCCTCCCGCAAACGAGCAGTGTCGTTGCCGTGGTCATCGATGTAATCCTCCGAAAGCAGCGAGGTGATTCCATCCATGTCTTCCATGGCCAGCGCGTCGAAGTAGGCCTCGATGATATCCCGAACGTTGCTGGAGGTCAGGCCGATGGTTTCCAGATCCACAAAGTCCTGTTCCAGGGTATCCCGCTTGGTATCGGATCCAATGCGCGCTTCCAGAAGCGTCTGAACGTCTCCCGTGGCATCCATCACGAGATAGCCTTCACACCGCGGCAACGATTCCAACGCCAGAAAGCCCCGGGTCGCACCGGTGATGCCTGGGATTGCAACATCGGTCCGCGCATCGCCCAGCGCTTCGATGAATCCTTCTTGGCTGAGCACATAGTAGCCATTTCCCGAACGGGTTAAGGTCAAATCCCGCGCCGTGTCATAGCCGAAAAATTGCTCCTGATAGATCAGCGGCGGATCCTGCCCGGCGGCGTGCACGCCGCCATAGGTATCCAGGATATACAGGTTGTCTCCCGAGCGCGTCAGCTCCATATCCACCGCCATGGGGTTGCCGAAATAGGGCGGCGGAAACTGATCCGGATGGTAGAAGTCGTGAAGATTCTCCTGGTTCCCGACGCCGTGAACCCCGCCAGCCTTGTCCAGAATGTAATAGCCGGGAGCATCGGGGTAAATCTCGAGATCCACCGCCAGATCGATACCGAAGTCGATATCGCCGTCCATTTCGAGGCGATCCTGCTGATCGGGATCGAACGAGATCACCCGATACGGATCATACACTCCGAGATTGGCCCCCGAAAGCATTCGGCCGAACACCTGGCCGTCGCCCCGCAGCACGAGCACCGCATCTTCCGCCGGCAGCACCTCGACGTCTACCGCCGGGATGCCCGGCTTGACCGGAACGCTCCGGAACTCCGCAATATCTCCCAGCGAGTAAAGAACGCCTTCCTTGTCCAACTTCACGTAGGAAGCCAAATCCTCCAGTTGATCCTCATCGACGGTGATATATCCCTCACTGTAGGCCTTGACCGGTTCGTTGACGAAATCGTCCGCCACAATATAAATGTAAAACTGATCCTGCTCGGTAAGTCGGCGCACGTCCGCAATATTGAATCGCTCTTGCACCTGGGCAAACAGATCCGGATCCGCCAGGCTGAAAGTCAGCCGCGTCTGGGAAATCGGCAACGGCTGCTCATTGAGCTTAATCCCGTTATAACCGAGATTGTTGTTGTCCAGATAGAGGTAAATAGCGACGCTGGAACTGTCCGGATCTTCCACGTTGAAAATAACTTCGTAGGAGAAATCCGATTCGAACACATTGCGGTTCAACCCGGGGGAGACAATCGCCGGCGTCGGTGGTTCATTCGAAGTTCCCATACTAATGATTTCAGTCTGAATCGATGCGTCCGGATAGGTAACCGGAAAGGAGTTGTTCAGCACGGTCTGGACGCTTTGATAAACACTCATCTCGATGCCGTCCACGGGAACTTGAATCCGGAACTTGTCACCCAGCTCCGCGGCGGTCGAGGAGCGAACAGCGATAAAAACGTCGTTGCCCTCCAGGTACTCGTATCCCAGCCCGCCGTCTTCGTCCGGGACAAAGAAGGCAAAGCGGTAGTCGTAGGTCATCGTATCATCGAGATCCAGAAGAGGATCGAAACTCTCTTCATCATCGCCCAACGTAACGTAGAAGCCGTTGATCATATAGCGAAGATCGTTACTTCGAACGGTAAAGTCGCTCGACGTCGGGATCGGGTCGTACCAGATCGGCGAGAACCCGGTTCGAATGAAGAGCCATTCGGGACTGAACGTCCAGGGATCGCTGGCGTAGGCAACATTGCCGAGGAAGGCCGCTTCCTCAGACAGGCGCCGAGCCAAAAGGCGAAACCGCGCTCCATAGTTGCCGTCCAGTTCGATTGTATTGTTAAAGTCCGGGGCCGTCACGAATTGAGCATTCTGCACGGTATCGTCATAGCGATTTCGCACAAAACTCAACGGCGGCCAATGATCGTCCAGATCCCGTGAGTCGAACACTCCGTTGATGCCCTCATCGTCAAGATCGCCCCAATCCGGTTCGTCGATGAAGCCGTCGAGATCGTCGTCCCGCCCGTTGCGCAGCTCCTCGTCGATCAGGCCATCCAGGTCATTGTCCTCAAAATCGCCAAAGGGGGTATCGTCATCGGTGTAAATCGCGACACCGTGACTGAAAAACGACTTGTTGTTGCTGATATCCGCATAGAGAGGCGTCTCGGCCAGGTCGTTGCGGTCAAAGCTATCCACCGATTCGAAATCCAGTTCCAGGCCGTCCCAGATATAGCCCTGGTTGAAGAACTCCCCAAAGTTCATGACCCCTTGGCCTTGAGGAATCGTATGGGTGGACATGCCGT
>Ga0272444_10002028_pt1 | contig 18982 bp, 15 predicted proteins | sample SSMForm13_FD_201033 | JGI IMG/M metagenome (GOLD analysis project Ga0272444, IMG submission 201033) | Marine sediment archaeal communities from Little Sippewissett salt marsh, Falmouth, MA, United States - SSM-Form-13 | ecosystem: Environmental > Aquatic > Marine > Wetlands > Sediment ... | reverse complement strand
CCCATGTGGAATCCCCACACCTTTTCCGGACGTCCCCTGATCGCTGATGTCCAGCTGGGTATGTTTTATCCCCCCAACTGGTTCTCCCTCTTTCTTCCCCTGCCGGCCTTTTTCACCCTCTCGGCTGCCTTTCATCTCTGGTTTGGTTCCCTGGGTTCGTATCTCCTTGCCGGGCGTTTCCTCCGGCGGCAGCTGCCTCGATACTTCTTTTCCCTGGTTTTCAGCTTCAGCGCGTTTTTCACGGCCAGGCTCTATAGCGGCATCGTTGTTTTTATTTATACCGCCTCCTTCATCCCCTGGATCCTTTTGGCGGCAGAGGTATGGAGGGAGAAAAGAACCCCCGGGAAAGCGATTCTTCTGGGTGCGCTCCTCGCCCTCCAGCTCCTCTCCGGAAGTCCCCAGCTGGCGTTTTATACCTGGATCGCACTCGTGGCCCTTTTCATCATCCAGGCCGTTTTATCCCGGGAGTGGAAAAGCCTCTGGAAGGGTTACGCCGGAGCCGCCTGCCTGATGGTCGCCCTTTCCGCCGTTCAGTTTTTACCCACCAAGGAGTTTATCGATCGCTCCTACAGCAGGGCCGGGGGAGCGAAATGGCAATACATCACGGATGGCAGCCTCGAACCTTCCTGCCTCCTGACCCAGGCATTTCCCAATTTCTACTGTCCCCCATGGCGCGATGAAATCTATTGGGCCGGAATGCTCGGGTACTGGGAGTATTGTGGATACATGGGGGTGGCGCCCCTTGTGCTGTTTATCCTCTTCTTTCTGACAAAACCGCGAGACCATATCAGAGGAGATTCCCCAAAACGACGTTTCTTTCTTCTTTCCCTCGCTTTTCTGGGATTGGGAGTTCTCCTTTCCTTCGGGAAATATTCCCCCGTGTTTCGACTTTTTTACATGCTGGTCCCCGGTTTCAGGAGCTTCCGGGTACCCGCGAGGATGATTCTCTATTGCATCCTGGCTGCCGGCTTTCTCTCTTCCATGGCCTTTGAAAGAATCCTTGATCTATCCACCCAAGCCACCGGGGGAGCATCCAAAATCAAGCGACGGGTGATTGTCGCCCTTATCCTCCTCCTGGGGCTCTCCGGACTCTTCACCCTTTTCTTTTTTACAAACAAATACAGGATCCTGAGGGCATTGGGGGTAGAGCAGTACTTTCCCATCGACAGGATCAAATCGGCGAAGGGCCCTCTTCGGGATCTCGTCCGATTCGCGCAAAACAGTGTGTTGAAATTCGATCTGTTACTCCTTGTTTCCTCGACCGTACTGGCCCTTCATTTCTTGAAAAAAAACATTGCCCGGTTTGCCCCATATCTCCTCCTCGGGATTGTCTCCCTTGACCTTTTCCTCTTCGGTATGCCCCTCATCGAGGGAGAATCTCACGAAAATTACCGCGAGAGAATCTATCCCGACACAAAACTCAGCTCCCTGCTTTCCACCGCCGCGAAAAATCGAGAGCGATTTGTCTTTACAGACGATGTCTTTTACTGGATGAACGACCAGAACCAGATGGAAATCTATCCCAATCGCGACATGGTAAAGGGACTGTTCAACGCCCGGGGATATGATCCCCTCCTGGTCGGGTATTATACCGAATTCTTCAATGCCATCGGAAAACACCGGCAGGATTCCTCCCCCGGCGCCCTCCTTTCCATGGAACAGATATCCAATCCCAAGCTTCTTTCGGTGTTGAACATCCGTCACCTCCTGACCTATTCCCCCCTTGATATGGAAGGATGGGAGCAGCTCCTGCGTTTTCCCTCCGGCCTTATCATTTACGAGAACACGGCCCCCCTGGGCGATGCCTTTCTGGCTCAGACTTACGCCATACCCACCGAACAACAGCATCTCCTCCTGAAAGTCCTCTCCAATCCGAAGTTCCCCTTTCACAAACGGGCCGTTAGCTTCGAGGAGAATCCCTGGAAGAATGAAAACCGGGGGCAGGGATCGGAAAATGTCCGCCTTTTGAGCTGGACCCCCGACAGGAGGGAATACGAAGTCAGCTGCCAGCAATCCGATATCCTGGTTTTCAGTGAAACCTTCTATCCCGGATGGAGGGTCAGGGTGGATGGCGAACCCGATCTCGTGATCCGGGTGGATCACGCCCTGTCCGGTGTGTTTCTCCCTCCCGGACGGCACCACGTGGTTTACTCCTACCGCCCCTGGTCCTTCATTGTCGGGTCCGTCGTGTCTCTGGCAACCCTTCTGGGAATACTGGTATGGCTCATTGCATGGCAAAGGAGAGCAGAATGGACATCCCCCAAAACTACGACGCCTCCAGGTACGAACGACCTTCCGTAACAACGGATGTGGCCCTTGTGGCCCGGGATGAAAAGGGCCGGGAACACATCCTCCTCATCAAAAGGAAAAATCCCCCCTTTCAGGGGGCATGGGCCCTCCCCGGCGGTTTTCTCGATATGAAGGAAACCCTCGTGGAGTGCGCCCTTCGAGAGATGGAAGAGGAAACCAGCGTTTCCCTGGATCAGAAGGATCTCGAGTTTCTCCTGGTCGCCGACGATCCCCAAAGGGACCCCCGAACCCGTGTTATTTCAGCGGTTTACCTGGCCAGGGGCCATGTGAACGAGTTTTCCCCAGAGGCTGCGGATGACGCCCGGGAGGTCGCCTGGTTCCCGCTCGACCGGCTCCCACCCCTCGCATTCGATCACTCCCGCATCCTTTCCGAGCTTGTCAAAAGAGTGAAGACATCCTGAAAATCGCGGTTATCCCGGATCGTCAGTACAGGAGAAATCCTTTCAGCTCGAGGGGACGTTTTACAAGGAGATAGACTCCAGGGGTTTGAAAGGGATCTTCCGGGGTGTGTATGATCGTGTGATCGCTGAAATTCTGAACCGAGGAAACGGGAAGATAAACGCCGCCCGCATCCCGGCGGTATAATTCCAGCCCGCCGGAGTATTGAGAGGGATTGTAACCGAGGGACAGGTTGATGGTATGGCATTTCGCACACAAGGGAAAGGAAATATTGATCACGAAGAGGTGACCCGGTAGAAATTCGGGGGGGAAGGTTTCCTCTGACAAAAGGATCCCCGTATCCAGGCATTGCAGGGCGCCGCAAATATGATCGCGACCGTTTACGGCTCCCGGTTTCGCGTGCAGATAGACTCCCGCGCCACCGAAGGCGGCCTCCCATACGGCGATGCCCCCGGGATTCAGGTTAACATGTTCGATATGATCGGAAACAACCGCAGGCGAGGCGGCAAAGGGGGCGAAAGCGACCGATGAGCCGTTCCCGGTATTCCATTCCAGGATGGCGCCGCTTCCACCGCCGGGACCCGCGGGTCCGTCCGCGGCCCCCCAGTAATTATCGGACAGGTTCAAGGCATTGCCAGCATTGTTGTAAAGCCCTCTGGTTCCGGGGGGACCAAAACCGTTGCCCTTTCCCTCGAGGGTGGCGGCGGAGTCGTTCCAGACCATCCACCGATCCCCGGCCAGTGAGCCGTTATCGAAGAAATCGTTTCCGATAAAGCGAACCGCGCTCCCTTCATAGTTCAAAAATCCCCCCCCAGGATTTGCGGCGATTCGATTCAGGAGAAAATCCGGGGTCGCTCCCTGTTTGATCTCCGCCGCGAGCTGGGACTGGATTATGCTATTGAAGCAAACGCTTGTCTCCTTACACCCCGCAAGACGGATGTCGGCGTCCGGCGTATCCGTGAGGATATTCCCCTCGAGAAGGCAGGAGGAGTCCTCGTCTATCAGGAAATTCGCGATAACGTTCCCCCCCATGGTGTTATTCAAGATTGCAGTATCGTGGGATCCTCCCACAACTGCGATTCCCTGGTGTTCGCAATCACGGACATAATTGTTACATAGCATCATATCCTGGCAGTTCGAAAGGGCGATGCCGGTGTTCCTGGAACGGTACACCTGATTCCTTTCCAGCACCCCGAAACACCGCTCCAGGTAAATCGCGTCCTGGAGTGGATCCATGCATACATTATTGTAAAAGCGAATCCCCTCCCCGCCAATGGCGCTCAGGGCGCTCACCTCGGTATTCACGAAAATCGTATTTTCAACGTCTGCTGTACCGGGATGGGTGTGTTCGTCGATCTGGATGGCGTTGACGAATCCCTCGAATCGGCAGTTTCTCACCATAAGGGCGCCTCCCATGAGAGAGGCAAAGCCGGCGCCCCCACCGTCAAGGTATGGATAAGGACATGTGAGCTGGGAATTTGATAAGTTGACATCGCCGCTGTGAATCAGGATCCCGTGAGTGACCCCATCAATGGTGATATCATCCAGGACGCCGCTCGAATCGTTATAGAACTGGATTGCGATCGAGCCTTTATCATGGTTTGTCAGTTCCACACCGATCATATCGACAACGACATAATCGAGGAAATTGACGATCGGCCCCATCGGTTGGTCGATCGACACGTTTTCCCAGCTGGATGTCCCCCTCTGCTGGAGATAACTCATGGGACAGTTTTGAAATTCGCTGTTATGAATCTCTATCGAGCAATCACCGGTTGAGTTGATCCCGAATGAGGAATCGGCAACCAGGGCCCCATCCATGAAAAGGGAGGCGTTATCGACATAGATCGCGCTGGAGGCCGCAGCGGAAAACGAGCCGCCGTGAATTTCCGCCTGGGCCCCGTTTCGAAAGGCCACTGCGGCCCATCCGAAAAGTGAGGAGACGTGGCAGTCATCCAGGACGAGGTGGCACCCGTCACCCAGAAGGGGGCCGTTATGAAGAACAATACTGGCCCCATTCCCGGCGATTGTGGTATCCTCGAACAGGTCGTATTCGGACGCCAGGTAGTAGGTGTGCCCGCCATCCAGTATAATTGTTCCTCCACCCGTTAACAGGGGAGAGAGGCTGATCGTATCAGCCGGAACGATCCCCGCGGTTGCAAGGAGCATCGCTGAAATGAAACCGGTAATCAAACGGATGTTTCTCTGCCTTTTCACGTTTCCGCCTCGTTTTTGGGGAGAAAGGCATCGTCGATGATATCGCAAATGATATGAATGGCCATGATATGGGTTTCCTGGATACAGGGGGTGTCGTTGGAAGGGACAATGAGGGCGATATCGACAATATCTTTAATGCTGCCGCCTCCGGCCCCGAGGAAAGCCGCCGTCCGGCATCCCTTCTCACGGGCGGCCACAAGGGCCTTATGGACGTTGACAGAGTTCCCGCTCGTGGAGATGCCCACACACAAATCGCCCCCTTCTCCCAACGCCTCCAACTGCCTCTTGAAAACATCATCATAGCTGAAGTCGTTACTGATCGAGGTCAGGTTGGAGGTGTTCGTGGAGAGTGCGATGGCCGGCAGGGCCCGGCGGGTTTTTCTCAGGAACGTTCCGACGAGCTCGCATGCGAAATGCTGGGCATCGGCGGCGCTTCCGCCGTTTCCGAAAACGATCAGTTTTCCCCCGTTCTGGAGGGTTTCGAGGAGGGCTTTCGCGAGTTCCTCGAGGGAATCGAGAGATCTCTCCCGGAACCGGTGTATTGTCGCCAGGTGTTGCTCGATCCGTTTTTCCAAAACGCCCCGCATTTCCCTTCTCCTTTTTTTAAGGATAATACGTGTATAAAAAATCCATCCGCTTGTTTCAACAGAGAAATGGAGTTCTTTCCGGGTAAATTACACTTGCATCCACTGGTTCACTCATCATAATCTTTTCTCAATACCTTAGAAAAGGGCAGGAACAAAGGGACCGTATTCTTAAAGAGAATCAGAAGTGTCCCGGGTTTATCGTGCAGGTGAGATGAAAAAAATTTTCGTCATCGGAACGGGTCCCCTCCTTGAAAGGGGAGTTAAGAAAATCGGGGGGCAATGCCTTCGAACATGGCACTTTGTGAGCCCTCTTCTCCAGGATGACCACCAGGTCTCCCTGGTTACCCTGCCGATACCGGATCGCGCCCACCCCCCTGAAAGTTACCGGGAGTCGTCGGAAAAGAGAAAATTCGAGGGATTGACCTATACCGCCATTTTGAAAGAGGATCCCTCTTTCCTCCACCCCTTCCTGAAAAGGGAGATCGAAAGATGGAAACCCGACTGCCTGATCGGCGTCAACACCCATCCTTCCGGCGTCGCCGCCCGCGTGGCCGGACATCTTCCCCTCTGGGTCGATCTCAACGGTTGGAGCATGGCGGAGGGGCAAACCAGGGCAAGGCTCGATCGTGACGATTCCCTCCTGATTCATTTCTGGAGGGAGGAACGCGACGCCCTGAGGCGCGCCGATCGATTCTCCACCGTCACCCGGAACCAGAAATACGCCCTGCTGGGGGAACTGGCCGTCGTCGGTAGATTGAACCAGTACACCTTCGATTATCCCTTCGCCGATGTGATCGAGAACGCCGTCAATCCCATGTTCACCGGGAAGATGGAACCCTCCCACACCCAACTTCGGGGAGGAAAAGTCCCCAGAGACGCCTTCCTCATCCTCTGGAGCGGGGGGTTCAACACCTGGACCGACGTCGATCTCCTCTCCAAGGGACTCACCATGGCCATGGAGAAAAACGACAAAATCTATTTTGTCTCCACCGGGGGAAGTATCGACGGCCACGATGAACAGACCTACACTCGTTTCCATCGCATGATCACGGCATCGCCCTTTCGGAAACGCTTCATACTCCTTGGATGGATCGAGGCGGAATTTCTGCCCCCCCTGTATTCTGAATGCAATGTGGGCATTAATGTCGATTCGGAAAATTACGAAACCCTGTTCGGGGCCCGTAACAGAATGACCAATATGCTAGCAGCGGGACTTCCCGTGATCACCACGCTGGGTACGGAAATCAGCCGCACCATTGAAAAGAAGGAACTGGGGAGAACCGTCCCTTTGAAGGATCCCGAGGCCATGGCCCGGGCCATTTTGGAGCTCGCCGAAAGCGAATTCGAAACAAAAACCATCGGGATGAAGGCGCGGTCCTTCTCCCTGGAAAAATACAGTTACGAAGCCACCACCCTCCCGGCCCGCGATTGGGTCCGCCACCCGGTTCTGGCCCCGGATAACAAGGCGAAAACCGGAAAGTATCCCAACGAAAGCGACCTTCTCTCTCTCTGGCTGAGCGATCTCGAAAAACTCTTTGCACTCTCCGGCAATCGCAATATCGAAACGCTTCTTAAGGCGGAACGGGAACTCGGGCAGATCCGTTCCAAACGCATCTTTAAACTTTACAAAAGGCTTCAGAAAGTGTTCAAACGTCTTTGAATTCATGGACTGTATCAAAAATTCAATGATAAGTGATTCATACCTTTATACTGTTTCGATGCCATTTCCCATATTTCCCGAAAGGAAGGATTCCATGAATGTCCGTATGATTACACGAAAATGCCTGATCCCGGCTCTCCTTTTTTGGATTATTGCGTTGACACTCACCGCAACGGAAAAAATCCCTTCAAACTGCCCCGTCCTGAGGGCTGACTATCGACCACCGGGCAAAACCGTGCTGGCGCGCTCCAACCTCGGGGCGATCACCGAGTCTGAACTCGTCATGAATCTGGTCATTAACGACCACCCCGATCCGAACATGTTCGCCCGGTTCCGGGAGGAAAAGGATCCCCGAAGGAAAAGTCTCATCCGGGAAAACCTCAAAAAGGAGATCCTCTCTTATGAAACCGTACGACGCTTCTCCCGCCAGGCGCCCTCATCCGCCAGGGGCGATATCGAATCCCTTCGGATGCGATACCTGATGTATCCGGTTTACGAATGGATCTGGGTGGATCGGGTCCTCAAACCCCAGGTTAAAATCGAGGAGATGGATATCCGGTCGTACTACAAAAGGAACAGGGAGCGCTACCAGCGGCCCGCGTCCGTAAAATTGCAACTGATGTACCTCCCGGCCTCGCTGGATCTGCCCGAACTGGAACGACAGAAGATCCTCGGCCGCATCGAGGATCTCCGGGAAAAAGCCATCGCGGGTCAGAATTTCCAGTTACTGGTCACTCAACATTCCGGCTCGCACCCGGGAACAGACCCCGCAGGGATCATGGAAATCGCGAAAAGCGATCGATACAACAGGTTTTACGAGGAGGCCAGTGCCCTCAAAAAGGGGGACTACAGCCCCGTTTTTCAAAGAGAGGAGGGGTTCTACTTCCTGCGATGCCTGGAAAAAAAGGAGCAGATCCCCATCCCCCTTTCCGAAGTCAGGGAAGAAATCCATCGCCGGCTCGAAGCTCACGCCCTCCGTTTTATCTATTACATGGAGCTCGATAAACTGAAAAAGAAATTCCGATCCTATACAGCGGGAGGGAACTGGGATTACATCCGGCCCTCTCAAATCATGGTGAAGGTGAAAAAATTCAAAATGACCAAGGAGGAATTCTGGCAGCTCTTTCCCGGGGTCATGAAGAAAGAGTTTACCGTGGATAATCGTTATATCCGGGAAATGACCCGGAAGATACAAAACCTCGAAACCATCCGCCAGGATGTGGAAAGAAAGAAACTGGACAGCGATCCCCTGGTTTCACTCGGAAGGCGGATTGCCGCCGAAAACCTCTCTTTCCAGCACTACCTGGATGACAGGCTCGCATCCCTGAAATCGGCGACCGACCAGGATCTCCGGGAACATTACGAAAAAAAACCGGAACTCTCCTTTGTCAGAATGTGGAAAGAAACAAATCAGATCAAAGGGGAAATCGTGAATCCCGATCAGTATAAACCTCCCGCCTTCCGGGAAATCATGGAAAAAATGAAGAAGGATTTTCGTTCCCTCCTTGAAGAGGCCGCAGAAAAGATTGAAAAAAAGGAGAAAATCGTCCTCCCTGAAAATCTTTTCAAGGACCTTTTCAGGAAATACTCCACAGACCAGTACGTCTTCGATTTGAATGAAATGGGGCGGGTCTATCCCGACGAATCCCCAGATGTGTGGAAGGTTCTCAGGGAAATCGAAAACGGGGAATTTTCCGAACCTGCCACGATCCTCCATTTTATCTACTGCTATCTCATCGTGGATTCCTTCGCCGGAAAACAGCTTCCCCTCGAGGATGTTCGGGATTCCGTTGAAAAAGACCTGGTCGAAACCCGCATCCAAAGGGAAAAGGAAAAAATCAGGGATATATCGGGACTCGAGTTCGAGCCGGTTCTGAAATGAAAAAGCAAAGGTTAAAACGCATTTATATCCGGAGGAGGGCTCTCCTCATCCTTTTGCCTCTCCTGCTTCTGGCACTTTTTGTCCTCTATCGATTCATCAATCTCAATCTTTGGATCACGCGGGATGCCGGCATCCTTCAACCCTATACCCGCGTCCTGATAAAAGATGAGTTCAACGTGTTCGAATCCGACCCCTCCCCGGATCCCAGGGTCCAGCTGGTGGAAAAGGCCCTGGTCAAGGCCAATGCCAAGGACCGGATCGTCCTCAACCTCTCCCGCAGCAATATCCGGTATAATCTCCTTCGAAACAAGGCCTATGTGAAGGTGTATCTCCAGACCGCCATCCCGCGGGACCGCACCAAAACCACCCGGATCAAATTTCTCAACGTACTCATGAAAAAAGGAGTTCTCTGGCGGGTTCAGAAAACTCAGGATATCAGTATCGAATGATCCATTCAGGAAAGGGAAAGGATGGCGCTGTAGAGAAGCGGGAGCATGATCTCGTGATGACCGGTAAAGGAAAAGGCCTCTCCTCCCGTTTTCGTGGGGCGGGCCAGGACATTTACGTTCGGACGATAGTGCTGGATCATGTCGAAATTGACGGCTGTAAAATTCCTCACGGTATGCCCCAGGTTGCGGGCCACTGTCAAGGCCTTCAGAAAGACCTCCGGCAGGATCACGGCGCTTCCGAAATTGATCACCACGCCCCCGTCGGAAAGGTCGGCCAGCTGGCCGGCCAGGATGCGGAAATCGAACAGGCTGCCCTTCCCCAGGGCCACGCCGTCCACGTTCGGGTGTTGATGGATAATGTCCGTCCCAATGGCTACATGAATCGTGGCGGGAATGCGGCGCTCGAAGGCGGCGGCGAGGATGCTCGTTTCCGCATACGGGGGCTGCCGTCGCGAGATGCTCTGACCGATGGCCTCCCCGAGACCGTAACCCCTGCGGACCCCTTCCGCGATCGTACTGTTCATCCACTCGCCGGTTTCCCGGGCCATGCCGAATGAACCGTCGGCCAGCCTTGACTCCACGTCCTCCGAAGTCTTTCCGAAAAAGGCCAGTTCAAAATCGTGGATCGCCCCGGCGCCGTTCATGGCCACGGCGTTTATGATGCCCCTCCTGATCAGGTCGCTGATCAGCGGGGAGAGTCCGCACTTGATCAGATGTGCCCCCATCATGAAAAGGACCAGGCGTTCCTTCTGGAAGGCCCGTGCGATTCGATGGGCCACCTGGAGGAGATCCCGCGCTTTCAAAACCGGGGGCAGGGTGTTGAAAAACTCGGAAAGGGGCCTGGCGGGATCGGGCAATTGGGCCAGCAGGGAATAATCGAACTTACTCGTGCGAGAACGGACGGAATAGGTCTTTACCTTGTGCAGGTCGACCGGTTTGGCCTTTTTTCTCATACCGGCGGTTCCTCCAGCTGAAGCTCGTTATGAATGGCCTGGACTGCCTTTTCCAGGTCGTCCTCTCGAATCACACAGGAAATCTTGATCTCCGATGTGCTGATCATCTCGATATTGACCCCAGCCCTGGCAAGGGATTTGAACATCTTCGCCGCCACCCCGCAATGGGCCTTCATGCCGACTCCCACTACGGAAACCTTGGCGATCTTTTCATCCGATCGAACCTCGTCGGCCTCCAGTTCACGGCAAAGCTCCTCTGCAATTTTCAACGTCTGTTTGAAATCATCCTTTGACACTGTGAAAGAAATGTCGTTTTTTCCATCTTCCCCGACGTTCTGGATGATCATGTCCACAACGATCTGGGAATCGGCGATGCGGCTGAATATCTCGGAGGCCATACCGGGCTTGTCCGGAACTCCCACAATCGAGATCTTGGACTCACTGAGGTTATAGGCCACACCGCTGACGACGATATCTTCCATGGAATCATCCTCCTTTACCACCAGGGTGCCTGGTTTGTCTTCAAAACTCGAGCGGACGTGGATCACCACGTTATAATTCTTGGCCAGTTCCACGGAACGGTTGTGAAGCACGCGGGCTCCCAGGCTGGCCAGTTCAAGCATCTCGTCGTAGGAGATCCGGTCCAATTTTCGCGCCCCGGGAACGATTCGTGGATCGGTGGTATAGACACCGTCCACATCGGTGTAAATATCGCACTCCAGGGCATCCAGGGCGGCGGCCAGGGCCACGGCCGTGGTGTCTGATCCCCCACGCCCCAGGGTCGTGATGTCCTGATCCATGGTACAGCCCTGGAATCCCGCCACGATCACGATATTGCCTTCCTTCAGGGCCCGCTTGATTTTTTCTGAATTGATGCTCTTGATCCGAGCCTTGCGATGGGCCGTATCCGTTATGATCCCCACCTGGGGACCGGTAAAACTGATCGCCTTGCTTCCCAGGGAATGGATCGCGATGGCAAGCATGGCGATGGAGACCTGCTCTCCGGTGGACATGAGCATGTCCATTTCCCGCGGTGGTGGTTCATCCGTGATCTGGTGGGCCATATCCTGGAGCTGATCCGTGGTTTTCCCCATGGCCGATACCACCACAACCACATCATTCCCGCGTTCCTTCTCTCTGATGGCCTTTCGCGCCACGTTCTTGATTTTTTCGACGTCTGCAACCGAGGTTCCACCGAATTTCTGTACAACAATGCCCAATCCCTTTATGCTCCTTTGTGAATCTTCAGGAAACTTTCCCATACTCTCATTGTAAACAGGAAAACTAGGGAGCCTCCCCCGAGCTTGTCAAGAATTAAAAGGTCTGGTCCGTGTGACCCGGCATCAACTCTCCTGTTCCATTTGTTTCTTTTCATACACGGGCAGTTCAATAATAAAGCTGGTTCCCTGCCCCTGTTCCGACTCTAATCGGATGATGCCGCAATGTTCCTCGATGATTTTTTTCGTGACCGAAAGCCCGATACCCGTTCCCCGGCGTCCCTTGGTGCTGAAAAAAAGGTGAAATATCCGCTCCCTGTTCTCCTCCGGAATCCCCTCGCCGTTATCTGTGATCTCTGTAACCACACGCCTTTTCTCCCTGTTATGCCATGTCCTGATCACTACGAGACCCTCTCTGTCATCAGGGATGGCATCCATGGCGTTTGTCACAAGATTGAGCATCGCATCGTGGATCCGATCCCAGTCGAAGTAGATATCCGGGAGATTTTTGGCGAGTTCGGGCCTGATCTCGATGCCTTTTTCCTGGGCCGTTTCTCCCACGGTATTGAATATCTCAACCAGGAGGGCGTTGATATTTCCCCGCTCCAGGTTCACATTGGTGGGTCGCGAGTAATTCAGCATGTTCTCCACAAGCTCGGAGATCTTCCTGATGGAATTCCGGAGCAGGCCCCAACCGTTCTGGGCCTTTTCGATGTTTCCCTGCTTCAGTCCATTTTCGACGAACCAGGAACCCCCCTTCATGCTTTGCAGGATGTTCTTGATGTAATGGGCGATTTCCGATAAACTCGTACTCACAATGGCCTTTTTCTCCGCATCGAGCTTGTCGAAATACAGCCGCGACTTCTCCAGCACGATGGCCACCTGTTTACAGATCGTCTCGAACAGGATGATCTCCGATTCCGTAAACGCGTATTTTTCGCGCTTTCGAACCGTCATGCACCCGATGACTTCCTCCTGGATCCGAAGCGGGGAACACAAATACGCCATGTAAGCCTCTTCGTCACTTCCCGGTATGGGCTTGAAGCGGGAATCCCCGGGACCGTCCGCCAGGGACAACAGCTGATTGTGTTCCACCACCCATCCGGGAATGCCCTCTCCCTTTTGAAAACGAACCTTGCCGACCACACCCTGATTCAACCCGTGGGTGGAACGGAGGAGAAGAATTTCTCCCTCCGGTTCCAGAAGGTAAATGGAACAGACCGGAACATTCATTGCCTCAGCGGTCTGATCCACGATTGTGGTTAATATATCGTCCAGCTCCATCACGGAACCCACGTAGTTGCTGATATTAAGAAGAACATCCAGGATCTTTTTTTCAGGGCTCATGTCAGTCCTCCCCGGTTTTTCGTTTGATAAAGGATGGAAAATACCTGAGTACGGGGATGTCGAATAAATGGGCCAAAAGGAGGTAACCCCCCATGGTTATCATCCCCACGAGAATGAGTTCCAGGATGATCAGCACCCGATGGGGAGGTCCCGCATACCTCCCGATTTGATGAGACAGAAGGATCATGGTAAAAAAGACCATGATGCTGATCGGATAGGAAAACCTGCGTTTCCCGAACGTCCCCGCCCCAATGGGGGGAAGATGAAAGCGGGAGAGCAGGTAGTAGAGAATCGCCCCGTTCAGGAAAAAGACCAGACTCGTGGAAAGGGCAATCCCCGCATGGGAAAAAGTGTTCATAAGAACACGATCCAGAAACCAGTTCAAAGGCACCAGGGGGAGGCTCACCAGGACCGGTATCCAGGCCTTTTTGATCGATAAAAATCCCGCAATATACAGCGGCAGAAGAAGCTGGAAGGGAAGACCCGGAGCATATAGAAGAAGCGCGGTCGAGGTCAGGTAGACCCCCTTGCTGTCGAATTTGCCCCAATCATAAAAAAGGATGACGATCTCACGGCAGCTGACCACCAGGAAAAACGTGACCGGGATGGCAAAAAAAAGCAGAATCCCGAAGGTTTTCTGCATCAAAACCCCCGCCTCCATCCGTTCCTTACGGGCCTCGTGACGGCTCAGAAAGGTCAAAAGCGGAGTGGCGAACGCCACGCTTAAAAGACTCGCAGGCAGAAGGATCAATTTCCAGGCGTAATGAAGCGACGAAACGCATCCCTCTCCCAGGGGCATGGCCAATGTGCGATCCACAAGGTAATTCACGTGATTCATACCCGTCAGAAGAACCGCCGGAAGGTAGGCGCCCACAACAATCCCAACCGAACGCCCGGTGGACGCCCCCCCCCTCTGAAGGCGAAAACCCCTCTTCCAGAGCGGGGGAACCACAACGAACAGCTGGGAATACTCCGCAAGTAAAATCCCAACTCCCAAACTGAAAATCCCCAGCACGCCGTGAAACAGGAAAAGCGAAAGCACAATCATGGAATTGTACGCGATGGAACGAAGCGTTGTGTATCCGTATAGGTGAAAGGTATTGGCGGCGCCGACGAAAAGGCCCGACAACATGCCTCCCATAATGGCAAACGACAGCAGCCGGTAGGTATGAACGGCCTTTTCCAGCATGTCCGGCGTTGCATGCGGGGGAAAGAGAAACCGAATGACAAACGGCGCGATTAAAAGATTCAAGGCAACCAGTGGCAGGGCAGCCATCACGGTGATTCCCGTGAGACGCGTCAGGATCTCCCAGCCCCTGTTTTCATCCCCTTCCGCTGCGTCGGAGAGACCGGGGACAATGGATTGCACCAGCCCCCCACCGAGTATGGTGCAAAGAAAGATCGGCACCGATGCGGCCAGGAGAAAGGAGTCCAGCTCGATCCGGGCCCCGAAATAGACCGCGGTGAGGATCTCCCGGAGGATCCCGAAGGGCCTGGAAAAAATGGTGAGAATAATGATCAGGGCGGCGGATGCCGCCACAGTCCTTTGTTTGATCCTCCTCCCTTGTTCGGTTTTCACGAGAGTTTTGTCCATTCGTTCAGAGTCTGAATCGTCGGGGCGGCCGCGTGAACATCACTATTTCGAGAATAACGAGACCCTCCTTTATGAACCGGTCTCGGGAGTTTCTATATTCCAAAGATCCGTTTCATCAATTCATCGCCCTTCATGTATCCCAGGTCTCCCTTCGGGCATTCCAGCTCGTTGTATTCCAGGATGGGATCCGGCTTGATGTGGGGGCCGCATATGGAGACGGGAACAGGGGTTCTGGTGTGTTTGCGGAGCTTGACCGGCACGGGGTGATCCGGAAGAACCGCGGCCACGAGATCGCCTTCAAACCGCTCCAGGAAATATCCGATGCAACGACGGTCGAACTCCTCGATCGTCTTGATCTTCAACTCGAGATCACCCATGTGTCCCACCTCATCCGTGGCTTCAACGTGGAGGTAGACGAAATCGTGTTTTTCGAGGGCCTTGAGGGCGGCTTCCGCTTTCCCCTCGTAATTGGTATCGATGAAACCGGTGGCGCCTTCCACCTTGATGCCTTCCATGCCGGCAAAGTATGCAATGCCGAAAATGACGTCCACGGCACTGATCACGGCGCCCGTTTTGCCGTACTTTTCGTGAAATGGGATCAGGGCGGGTTTTTTCCCCGGACTCCAGGGCCAGATCATGTTTGCCGGAGGCTTTCCCTTTTCCACTCTCTCCCTGTTCAGGGGATGTTTCTCCAGAAACGGCAGGGAGCGGATCGTGAGATCGTTGATAAAGTCCGCCGTCTCGATGGCTTCCTTTCCCTCCGGCGTAATAAGAATATCGTTGAAGGCGAAACCCTGCGAGCTGTCCGGTTTGTGATAGTGCAACCCGGGTGAAAAGCGTTCCCCCGTGAGAATCAGGAGATTCCGGTAGCTGACCCCCGGATAGAACCTTGCCTCGTCGCTCCCGAACTCCTCCTCGAGGGCGGCCATCAGATTTTGGGATTCCTCGTTGGATATATGGCCCCCGGAATAGTCCTCGAGGATGCCCTCTTTCACGGTGATCAGGTTGCAGCGAAGAGCGATCTGGTCGGGCCCGAGATCGATCCCGCGGGCCCCTGCCTCGAGCGGCCCCCTCCCGGTGTAACATGTTGCGAGATTGTAACCCAGAACGGAGAGATTGGCCACATCGGAGCTGGTGGGGAACTGCTCGGGCAGCGTGAGAAAGGAACCGGACTGGCCCTCCCTGGCAATGCGATCCATGTTTGGAGTTTTCGCCACCTGGAGGGGAGTCTTTCCCTCCAGCCCGGCAATCGGTTCGTCCGCCATTCCATCACCGAGGAAAATAACGTATTTCATGTAACTCGAGCCTCCGGAAGTATTGATCGACTATTGCGTATCGAAAGCCCTCCGGCTTTGCAAGAAAATTAAAAGGGGGTGAAAAAAGGACCGAAACCCCTTTCCGGGGTTCGGTCCGATTTGATTCGACGGGATATATGTTTCGATCAGCGCTTGGAGAACTGGAAGCGTTTCCGGGCGCCTTTCTGTCCGTATTTTTTCCTTTCCTTCATGCGGGAATCGCGGGTGAGATAACCCGCCCTCTTCAACGTGAGACGCAGATCGGGATTGGCCTGAAGAAGGGCCCTTGCGATTCCGTGACGAATGGCGCCGGCCTGCCCGATCGGACCTCCGCCCATCACACGGATGTAAACGTCGAATTTCGTGAGGGTGTGGGTTTCCTTGAGCGGGGCCTTGATAATGCTTTCCACTCCGGGATGATTGTCGAAATACCGGTTCAGTGTGAGCTTGTTGATGGTGAATTTCCCCTTGCCGGGACGGAGATAAACCCTGGCCGTCGAGGTCTTCCGGCGGCCCGTTCCGTGGTATTGTTCAATGGTTTTGGCAGTGGTCATGGTCTCTTTATTCCTCTCTTCCCTTTCTTGTTTCCAGTTTCAGGGGTTCGGGCATCTGGGCCTTGTGGGGGTGATCCGGGCCTGCATAGATCCGGAGCCGGGTCATGGTGGCGTTGCCCAGACGGTTCTTGGGAATCATCCCCCAAACCGCATGACGGATGATTTCCGCGGGATTCTTTTCCAACAGCTTCTCCGGAGTGGTCGAGCGAATGCCCCCCGGGTAGCCCGTGTGACGATAATAGACCTTCCGGGTCATTTTTCTCCCGGTCAGCTTGATTTTTTTCGCATTGACCACGATAACGTGGGTGCGGGGGGAGACGTGGGGTGCAAAGGTGGGGAGGGTTTTTCCCCTCAGAATAGAGGCAATCCGGGTGGCCAGGCGGCCTAAAATCTGGTCCTTTGCATCCACCAGATACCACTTTTCCTCAAAATCGCCCTTTTTGGGTGAATAGGTTCGCATTTGGGAAAAAACTCCTTTACTGCTTCGGTACAATAGAAAAAGCGAGGAATATCTTTCAGAACCATCCCCTCGTGTCAAGTAAGAATCTTTACTTTTTTCAGGAAAAAACCTTTTTTTAAAACGGGTCAGGCGGCCTTCCTTTTACGTTCCTTTCCAGGGCCGATACATTCTCCACCAGCAGAAAGAGACCACCGAACAAAAGGATCACCACCAGGAGCGTAATCTGGGCGGATGTCCGGGACAGGATATAGGCCATCACACCGAGGTAGATCGAGATGTAATACAGAAACAGCACCACCCGCCTGTGAGACAGACCCAGCGCCAGAAGCCTGTGATGCAGGTGCTTCGTATCCGCCCGAAAAGGATGGCTCCCGCTCAAAAGGCGGCGGAGAAACGCATGCGTCGTATCGAAAATCGGCATTCCAACCGCCAGAAGCGGAATCAGAAGGGTCAAAACCGCCGGGGCCTTGGTGCTTGTCGTCAGGGTGAGGGATCCCAGGAGAAATCCCAGAAGCAGACTCCCCGTGTCGCCCATGAATATCCGCGCCGGGTGAAAATTATGCGGCAGGAACCCCAGACTCAGCCCCAGAATGATGGCGGCCAGAAAAATATCGAACGGCTGGTTGCCGCTCAGGGTGATCACCAGGATGGTCAGGGCCGCAATCCCCGTCACTCCCGCCGCCAGGCCGTCCAGCCCGTCGATCAGGTTGATGGCGTTCATGATCAGCCAGTACCAGAAGATCGTGATGACGATCGAAAACCCCCCAAGGCTCACCGATCCCACGGCCGGAACACTCAGATTCTCGATCCGGAATCCGTAAAAATACATGAGAACGGCCACACCGCCCTCGAGGGTGAATTTGAAAAGGGCCCCCGTCCCCTTCGCATCGTCCCATAACCCGACCATGACAACCGCCAGCCCCCCGATGATCAGTCCCATGAGTCTTTTTTTCAAAAGGAAACAGGGGGGGTAGCAAAGGGACAGGAAAATCACCGTGGCTGCCAGGGCCAGGAAGATCGCGACACCGCCGCCATAGGGAACCGCCCTCTTGTGGAGCTTTCTTTCCCCCGGCAGATCCAGGAATCCCACGGCCCTCGAGCTCAATCGCACCGGGTAATTGAAAAGATAACACGTGACCAGGGCCACGGCAAAACCGGCAAAGTAAAAAAACATGGAATCTTCTGATATCTCCAGATTTACTCGGATCAATTCACAAAAGGCCGCTGTTCGTCAACTCTAGAATCAGCTGGTTGAGAGGGATTGGAAATCCAGCATCATGGCGACTTCTCCGCAATCGGGGAACTTGGGGCAATTGATGCAATCCTTCCAGACCTTGTGGGGAAGGGCGCTTTTTTCAATAACGCGAAAACCGAATCTGCTGAAATAGTCGGGTTTATAGGTGAGAAGAAACACCCCGGGCAATCCCAGATCCCCGGCTTCCCCGATGGCCGTTTCCACCAGTGTTTTCCCGATCCCGAGACCCTGGTATTCGGAGGCAATCGCCACGGAGCGGATTTCCGCCAGATCCTCCCAGAGAATGTGAAGGGCGCAACACCCCCTGACCTCTCCCTCCACCTCGCACACGTTGAAATCCCTCAGGCTTTCATAGATCTGGTTCAGGGAACGGGGAAGCATTTCGTCATTCGAGGCATGGACATTGATTATCTTTTGAATCGTTTTGGCATCGGAAATACGGGCTTTCCGATAGATTAATTCCTTTTTTTCACTCATATCTGGTCTCCCGGGAGAAATTTCTATTGTAAAATCCTGGCGATTTTTCTCGGAAAAGGCGGCCGAATGACGCCACGCTCCGTGATAAAGGCCGTTACGTATCCGTGGGGGGTAACATCGAAGGCCGGGTTGAATACCGATACACCGGAACCGGGAAGAATCTGTCTGGATCCCATACGCATGATTTCCCCGGGCGGCCTCTCCTCGATGGGAATGTCCCGCCCCTGTTTCAGGGAACCGTCGAAGCTGGAGATCGGGGCCGCAACGTAAAAGGGTATTTTATGCACCTTTGCCAGAACCGCCAGGCTGTATGTCCCGATCTTGTT
>Ga0272444_10002027_pt1 | contig 18983 bp, 13 predicted proteins | sample SSMForm13_FD_201033 | JGI IMG/M metagenome (GOLD analysis project Ga0272444, IMG submission 201033) | Marine sediment archaeal communities from Little Sippewissett salt marsh, Falmouth, MA, United States - SSM-Form-13 | ecosystem: Environmental > Aquatic > Marine > Wetlands > Sediment ... | reverse complement strand
CTTGCGCCCGAATCGCTTGTATAAATCGAAATGGGCGATGGCATCGAAATACCCGCTCCGACAGGCGGCCGCAACCAGTTCGAAATACTTCCCGACCAGCTCCTCGACCGACATTTCCGGGCAGTACTTATCCATCGACTTTTCATAGCACAACTCGATCTGCCCCACCTCGTGAATTGCCCCCAGACGATAATCGAATTCGATCGCCTCGAAATATTCTTTCAGAAGCGACTCGCATCCTGGATAATAACCGGCCTCGAGACCGCATTTGACGGCCAGCCCGCGGGGAAAATACTTCTCATGCGCTTGTCGAACCATTTCCGCGTAATGCCTCAGCTTACCGACCGTAAAAGGCATCAGCTCGCCGTCGATACGAATCATTTTTTCCTCGTCGCGGAGCATCGGATTGGTGTCGAAATGCGACGTAAAACAAATCTCGACCAGTCCTTTCTTCAAAGCCGCCTGGCAGTATTCATCGACCGTCCCTCGGGCGTCGAAAGAAAAATCCGGGTGAACGTGGTAATCGGCCAGACCATAATTATCCCGATACATATTGTCCTCTCATTCAGGCGAATCGGCCGCCTGTCAAAAATGGATTGCCGGTGCGCTCCCGGCCGACCGATGTGACCGGTCCGTGACCCGGATAACAAATGGTCTCATCGGGCAGGCTCAGGATATTTTTCTCGATCGATTTTATCAATTGACGAGAATCGCCGCCGGGAAGATCGGTGCGCCCGATCGACCCCATAAACAGCGTATCCCCGCAAAACAAATGTCTCCCGGTATAATAACAGACTCCGCCGGGAGTATGCCCCGGTGTGGCCAGGATCGTAAAGCTCAAGCCGCCGATCCGAATATTGTCACCGTCGGCCACCGTCTGATCGGCCGGAGGACAGCTTATCTCATAGCCGAAAAACGCCGATACGTTGGCCGATGGAGACGAAAGCAGCGCCTCATCCTCCCGTCCGATATAGAGCGGAATATCGTAGGTCCTCTTGAGCGGTTCCACGGCACCGATATGATCGGCGTGGCCGTGAGTAAGTAAAATCGCCGCCGGTTTCACCTCGTTTCTGTCGATCCTCTCGACAATCCGTTCATCCTCATCGCCCGGATCGATAATAACACCTGAGCGGCCCTCCTTACTCCATACCAGATAACAGTTTACCTGTAGAGGACTGACCACGATTGTTTCAATGTCCATAGCCTGCAAATCCTTCACGGGAACGGTTCCCGCTCCAAAAATCCACCCTCCCGGCCTTTTTCCACTCTAATTAACATACAAATAAATTCTACGAAAATCGACAAAAATCATAGACGACGATTTTCTCTTTCGAGTCAAAAAATGATTGTCTAAATGATCGATATGATTTGACTTTTCGCAAAAAGAATATATATATGCCCTTGAGGTAAAAAATATGTCCACAGATGTCAAAGGCAGCATAAGTAATTTATACACACGACTTTCCAAACTCGGGAGGTTTCTTTGACCTCGATGAACGTCGTGAAAAAATTAACAAATTAGAAAAGCAGGCGGCTGATCCCGAATTCTGGAACGATAACCAGAAGGCCCAGGCGGTCCTGAAAGAAATCTCCGACCACAAAAAATGGGTGGATAAGTTCGAAACGCTCAAGTCGGAGCTGGATGATTTGGATGAAATATATGAACTCACCGAAACCGATTCCGAGTCCCCGGAGTTGAAAGAAATCCAGGATTCCCTCTCCTCGCTTAACCACCAGATGGACAAGCTGGAGCTGACCACCCAGCTTTCCGGGCGTGATGACAACCGCAACGCCATCCTGACCATTCATCCCGGGGCCGGCGGCACCGAATCGCAGGACTGGGCCGATATGCTCTTCCGCATGTACAATCGCTGGTGCGAAGCGAGAAACTTCAGGGTCACCCTCCTGGACTACGCGGCCGGAGAAGAAGCCGGGTTGAAATCGGCCACCATGCAGATCGAGGGCGAATATGCCTACGGTTACCTGAAAGGTGAATCGGGCGTCCATCGGCTGGTCAGGATATCGCCTTTCGATGCCAACAGCCGCCGGCATACGTCCTTCGTGTCTATCTATGTCTACCCCGAGATCGACGATAATATCGACATCGAAATCAACGATGAGGATATCAGGATCGATACCTACCGGGCTTCGGGGGCCGGCGGCCAGCATGTCAACAAGACGTCCTCGGCGGTCCGCATCACCCATCTGCCCACCGGCATCGTCGTCCAGTGTCAGAATGAACGCTCCCAGATCAAAAACCGGGCCACGGCCATGAAAATGCTTCGGTCGCGACTCTACCAGCTCGAGCTCGAGGAACAGCAGAAACAGCAGGCGGAGCGGGAAAAGACCAAGAAAAAAATAGAATGGGGTTCGCAGATTCGCAGCTACGTCTTCCATCCCTACAACATGGTCAAGGATCATCGCACCGACGTGGAAACATCCAACATCCAGGTGGTCATGGACGGTGATATCGACCTGTTCATCGAGGCGTATCTTTCCCACCCCGATTTTAAGGAAAATTAAACGGTTGATATATCGTAACCATAGAGCATAAGGAATCAGGATATGAGTAGCGCCAAGCCGGGCATCCTGCAAAAAATCAGAGACAGGGCCGGCGCCAAAAACCGGGCCGTGGTTCTCCCCGAGGGCACCGAACCGCGAACGATCATGGCCGCTCGCAAGATCGTCTCCGAAAAAGTCGCCGGGGTGACCTTGCTCGGCGACGCCGATAAAATAAGAGACCTGGCGGCCGAACACAAACTGGACCTCGAAAGCGTCCGCGTCATTGATCCGACCACCTCCGATATGCTGCCCGGTTTTATCGATGAGTTCATGACCATCAGGAAGGAAAAGGGCATTACCGAAGAACAGGCGTCCGCCGCCATGAAACAATATCTGTACTTCGGGGCCATGATGGTTCGCCGCGGGATGGCCGATGCTTCCGTGGCCGGAGCCGTCAACACCACCGGTGACGTTCTCCGGGCGGCTATCCAGGTGATCGGCCTGGCGCCCGGGATCAATACCGTCTCCGGCGCTTTCATGATGACTCTTCCCCGTTTTCGCGACATCACCGACAAGGTCTTCATGTATGCCGACGGGGCCGTCGTGCCCAATCCGACGCCGTCGCAGCTGGCCTCTATTGCCGCCGCCACGGCCCGCACCCATTTCAATCTCACCGGCGAGGAGCCGAAGGTGGCCCTGCTGTCTTTTTCCACCAAAGGTTCGGCCCGACATGAGGATGTCGATAAAGTCGTCGAAACCCTGAGCATTATCAAAAAAGAGCACCCGGATCTTAAGGTCGACGGTGAACTGCAGGTCGACGCCGCCATCATACCGTCCATCGCCGCCAAAAAGGCGCCCGGATCGATTATTGCCGGCGATGCCAACGTCCTCATCTTCCCCGACCTCGACGCCGGTAATATTGCCTATAAATTAACGCAGCGACTGGCCGGCGCCAGCGCCACCGGCCCCATCGTCCAGGGCCTGCGACTGCCGGCCAACGACCTGTCCCGCGGATGTTCGGCCGATGATATCGTCGACGTGACCGCTATTGCCATGCTAATGAAAGGATAATCCATATGAGCGTTAGCCAGATAGCCCGAGAAATCAAGGAATCGCCGACCCTCGTCATGAACGAAAAGGCGCGCCTTCTCAGAGAAAAAGGAGAGAAAGTCATCCACCTCGGCGCCGGCGAACCGAAAAGCAAGGTGCCCATCGATGCCGTCCTGAGCGCCGCCGCCAAACTGACCACGGGCGACATCCGCTACACCCCCACCGAGGGCATCCCCGTCCTGCTTAAGGCCATCGTACGCTACACCGAGGAGTTCTACAATAAAATCGTCGGCCCCGAAAATATTATCGTTTCCAATGGCGCCAAGCATTCCCTTTACAATCTGATGCTCTCCATCATCAATCCACAGGACGAGGTGGTCATTCTGGCCCCCTACTGGGTCAGCTATCCCGAAATCGTCAAAATGGTCTACGGCGTGCCGGTCATCGTCACTCCCGAGGATGGCCGCTTCCAGCCCCGGATGAACGATATCGACGAGAAAGTCGGCTCCTACACCAGGGCCATCATCGTCAATTCACCCAATAATCCCTCCGGCGTCATGTACTCCGCGGAATTCATCGGCGAGCTGGTCGAGTACTGCGAGAAAAAAGGCATCTACCTTATCATGGATGACATCTACCACAAGCTCGTTTACGACGGCCGATCGGCTGCTTCCGTCTATAAGTACTCCCGGGAGGAAACCGATTCTTCGCACATAATCGTCCTCAACGGCGTTTCCAAATTATACGCCATGACCGGTTTCCGCATCGGCTGGACGATCGCCGCCCGCAAAATAATCGAGGCCATGATCAACGTGCAGGCGCAGAACGCCTCGTGCACCTCGGTCGTCCTGCAGGCGGCCGCGGCCGGGGCTTTGACCGGCGTCCAGAGCGGCGTCGAATCACTGCGGCTGACCCTCCAGAACAACCGCGACGTCATGCTCAACGAGCTGCACGCTTTCAATGATATCAAAACGGTCAAACCGGACGGCACCTTTTACTGCCTGCCCGATTTCCGGGCCTACAGCAACGATTCCGTGGCCCTCTCCAAATTCCTCCTGGAAAAAGCCCTGGTCGTCACCGTTCCCGGGGTCGAATTCGGCATGGAGGGGCATCTCCGGCTGAGTTTCTGCGGCAGCGTCAAGGAGATCATGGAAGGCGTCGCCCGTATCAAATGGGCTCTCGATCCGGAATCGCCCAATGAAATTTACATCGGAGACCGCAAACTCAGGAGAGATTGGAAATGAAAAGCACCTCATACGTAATCGATGTCCAGACGCCGGCCCTCAAGCAGGCCCAGGTGGTCAAAAGTGAATACAGCCTCAGCCGCCTCGGCCTCAGGAATCTCAACAACGTCTACTGGAATCTGTCCACCGAAGCGCTCTACGAGGAAATCATCTTCCGCTCCGAGGGGCGTCTGGGTTACATGGGCCCCATCGCCGTCGAAACCGGGAAATGGACCGCCCGGGCCGCCAACGATAAATTCATCGTCCGGGAACCGGATACCGAAGACCATATCTGGTGGGGACAGTACAACCGGCCGTACAGCGAGGAAAAATTCGACGCTCTCTACCAGCGGGTGCAGGGCTATCTCCAGGGCCGCGACCTCTTCGTCCAGGATTGCTACGCCGGCTCCGACGAGGAGTATCGCCTCCCCGTTCGGATCATCACCGAACTGGCCTGGCAGTCGCTGTTCGCCAGAAATATGCTCATCACGGCTAAAACGCACGATGAACTCCGCAAATTCGTCCCCGAATTCACCATCCTGGCCGTCCCCGGATTCCGCGGCCTGCCGGAGATGGACGGCACCGCCTCGACGACCTTTATCGTCCTCAATTTCGCCCGGAAAATGTGCCTTATCGGCCAGTCCGAATACGGCGGTGAAATCAAAAAATCGGTCTTCACCATTCTCAACTATATTCTGCCGCGGGCCGGCGTGCTCTCCATGCACTGCTCGGCCAATATCGGCGACGATAATGACACCGCCCTCTTTTTCGGTCTTTCGGGAACCGGCAAAACCACCCTCTCGGCCGATCCCCGGCGCCGGCTGATCGGCGATGACGAACACGGCTGGAGCGACGAGGGTATCTTCAACTTCGAGGGCGGCTGTTACGCCAAGGTCATCGCCCTCTCGCCGACCGCCGAACCGCAGATTTTCGCCTGCACCCGGCGCTACGGGACCATTCTCGAAAACGTCATCTATGATCCCATTACGCGAACACTGGACCTCGACGACGAAACGCTGACCGAAAACACGCGGGCCGCCTATCCGCTGCATTATATCGACAACGCCTACGAAGGCAAAACCGCCGCCCACCCCAAGAATATCATCATGCTCACCTGCGATGCTTCCGGGGTGATGCCGCCCATCGCCCGCCTGACCCCGGAGCAGGCCATGTACCATTTCATTTCGGGGTACACCTCGAAAGTCAGCGGCACCGAAATCGACCTCGGCAAGGAACCGGAAATCACCTTCTCCGCCTGTTTCGGCGCCCCCTTCATGGTGCATCATCCTTACTACTACGCCGAAATGCTCCGCAACAAGATCAACCGTTACGGCGTCAACTGCTGGCTGGTCAATACCGGCTGGACCGGCGGCCAGTACGGCATCGGTAAGCGCATGAGCATCCAGCACACCCGAACCCTGCTCAACGCCGCCCTCGACGGCTCCCTGCTGGACGTCAAATTTCGCAAAGATCCGGTTTTCGGCTTCGAGGTGCCGACCGCCTGCGACGGTGTTCCCGAGCGGGTTTTGTACCCCTCCGAAACGTGGGGCGACAAAGAAGCCTATAAAAATAAATACCTCCAGCTGGCCGCGCTGTTTATCGAGAATTTCAAGAAGTTCTCCGAGGGGACGCCCCCGGAGGTGGCGGCCGCCGGACCGGTCAAGAAAGATTTCGAACTATGATCGAAAGATTATCGACCCGCAGAACCTTTCGAGGTATTTTTTGTTTAACCTGGCGTGATGCCATATTAACGGTGAACATACGGGGAGCTTGACATGCCGACCTATCAATACCAGTGCCTGAAGTGCAGTCATAAATTCGAGGAATTCCAGAAAATAACCGATCCACCCCTGGAAAAATGCCCTCGATGCGGTGCCCGCCCCCGGCGGATTATTACCGGCGGCGCCGGCTTTCTGCTCAAAGGCAACGGTTTCTATTCGACCGATTATCGCTCTTCGAGCTATATCGAAGCCGAAAAGAAGGAAAAGGAATCGCTTTCCACCGAAAAACCCAAAGACGCCAAAAAGGATTCCGCGACCGAATCGTCCGATAAAAAGGCCACGGCAGGATAACCGTGAAATCGGGCGATAATCTTGATCTCACCGGCCGACTGGCGCCCCTGAAAGAAAAACTCGGCCCGGCCCTGATTTTCGATACCGGAAGCTTTCCGGCCTATGCCCGCGATGCTTCCGAGATCAGGGTCGTTCCGCCGGCTTTGGCCTTCCCCGAAAATGAAAACGATGTCATCGGCATTGTCGATTTCTGTCGCCAAAATCGTATTCCGATCGTCTTTCGAGGCGCCGGAACCGGCTACACCGGCGGCGCCGTGCCCGTCGCCGGCGGCCTCGTCGTCTCTCTGGAAAAACTGAAAACACTCGAAGTCGATCCCGAAAAAAAACTGGCCCGCTGCGGCCCGGGCGTGATTACGATCGATTTGATGAACAGGGCGGCCGAACACGGCCTCTATTATCCGCCCGATCCGGCCAGCCACGACGAGTCGACCCTCGGCGGTAACGTCGCCGAATGCGCCGGTGGCCTGCACTGCAAAAAATACGGCGTCACCAGGGATTACGTCATCGGTCTCAGGGGAGTCACCGCCGATGCCTCCGTTCTTCTTACCGGCGTCTATGCCCCGGCCGAGCTTTTCAACCTCTCCGCCGTCCTGACCGGTTCGGAGGGACTCCTGGCCGCCATCACCGAAATCGCCGTCCGCTTGATCGCCCGGCCGGAATTCGGCCCGACTATCCTGGCCGCCTTCAACTCAGCGGTTGACGCCGCCCGCGCCATCGCCGCCATCACCCGGGCCGGCCTTGTTCCCTCGGTCCTGGAGTATATGGACGCCGATTCGGTGGCCTGTTCCATGGAATACGAAAAGGCGCTCGATATCTCCGGCGCCGAAGCCGTCATCCTGGTCGAGACCTCCGGCCCGAAAGCTCTCGAGGAGGCCGACCGAATCGAGCACCTGTGCCGAACCCATCGAGCCGTTTTCCAATCGCGCCAGACCGATCGAGGCCGGGCCGACCGGTTCTGGAGCATTCGCCGCAATATCTCCGAAGCCGTTAAGAAATCGGCCGCGCGGAAAATTTCCGAAGACGTCTGCGTGCCACCCTCGCGCCTGCCCGACCTGATCGCCTTCGTCGCCGAAATGAACCGGGAATATCCCGTCAGGATTAATTCCTACGGACACGCCGGCGACGGCAATCTCCATGTCAATTTTCTCGCCCGCACCGGCGGCCGCAAAGAAAAGGCGGCCATAAACGAAGGCATCGAACGCCTTTTTAAAAGAACCCTCGAGCTGGGCGGAACCATCTCCGGCGAACACGGTATCGGCCTGACTAAAAAGGACTATTTGCATCTGGAATTCGACACCGACACTCTCGAAAGCATGAAAAACATCAAGGCGGTCTTCGATCCCGACGGTATTCTCAATCCCGGAAAGATGTTTTTACTCTGAATTAGATTGCCCCGAATACTCACCAAAAGAAAAAAGTTTGTTTTCTTGGCTAAAATTTGTCCAATTGGCCGGTAGTGCTATTGACAAACCAGGGTAAATAGCTTAAAATGTTTCTCAATTATTTTGGCAGAATTAAATATGGTTCGTGGACAAAGACTAATCTAACCAGATAAAACAGGAGTCTTCTCAATGGCTACGCTACAAAAGAAAATGGCGGCGATAATCCCCGAAATCAGGGTTGATCTCAAAAAGCTCGCCTCCAAAGTCGCCGACAAAAAGATATCCGACGTGACCGTCGCTCAGGCCTACGGCGGGATGCGAGGTGTCAAGGGTATGATCTGCGATACTTCCGTCGTCTATCCCGACAAGGGCCTGGTTATCCGCGGTATTCCTATCATGGAACTGCGTGACAGATATCCCGAGGAAATATTTTATTTGCTCTGCACCGGTGAACTGCCCGACAAGTCGGCTCTGAAAGCCCTTCAGAAAGAATTCGCCGAACGTTCCCGAGTCCCCAACTATGTCTGGAAAGTTCTCGAGAGCATGCCCAAGGATTCGCACCCGATGGCCATGCTTGATACCGGTATCCTGGTGATGGAAAAAGAATCCGAATTCAGGAAAGCCTACGATAAAGGCGTCAAGAAAACCGAGTACTGGAAACCGACACTCGAGGATTCGCTCAATCTTCTGGCCAGACTGCCGGGAGTCGCGGCCGGCGTCTATCGCCTCCGTTTCAACAAGGGCCGCCGGATTCCCTACAAGAAAGACCTCGACTGGGGCGCCAACTACGCCAATATGCTCGGCATCAAGGATAAAACCGGTACCTGGCATAAGCTCATTCGCCTCTACCTGACTCTTCACTGCGACCACGAGGGCGGCAACGTCAGTGCCAATACCTGTCATACCGTCGGCTCCGCGCTGTCCGATCCTTACTATGCCGTTTCCGCCGGACTGAACGGTCTGGCCGGCCCTCTGCACGGTCTGGCCAATCAGGAATGTCTGAATTGGATTCTGGATACGATGAAGAAATTCAAAGGGGCGCCGACCAAAGATCAGATCGAAAAATACGCCTGGGATACGCTCAATTCCGGTAAGGTCATTCCCGGCTACGGGCATGCCGTCCTGCGCGTAACCGATCCGCGCTTCAGCGCCTTTTTGGCCTTCGGTAAGGAACATCTGGCCGATGACCCGGTCTTCCAGACGGTGGCTAACGTCTACGATGTCGTTCCTGAAGTGCTCAAAAAGCACGGCAAGGCCAAGAATCCGTGGCCCAATGTCGATGCCGGTTCGGGCTCCCTGCTGTACCACTTCGGACTGAAAGAGTTCCCGTACTATACGGTCCTCTTCTCAGTATCGCGTGCCATGGGCATGCTCTCCCAGTTGATCATCAACCGGGCCATCGGGACTCCCATCACCCGGCCGAAATCGGTCAGTACCGAATGGGTCAAACAGAACGTGAAATAATCGTCTTACCGATGAAAACGGCGGCTGCGGCCGCCGTTTTTTTATTGGCTGGGAAAAGTAATACGAAACAGACTGCCGCCTTCGGGCGGAGAGATCACCTCCGTTTGCCCGCCCAGCTCATCGACAATCTGATGGACAATCGACAGCCCCAGGCCGACCCCGCCGCTCTTGGTGGTATAATACGGGCTGAAAATCTTGCCGCGAATATCAGGCGGAATACCCGGCCCGGTATCGACCACCTCCAGGATTAGACCATCATCGCTTCGAGCCAGGCGGACCGTAATCCGACCGCCCTTCTCCTGACACGCCTCAATGGCGTTCTTCAACAGGTTGATGACCAGCTGTTTGAGCCGATCCTCCGCGACGGCGGCCCTGATCCCCGGCTCCAGTTCGGCCTTCAGAACGATTCCCTTTTTGTCCAGATCAAGCCCCAGAAGACGCACCGTTTCCTCGATGACACGGCTGATATCCAGCTTCTCGGCCCGCTTGCCGCGCTCCCGGGCCATCGACAAAAACCTGGTTACGATCTCATTGAGTCGATTCGCCTCGGTCTTGATCTGCCGCGTGAATGACTTAAACTCTTCCCCGCGCTCCTCCGGCTCGAACTCGGCCAGCAGACGCTGCGCCGCGATCGAAATGGCGTTGAGAGGATTTCTGATCTCATGGGCCACCCCGGCCGCCATATCGCCCAGCTCGCTCAACCGGGCCCGTCGCTGGGCCGCCGCCTCCAGTTCCTTGACTCTCGTATAATCATAAACCACCGCCACCGCTCCGGTCACAGTGCCGTTCCGGTCGATTATCCGGCCCGGCACCACCAGGAGATTCTTCTCTCCCGACGGTGAGCGGAAAACCGCTTCGATTTCCCGTGATTCTCTCCTTCCTTCCATGATCTCCCGCAGGGGAATATACTCCCGGCAGGGACAATCATCCCAGGCCTGCCCGCTAAGATCCTCATCGCGCAGCTCAAAAATACTCAAAAACTGACGATTGGCCATATCGATGACCCCGTCCCGCCGGAGTGCCACCAGACCGGCATTGACGCTGTCAAAGACCTTTTCCGACATCGACTTCATCTGCCTGAAGGAGCGATCGAGATACAACCGCTTTTGTTTGCCGATCAGGTATAACGTCCCCAGAACCAGAGCCACGAAAAGAACCAGGCTCAGGGCGATCATCTGCCAGTCGAAACCGGCCACGATATCATGATACTTGTCCAGCGACAGGCCCAGACGGAAAACTCCCTCGGGATACTCCACCGATGAAAATCGCTTGACCAGCTCCAGAATCCGGCGATCATTGAAAACATACTCACGGGAAAAAACCGAATCCGATTCCAGCGCCTCGAGCAGAAAAGGATCCTTTTCGATTTTCAAAATCGGGCCTATCTTGCGCGAGGAAAAAATAATCCCGTCCATCGTCTGAAATAGAATATACTCAATACCGACCTCGCGGGCTATATTCTGCACTAGGTAACCGATGCCGATATTCTCCTTGGCCTGCGAATAAAAAAGGGCATCGGAAACGATGGCGATAATATGATCGCCGTCCGGCGCCCGGGTCAGATAAAAGATGGATACTTCGCCGGGCAGATCACCCTCGACAATACGAAAAGCGCTCGACGAGGTGGAATCGGCAAGCAGTTCATCGATTTCCGTCAGGACGAAACCGTAAATACGATTCAGGTCGATAAAAACACTCCCCGCTCCCGAGGCGGTCAGGGCCAGCGAGCTGTCGAAAATAAGCACCGCATCGATGCCGTAAGCCGAGGCGAAATCGGCCAGCTCCGGCGAACTGTAAAAGGAATCACCGCGTGACTCCAGGAAGCCGGCCAGATCGGAGAACTTTTCCTGAACCAGAAGATCGAAAAAGGAATTGGCCTTGATCGCATTATCGGCCGAGAGGGTCAATGCTTCGATAAGCGCCGCCCCCTGCTGCCGCAGCAGCTCCAGGCTGTCACTGCGGCTTTTCTGAATACCCAGGTAGGCGAAGACGAAAACGAGAATAGCGATTACGGCGACGACCGGAACAATTATTCTCGTTCGGCTGAATTCGCTCAGATAGCCTGAATCCGACTGAGGCATGGGGACATATTAGTCTTTTTATATGAGACGGTCAACTTTTTATTTTAAACCGGCTGAGAGGCTTTTTCATCGGCGGCAGGCCGACAGGCAGAGGCACCGGCTTCGTGACCGACCGGTATGATGACCGAGAAAACCGACTGCGATTCCTCGCTGAAATGATAGGCGATTTCGCCGCCGTGATTGTCGATAATATGCTTGCAGGTGATCAACCCCAGCCCGTTACCGTTCTTTTTCGTGCTGAACCGGGTCACGAACAGCTTGGAAATATTCTGCTCATCGATACCCTTGCCGCTGTCGGCAATTTTAATCGCCGCCGAGCCGGTTTCCGAATCGGGCATGGTGCTTATGATAATCCACTTCCGGCCCGAGGCTCCGGCCAGCGCCTCGGCGGCATTGTTGAGCAAATTGACCAGGAGAAGCTGAATCTGCCCGGCGTCAAGCGCCACCAGCGGCAATTCTTCGGAAAGGTTAGTCGTTATCTCGATGCCATCGAACTTGTTCTGAGGTTTCAGGAAGGCCACCAGGTTTTCCACCAGCTGGTTGAGATCCTCTTTGATAAAATCGCTGCTTTCATCGCTGAAACGGGTCAGGCCATCGGTGAAATTGGAAATCCGGGCCACCGTATCCCTCATCAACTGCACCTTTTCTTCACACTTGGACTTGTTATCCTTGGCCAGAATCATCGGCAAAAGCTCGAGATTACCCTGAAGAATGGCCAGATAGTTGTTGATTTCATGAGCGATATCCCGGGCCATTTTCCCCCGCGTGGCGATGCGATCCAGCTTGAGGACCATCCGCCGATAGTTCTCGCTTTCGGAAATGCTCTTTATGAAATACAGCACCGCCTTGGGCCGACAGCCCTCCAGACCGAGCGGCGTTCGAACCAGGACGGCCGGGAAAGTCGCGCCGTTGCGCCGGCGACAGACCACCTCCTGCGTGTCGGGTTCCTCCCGACCGGCCCTTTCAATGCCCTCGGCGCCGCTTTCGAGCGGAATCAGATTGGTGATCTTTTTGCCCAGCATATTGTTTTGATTGTAGCCGAATTCCCGCGCGGCCGCCTGGTTATAAATCAGGACATGATCATCCAGATCGCTGACAATGATTGCCTCCGGTGAATAATCCACCAGCGCCGTCAGGATCGATTCCGACTCGGCCAGATTCTGGTTGGATATCAAAAGCTCCCGGTTCGATTTGGCCAGTTCCCGGTTCTTTTCGGCCAGCGTTTGGGACATGGTGTTGAAGGAAACGATCAGATGCCGCATCTGATCATCACCCTCTTCGGCAATAAGGCATTCCTCGCCGGAAGCCGTTTTCTCGAAACCGTCGACAAGCAGATTCAAAGGCCTCCGGATACCTCGATTGATAAGGTTGATAATCAAAAGCGATATCAGCGTCGTCACCATGAACAGGATCAAAAGCAAATAAGCCCGGCTGTCTCCGACCAGATTTTCCGAGATAGCACTCGGGGTCATGATTGCCAGTGCATAGCTTTCGGCGTTTTGAGGACGAATAAAGATATTGAGCGTCTTGCCATCCGTGGAGACCACCGCCAAACAGGGCTCCAAGCGGGAATCAAGGAGCTTTACAACCATATTCATGAAACCGTCGACTCCGGCCAGATCATGAACGAAATGGTCATCATCGGCGCTGGCCAGGTGAATCAAGGTGGCTTCTCCGGTCAGGGTATCGACATAAACGAGATCAAGGCCCCTGATCATATCGGTCCCCTCCACCAGCTCATTGAACAGGCTTCGGGCCGAATCATCCGGCCGCCGCGGATCGGCCTGCCGCTCCAGAACAGCGGCGACATTATTGGCCTCCATACCCACCCGGCGAATCATTTCATTATGGCGGGCATCCGGCGAAAAATCCTGATGCGGATAAAAAACGACCAGGGCCACCGCCGAAAATATGAAAACGACCTGAATCAGGATCAAATGCGATATGCGAAATATCAGACTGGGACTTCTCATCATCCAACCCATTCGTTTAAAGACGCCGATACCGATAAACATTAGCTTTATCGGCATGACCTCATCTTTAGTTTACCCGATGAAATATGGATATTAATAAAGGGAGTGGTGGAGGGGGGATGCCCGACTCTAACGTCAGGTGGCTGAGAGACCAGCACACACCACTCCCTATAATCTCTAACAACTCAACCAGACGCTTTGTTCATTATCTCTGGTTAATGATACCGCAACTTCAATGCCGAATGGGATCGATTTTCGAAAAATGCCACCGGCCAGCGCTTTGCTATCCGTTAATCCGGATAATCTCGTGCCGAATAACGACTTGAAATGCAGTTTTTCTCAACTGACGTGAGATTTATATGCAAACCTGTGCATAGCCCAGACAATGATTTTTAGGGCTTTCGGGGATCGTTTCGAGACCTGGTCCCTCCCGCCGGAGTTGGCTTTTATCCCTCCAGTTCTTCAATATATTTTTCCGCGGCCACCGCCGCCGTGGTCCCGTCGCCGACGGCGTTGGTAATCTGCTTGACAAGCTGCTCGCGGACATCACCGATGGCATATATCCCCTCAGTTGATGTTTCCATATGGGCATTGGTAATGATATATCCGCTTTCGTTTTTCTTCAGCGGTTCCCGAACCAGCCCCGAATTGGGAACAAAGCCGACGAAAACAAAAATCGCCCCGACCTCAAGCGTCGATTTTTCGCCGGTCTTGACATTCTTCAAAGAAAGGCTTTCCACCTTGTCGTTGCCGTTGATACTTTCCACTACCGTATCCCAGATAAACTCCATTTTGGGGTTTTTAAAAGCCCGCTCCTGGATCAGCTTCTGCGCCCGAAGCTTGTCTCGCCGATGGATCAGAATGACCTTCCGGGCGAAATTGGTCAGGAACATGCCCTCTTCGACAGCGGCGTCACCGCCACCGACGACGGCCATGATTTGATCCCTGAAGAAAGCCCCGTCGCAGATAGCACAATAGGAAACACCCCGACCCAGGTATTCCTTTTCCCCGGGAACATCGAGTAAATTAGGCGAACCGCCGGTGGCCAGAATAACCGCCTTACACCTGTATATATCTCCCGAGGCGGTCGCCACCAGACGATCATCACCCTCGGTATATACCTCGGTTACCTCATCGCTGACGATCTCCAGGCCGAATTTTTTGGCGTGATCGGTCATCTTCATGGCCAGTTCGGCTCCCGAGATAAGTTCGAAACCGGGATAATCCTCAACCTCATGGGTATTGGCGATCTGCCCGCCGGTAGCCAGTCTTTCGATAACGATTGTTTTGCGGTTGGCCCGAGCCCCGTACAACCCGGCCGTCAAACCACCCGGCCCACCGCCGACAACAACAATATCATAAAGTTTTTCCGCCATTTCTTACCTCATATACTTTCGCAAACCTTCTTCAAAAGGAGTCATCCGCCGATCAAAAAGCTCGTGCAACTGACTATTGTCACAGATGTTTCCTGATCTGAGCATTTTTATCTGGTCTCCCGTCAGCGGCGCCGGCTTCAAAAATGTTTCCAGGATCGCCGCATTCATCTTCATGAACCACCACGGCAAATATATATTTCTTTTCTTTTTATTCAAGACTCTTTTAAGGATGGCCAGAATCTCCCGGTAACTCAGCCGTTCCGGCCCGCCTACCTCGATTATCCGCCCGAGGCAATCCTCCCGGGTCAGGCACCCGGACATGACTTCACACAGATCGTCGATATAAACCGGCTGGAGCAGATACCGCCCGTCACCGATAACCGGGACCACCACCGGCGATCTGGTTATCATCTTCGTCAACATGCCGACAAAACCATCACCGGGTCCGAATATCAGCGAGGGACGAAAAATGGTATAATCCAGGCCGGATTCGATTACCGTCTTTTCGGCCCTCCGCTTGGTCTGATGGTATTTGGTTTCGGCTTCATCACCGGTACCGGCCGCCGAAAGATAGACTATTCGCCTGACACCGCATTCCCGGCAGGCCGCCACGACATTCTCGGTCCCGCCCGCGACCGTCTTTTCGAAAGTCAGTTTTCGTGTTTCGACAATGATCCCCACCAGATGGTACACCGCCTCGATCCCCTCGAAGGCTTTGATCAGCGATGAAACATCATGCACATCGGCCGCCACCTCCTCATGATGAGCCTTATCGCCCGAACTCGACCGCCGGCGATAAACCAGACGCCGCAACCGGTGATTCCGACCGGCCAGGGCCCTGACCAGATGCCCGCCGACAAAACCGCCGACTCCGGTAACGGCGACCTTCAAAAATCGACCCCCTTCTGGGCCAGGATACCTTTCTGAAAGGGATGCTTGATCTCTGTCATCTCCGTTACCAGATCGGCCTTCTCGACCAGCCGCCGATTGGCCTCGCGCCCGGTGATAACCAGGTGTAGTTCATCCGGCCTGCGCGCCACCAGGTCCATCAGTTCCTCCGGCGTTATCAGTCCCAGGCTGACCGCCACGTTGAGTTCATCGAGAATTACCAGGTTGAATCGGCCCGATTCGATCTTCTCCACAGCCGCCTGGTAGGCCGCCAGCGCCGCCCGCCGATGATCCTCGAACGGCTTTTCATCATCGATGATACCCACGAATCCCTCGCCCATGATATTAAACTCTACCTCCGGCTCCAGCCTTTTGATGCCATCCATCTCCCCGTACTTCCAGCTACCCTTGATAAACTGGATAACACAAATCCGCCAGTCATAACCCAGCGCCCGGATTATCATCCCCAGGGCCGCCGTGGTTTTCCCCTTGCCGTTACCGGTATAAACGATCAGCAGGCCCCTGGTTTTTTCTTCTTTCTTCTCGTCAGTCATAGCTTTTAACCGCCATTTAAGAAGTTAGCTTTTCTCAAGACATAAAGCAAGTATTTCAACCGGATGAACCACGGCCAAATGTCCGCCCGTCTCCGACCTGATTTTCATCTGGCAGGCGGGACAGGAGGTGATCAGATAATCGGCCTCGACCCGGCGGTAAAATTCGCTCTTCTTCCGGGATATTTCTCTGGCCTCCCGGAAATGAGTAAAACCGTACGATCCGGCCTGACCGCAGCAGCGATCGGCCAGCGGCGCCTCGACAATGGCGACGTTTTTCAACTTCCGCATCAATTTCAACGGCTCTTTGTGACTGCCATCGGCCCGCTGATGACACGGATGATGATAAGTCACGCGGAGAGGACGATCACTCCTGAAAACGGAATAATCGATTTCCCGCTGATTCAAGTACTGGCTGATATCATAGCATTTGGCGGCCACTTCCTCGGCCATCCGCCGTTCGGCGGAACCCGGTTCGAAAAGCCGGGGATACTCCTTCAGGCGCAAAAGACACGAGGCGCAACCGGTGACAATCCCGGCGAAAGGCTTCAGCCGTTCGATATTATAAAGAGCCTTGGCCCTCAGGTTGTCGGGGTGTCCGGCCACCTCCTGCGGCAGACCGCAGCATTTCTGATCCGGAATGATCAACTCGATTTGAAGACGATCGAAAACTTTGAAGATGGCCTCGCCGATACCCGATTCCAGCCAGTTATCGGCACAACCATGAAAAAAAGCGACCTCACCGGTTTCGCCCCGCCGATCCCGAAAACGATCATCGAGCGGCTTGTCGGCGATTTTCGGCAGCTCGATACTCCGGTCAATACCAAAGGGCCGCCCGGCCAGAGCCGCCAGCGACCTGCCCGCGCCGCTCCGGATAACCGGTTCAAAAAGCCGCCCGGCCCGGAGGAGATTGTTCAAAATTACCCGGCTGTCGGTCAGCTTTACGGCCAGACCGGATATCTTCGAGGGATGCTCGGCCCGGTAGTGAAGAATCTCGGAGGCTATATCGACCCCGGCCGGACAAACCATGGTGCAGTTCTTGCAGTTGAGACAATGCGACACCAGCCGCTCCAGCCGGCGGCTCGCCCGGGGAGCCTGATTGAGCAAACGCAGCCAGCCCCGCGGCGAATAATCCTCCCGCCGAAAAACATCATAGGCCGGGCAATATCCGTTGCACTTGCCGCAGGCGGCGCAAAACGACTTGATCTTCTCGAAATCGATTTTATCGGTAAAAGAAATATCGCTGAGAATCGAATCGGGCGACAAAATATTGTCCGGATCAAGCAGCCGTTTGATATCTTTGAATATGCCGAAGATCTCATCACCATATAGATTCCGGACCAGCCCCGCCCGCAGGCGGCCGTCGGCATGCTCGGCGGTCGTCGATCCCCCCAGCGATATCACCCGGCTGTAAATATCATGGTATAACTCCACGGCCAGATCGTAATCGGCCGCGTCGTTTATATCCAGAAGCGGCCGAATATGCAGATTACCGTCGCCGATATGCCCGAACAATCCGAAAGTCAGCCCGCGAGACTTGAAATGCCCCGACAGATACTCGATGAATTCCGGTATTTTCTCCGGAGGCAAGGCGACATCCTCGATCAGCGGAATCGGCCGTTTGGTTTCATGATGACGATACAGGGTCGGCACGATCGCCCGCCGGACTTTCCACAGGGCCGCCGCGGCATCGGAATCCGAGGCGAAATCGGGCGCCGCCACCGGCTTGATTTTCCTGACCACCCGGGCGAAATGCTTCCGACGCTGCTCTATGTCATCATCGTATTCCACCAGAAGCATGGCCGCCGCCGCACGCGGGATACCATACCGCTCTTTTCCGATAAGATCGAGCGTCGAGCCATCAACTATTTCCAGTCCCGAGGGACCGGTCTCCAGAATCGGCTCGACCGCCTGCCCGGCCGCCACCAGCGAATCGAAATAAAGACGCCCCGTGAGCGCCTCCCCCGGCTTCGGCAAAAGATGCAACCGGGCCGTCGTGTGAATCGCCAGCGTCCCCTCCGAACCGGTAATCAGCGCCGGAATATTGAAAAATCCCCGCCGAAGATCGGCTGAGACCATACCCAGATTAAAACCCGATGAGTTTTTTTTCAGTCGCGGCCAGCCCTTTTCAATCACAGCCGCCTTTTTTTCCAGAAGCTCAAACACCTGCCGATAATCCGGGTTGGCCCTGAAGAAATCGTCGGCCTCCCTGGAACCAATCGCCAGCCGGGATAATCGAACCGTCCGGCCGGAGGGCTTGACAACCTCCAGCGCATCAACAAAATCGGCCGTCAGGCCGTATTTTACCGATCGCGGCCCGGATGAATTGTTGGCGATCATACCGCCGATCTGACAGGAGTCTCCCGATGACGGATCAGGCGGAAAAAATAAACCGTATTGCCCGGCGGCACGATTCAATTC
>Ga0272444_10002026_pt1 | contig 18984 bp, 17 predicted proteins | sample SSMForm13_FD_201033 | JGI IMG/M metagenome (GOLD analysis project Ga0272444, IMG submission 201033) | Marine sediment archaeal communities from Little Sippewissett salt marsh, Falmouth, MA, United States - SSM-Form-13 | ecosystem: Environmental > Aquatic > Marine > Wetlands > Sediment ... | reverse complement strand
CGGTGCTGCAGGCGCGCCTGGACGCGATCAAGGCGCGCGGCGGCAATCCCTTCATGCACTACCAGGTGCCGCAGGCGGCGATCGCGCTGAAGCAGGGCGCGGGCCGCTTGATCCGCGATGTCACCGATTCAGGCGTGCTGGTGCTGTGTGATCCGCGCCTGTTGAAAAAGTCCTACGGACACACCTTTCTCAATGCCATGCCGGATTTCGCACGCACCCGCGATCCGCAGGTGGCGCGGGCGTTTTTCGACGAGCATTGAAAGCCGCTGCGCCGCAAACAAGGCCCTATCACTGTTGAGTGTTGATGAAAATGATCAAGTCGGTGCGCTTGGGTTCTTTGTTACTTTTGTTTCGCCAAAAGTAACCAAAAGCACCTGCTCCAACAGACTGGTCCCGGCGAAGCCGGGACTTCCCTGCGCTACTCGCATCCCGCCGCGCTCATGAGTCGCTCCCTATCGGTCGCTCCGACATTCGCTTAATCCGGCGGGCTGCTGCGTTGCTCGGCAGCCTGAAGTCGCGATTGGTGCACTGAGCCGACCACCGTGGTCACGGATAGCGACTCAAAAGTAACAACGGAGTACCCCGTCCCCTTGGCGCAGCCGAGCACCGCAGGAAAAACGTGGAAGAAGCGAATGTCGGAGCGCAGCGACTCATGAGCGCCACGTTTTTCCGAGGAGCGCAGGGAACCCGCAGCGCAGCGAAGGGCAAGCCTTGGGGTGCCTTTTCCTTTGCTTACTTTCCTTTGGGCAAGCAAAGGAAAGTAAGGCGCGTGCGGGCCGCCGCCCGCTTTCAAAAACAAGCTCGCCATTCGCGCCAAGACTTAGCGCAGGCGTAGCCAATCTTATCCCGGCAATCACCGTGCTTCGTCTGGTGCCCCGTTGTTTTCCACCATGTTGCTCACCGCTTCCTGCAGGCGTTGCTCTTCCTTGGCCTTGTTCACCGCGCGCTTTACCGCATTTTCCACGTAGGCCTCTTCCGAGAAGCCGACGTACAGCGAATACACGCTGATCAGCAGCACGATCGCGAACGGCAGCCCGGTGCTCACCGAGGCGGTCTGCAGGGTGGTCAGGCCGCCGCCGATCAGCAGCACCGCGGCGATCACGCCTTCCATCACCGCCCAGAAGATACGCTGCGGGGTGGGGGAGTCGAGCTTGCCGCCGGAGGTCAGGTGATCGACCACCAGCGAGCCCGAGTCCGAGGAGGTGACGAAGAATACGGTGACCAGCACGATGGCGACCAGCGACAGCAGCTGCGTCAGCGGGAACTGCTCGAGCATCACGAACATGGCGGTGGCCACGTTGTCCTTCACCGCGCCGACGATGTCGACCACGTCGTGCGCCTGCAGGAACAGCGCTGAGCCGCCGAACACAGACATCCACACGAACGACAGCAGGGTCGGGATCAGCACCACCGCCAGCACGAATTCCTTGACCGTGCGGCCCTTGGAGATGCGTGCGATGAACATGCCGACGAACGGCGACCAGGAGATCCACCAGGCCCAGTAGAACACGGTCCAGGAGCCCTGCCAGTTCGATTCGCGGAAGGTCTCGGTCCACAGCGCCAGCTCCGGGAACACGCGCAGGTAGTAGCCGAGGTTCTGGGTGAAGCCGCCGAGGATGTAGATGGTCGGACCGACCAGCAGCAGGAACAGCAGGAACACCGCGGCCAGGATCATGTTGCCCTGGCTGAGGCGCTTGACCCCGGCATCCAGCCCGGCGAACACCGACAGGGTGGCGAAACCGGTGATCACCGCGATCAGGATCACCTGGGTAGTGGTGCCGATCTCGACACCGAACAGGGCGTTCAGCCCGGCATTGATCTGCTGTACGCCAAGCCCCAGCGAGGTGGCCAGGCCGACCAGCGTTGCCAGGACCGACAGCACGTCGATCAGGTTGCCCCAGAAGCCGTAGATCTTGTCACCCAGCAGCGGGTAGAACACCGAACGGATGGTCAGCGGCAGGCCGCGGTTGTAGGCGAAGAATGCCAGGCCCAGGCCGACGATGGCGTAGATGGCCCACGGGTGCAGGCCCCAGTGGAAGTAGGTGACACCCATCGAGGCCTGGGCCGCGGCGGCCGTGCTCGCCTCGATACCTTCGAACATCGGCGAGGGCGAGGCATAGTGGTACATCGGCTCGCCGACACTCCAGAACATCAGGCCGATACCCATGCCGGCACTCAGCAGCATGGCGTACCAGGCAGGCGTGGTGAACTCGGGCTTGGCATCGACCCCGCCGATGCGAATCCGGCCGAAGCGGCTGAAGGCGAAGTAGAAGGCGGCGAGAATGAACAGGTTGGCGGCGAGGATCAGGAACCAGCCCATCGCCCCGGTGATGCCGGACATCGCCGCCTCGAACAGGCTTTTCGCATCCTCCTGGAACATCAGTGTCAGGATGATGAAGGCGGTCAACACGAAGGTCGAAACAAAGGTCACGTGCGGATGCACGTCGAAGCCGTAGCCGACCCAGTTGCTGTCGCCCGGCTCGCGGCCCTCGGCGTCGTCTTCATAGGACGCTGTAGGTTGTATCTGCAGGCCGACAAAGCGTTCACGGTCGCGAATCGCCTTTTCCCGCGCCTCCGCCTCGATACGTTTGAGTTTCCTGGCAAAGGCGCGCTTTTCGCGGGCCGAGGATTCATGTGTGAGATGGCTCATGATTTCACCTTGTCGGCTGTCAGCCGGCAGTTGAAGTAGAGGATGGCGCCTTATCGGCGTTCACGTTCAGTACGATCTTTCCTGTGTGCTTTTTCTCGAGAAACAGTTGTTGGGCGCTGGCGATGTCTTCGAGAGCGAAACTGCTCGCGACCAGCGGCTGGATACGCCCCTGTTCGATGTGATCGACCAGCCTGGGAAAGACCGCCTCGTCCAGCACGGTGCAGCCGAACAGACTCAGGTCTTTCAGGTACAGGGTGCGCAGGTCCAGTTCGACCAGCGGACCTGCGATCGCCCCGGACACGGCGTAGCGTCCATGCGGCCTGAGCACCTGCAGCAAGGACGGCCAGCTGCTGCCGCCGACCAGGTCGACGACCACGTCGACACTGTTCTCGCCCAACGCAGCAACCAGGTCTTCACTGCGCAGCACCGTCCGGGTGGTGCCCAGCGCGAGCAGGGACTCAGCCTTTGCGGCGCTGGTCAGGGCGATGGCCTTGGCGCCGCGCGCCTGCAGCAGTTGCACGGCGGCAGAGCCGACACCACCGGAGGCGCCGGTCACCAGTACCCGTTCGCCGGCGGCAACACCGGCGCGGGTCAACAGGTTTTCCGCGGTCGAATAGGAACAGGGGAAGGAGGCCAGTTCGATGTCGCTGAGGTCGGACTCGATGCGATGCGCATGTCTGGCGGCGACCACCACGTACTCGGCAAAGCCGCCGTCGCACTCGGAACCCAGGTACCAGGGTGGCTCCAGCCGCTTGCCGCCCGCTTCGGTCAGACAAGGTTCGATCAGGATCCGCTCACCGATCCTTCGCTCATCGACACCATGGCCGACATGCTCGATATAGCCACACACATCGGCGCCCTGGATGCGCGGAAAACGGATCGGCTCACCCGTCCAGCTTGCGTCCGCGGCGGCAGCATCGTGTTTCGAGTACCAGCCGATACGGGTATTGATGTCGGTATTGTTGATCCCGGCCGCACTGACGCGTATCAGCACCTCGCCGTCGCCCGGTTGCGGCCTGGGGATGTCGCTGCGCAGCTCGAGCTTGTCGAAGTCGCCGTGCCCGGTCAGCCAGACACCGCGCATGTACCGTTGCGCATTCCCCATCATCTTCTCCCGAAATGGTCGGCTTCGGCAGGGTTGCAGCTGCTGCCCTGCCGACAACAGGGGTGTAGCACCGGGCCCCTGAAGGGCACGGCCTGCCGCAGGGCAGCTTACCTGGCCGCCTGCAGTGCAGCCTCGATCCAGCCGTCGAACCTGGCCTGGTTGGCCTTGATCCAGGCGTCGACATGGCGCTCGATATCCTTGGCGGATTTCTCACCGTCGCGCATGCGCAGGTTCTGCGCGGAGATGGCGTTGCTCGATACCTGCATGATGCTGAACAGCTTGGCCGCGTCCGGATGCGCATCGGTGAAGGCCTTGTTGGCGACGATGCGCTGGTTGTTGGCCTGGAAGCCGTAGTTGCTGCCGTCCGGCAGGGTGGTGTCCACGTTCTTGCGCTCGCCAGGGAGCGAGGAGAACGGCACCTGCAGCCAGATGACATCCTTGCCCGGTACCATCACGCCGCTGACCCAGTACGGGGTCCAGGTGTAGTACAACACCGGCTCGCCCTGTTTGAAGCGGGCGATGGTGTCGGCGATGATCGCCGAGTAGGAACCCTGCTTGTGGGTCACGGTGTCCCGCAGTTCGAAGGCGTCCAGCTGGTGCTCGATGACCTTTTCGCAGCCCCAGCCCGGGGTGCAGCCGGCCAGGTCCGCCTTGCCGTCATCATCCGCGTCGAACAGCCTGGCGATGTTCGGGTCCTTGAGCTGGCCGAGATTGTTGATGCCGTGTTTATCGGCGGTCGCCTTGTCGATCAGGTAGCCCTGCAGGGCATTGCCCGAGTAGGTGCCCTCGCGGAACAGCTTCTCGGCGCCGCCGGCGTTGTTGTAGAAGTCGACGTGCAGCGGGTCCCAGTGGTCGGCGAGGAAGGTGGCGTCACCATTGGCAATGGCCACGTGTCCGGCGGCGTACTCGATCTCCTTGATCGGCTGTACGTCGTAACCGAGCTTTTCCAGGGCGCGCATCACGATCATGGTCTGGAAGGTTTCCTCGGCGATGGAGCTTTTCAGCGGTTGCACGCTGACACCCTTGCCGGGCAGTTCGCCGGCGACTGCATTGCCGCCGAAACCGACGCTGGCCGATACCAGTGCCGCCGCGATGATGGAACGAAGCTTGATTTTCATAGTGCCTCCTTGTGTTGTGTTTGATCAGCGTCTGCCCAACAGGCGTTTGAGCAGGCCGCTGCGGTTACCGTTGCCGCCGTTGCGTTCGCGACGGCTGGCACCCATCGATTGGGTGAGGCGGTCGAGCACGATCGCCAGCAGCACGATGCCGACGCCACCGACCGCGGCCAGGCCCATGTCGAGGCGGCCGATGCCGCGCAGCACCATCTGGCCGAGTCCGCCGACCGCGATCATCGAGGCGATCACCACCATCGACAGGGCCAGCATCAGGGTCTGGTTGATCCCGGCCATGATGGTCGGCATGGCCAGCGGCAGTTGCACTTTGAACAGCAGTTGGCGCGGGCTGGCGCCGAAGGCGCGCGCCGCCTCCACCAGATCCTCGGGCACCTGGCGGATGCCGAGGTTGGTCAGGCGGATCAGCGGCGGTAGGGCGAAGATGATGGTGACCACCACGCCCGGTACGTTGCCGATGCCGAACAACATCACGATCGGCACCAGGTAGACGAAGGCAGGGGTGGTCTGCATGGCGTCGAGGATCGGCCGCAGGATGTTCAGCGCACGGTCGCTGCGTGATAGCCAGATGCCGACCGGCAGGCCGATGACCACGCAGAAGAACACCGAGGTGAGCACCAGCGACAGGGTGACCATGGCCTCGCTCCAGGCACCGATGGCGCCGATGGCGATCATCGACAGCAGGGTGCCGATGGCCAGCGCACGGCCGGAGACGAACAGCGCCAGCAGGGTCAGCAGCAGGATCACCAGCACATCCGGCGTCGCCATCAGGGTGGCCTCGACGGCGCCGAGCGTGGCGTCGATCGGCGTGCGGATGGCCTGGAAGAACGGGCGGAAGTTGTCCACCAGCCAGGCCAGGCCCTGATCGACCCAGATATCGAGCGGGATCACCGCATCCTGGAAGGGATGCATCCAGTCGATCGCTTGTGGGGTTTCGGCAGGTGCGGCGGCCTGGTCGAGCCAGTCGGCGCCGCTGCCGCTGTCGGCCGGCGGCTGGTTCCAGGCGTTGCCGGCCGGGGCTGCCGGCTCGCTTGCCGGGGCGGTATTCCAGGGATTGTCAGACATTGTTTTCCTCGCTTTCCCGATCCAGGGTGCGCAGCAGTGCGGCGCGCGTGACCACGCCCTGGTAGCGACCCTTGGCGTCGATGACCGGCAGCCCGAAGTGCGCCTCTGCAACGTCGCCGATCAGCTCGTTGAGCGGTGTGTCTGCGGTCACGGTCTTGACGTCGCGGATCACCGCATCGGCCATCTGGCCGCCGGCCTTGCGGTGCTGCTGCAGTGAATCGATGGTGGCCACGCCGAGGAACTTGAGCCCCTTGCCGACCACGTAGCCGCACTCGCGGTCGTGCTCGTGCAGGCGGGTGATCGCGGCCTCGATGCCGGTGCCTTCTCGCTCGATCACGGTGGTCTGCTGGCGGCTGGCGACATCGCCCGCGGTGAGCACGGTGGAGATGTCCACGCCACGGAAGAAGGCGCGCACATAGTCGTCGGCCGGGTTCTTGAGGATCTCGTCCGGCGTGCCGACCTGCACCACGCGACCGCCTTCCATGATGGCGATGCGGTCGCCGATGCGCATCGCCTCGTCCAGGTCGTGCGAAATGAAGATGATGGTGCGGCTCTGCTCGTCCTGCAGCTTGAGCAGCTCGTCCTGCATCTCGGTGCGGATCAGCGGGTCGAGTGCTGAGAAGGCCTCGTCCATCAGCAGTACCTTGGGATCGTTGGCCAGGGCGCGCGCCAGGCCGACCCGTTGCTGCATGCCGCCGGACAACTCGTCCGGGTAGCTGTCGGCCCAGGCGGCCAGGCCGACCTGTTCCAGCGAGGCCAGGGCGCGCTCGCGCCGGGTCTGCGTATCCACCCCGGACAGTTCCAGGCCGAACGCGGTGTTGTCGAGCACACTCAGGTGCGGCATCAGGGCGAATGACTGGAACACCATGCTCATGGTGTTGCGGCGGATGTTGCGCAGCTGCTCGTCGTTGGCCTTGGCGATGTCTTCGCCGTCGAGCAGGATCTCGCCGCGGCTAGGTTCGATAAGTCGGTTGAGCAGGCGCACCAGCGTCGATTTGCCCGAGCCGGACAGGCCCATGATCACGAAGATCTCGCCCTCGTAGACATCGAAGCTGGCGTTGACCACGCCCAGGGTCTGCCCGGTCTTCTCGAAGATCTCCTGTTTGTCCTCGCCCTGGTCGAGCAGGGTCAGGGCCGCAGCGGGATCGTCGCCGAACACCTTGCAGACGTTTTTCAGTTGCAGAATGGTTTTCATAATTCAGCGCCGGACCGCGGTTGCGGCCCGGCTCTCCGGTCAGAAGTCGTAACGTACGCCGGCGGTGATCGCCCGGCCGCCGCTGGTCACGCCACTGATGTAGCCACCCGTGCCGAACGAGTCATTGGACTGGCTGATCGCCGAGGTGCTCTCTTCCTGGTAGTACTCGAGGAAGACCTTCAGGTCGTCGTTGTACTGGTGATCCCAGCCCAGGTGCAGCACGGTGCCGCCGTAGCCGCCCCAGGCAGGGAAGTCCACTTCCGCGATCATGCCGCGCACGGTGTTGCTGTCATCCAGGCTGTATTGCACCAGCAGGTTGGCGACAGTGCCGTCGTTGTTGCCGCCTGTGACGATCATCTCCTCGTACTTGGCGGCGAGGTACCAGGGGCCGGTGGTGTAGGTCGCGGCGGCGCCGAAGTTGCGGTTGTCCTTGTGCCCGGCGTTGTCGTCCAGGCCGGCGGCCAGGGTCAGGCCGTTGGCGGCGTAGGAGATGATGTACTGGTTGCGGTTTTCCGACTCGCTGCCATTGTCGTTGGTGGTGGCGGCGGCGACGCTCACACCCGCGAAGCTGGGTGAGGAGTAATACAGGGTCTGCTCGCGGCGGAAGGTGGTGGTAGTGGCCCAGCCGCTGTAATAGCTGCTGAAGTAGTCGACCGGGTAGGCGATGTAATTGTAATAGGCCATCCAGCCGCGGCCGTACCAGACGCTGCCGAGCGGGCCGTTGATCTGCAGCTTGGCGATGCGCACCTGGTCCTGCTGGTCGTAGGGTGAATGCACGTCGAGGTTGGCCAGGTCCAGCGGCAGCTCCAGTTGAGCGCTCACCGTCCAGTCGTCGGCGATCGCTTCACTGACCTTGATGCCGACACGCGAGTAGGCGTCGCGCAGACCGGTGTAGTCGTCATCGGCGCTACCGTCCGGGGATACGGCTTCCACGCCGATACGTAGTGAACCGTAGGCATCGAAATCGATTGCCATGGCGGCTTGGGACATGGCGAGCATGGCGCCGGCGCCAAAAAACAGCTTGGCCTTGTGCATGGGGAGTCTCCCTGATCTTGTTTTGTGGATGTATGGAAAGTCGCCAACGGTGGCGACAAAGGTGCGAAGGCGTGCTTCGCAGTGCGTTGTCAGCGGGGATCTGCGGACAAGCGCATGCCGCCCGGCCAGAAGCGGCCGGTCAGCAGGGGGTAGGTGGTGTTGTGTCGGTTTCGACAGGGCATGGAAGCGAGTTCAGCAGTCGGCTGCACTCCAGCCCAGCTCGGCGGCACGTGCGCGCGCCTGCGCCGGCACGTCGGTGGCGACGAAGTGCTTGTGCAGCACCTGTACGCCGATCATGTGGTTGATCACCGCGTCCAGCTTGTTTTGGGTGGCGGCGGTCAGCTCGGGATCGTCGTGCAGGTCGAACAGCGCCTGCACGCCGCCCGCATCCAGGATGCCGGCATCGGCGATCGCGTCGTCGCTCAGGTACTCGTCGGCCAGCGCGCGCATCGCGGCCCACTTCTTCGGATCGGTATGCGCCGGCGGTGCCATGAAGGCGAACTTCTGGCGCTTGTACAGCACCTCCGGCAACAGGCCCTTCATCGCCTCGCGCAGCACGTACTTTTCGGTGCGGCCCTTGATGCGCAGCGACGGCGGCACCTGGGCCGCCAGTTCTGCCAGGTGATGGTCGAGGAAGGCCGGGCGCGCTTCCATGGAGTTGGCCATGTCCACGCGGTCGCCGCCCCAGGTGAGGATCTGGCCTTCGAGCATGGTCTTGATCCACACGTACTGGGCCTTGTCCAGCGGGTGGCGTCCCTTGAGCATGTCGGCATCGAACTGGCCGGCGATGGCGGCACCCGGATCGTAGTCGCCGAGCTGCTCGCGCAGACTGCCGGCGAGGATGCCCGGTACGCGCTCGGCCGAGGCGAGCCACGGCTGCAGGCAGCTCGGGGTGAAGCCGACCTTGGCTTCCAGCTCGGCGTTGCGGATCTCGTCTTCGGCCAGCATCGCGCCCTTGAACAGCTTGTTCTGCTCGGCCAGCATCTGCTCCCACTCGACGCGCTCGTCGGCGGACAGGTGATCCAGGCCGTGCAGGAACAGGTCGCGGCGGAAGGCCGGATAGCCGCCGAACAGCTCGTCCGAGCCCTCGCCGGTGAGCACCACCTTGTAACCGACATCGCGCACATGGCGGCTCATCAGCAGCTTGGCCACGCCGAGGGTGTTGTAGATGGTGCGCTCGGTATGCCACAGGGTCTCGACGAAGTTGTCGTACAGGTGCGATGCGTTGAGCATCATGATGTCCTGGTCGGCACCGGCGCTCTGCGCCATCTCGGTGGCGATCGGCGACTCGTCGTAATCGGCACTGTCGAAACCGATGGTGAAGGCCTTGACCGGGCTCTGCCGCGACGCCGCGGCCAGGCCGAGGATGGCGCAGGAGTCGATGCCGCCGGAAAGATACGAGCCGACCGGCACGTCCGCCTCCAGGCGCAGCTGCACCGCTTCCAGCAGGCCTGCGCGCACGCGCTCGATCCATTCGTCCTCGTCGTACTCGGCCGGGCGGTCGGCTTCCAGCGGGAAGTCCATGTCCCAGTACTTGCGCTGGCTGATGTGCAGCCTGCCGTCGCGGCGCTGCACCTCCAGCACATGGCCGGGCGGCACCTGGTGGATGCCCTCGAAGGCGGTGCTGCCAGGCACGATGGTCTGCATCAATTGGTGATACACGCCGTGCGCGTCGAACTTGCGCGGCACCTCGGGATGGGCGAACAACACCTTCAGCTCGGAGCCGAACACGAAGGTGCCGTTGACCTCGGTCCAGTACAGAGGCTTGATGCCGAAGCGATCGCGCACCAGCATCAGCTTGTCGTCGTTCCTGTCGTACAGGGCGAAGGCGAACTCGCCACGCAGGTGCGGCAGGCTGCCGTCCAGGCCGAGGCGCGGATACAGATGCAGGATCATCTCCGAGTCGCTCTTGGTCTGGAAGCGGGCACCGCGCGCGGTCAGGTCGGCGCGGATGCGCTGGTAGTCGTAAAGCTCACCGTTCTTGGTCAGCATCAGCGAGCCGTCCTGCGACTCGAAAGGCTGACGGCCGCGGCTCTCGTGCAGGTCGACGATGGACAGGCGCGCATGCGCAAAGCCCACGCCGGGCATGCGGCGGATGCCGAAGCCGTCCGGGCCGCGGTGATACTGGATGGCCGCCATGGCCACCAGTGTTTCGGGATCGACCGGGTGATCCCGGTCGGCGTATAAAAATCCAGCAATACCACACATAAGAGTTCCGGCCTCAGCCGTAGGTTTTGAGTAGCGCGGAGAGCAGCGCCATGCGCACGAACACGGCGCCGCGCGCCTGCGCGAAGTACCAGTTGAAGGGGGTTTTATCCAGGCTGCGGTCGAGTTCGTCACCACGTGCCAGCGGATGCATCACCATGGCGCCGGGCTTGAGCGGGGAGTTCGCATCCAGGCGGAATTCCCGACCGAGTTCCTCGTAGCTGTCGTTCACCCAGGCGATGGCGTTGATGTACACCACGTCCAGCTGCGGCAGCTCCGGCTGCAGCTTGGTGGCGACGCGCAGCTTCAGCCCGGCCTCGACCAGTTCCTCGCGCTGACCCTCGGAAAACGGTTCGTCCTGGTCACTGATGATTACCACCTCCTCGATGCCCGGTGCGAAACAGGCCAGGTAGATCAGCAGGCTGCGTACGGTACGCATGCGCCCGGGCACGCCGATGATGCCGATGCGGATCTTCTGCTCTTCGCCGATCTGCTCCGGCTGCGCCAGTGTCGGGTGCGCCTTGAGGATGGTGTAGATGTCCGCCATCGCCTGGGTCGGGTGCTCGTCGGTGCCATTGCCGCCGTTGACGATGGGGATGCGCAGCGTCTCGAGCATCTCGTACACCGCCTTCTCGTCGCTCTCGCGCAGCACCACCAGGTCGCCGTAGTGGTTGAGCATCTCGCCCACGTCGTACAGCGATTCGCCCTTGGCGATGCCGGTGGTGGCCGGATCGGTGATCGACATGATGTCGCCGCCGAGGCGGTGCCAGGCGCTCTCGAACGACAGGCGGGTGCGCGTGCTCGGCTCGTAGAAGGCCGAGATGAGGATCTTGCCGGTGAGCGGCCGGGTGATGCGCTGCGGCTCGGTCTCGTACTTGGCCGCCAGGCGGCTCAGCTGCACCAGCTGGTCGCGATTGAATTGGCGTGCCGAGATCACCGGGCGGTGCGCCAGCTCGAGCAGGGGCACCAGATCCTCGGCAACCGCGTTCATCAGCTCGCGCGGGCTTTCGAAGCCCTGGGTGTCCAGCGGCTGATCTTCCAGCGGTTGGTTGAGCTGTGGATCGACTGTGTTCACCACAGTTTTCCTCCGTGTTTGTCCTTGATCCAGAGAAACGCCAGGACCAGCGGCGCAATGGCCGCCAGGGTCACGGCGATGTAGATGAGTATGCCCAGGGCTTGCGCGGAAAGGGTCATGCCCGCACCTCCTGCTGCCTGGGTTGCCCATTGTTGAGCGTAGTCCAGTCGAAGTCGCGCGGGCTGAGCCAGGTGCTGAGCAGCACCACGCCCATGGAGATGGCGGCGGAGACCAGCGCGGCCACGTAGAAGCCGATCAGGAAATAACAGGCCAGGCCGATGCCGGTGCCGAGCAGCATCGCCAGGGTCGCGCCGGTGGCGTTGACGCGGCGCCAGTACAGGCCGGCGGCCACCGGCCAGATGGTGCTGGCGACGAAGGCCCCGGTCAGATACAGCAGTTCGGCCAGGGTGGTCAGGCGCGGCCAGCACAGCGCCCAGGTGAGCAGGCCGAGCAGGGCGATCACCCAGCGCGCGGCGCGTGCCAGTTGTTCCTCGCTCGCCTGTGGGCGCATATGGCCCTTGTAGATATCGGTCAGCACCAGGTCCGAGGTCGCGGCGAGCAGCGAGTCGAGGCTGGAGGCGAGCGCCGAGAACACGATGATGAACACCAGCACCGCGCCGCCCACGCCGAGCAGTTCGGCGGCGACCATCGGCCCGACCATGTCCGCCGCGGGTACGTTGATGCCCAGCGCCGGTACGCTCAGTGCCAGGAAGCCGGCGACGATCGGCACAGGTATCCAGAAGATGCCGGCGACCAGGTAGGCCTTGAAGCCGACGCCTTCACGGAAGGCGAAGGCACGGCTCCACCAAACGTTGGAATGGAAGATCTCGCCGATGCCGAACAACAGGTTGTTGAACAGGAACATGATCGCCGCGGGGAACAGCAGGTTGAGCAGCTGCGGACGCTCTTCCAGCACCGCGGCGTGCATCTGCTCGATGCCGACATGCTGGATCGCCAGCACCGCCAGGATCACCAGGCCGCTGAGGATGATCAGGGTCTGGATGAAGTCGGTGCCGATCACCGCGCGCAGGCCGCCGAGCAATGTATAGGCCACGCACACCAGCAGGATCACGCTCATGCCGACGTGATAGTCGATGCCGGTCAGGGCATTGATCAGCACGCCGCCGGCCATGCCCAGGCTGACCAGCCAGCCGAAGGCGTAAAAAAGGGAGATGCCGAGGAACACCCGCCAGGCGGTGTTGCCGTAGCGCAGGCGGATGAAGTCGCCGCTGGTGAAGCCGTGCGGCATCAGTTCGCGGATGCGCTTGGCCAGCGGGGCGAACAGGATCAGGCCGATCGCGCCCAGGGAATAGCCGACCATGCCCCACACGCCCATCTGCAGCGCCAGTTGCGGCGCGGCCATGGTGGTGTTGCTGGTCACCCAGGTGGCCATGGCGGTGGCGGTGCCGAGTGCCAGGCCGACCTTGCGCCCGGCCAGCATGAAGCCCTCCAGGCCCTTGGCGCGGCGGCCCAGCCACCAGCCCAGCCAGATCCACACCAGGCTGAAGATGCCGAGGATCAGCCAGCCCAGGGACGGGTCGAGGATACCGTCCTGGTTCACAGGAACACCCCCTCGATCTCGGCGATCGCCTCGCTGGTGGTCATCACCCGCGCATAGCGATCCTTCATGGTGGTGATGGTGGCCCGGTCCAGTTCCGGGGTGACGGTGGCGATGCCGTCGGAGATCAGGGTCACGTAGAAGCCCAGGTCGCAGGCATCGCGCACCGCGGTGCTGACGCACTCGTTGGAGTACACGCCGACGATGTACAGGCCGGTGATGCCGAGGTTGCGCAGGATGTATTCGATATTGGTCGAATTGAACACCCCGGAGGCGGTCTTGTTGATCACGATCTCGTCGCCGTGCGGCGCGATCTGTGGCAGGAACTCGGCATCCTTGGAGCCGGGCGCGGCGTGCAGGTTGAGGCGCTTGTGCCCCGGACCGCGGTCGCGTCCGTCCTGGGTGAGCGACTGGATGCGCGTGTGCACCACTTCCAGGCGGTTGGCGCGGAAGGCGTCCTGCAGGCGGCGCACGTTCGGCAGCACCATGCTCTCGAGACGGTCGAAGTAATAGTCCTGCGACTCGGACGGCAGGCCGGAGGAGTCGGCATCGGCAAAGATGCCGAAACCACGCGCGGCGTCCAGGTATTGCATGTCGATGCACAGCATCGCTGTGTTGTGTCTCTCCAGGGACTGTGTACGCCCCGGTGCCTCGGCGATGTTCTCGCGGTAGGCATCGCGCAGCGGGTCGATCGCAGCCGGGTCCAGCGGCTTGTTGGGATCACTCATGCGGTGTCTCCGGTGACGGTTCTGTGGCCAACTGGTAGAGGGTGTGGAGCAGCAGGTTGGCGCCGGCCTCGATATCGCTCCACGCGGTCCATTCCGCGGCGGAGTGGCTGCGGCCGGCCTTGCTCGGCACGAAGATCATGCCGGCGCGGGTGATGCGTGCCAGTTTCTGGGTGTCGTGCGCGGCGCCGCTGGGCAGACTGTGGTGCGGCAGTTCGAGACGCTCGGCACCTTCGGCGATCAGCTTGCGGATGGCCGGATCACAGGCCACCGGGTCGATCTCGCTCAGCACCTCGAACTTGAACATCAGCTTGCGGCGGCGCGCGATCGCCGCGAGGGTGCGAATGAAGGCGTCGGCCAGCTCGGCCAGCACCTCGGCATCGATATCGCGGAATTCCAGGGCGAAGCGCACCTCGCCGGGCACCACGTTGGCGGCACCGGGCAACAGTTCGATACGGCCGATGGTGGCCACGCTCTGCGGGCCGCCGTGCTCTTCCAGCACCCGGTCGATCTCGCTGCCGAATTCGGCCAGGCCGCCAAAGGCATCGTTACGCATGTTCATCGGCGTGGTGCCGGCATGGTTGGGCGTGCCCTCGAAGGTCACCTCCCAGCGCTGCAGGCCGCAGATGCCTTCCACCACGCCGATCGGCACGCCCTCGCGGTCGAGGATCGGGCCCTGTTCGATGTGCATCTCGACGAAGGCGTGCAGGCTCTGCGGAGGACGCGCCGCGGACAGGGCCTCCATCGCGTCCAGGCCCTGCGCGGCCATCGCCTCGACCAGGGTCACGCCATCCAGGTCGCGTGCCTGGTGGATCCACTCCGGGGAGATGTCGCCGGTCAGCGCCTGCGAACCGAACATGCCGCCGAAGCGGCCTTCCTCGTCGCTGAACGCGACCAGTTCCAGCGGCCGCTGCAGCACCACGCCCTGTTCCTTGAGCACGCGCAGCGCCTCCAGGCCGCACAGCACGCCGAGTGCACCATCCAGGTGGCCGGCGCCCGGCACGGTGTCGATGTGCGAGCCGGTCATCACGCTGGGGGTCTGTTCATCCCAGTCGAGACGGGCATGCAGGTTGGCGGCGCCGTCCTGGTGGAAGCCCAGCCCGGCCTGCTCGATACGGCCGCGCAGCCAGGCGCGACCGGCCATGTCGCCGTCGCTGAAGGCCATGCGGTAGATGCCCTGGTCGGCGGTGCGTCCGATCCCCGCCAGCCTTAGGATGTCGGACTTGAGGCGCTCGAAATCGACGCGCAACGGTTCGCTGGTCACTGGCGACTCCGCTGCCGGCGGGACCCGCCGACGATCAGCCACACGGTACCGATGAACACGATGGCACCGACGCTGAAAAAGCCGAAGGCACGGCCCAGTGGGTGATGCTGCACCTTCACCGCGAGCGGCTCGCTCCAGGCACCGTCGTCCAGCCGCGCGCGGAAATACCAGGTGCCGTCGGTCATGCCGGTGACCGTCGAGGCGGTATCGCTGCCGCGGTAGATCTGGCGCGCATCGCTGAAGTCGGCATGCGTGGCGCGTTGCAGGATGATGTGCTGATCCGCGGCCGGTGCCTGCCAGGAGATCACACTGACCCCGTCACTGCTGTCGGGCGGCGACGCGCTGAGTACCGGCTGCGCAGCGGCCTGCATGGCAGGTAATGCCAGCAGCAGGCCGATGCTCAGCCAGAATCGGATTGTGTGCATGCGGTAGAAGCGGGCTGTCATAAACTGCTGCTCGGGTACAGCGGTGGAATGTTTTTGAAAGTTAGGATACTAAGGGAATTGAAGGGCGTTTTCACCCCGAAAACACGAGGTGTTACCGCTTTCTGGGGTGTTTCACCCGCATGACAATGATTAGAAGACGATGCATATGAACAAGCACGGCGATATTACCGAGGAGATCGTGATCGCATTGCGGCGGGTCATCCGCGCCATCGATCAGCACTCGCGGCAACTTGTGCAGAGCCATGGCCTGACCGGCCCGCAGGCCTTGTTGTTGAATGAGATCAGCCGTAGCGGACCGCTCACCGGCAGCGAGCTGGCCAAGCGGGTCAGCCTCAGCCAGGCGACCGTGACCGACGTGGTCAAGCGCCTGGAGGGCAGGGGGCTGCTGACGCGCAGCCGCAACGACACGGACAAGCGGCGCGTCATGCTGTGTGCCACCGAGGCGGGCAGGCAGCTGGTGAAAGGCTCGGTGCCGCTGCTGCAGGAAAGCTTTCAGCAGCGCCTGGCCGGTCTGCACGACTGGGAACAGACGCAGCTGCTGGCATCGCTGCAGCGCATTGCCGAGATGATGAACGCCGAGGACATCGATGCCTCGCCCTTGCTCACCAGCGGGGCGATCACCGCCTCGCCAAAGGCGGTGCAGGAAGTGGTCGCGCCGGTCGCAGAGGAGGCGGAGGCGGCGGAGTAGCGTCGCTAGAACAGTTCGATATCGCCGCCGGCGCTGCTCTCGGCCTGTTCCTGTTGAGCGACGATCTGCTCGAAGGCATCCGCCAGCGCCTGCTGCTGTGCCCCCACCCGCTTCAGGTTCTGGTGCACGAAGGCGAACGAGTGGCCCAGTTGCGAGCCGGCATCCAGGCGTTCGATCGCGTCCTCGGCCGAGGCGTCGATGCGGTCGATCAGGTACTGTTCCTCGTCTTCGGCCAGGCCCATGCGCAGCAGGTCGTCCTGCAGGGCGCTCATCATGTTCTGCAGTATCTCGTTGCCCGCGCGGCGGTTGTTGAGCAGGGTGGTGCCCAGGTGGTACAGGCTGCCACGGATGCGCGCGATTGATTGGGTCAGCTCCTGGGTATGGACTTTCAGGGCCTCCTGGGTGGACAGGGCATGCAGCTTGGAACTGAGCCCGGACAGCAGCAGCGGCAGCAGGTCCTTGATGCGCCCGTAGCGCTCCGGGTCGTCCAGCGGCATATTGGTCACCAGCAGCGAAGCGCTGGGAAAGTTGACCAGGGTGGCGTTGCCGAAGTCGAGAAAACGCTGGCCGCGGTCGCTCATCTCGATCAGTTCCTTTTCCAGCGGGCTGACCTCGAGTTCGGACGGGTACCACTGGTGTTGCTCGTCGAACGACACCATCAGGCGGCAGTCCAGCCCCAGGCCTTCGGTGACCTCCAGCAGCCCGTGCGCGGTTTCATCGATACTCACGAAGTTCAGGCTGCGTTCCACGAACGCCATCGCCTGTCCCAGGTCGCTGGTGGTGCTGAGCGCCTCCATGGCGGTGCTGCGCGCCTGGTCCGCTTCCTTCTTCAGCTGGTCCTGCTGGCGCGCGTATTTCAACAGCACGGTGATGCGGGCCAGCAGTTCCTCGGCCTCGAAGGGTTTGACCACATAGTCGTCGGCACCCATCTCGTAGCCGAGCATGCGTTCGCGCAGGGAGCTGTGCGAGGACAGGAATACGATGGGGATGTGCTGGTACGCGGGGAGTTCGACCAGTTTTTCGCACACCTGGTAGCCGTTCAGGCCCGGCATTTCCACGTCCAGCAACACCACGTCGGGTGGATTGGCGGTGGCTTCGGCGAGACCGGATTCGCCATCGTTGGCGGTGCGCACCGCGAAGCCGTTCGGCTCCAGGGCACGGCGGATGATTTTCTGGACGATCTTGTCGTCGTCGATCGCAAGGACGTCGATGGGCTGCATGCCGGTACCAGGATGTTCCTTCATATGGCGCAGGTATCGGCAGGCAGGGCGCACAATTGAGTGCTCCCCCGTAACGGGGGAGCATTTGCATCAGCGTTCCGGCAGCACGATGTTCAACTCCAGGATCTCCTGGTCGCCGTCGTGTTCGAGCTGCACGCTGACCGCGTCACCATCCACCTGCACGTACTTGCGGATGACCTTGAGCAGGTCCTGCTGCAACTGCGGCAGGTAGGAGGGGCCGCCGCGCCCCTGGCGGTCGTGTGCCACCAGGATCTGCAGGCGCTCCTTGGCCAGCGAGGCCGAGCCGGTCTTCTTGTTCTGCTTGAAAAAATCCAGCAATGCCATGTGCTCAGCCTCCGAACAGTCGGCCGAACAGGCCTTTCTTCTGCACCGAGACGAAGCGGTGCGGCAGGTCCTCGCCCAGGTAGCGGTCGACCATGTCGTTGTAGGCCTGCCCGGCCTTGCTGGCTTCCTCCATGATCACCGGCACCCCGGCATTGGAGGCGTTGAGCACCGATTCGGACTCGGGGATCACGCCGATCAAGGGCAGTGCCAGGATCTCCTGCACATCGTCCAGGCTGAGCATGTCGCCCCTGGCGACGCGTTCGGCCGAATAGCGGGTCACCAGCAGGTACTCGTTGATCGGCTCGCCGCCCAGTTCGGCGCGCCGCGACTTGCTGGAGAGGATGCCGATCATGCGGTCCGAGTCGCGCACCGAGGAGACCTCCGGGTTGGAGACCACGATGGCGTCATCCGCGAAGTACATGGCGAGAGTGGCGCCGCGCTCGATACCGGCCGGCGAGTCGCACACGATGAAGTCGAACTCGGCGGCCAGGTCCTCCAGTACCTTGCCCACGCCCTCGACGGTCAGCGCGTCCTTGTCGCGGGTCTGCGAGGCGGGCAGCACGAACAGCTTGGGATTGCGCTTGTCCTTGATCAGCGCCTGGTTGAGGCGTGCCTCGCCCTGGATGACGTTGACGAAATCGAACACCACGCGGCGCTCGCAACCCATGATCAGGTCGAGGTTGCGCAGGCCGACATCGAAATCGATGACCACGGTACGGTGGCCGCGCTGGGCCAGTCCCATGGCGAAGGCGGCACTGGTGGTGGTCTTGCCGACGCCACCCTTGCCGGAGGTCACAACGATGATTCTTGCCAACTGAGTACTCCTGTCGGGCTGTGCCCGTGTTGGTCGGATAGGGAGGGGGATCGACCGCTGCACCGCCGAGCGATCTCGGCAGAGCGGGATGCCCCGCGATAGTGCTTATAAAGCGTCGAACTGCAGGCGGTTCTCCTGCAGCGAGATCTGTACCGAACGGCCGAGGTGTTTCTGCGGCAGGTCCTCGGCGACCCGGTAACGGCCGGCGATGGCCACCAGTTCCGCGCCCAGGTCGCGGCAGAAGATGCGCGCCTGCGCGTTCTCGCGCACCCCCGCCAGCAGCCGGCCGCGCACCGGGCCATAGGCATGGATGTGGCCGTCGGCCATCACCTCGGCACCCGAGCTGACCCCGCCGAGCAGCACCAGGTCGGCACCCTCTGCATAGATGCGCTGGCCCGAGCGCACCGGCTTGTCGACGATCAGGGTGTCGTGCCGCGCGGCGGGTGCGGGTGCTGTGGGATTTG
>Ga0272444_10002023_pt1 | contig 18995 bp, 15 predicted proteins | sample SSMForm13_FD_201033 | JGI IMG/M metagenome (GOLD analysis project Ga0272444, IMG submission 201033) | Marine sediment archaeal communities from Little Sippewissett salt marsh, Falmouth, MA, United States - SSM-Form-13 | ecosystem: Environmental > Aquatic > Marine > Wetlands > Sediment ... | reverse complement strand
GAACATGTGGGTATCGAACTGTTAGAAGTTTCTAAAGGACGGGCAAAAGCTAAAATGGAAATTAAAGACCATCATTTAAACGGTATAAATATTGCTCATGGCGGGGCCATATTCTCGCTGGCAGATTTAGCTTTTGCCGTTGCTTCAAATTCTCACAAAACAATTGCCTTGGCCATCAACGCAAGTATCTCTTTCTTAAAAGCTGTTTCCGGAGGAACATTAATTGCTGAAGCAAAAGAAGTCTCATTAAATCCAAAACTTGCTACATATGAAATCCGTGTGACAGATGAAACCAATGATTTAATCGCCATTTTTCAGGGAATGGTTTATAGAAAAAAAGATAAGATATAATGTTGACGGTTTCGTAAAAAGCCCAACTTCTTCGTTGTGCTGCATTTCGTAATCATTCAACGTACGAAAAGTACGCCTCATGATTTCAAAATTTGCACGCCTTGAATTTGAACTTTTTACGAAACCGTCAATGTTAGTTTTAAAAAATATTCATTATCTATGGGGCTGTTCATTAATGAAGATCTTCGTTCAAAATCAAGGCATGGCTATGTTGCCAGCTCTCTGCTGTAGAGAAACGCTCCATCACGCTCAATCCAATCATTGCCCTTACGCTCAAGAATCCAGCCGCTGGCTTTTTTACCGCCAAAAGGAAGTCGCAACGGGGTAAACGTAAAATCGGGATTATCATGCACCACTCCGAAGTGGGAATAAAAAAGGACTTTTATCTTCTCTGCGGGAGATCCGAAAAAAGATAGCAGAAAACCATATCGGGTTTTAACCAATTCCATGGCCGCTCCATCGGGATCGTCAAAGGGTATAAGCAGCAAAAACGGGCCAAAGAGTTCCAGATCCGGAATTTCGGTGCTTTCGGTTTCAAGCACCAGGGGAAAGACCGTTTCGCCATCGATGGTCCCGGTTACCAAACGTGCCGGTCGGCACTTTTCCAGGGCATTTTGAAGAATATTACGGGTCCGTTCCACCCGAATGGGTCCGATATCGGTCTTGGGATCAAAAGCATCTCCGACCTTTAGACGTTGGACCCTATCCAGGATTTCCTTGCGAACCTCTTCATAAAGACTACGGTGTATGTATGCCTTTTTCAGAGTCGTGCAGTATTGACCGCCGTTAAGGAACGCCCGACGGGCAATAAAGCTTGCGGCCGCGGTTATGTCTGCATCTTCAAACACAATGGCTGCCGGCATTCCCCCGGGTCCCGCAAAAAAGAGTTTGTCGAAAGATTTGTGCTGCTTCCGGTATACCTCCCCAACTGCCGAAGCTCCTGAAATAAAGAAAAGCCTGATATCTTTGTCTGCCACACAGCGCCGTCCGAATTCGCGGTTGTCCATACCTACAACCGGTTGGATGGATTGGAACGGTTTGCAAATTTCGGCGATTACGGATGCGGATCGCGGCGTCTGGGAAGAGAGACTGAACCTCAACGTGTTGCCGGTAAGAAGGGCTGCTCCGCCAAAACGGGCCAGTACCACCGTCGGGGCATCGTATGGCAATATCGTGGCAACCGTACCGTAGGATCGACCGTTTTCTACCCAGGGAATTTCTTTGTCCATGGTTCGCAAATGATCTGCCGACAAATCCACTTCAATAGATGTGATTTTTACCGGGAATCCGGCATCATATGCGGCAGCTTTCATTAAATCCGTCTTATGACGGTCTAACCCATCCGCCAGCCGGTGGATTTCGTCAAGCCGAGCTTTGAATTTATCCATGTGAGTCATGGTCATGCTCCTTTATCAGGTTTCAGGTTTCAGGTGTCAGGTTTCAGCGCCTCTGTTCATCATTCCTGACACCTGAAACCTGATTGCAAGGATTCCGCTCAAAAAATGAATAAGTTAATGGTTGAAAACCTTTTATCAAATCGGTAATACTCCCGTCATGATCATGCTCCTTATTCCCTGTATCTTTCATGAAAATTAATGAATGCCTCCAACTTGTGCAAAATTTAGTTATAAATCTAAAAATGAAAGCCCCAGCCTCCGTGCAGCCCGAAATCCGGACTATTACTCATGGTTATAACATTTTCAATCAGAGCAAATTCTATCATACCGTACTTTATTTTCCATTTAAACCCAAAGTGTACTTCATGGGAAGCTTCATCCAACCCATCGATATTTTTTATGCTCGGGCCGCTGTAAAGGTACTGGACAAGTATGGAAAACGTCGGCGTGTAGTGCCATGAGAGAACGAATAATCCGGTAACCCCCCTGTCTTCGAAATCCATGGGCGCTACGCCCGGTGCCGGCTCGCGCGGGTCGCGTGACTCATACAGGGTGTATCCCAACGATGCATAGGTGTACCATTTTTCGGACCAGCGTTTGGCAAGGCCGAGCCCAAACCCAGCGTCAACGGGATGATTATCTCTGCATAAATCCGCGCAGTTCAGCCCGTACCGCACGGCGCCGAAGACATTGGCCGACGGCCATATTTTCGTTCCATGGGTAAGAGTGTAGTTCATCAAAAATACCATGGCGTTATTTTCAAGGTCTTCGGCGGACGTCTCACTCAACATCTGCCCGGTGTTGGGATCAAATCGCTGGATCACTTTTCTATTTTTAGACACGTCATCCCGGCCCTCCTGATCAATGCCGAACAGATCATGAAATCCCTGGATAAGCCCATCAATATGACCGCCGAAGTAGTTCCGGTTTTCAAACGCTAAAGACAACCCGAACCGCTCATTGAATCCGTATGTGAGGGTCACCAGGGTTTCAGACATTTCATAGTCCAGAAGGTATTCCGATTCCTCGGCCCAAAAATTTGTCCACGTGTTGGCGATATGTAATCCACAGCCGGGCTGGATATCGCCGGGGATAAGCAGCGGCAGGGTGAATCGCAGGCTCTGAGCCGGTGACTGGGAACGCAGGTCAATTTTTCCAAGACCGTAATTGTAATCATGGCTCAGTTCTTGGGTCCGTCCGGGCCCCGCCGGAAAAGCAGTACAAATCAATGCCACCGCTGCAAGAAAGAATCCTTTGATTCGCCATCGTCTGAAGTATTGACGATTTTTTAGTTGCATGGGTCTTCCCCTTTCCTGCGTTATGGGGATGGGGTTCACCGATTGAATTTATTTGCCCTGACTGCAAATGTTTTATTGCAATCACTAAAATCGAACACGGTAACTTCTCAACTAATTCCATTTTATAGTTAGTGTCCATCCAGAAATTGTAGATTTTGGTTTTCGGAAAGGCCCGAGCGATTTTTCAACCGCCCCAGTACGATCTGCCGGACCTACGGGGCAGGCAGGCATAGCGCGCTATTTCGAGGATTGAAAACGAGCGAGAACGCCGCCGAGGGCCAAAAGATGCCATTTATGGATGGACACTAGTTAGAACGTTATAAACCTTTTCATGCAAAGGAACATCAATCCCATGTTCTTTGCCATACTCTACGATATATCCCGCAAATATATCAAGTTCCGTGTTTTTCTTTTTTTCAAAATCCATTTGTAACGAGGATTTTGTTTCATATGGGAACAATGCTATTTTGTCTAAGGATTTTTGAAAAATATCATGTGACAAATCCACTTTTTGAAATTTTGCGATATTCTCGGTTTCTTTCAATAATCCTCGGAGCAGATTCTTACATTGCGCATCTTCCATAATTTCTCCAAATGTTTTTTGATAAAAAGAAGTTGCACTTGCAAGCGGAGAAACAAACAAATACTTTTCCCAAACAATTTCTCTAATGTCTTTGCGATATTCCGCTGTTATGCCGCCATCCTTAAGAACCTTTTCAATTTTTATATATTTATTATTATCCGTATCACTTCCAAAAAAGAATTTACAGGTTCCGCCCGCCTGGCAAACTATGCCGGGCTCCTTAACAAACGCGCTGATATATACACAGCCATTCAGAATCTGCGCATCCGGCAGCACGCACTTTAACCGTTCCGCGTTGTTCACACCGTTTAATACGGTAATGGCAACCGTCTGTTCATTGACACAATTTTTGAATAATTTTGCGCTGTCTTCCAGATCATAACTTTTTACACAGAAAATAATTAAATCAAAAATGCCGCATGAAGCAGGATTATCAATTGCTTTATCCGGTTTGGCAATAAAAGTGCCTTGCTCTGTTATTACCTTGAGTCCATTATTTTGAATTTCCTCTAAATGTTTTCCTCGCACAATAAAAGTAATGTCCACATCTTTCTCGTTTGCATATTGCGCTGCTAATTTTCCGCCAAAATATCCACCCACGCCACCCACTCCGATTATTGCAATTTTCATTATATTTTCTTTTTTTTTCTGCCTTTATCTTAAGGGTTCACGGATTTTTTGAAATCGAAAATTCCAAGCACCAAATCTCAAACTCTAAACCGGTTCAACGCGCAGCGCAGGCGCTTGCGCCGCGTGAGCAATTGTTTTTTTGTTTGGGATTTTGATTTTTGGTCATTGAAATTTATTTGTTATTTGGAATTTGAAATTTGGAATTTCCACTAACGAACGGATACATTTTTTTGTATATTTAGATTTGGTGGTTGCCGTTTTTTTAGGTCTCGACCTCGGCTGAATCACGTTTTGTGGCTGCTACCGCCTTAATTCCCGCCAAGGAAAAGCGGGTGATATGATCGGCCATTCGTTTGATCAAATCCGGGGATAGGGATTGGCCCAGCAGGTACTCCAGATCACTTGGTCTGATGGTCAGAAGGACACGGCACTGGTTGATGATGCTCATCTCGCAGAACAGGACCGTTTCATCAGTGGCTTTTGTTCCCATAATTTTGCGGATGATCCCTATCACTATCTGTCGCCGGGGCTCAATCAGGTCGTGCCAGATGTCATGTATCAGCCCGGTGGGGTTGGCCAGTTCCATCAAATACAGGCGGGTAAACTGGCCCTGATCGCTCTGCTCTGTGAAGTTTTGTATGAGGGAGTGTATGTAGATTTGCAGCTGCTCTTCCGGCGAAGTGATAGTGGAATCAGGTGGTTTTGGTCCGGCAAATTTTTTAAATGTTTCTTGCCACGCCTCGGTGTACAGGGCGGCCTTATCGCCAAAATAATAATTGACGGCAGCCACGTTGGCACCGGCCCGCTCACAAATGTCCGCCACTCTGGCAGCGCGATAGCCTCTTTCCGCAAACAACTCGCAGGCAGAGTTTAATATTCGGCTGCGAGTTTCTGCTCCATCTTCTCTCTTAGCCATGATGGATGCTCCTTAATTTTTGCTCGGGTATTAAGTCCAGATAAGTAAATAATCCTGACCCCGTGAACAAGCCTTGATTTCACCCCAAAGGGATGGAGTGCAAGTTTCTCCCGTCGGATGCAATGGTCTCCCACTCCAACAAAGCGGAATCTACGCCGTGGCATAGAAGACCATAATTTAAATGTTAAACTAAACGGCCATTTAAAGTTTTCGCTTGACATAGCCGATAAACATCTATAATTTCTTTTTAAAATAACTAATTAAAATGTTTATTTCAAATTGTCAAATATTTTTTTATCATAACCAGAACTACTAAATGATATGTTAGAGGAAACAGAAGAATTAATTAAAATTTTTGTTACGAGCATCAAAACAGCTGATTCGATGTTGAATTAATTTGAGGAGCGGAGCGACATCATTATTCGACGTTCGACGTTCAATGTTCGATGTTGGACGTTCATCTTTTAATATATTCCACGGTCATCTTTCAAAACAACTTAACGCTTATGGAACTTCGCCCCAATTGCAATAATGTAATGATGGAGTAAGAAAAAATGCAACACAAAGACAATTCGAATTACCTCATATTGAAGTCACCTGAAGTGCGTCCCAGTTACAGGTATCGGCGCTTGCGACCGGCCAAAGTCGGTTCCCGCACGGTTTGCTTTATTCTGTTTGCTCTGCTGCTGATGTGGGTTTTTCCCGAAGGCGTTCTATGCGGTCCCACGGGGCCGGGGGAAATGCCTCCTCCCCTGGTGACCGTAGCCAAAGTCACGGAGCAGGATGTGAACCCGCCGGCGGAATATGTTGGCCATGTGCAAGCCGTCCAGAGCGTGGACCTGCGGGCACGTATTGAGGGTTTTCTGGAACAGATCAAGTTCAAGGAAGGAAGTGATGTGCGTGCCGGCGATTTGCTCTATGTCATCGAGCAAACACCCTATCAGGCCAAGTTTGACGCCGACACGGCCACTGTGAATCAGGCAACAGCGACCTTCACCAAAGCCCGCCAGTATCTGGAACGGGTCCGGACGGTTCGCTCCGGCGGGGTGTCCGCAACAGATATCGACGATGCTGTGGCCGAGGAACTTCGGGCCAGGGCTGGGCTCGAAAAGGCCAAGGCCAAGCTTGAGCTGTCCCGGCTCGACCTGGGATACACCACGGTCAGTGCTCCCATCACCGGACGCATCGGACGCACAGCTTTCACCAGGGGCAATCTGGTGAATCCCGCATCCGGACCCCTGGCCCGGATTGTTCAGATAGATCCCATCCGTGTGGTTTATTCCATCAGTGAAAACGATCTTGTTTCCATCAAGATGGCCATTAAAGACGCCGCCAGTGGCAAAAAACACCCCATGCTAACCCCACGAATTAAATTGCCGGGGGGTCAAATTCTTAAAACTTCCGGGCAGATAGATTTCGTGGACAACACCGTGGACCCGGGCACCGGAACCATTGCGGTGTGGGCTCTGTTCGATAACCTGGACGGCACATTGCTCCCGGGGCAGTACGTCACCGTCCTAATCGCCCGAAGCCAACCCGAACTCATGGCGGTGGTGCCCCAATCGGCGATTTTAGAAGACCACGAGGGGCGCTATGTCCTGATGGTAAACGACCAGAACCAAGTGGTTATGCGACGGGTCAAAACCGGCCCTGTGATCGGTATCAACTGGGCCATCAAATCGGGGCTGGCCTTAAATGAGAGGGTTATCGTACAGGGGATCCAGAAAGTCCGCCCCGGCCAGACAGTGAAGACCATCACCCAAGATCAGCAACAAGGGAGGTAATGCATGTTTTCACAAATTTTCATCGAACGGCCGCGTCTGGCTGCGGTGGTGTCAATTATCATCACCCTGGCCGGCCTGATCGCCCTGCTCAATATCCCCGTTGCCCAGTATCCCCAGATCACCCCGCCTGAAATCCGGGTGACCGCCTCCTATCCGGGAGCCAACTCCCAGGTGGTGGCCGACACCGTGGCCGCTCCCATTGAAAAGGAAGTCAACGGTGTGGACAACATGCTCTACATGTCCTCCTCCTGTTCCAACGACGGGCAATACACGCTGGCCGTCACCTTTGCGGTGGGCACGGATCCGGACATTGACCAGGTTAACCTGCAGAACCGGGTGCAACTGGCGACATCCAAGTTGCCTCAAGAGGTGGTCGATCAGGGGATAAACGTACGCAAACGTTCTTTAAGCATGACAGCGGTGGTCTGTTTCTATTCGCCCAAGAGTACCCGGGATAGACTCTTTTTGAGCAACTATGTGAGCAAAAACATAAAAGATTCCCTGGTCCGGCTCAAAGGGGTCAGCGATGTCTATATCTTTGGAGAAATGGAATACGGTATGCGGATATGGATGGATCCAGACCGCCTGACCGCTCTGGGACTGACCGCTGACGATGTGATTGCCGCCATCCGGCAGCAGAATATCCAGGCCGCCGTAGGTTCTATCGGATCAGAGCCTGTTGCTGACAGCCAGCAGGTCCAGTATACCCTGAGGGCCAAAGGCCGGCTCAATGAGGTTGATGATTTTAAAAACATTATTGTTCGCACCAATGACCAGGGAGGGCTGGTGCGCATCCGCAACATTGCCCGGGTGGAACTCGGGGCAAGGACCTATGGCCATGAGTCAATCCTCGACGGCGGTCCCACCGTGGCACTGGCAGTCTACCAATCTCCAGGCGCCAACGCTCTGGAGACCATGAAGGAGGTCAGGGCCGATCTGAAGCGCCTGGCTCAGCAACAGCCAAGGGATGTGCAGTATCAGATCATTTTAGACACCACCAAATACGTCTCGGCGGCCATCAATGAGATTGTGTTAACCCTTGGCCTCACTTGTCTTTTGGTGATCGGTGTGGTTTTTATCTTTCTTCAAGATTGGCGGGCCACCCTGATTCCCGCAGTAACCATTCCAGTCTCGCTGGTGGGAACTTTCGCGGTGCTGTTTGCCCTGGGCTACAATGCCAACACCATCTCTTTGTTTGCCTTGATCATGGCCATCGGCCTGGTGGTGGACGACGCCATCGTAGTAGTGGAAAATGTTTACCGGGTCATGGATAAACGAAAGCTGGGTCCTAAAGCCGCGACCATGAGGGCCATGGGCCAGGTCACCGGACCCATCGTCGCCACCACCCTGGTACTCTTAGCCGTGTTCGTTCCGGTGGGATTTATGCCCGGTATCACCGGACAACTCTACAAACAGTTTGCTGTGACCATTTGCACATCTGTAGTCATTTCGGCCATCAACGCCCTGACCCTCAGCCCGGCGCTCTGCGCCACCCTGCTCAAGCCGCCGAAAACCATCCGCCGGGGCCCCCTGGCATGGTTCAACCGGGTGTTGGATGCCTCGCGCAAGGGATATGTAGCCGGTGCCGCTTGGTTGATTCGGCGGCTCGTGGTGGTGCTCTTGATTTTCATTGGTATTTTTGGCGGCACCTATTACCTGTTTTCGAGTCGTCCCACCAGTTTTTTGCCCCAGGAAGACCAGGGGTACTTTTTCTTTAATGTTCAGCTCCCCGAAGGCGCCGCCCTTGCACGCACCAAAGAGGTTATGCAGCTGGTCACCAAAGAACTCCAAGCCATCAAGGGTATTGACCACGTCATTGGAGTGGGCGGGTTCAGCCTGCTCAGTGGAAATGCCGACAATGTGGGATTCGGCCTTGGAATCCTGGCTCCCTGGGATGAACGCACCCGTCCGGACATGAAACTCAATGCCGTGATGGGACACGCACAGGAGAAACTGGCGGCCATGTCCTCGGCCAACATTTTTGCCTTCACGCCTCCGGCAATCCTGGGCCTGGGTACAACCGGCGGATTTGATTTCCGACTCCAGGCATTGGAGGACCAGACGCCCCAGGAGATTGCCGCTGCAACCCAAGCCTTAGTCATTGCCGCCAACCAGGATCCGGCCCTGATGCGGGTCTTTTCAACCTATACAGCCAATACCCCACAGCTTTTCGTGAACCTCGACCGCACCCGTACAGAGACATTCAAGGTGCCGGTCAGCCGGGTGTTCTCTACCCTTCAGTCCCAGCTGGGATCCGCGTACGTTAACGACTTCAACCTCTACGGAAGAGTCTACCAGGTCAAAGTTCAAGCTGACGCGCCCTACCGAGACACTGTGCAGGATATCAATCAATTATACGTGCGGAGCGATGACGGCAAGATGGTGCACATGAAGAGCCTAGTAAGTTTGTCCACAATTCTGGAACCCCATATTGTGAAACGGTATAACCAGTTCGTCAGTACACAGATCAACGGAAATGCTGCCCCGGGATTCAGCTCCGGCCAAGCCATGGAGGCCATGGAGCGGCTGGCCGGCAAAACTCTTCCCGACGGATACGCCTATGACTGGTCCGCCATGTCCTTTCAGGAACGCGAAGCCGGCGGCAAAGTCTCAATTCTTTTTGCCCTGGCCCTGCTCTTTGGTTACCTTTTCCTGGTGGCACAGTATGAGAGCTGGACCATCCCTTTGCCAATTATCATCTATATTCCGGTGGCCAGCCTGGGGGCTCTTGCCGGTCTTTGCCTTATAGGGTTCAGCCTTAGCATTTACGCGCAGATCGGTCTAGTGCTGCTGGTGGGCCTGGCCAGTAAGAATGCTATTCTTATCGTGGAGTTTTCAAAAGATCGCCGCGAAGAAGGGATGTCTGCGGAAAAGGCAGCCGTAGAAGGGGCAAAAATACGTTTTCGGCCGGTGTTGATGACCGCCTTTACCTTTATTCTGGGTGTAACGCCCATGTTGATTGCCACCGGAGCCGGCGCCGGCAGCCGCCGGGCCATCGGCATTACGGTGTTCAGCGGCATGCTGGCAGCGACCCTGGTGGGTATTTTTTTGATTCCTTCGATTTATTATGCCTTTCAGTCATTCCGAGAAAAATGCAGCGCCTGGCGCGCGCGTGGGCGGACGGAAGTGGAATCCTAAGGCTAAAAAGCTAATGAGCCGTTTAACAATCAAGTTAAATGGGACACAGATTTTCGCAGATATACACAGATAATATTATTATATGCCTATGCATTTGGCTCCTAACATCAGCTGTTACTCATGCTAATGCTTTCAGCTGGAATTGCGTTGATCATGAAACCGGCTTTTGACCATAGTGCACGAGTATTTTGTAAGGTAAACTGCTTTATATTGACGATTATATCGATAATAACTACTTGTAAAACCAAGATTTTAATAATTTTCAAAGGTCTTTCTAAAGCAAGTTTAGGACTCAGTAGAACATAAGTCTTTTTAAGAAGTTTTCGGGCTTTCGTTTTTGTGCTGTGCTGAAATATTACATAATTGCCTGAGTGAATAAAATTAGTACTAAAGTGCATAGGCATTATTATTATTTATAACTTAAAAAATTTTTTAATCTGCGTTCATCTGTGTCCCAAAAAAGGAAATTACTATACTATAAATTTATCGCAAAATGAGATAATTATGACATCCATAACATTTAAAGGACATCATTATAAACAGGTAGTCCGGTGGGTGCGATGCTCCCTGACCCTTCTGCTGCCTGTGATTACCACCCTGATCATAGCCGGATGTGCGGCGGTTGGGCCGGACTATGCCCGGGTGGAACCTGATACGCCCCAAGAGTGGCACACCCAGCTCCAAGGCGGACTTACCCCCGGCTTGATGGAGCCGGAAACCCTGGCCCATTGGTGGCATGCCCTGAATGATGAAGAACTTTCCAGCCTGGAGGAGCGCGCCGTCAACGGCAACCTTGATCTGAAAATAGCCCGAGCCCGAATCCGTGAAGCCCGGGCGCTTAGAGGCATCAGCAAAGCCGATCTTTTCCCCACTCTGGATGCCTCGGCTTCCGCCACGAATTATGGCAGCAGTGAAAACAGTTCGCCAACAAATGAGAATAAACTCTATTCAGCCGGGTTTGACGCCGGCTGGGAACTGGATGTTTTCGGCGGGGTGCGACGTTCGGTGGAGGCGGCCCAGGCCAATCTCGAAGCCACTCAGGAGGATCTGTACGATGTGCTGGTGAGCCTTCTGGCCGAAGTGGCACTGAACTATGTGGAAGTACGTACCTTTCAGACTGCTTTGACGGTAACCGAGACGAATATCAATTCCCAGGAAGAAACTTACGAATTGAACCGTTCACGCTACCAGGCCGGAATTATTAATGAACTGGCCGTTCAGCAATCTCTTTACAACCTCGAGCGAACCCGTTCGCTGATACCTGCACTGCAAACCGGACTTGAAGCGGCCAAAAACCGCCTGGCGGTGCTGCTGGGCGAAAAGCCCGGAGCGGTCCATGGGGAACTGGCCGAGCGAAAACCCATTCCGGTCCCCCCGGTGACGGTGGCCGTGGGAGTTCCGGCAGAGGCCATGCGCCGCCGGCCCGATATCCGTCGGGCAGAACGTAATCTGGCGGCCCAAACAGCCCGGATCGGCGTGGCCACGGCGGATCTTTATCCCAAGTTCCGTTTGTTGGGTACCCTAGGGCTTGAATCCGTATCCACGGGAAATTTTTTGACCGCCGCCAGCCGGACCTGGAGCATAAGTCCCGGCGTCTCCTGGAACATTTTTCATGGCGGCGCCATCCGCCAGAATATCAAGGTACAGTCTGCCCGCCAAGAACAAGCCCTGATCCAATACGAATCCGCGGTCCTGAAAGTCCAGGAAGAAGTAGAAAACGTACTGGTGGCCTATGCAAAGGAACAGCGCAGAAGGGAATCGCTGGCAGCGGCAACTTCCGCGGCTCAGACGGCGGTGCGGCTGGCCCAAGACCAATACAAGGTGGGTCTGGTGGACTTCAGCAATGTACTGGACGCCCAGCGTTCGCTCCTTTCCTTCCAGGATCAACTGGCCCAGAGCAACGGGGCCGTGACCTCAAATCTGGTGCGTCTCTACAAAGCCCTGGGCGGTGGATGGAAGTGTACCGAACCTGTCGCGGGCACATCGAACACTGTGACCCATTAAAACGTCTCTGAATTTCTACAACTTAATGAATATATAGGATATTTTTTGAGGCTTGAACGCTTGCCTCAATTATGGAATGATGGAATAGTGGAATACCGGAAGATTGGTTTTTAAATTGCATTATGCCAGAACCCATTATTCCAGCATCCCACTATTCCAATTGGGACGAATCTCCTAACTTGTAAGTTGCGTTTCGACCCCCAAAAAGTTAAACCTAAATTGAGCGATTTTTTACTCGATCTGCACCGATCTCTTGCGCATCAAGGATCCGCGAAAATCCTCGACATATCCACGGATATGCCTGCGGTTTTCGCGAACCCTTATGCATCAAGATCTCAGCACATCTCTTCGCAAAAAATCGCTCAACTTAGGTTAAAAAAAGGTTGCAAGATATTATTTTGGCATTCTAAGGTTACCTTGTTTATGATTTCAATGTAAAAATAACTCATGAAAGCATTCAGAAAAATGCATCCCGGGACAATCGTATTGTCCAGTTACCTTGTGACGATCGGTGCCGGAACTTTTTTGCTTCTGTTGCCGGCATCCACTGTTTCCGGAACGATTTCTTTTATGGATGCAATCTTTACCGCCACATCCGCAGTCTGTGTAACCGGCCTGATCGTCGTGGATACAGGGTCCTATTTTACCCTTTTCGGTCAACATATTATTCTTGCCTTGATTCAACTGGGCGGACTGGGTGTGATGACGATTTCAGTGACCATCTTTCTGATGATCGGAAAGCAAGTGTCATTTAAGCAGCGCATGGCTATGCAGGATCTTTTTGCCCATACACCCCGTGAAGATATCAATCAGCTTGTGAAGTCAATTCTCTGGTTTACCGTCATTGCGGAACTAACCGGGATACTGCTGCTAACCGCTCACTGGACCAAAGAATATCCATTAACAAAAGCGTTCTACATGGGTGTGTTTCACTCTGTCTCCGCATTTTGCAACGCGGGGTTTTCTCTGTTCACGAAAAGTTTTATGGATTACAATAGTGATGTGTTTTTAAATGTTGTGATCTGCACGTTAATTATCTTCGGCGGAATCGGATTCCCTGTGGTGTATGACATATATAAAACCGTATTCCGGTCACAAGGGAAACGAGTAACCCTGTCTGTTCAAACAAAAACCGTTTTAATTACAACCGGTATTTTAATTATGGCGGGAACGGCAGTTTTCTGGAGCGTTGAGCAGAATGCTTCATTACATGGATACTCATTTGTCGGCCGTTTTCTGACTTCTGTTTTTCAGTCCATAACCTGCCGCACCGCCGGATTCAACACGATCAATATCGCTACCCTCGGCAATGCAACCCTGGCATTTATGATATTTTTAATGGTTGTCGGCGCCTCTCCGGGTTCTTGCGGCGGAGGGATAAAAACGACTACCCTCGCTGTTCTGGGAAAATTTGCCTGGAGTCGTATGAGGAATAACATCCGAGTTAACATGTTCAAAAAAAGCATCCCCAAAGATACGGTAGCAAAAAGCACATCCCTTGTGATTATATCTATGACTATAATTCTATCAGCGCTTTTTTTACTCATTTTAAGCACGCCGGATAATCTGCGTTCCGGTGAGCATCATTCACAATTTCTTTCATATCTTTTTGAAGTGGTTTCAGCATTTGGGACCGTGGGGCTATCCATGGGCGCTACAACCCAAATGACCTGTCTGGGGAAATTGTTAATTATCATCATAATGTTAATCGGACGGGTAGGCGTATTAACCTTTTCCTATTTAATCGCCGGTGCAGAATTAACAAAAGGCATTGAATATGCTGAAGAAAATATTATGATTGGCTAAACCAGCAAAAAATTGCCACGAAGGCACGAAGACACAAAGGATGAATTTAGGGGCTTCGCCCCAGTTTGGAATAATGGAATGGTGGAGTAATGGAATGATGAGTTTGAAGGAATTTTCTACAATTTAAATGGTTTATTTCTGGCCTTATCCCCAATATTCCGGGATTCCATTATTCCATTTTGATGCCATAAAAAGATAGCTATTAAATAGACTTGTAATTTAACAAAGATTTAGAATTTTTGAGAAAAAATTCATTAATCTTTCTTGGTGCCTTGGTGTCTTCGTGGCAAATAAAAAGATTTTGTCATAAAAAACTTAAAATTCACATTCAGGTGAAAAATGAAAAAAATGAAACGATTTGCAGTCATCGGTTTGGGGAAATTCGGCTTTTTTATCGCCAAATCACTTTTCGAAGACGGGAATGAAGTTATCGCCATTGATACTGATCGCAATCGTGTTCAGGCGATTAAAGCATTCTGCAGTGAAGCCATCGTAATGGACGCCACTGAAAACGAGCCCCTGAAATCCCTTGGCCTGGAGGTAATGGACGGGGTTATTGTCAGCACCGGAACCAATATCAGCATCAGCATATTAATCAGCCTCCATTTACATGAAATCGGAGTCAAAAAGATTCTGGCAAAGGCGCTGGACGAAGATCACGCAAAAATATTGCGCAAGGTCGGCGCCACGGAAATCATCCACCCGGAAAAAGATATGGCAGGCAGGGTGGCCAGAGGATTGTCCAGACCCAATATTCTGGATTTTATTCCTTTAGAGGAAGACTACAACCTTGTCCAGGTGGGCCCTCCAAGCGCTTTTATCGGTAAGTCCCTGAAAGATCTGAATCTTCGAGCCAACTACAAGGTTTATGTCATTGCGGTTAAAGAACTGGTTCCTGAAAACTTTATTCTGGTTCCCCCGGCAAGTTTTGTTATTAAGGACAGCGATATTCTTATGATGCTGGGAAAATCAAAGGATATCAAACGTATTGAAGGATTAAAGTAGAAGTGGTTTCAAAACCTCCCCTCAGGCCCAATTTCTGTGTTGGACCGAGGGATTCAATACTCGAAATATTAAATATATTCCTGCGTTTGAATCCCTCGGTCCGCCTTGACTTTGAACCTGATTGAAGGTTTTGAAACCACTTCGAGTGAGTTTTTTTGAAATAACAGGCCCTAAAAGAATATTAAAAAATGAAAACAGACATTTCATTTTTACAACTTTCCATTTTGACCCTTTTGGGGGGTACGACAATTATCGGGTTCTATGTGGGTCGCCTGTCAAATCGTATCAATTTGCCCACAATTATCGGTTATATGGCTTTAGGTATTATTCTCGGACCGTCCATTCTGAATATTTTTGAAAAAGGCATTATTCAACAGCTATCATTTGTGTCGGAGATTGGATTAGGATTTGTTGCATTTGCTATTGGTTCCGAGCTGAGTCTGGCTTCTTTAAAGCGTATGGGTCCCGGCATTGTTTCCATTATTTTTGCGTCGTCTTTGATAGCCTTTCTGGTGGTTGCAATTGTCATATATGTGTTCACTCGAGATCTGCCTTTATCAATTATTTTTGGTGCAATGGCGCCGGCCACTGCGCCTGCAGGGACGGTTGCCGTTATTCAGGAATACAAAGCCAAGGGAAGTCTTACAAAGGCGCTTTATGCGGTGGTGGGATTTGACGATGGACTGGCCGTTGTTATTTATGGATTCGCCGCTGCCATTGCAAAGACGCTTCTCATCAGAGAATCTTACCCTGTCACGACAAATATTCTACCTGCACTCGGGGCTCCCATATTAGAAATCACTTTAAGCCTAATCCTTGGCGGAGTCATTGGAATTGTGTTCTCAAGGCTGGTAGCAAAACTGCATCATTCCCGAGATATTTTAATAATCATTTTCGGAGTTGTGTTGCTCGTCACGGGCCTGTCAATCCGGTGGCATTTGTCTTTTATTCTGAGCAATATGATGGTAGGTTTCGCGCTCTCCAACAACCAACCTGAAGCAGTGATACGAAGGGTAAGGACACCCCTTGACCAAATCATGCCGCTGGTGTTTTTGCTGTTCTTTTGTCTTGCCGGCACACACCTGAAGATATCCGCCGTTACGACCCTGGGAGGCTTCAGCGTGGCATACATCATCGGCCGATCCGCCGGAAAAATTGGAGGCGCTTATTTCGGGGCTTGTTTGGGCCGGGTTGAGACAAAAATAAAAAAATATCTGGGGTTCGGCCTTCTTTCCCAGGCAGGGGTGGCAATCGGTTTTTCCCTCATCGTCATGAATGAGTTCACTCAACTCTCTGCAAAATATCACCTTCCGCATGCAGAAATAATAGGTGCTCATGTGTTGACAACCATTACGGCTACCTGTATTTTTTTTGAGATTATTGGTCCGGTACTTGTAAAATATGCGTTAACAAAGGCAGGGGAAATCTCTATCCAAACAACAGAATAAAATGTTTTATCCGGACATTGTTCCCCTTAAAGGAGTGTCATGACAGAGTCAAAAAGAATCGTTCATATGGGTAAGGTGGCTGATTTTTTGAAAGAATCCAAACCGCGCAATGTTCCCAAGGTCAAAGAACAGGCCGGTGTGAGTGAACTTATCGAGGCATTTGTCCAATCCGATCATTCACGTATCCTTTACGTTGTGGATGATCAGGAAAAACTCAAAGGTATTATCTCTTTAGGGAATCTGGTCAGACACTTTTTTTTTCACTACCACGATACGCATATCGATAGTCGACACCTTATCAGCATGGCGGTTTCGGAAACGGCAAAGGACTTTATGCATGAAAATGCACTCGTTGCGCGGCTTACCGATGAAGTGGAAAATGTACTTAAGCGTATGATTAAAAACAACGTTAAAGAGATTGCGATCGTGGATAATCAAAAAAGGGTCATAGCAGACCTCACCATAATTGACCTCCTTAATTATTATAAGCGTTGCACAGGTAAGGATCTGCTTTAACTTAAAAAAAACTTTTACTAATAAAGCTTAACAGCCCAACGTGCCGGCATTAATTAATTTAAAATTTTAAGCTTGATGAATTCGTAAAAAGTTTTTAAAGACATCTTGAAAAAAAAATCGGTTTTTTACGAAACTGTCAAAAAGAAAGGAAACACCATGATCCATATTGAAAACTTGAGCAAATATTACAAGGACTTCTGCGCTGTGGATCAGATAAGTCTCGACATTAAAAAAGGTGAAATATTAGGATTGTTGGGTCCGAACGGCGCAGGTAAAACAACCACCTTGCGGATGCTCACCGGCTATTTTATGCCCACATCCGGAACCATTCGCGTAATGGACTATCAGCTTGATGAAAATTTGCTGGAAATCAAAAAACTGATGGGATACCTTCCGGAATCCGCACCCCTGTATCACAGCATGCTGGTTTACGACTATCTTGATTATGTTGCAGGACTCAGGGGACTGGATAAAAATAAGAAAATATCCAGAATCCGGCAGCTTGTGGATTTGTGCGGGCTGGATGAAATTATGCACCGGAGTATCAGAGAACTCTCCAAAGGATTAAATCAGCGGGTGGGTCTGGCCCACGCCATGATGGATGATCCGGAAATTTTGATTCTTGATGAACCCACTTCAGGTCTTGATCCCAATCAGATCGCCGAAATACGGGAAATCATAAGGCAAATCGGGGAAGAAAAAACCGTAATTCTTTCAACCCATATCCTGAGCGAAGTTGAGGCAACCTGTGATCGGGTGGTAATCATCGACAAAGGAAAGATCGTCGCAAACGACCGGATGGAAAATCTCAAGCAATCCGAAGGCCAAACACATTTTATCCATTTAGATATCCTGAGAGCAAATTTTCAAGAGGTACACGATGGATTGAGCGGAATTGACGGCGTGGTAGGAATTGAAAAAATTAATGAAAAACCAAACGGCCCGCTGAGCGTGCAAGTTGCCTGCAAATTCGCTTCCGACCTGAGAGAACCCGTTTATCACGCCATAAAACAAACCGATTGGGTTCTCATCGAGTTTCATCAGGAGACCAAAACCCTTGAAACCATATTCCGCGAGCTGACCGAGGAGGACTGACATGCAGCAAGTTATCCGTATTTGCAATAAGGAACTAAAAGACTATTTCATATCCCCCATCGCCTATATCGTTATATCTATTTTTCTGCTGGTGACCGGGTGGTTCTTTTTTACAACCTTTTTCTATTATAATCAGGCTGACCTGAGAAACTTTTTTAATCTGCTTCCCATTACTTTTTCCTTCCTGATCCCGGCAGTCACCATGAGATTGTTTTCCGAGGAGCTAAACGTGGGATCTTATGAGATGCTGCTCACCCTGCCGGTGACATTTAAGGATATCCTTTTGGGAAAATTTTTAGCCGGCGTTTTATTCGTGGCCGCAGCCCTGGTGCCGACCTTTGCCTATCCCATATTCATCGCCTTTATGGGACAGCTCGAATGGGGACCTGTGGCAGGAGGCTATTTGGGATCTCTGCTACTGGGTTCGTCTTTTGTGGCTGTGGGGCTTTTTGCCTCGTCATTGACCCGTAATCAGATCATCGCCTTTATCGTGGGCATGGCCATCTGCTTTACGCTGACCTTGATTGACAAAATGCTTTTTTTCTTTCCCGGGTCCCTGTTGGGAGTTATCGGTTATCTGGGTGCTGATTTTCATTTCCAAAACATCGCCAAAGGGATTATCGATTCTCGGGATATTGTCTATTTTTTAAGTGTGGTCTTCATCGGTCTCTACGGTACCCATCTGGTCATGCAAGAAAAAAATTAAGATAATAGCTCAGCCACTAAGGCACAAAGGCACAAAAAAGGGTATGAATTATAAACCTTTATCAAAAACAGAAGAATCTATTGCCGAGATGAATCCTGTATGGGAAGCGCAAATAATTAGTCATTTAAAATTGACGGTCTCGTAAAAAGTCCAACTTCTGCGTTGTGCTGCATTTCGCAATCATTCAACGTATGAAAAGTACGCTCCCTACGGGACCGGCGGATAGCCGATAATTACAAAATTTGCACGCCTTGAATTTGAACTTTTTACGAAACCGTCTAAATCGGACTTTTTACGAGTTCATCAAAATTGACTGGC
>Ga0272444_10002022_pt1 | contig 18998 bp, 16 predicted proteins | sample SSMForm13_FD_201033 | JGI IMG/M metagenome (GOLD analysis project Ga0272444, IMG submission 201033) | Marine sediment archaeal communities from Little Sippewissett salt marsh, Falmouth, MA, United States - SSM-Form-13 | ecosystem: Environmental > Aquatic > Marine > Wetlands > Sediment ... | reverse complement strand
ACTTCGTCAAATGGTTTTTTCAGAAAAGCATCAGCTCCGGCCTCTAATCCTTTAACACGACTTATGGAATCCGATTTGACCTCCGTGATCATAATAATCGGAATTCGTTCAGTCTTATCATTAGATTTCAAAATGTTACAGACATTATATCCGTCCATTCCCGGTATCTCAACATCTATCAAAATCGTGCCGGGTGACTCATTTTTTGCTTTTTCTATTCCTTGGAGACCGGATTGGGCCGTTATCACCTGACAGTCAGAAACTAAATTGTTTACTAATAAGGTGGAAATAGCAATGAGATCTTCCTCTTTATTGCTGATTAACAGTATTTTTGTCATAATTTTACATCTCTGAGTTTCTGTCTGCAAACCCTTTAATCTGGTTTTTGTTTGGTCGAGTCCCTTAAAGATGGATTAACTGTGGTAATCCTATTTTTCGAGACCTGTGGCCGAAACAAGTTCTCCCACAAAGCTCCCCACCACGACTTTACTTTTTATTTTAACGGGCATTCGCCGTTTATCTGCGGTAACCCATACTTGGATTTTAGCATTTTTGCTTTTCTCAAATACACCGCCCACATGTTCTATCTCGGGTTCTATGAGGAACGTATCATATGTACCGATTGTCAATTTAAGTGTTTCTTTTTTTATAACAAATGCTCTTCCGATGATACATTTTTTCCCATCCGTTACCGGTCGTTCAATGGTTAATTTTTCTTTGAGATCAAAAAGACGTATGTAATAAAAAGCAGATAACGGATCGAAAGATCCTTTGAGTAAATCAATCGGTTCTCGGACATTTTTCATATTGGAATATCGAGCTTTGTTATTATTCCAATTGAAGTGCACAAGAACATCTCTTTTTGTTTTTCCTTCGCGCTGTTTTTTTTTATACAGGATGGTGTGAGTCATTTCAATGTCTGTATAGGCATCTATTCGATCTCGAACTTTATAAAAAAAATCGATAAATGAATTGGATCTGGCCGTCAAAACAAAATGATATGCGTTAACACCATTTATGGTTTCTATGGGAAGGATTTCCAAAATGCCTTCCCCGGCCGGTACAAGAGTCCATTTAAGCTGAAAAATCAGTTTTTCTCCCGGATAAAAAGGAAAACTTCTTTCAACCGCTTGGATGTTTGTGCTAAATATAAAAATCGTTACAACTGCCGAAATAATGAATATGATACGCAGCAAAACTGTTGTGCTTGAGTTATAACGATCTGGAAATACTGCTTTCATCAGACAACCTCAAAGACAAGCGACCTATAACAAATCTGCAAACTCCCTATGAATAACATCAAACAATTCTTCACCGATGGCGAGTCCTGTATCAATAAACTGGGGCCCGAATTTTTTCCCGGTACCCGTACGGAATGTATGCTTTATTTTAGCAATATTTTCCATGCCATTGGGATAAAGCTCCATAAATTTCACAACAGGAATTTCAAAAAATGATGCCATTGTCCAAACGGTATCCCTAAAATTGTCAGGCCCCCACCGAAATTTGTCGGCATCATAGAGGCAGTCGGAAACAAGCAAACCGTCCAGAGAATTTGATTTTTCAGTACTTTTGAAGGCTTCATGATTTCGAATGGCCAGGCAAATATCCTCGATTTCGTCAGGATCGAAGGGATATTTTTTCAGAACTTTCCTGGCATATGCAGCTCCCTTGACCGCGTGATTTTCTTGTTTGCGTTTGATATCGTGGAGAAGAGCAGCACATTGGACAATAATGACTCTGCGATTTATAAAGTCATTGGAAGACCCCACAAGTTTGTTTTCAATGATCATCAAGGCACCGGCGTCCACGGCCACCTTTACTGCATGATCAAGGCCATGTCCAAAGTCATCTTTTAGCTTACTGGCAACAAAGGCCCGTAATTGAACAGTGAAAGGATTTGTTTCAAAATACTGAAGAGACAATTCATTTGATAAAAAATGGTCTTGATAAAAGTCAGGAGAAGGATAACGGGAAACAATCTGGAGGGCTTTTTTACGAATACGAGAATATATAAGCTTCATGTTTTCGTCACCAAGTCAAAAAGGCACTAAGAAAAAGTAAAGAATCCTGGCCTATTGGGCCAGGTTTTCAAGATCAAAATAAAAAGATATCTCTTGTGTCTTTGTGCCTTTGTGGCAAATATCTTTTGGTTCTGAAGGTTCTGACTAAGTTGCCGGCAAAGAAAAAAGGTTGCCACAAACCTTCCATCTGCCGTCTTCCTTTATAACATTAATGATTTCATCAACCTCATGGGTTGCCCCGATGTTGAATAATTTAGCGACAATTGCGTAAACAGGATTTATGGAAACTCTAATTTTGCCGGTTATTCTGATTTGTGCTTCATTCTCTTTTTTAGAAATGGTTTCAGTTTGTATATGATAAAGTTTATTTTTCTTGAAATTTATTCCAAAACCCCTCGCTTTGGCTTCTTTGGCCGAAAGGTAAATATATTGGTCGACAGCATCGAAATCTTCAGAGGCCAGCCGTTCCTTGCAGATTCTTTGGGCCATGGATTTGTCCAAGTTAAAATATGCTTTGCTAAATTGAACAACCGCTTTGCTTGGGGTGTCTATAACGTCCGCAGCAGAAAAAAGTAACTGAACCAAAAATCCGATGATCAGAACCAGAATTATTCCCGCACCCTTGCTTAATCGTACCATTTAATATTCCTCCTTCTGAATATTTTTTATTACAAATAGTTCGTGTCCATTCATAAATCTAATTGAAGTTTTGCAGATACCACGGAATAAACTTTGAGACAAGGATTAATTAAACGTCTCGGAAATTCTACAACCTATCGAAATAAAAGGTCTAATGATGGCAGCCTGTTTACCTTATAAGAATGGAATACTGAAATGTTGGGGGTGGGATGGAAATAACCCATTTTGATTGTAAGAAATTCCTTCAAAACCACTTTACCCCATAAAACTTTTTTCTATTTCACCGGTGCCATTTCTCCAAATGGAACGACGCCTTTAAGTTCTATCTCTTTGGAATTCAACAGGTTTTCCACATGGCGGCATAAGGCAAGAAAACTAATTTGTATTGTTGACGCTTGGTTTTGCGGATAAATTGATATTTTTCTTTGACACCTTACCCATTTTTCTTTATACTTTTAACCCGGCTAAAACATTTTTTCGCACAACTTTGGTTCTTTCAGAACAATTCTGTTTTCTCGTCTGGATTTGTGACTTCCAATGGAATATGAAGGTTCACAGGGGCAATCTAATCGGAAAAAGCTTATGTCCGAAAAGATAAAATCGCTGGGTTTTTGCCTCGGAGCGTCCACCATATCCATTGTCCAGTTGGAGCAGGAGCAAAATCTTCGGGAAGGCATCCCGACCCAAGAGACCCTCCCCCCGCGACTGGTCAACTATTGGCTCCATCCCCACGAGGGGAACCCCAAACGGACACTGCTGTCGGCCATAAAAGACTTCGATATGAACTCTTTTGATCGTATCGCGGCCACGGGCCGAAAATTCCGGAAATTCGTAACCCTTTCCTCCATATCCGAACCCGAAGCCGTGGAATACGCCTACGGGTTTGTAAAACCTGCGGACGTATCCTGTCCTGCCGTGGTTTCTGCGGGCGGCGAAACCTTTATGGTATATGTTCTAAACCGTCTGGGGCAAATTTCCAACGTTCTGACCGGCAACAAATGCGCCTCGGGAACGGGTGAATTCTTTCTTCAGCAACTTAGGAGAATGAATGTAACACTTAAAGAGGCCGCCCAGTGGGCCGTTTCCATAGAACCGTATCCCGTATCCGGCCGTTGCTCGGTTTTCTGTAAATCCGACTGCACCCACGCCACCAACAAAGGCGTCCCCAAAGCAAAAGTAACCGCCGGTCTTTGCCAAATGATGGCCAATAAAATCTTAGAGCTTTTAAAAAAGGTGGAAAGAAAGAACATTATGATTACCGGAGGGACGGCTCGCAACCATATGATGATCGAGCGCCTGCGTGAACAGATTCCCGGTCTGATTGTTCCTTCGGAAGCACCGTATTTCGAAGCCCTGGGCGCGGCCCTCTGGGCACTGGAACACGAGACCGCCAAATTTTCCGGTATATCCGAGTTGTTCAGAGCCGACGCCGCATCATTCGACACACTTGCCCCCTTGCAGCATTTTGAAGACATCGTGGAATTCAAAACCATTGAAAAAGGAAAAATCCGTTCGGGTGATACGTGCATACTCGGACTCGACGTGGGTTCAACCACTACCAAGGCGATTCTTCTGAGAAAAGCGGACAACGCAATCCTGGCAGATGTTTATCTGCGTACCAACGGAAATCCGGTTGCAGCGTCCCGGCAGTGCTATGATTCTATTTATAAACAGATCCGCCAACGGGTGGATCCTTCTGACATATCCATTGATGGGCTGGGCGTGTGCGGCTCCGGGCGTCAGATTGCGGGTCTGCATGCCCTCACACACGGTGTGATTAACGAAATCATCGCCCATGCGGCCGCTGCCGTGTATTTTGATCCACAGGTGGACACTATCTTTGAAATTGGCGGACAGGACGCCAAATACACCTACATCACCAACGGCGTGGCTTCGGATTATGCCATGAACGAAGCGTGTTCCGCCGGTACCGGGTCTTTTTTGGAAGAATCCGCATTTGAGACCCTGGGTGTGGCAATGGAAGATATTGCAGATATTGCACTCAAAGGACGTCATCCGCCCAACTTTAATGACCAGTGTGCCGCATTCATCGCCTCTGACATAAAAAATACCATTCATGAGGGCGTTAAGCACGAGGATATCGTGGCCGGACTGGTCTATTCCATCTGTATGAACTATTCAAACCGGGTCAAAGGGAACCGGCCGGTGGGGAAGAAAGTTTTCATGCAAGGGGGCGTCTGTTACAACCGGGCGATCCCGTTGGCCATGGCATCCCTTGTAGGCAAACCCATCATCGTTCCTCCGGAGCCCGGTCTGATGGGTGCTTTCGGGGTGGCTCTTGAGGTAAAAAAGCGAATTGAAATGGGGTTGATAGAAAAAAGTCGCTTCGACCTGAAAGTTCTTTCGGATAGAAAGGTCACCCACGGCAAATCATTTACCTGCAAAGGTGGTAAAGAAAAGTGTGACCGGCGGTGTGAAATTGCCGTGATAGAACTTGAGGGCACCAAATACCCCTTTGGCGGTGCCTGTAACCGGTACTATAATTTACGGCACAATATAAAATACAATGTTCCACAGTTGGATTTGATTCGCGTCCGGCAGCATCTTGTTTTCGAAACATACGGTGCAACGCTTGCTCCGGAGTCCGCTCAAAACTTATCCAAAAGAAACGTCAAAAAATACCGTGGAAAAATAGGCATTAACCGGAGTTTCTTGGTGAATACTTACTATCCTCTTTATTCAACGTTTTTCGCCGAACTGGGATTTGAACCGGTGGTGCCCGATTCATGCTCTCAGGAAGGAATTGACCAGAAAAACGCCGCGTTTTGTTATCCGGTAGAACTGTCACACGGTTTTTTTCACTCGCTTCTTGAAATGGAAAATCCTCCGAAATACATTTTTCTGCCCCATTTTAAAGCACTTCCTGTTTCAGATGGAAACTCCAGTTCCCAGGTATGTCCGTTTGTCCAGGGGGAAACGTTCTATCTTAATGCCACCTTTCGCCAAAAGCTCGACCAATTAAAAGCAAAAGGAACAAAAGTGCTTTGCCCGCTTCTGGACCTGACCAAAGGGTTGGAGACGGCCCGGGAACCGTTACTTAAAACTGCGGTTCAAATGGGATTAAAACGGAAAACCGCATCCAGGGCTTTTGAAATTGCATTGAAACGGCAGACCGAATGTATAGCCGAAATGAAACAAATCGGGGAAAAGGCTTTAAAGGAACTGGAAGCGGATCCGGACAAAACCGGGGTGGTAATTTTCGCCCGGGCGTACAACGGGTTTGTTGAAGAAGCGCACATGGGCATTCCCCACAAGCTTGCATCCAGAGGCATTTTGGTCATTCCGTTTGATTTTCTCTCGTTTGATAATGAAAGATCAAAGCGTCATATGTACTGGGGAATGGGCCAGCGTATTCTTCAGGCCGCCCGGATCGTAAAACGGCATCCCCAACTTTTCGGCACCTTTATAACCAATTTTTCCTGCGGCCCGGATTCGTTTATTATCGGATACTTCAGGGATATCATGGGTCGTAAACCTTCCCTGACCCTTGAGTTGGACAGTCATACCGCCGACGCGGGTCTGGAAACCCGGGTGGAAGCGTTTCTTGACATCGTTAGCGCATATCGCCAGTTGCTGGCAGAAAAGAAGATTTTCCATAAAAAACGAAATTTCAATCTCGCCCGTACAGTTTTGGATAAAGGTGTTCCTAAAGTAATTACCTCCTCTGGTGAGGCGTTGCTGATGACGAACCCACGGGTTACAGTTCTGGTACCGTCTATGGGTAAAATTGCATCGGAGTCACTAGCCGCAATATTGCGGGGAGTCGGTTTTAATGCCAAAGCTCATCCTCCGGCGGATGAAACGGTGCTGAAATTGGGGCGAGCCAATACATCCTGCAAAGAGTGTTTGCCTTTGATACTCACCACAGGAACGCTGCTTAATTTTATTCGTAAGGAAAAGCGGAACTCCAATATTGTTGTCTATTTTATGCCTACCGGATCGGGACCCTGCCGATTCGGACAGTACTATATTTTTATGGAAGACCTGGTAAGAAGGCTAATGATAAATGATGTGGCTCTTTTCTCCTTGACGTCTGAAAATTCTTACACAGGAATGGGGAATAACTTCCAGCTAAAAGTATGGTGGGGTATTATTGTGTCCGATGCCATGGAAGACATCAGATCGATGATACTGGCCAATGCTAGAGATGTCGGAGATGCAATAAACATATTTGATAAAGAGTGGGAGTTAATAATTGGCCAATTTGAAAAAGGAGATTTTGCTCCGCTGGAAAAACAGCTTGCCTCTACCGCAAAGATTCTCAAACGGATTCACATGAAGCGTCCCGTAGAAAAAGTGCCATCTATCGCCCTTGTTGGCGAGATATTTGTTCGACGGGATGGATTGTCCCGCCAGTATTTAACAGAGCGTCTCGCAGAAAAAGGGTTTGCCACTACCTGTTCTCCCATTGCGGAGTGGATATTATATACCGACTTTTTGGTGGACAAAGGTCTTGTGGATTATAACATGTCAAAAATGGAAAAGCTGGAATTTATGCTGAGGAAAAAAACCATGGCCCGTTACAAAAAGCGTATTAAGGGCATGCTGTCCCGTTCGGGCTTCATTCACAAAGAACCTCTCAAAATTAAATCTGTCATTAATAACGCTGCACCCTATATATCGCCAAGGCTGGCCGGTGAAGCCATTCTGACAGTGGGTAGCTCCCTAACCGAGATAGCCTCACACGCATGCGGCGTGATCTCCATCGGTCCCTTTGGCTGCATGCCCAACCGTCTGTCAGAGGCCATCCTCAATGAGGCCATGAACCGTGAAGGAAAACTGGCAACCCATCCGAAGAATGGTCGACTTCGATCAGCGCTGGCAAATATTGATGACCTTCCTTTTCTTGCAATTGAAAGTGACGGTTCTCCTTTTCCTCAAGTAATCGATGCAAAACTGGAAACATTCTGTTTGAGAGCGGAGCGATTACATAACATTATGTTGGAAGCAGGTCACTTGGGGGAAGGGCCTTTGGTTTAAAATTTTCTTGACAATACAATTTTAGATGCATATTTTCATTTGTTTGGAAACTTATGTTGGTTAGCAAAACAATATTTTTAAATTTATAACTTGCATCCTCTACAATTAAATTATAAGTGCCGGGAAAGAAAAAAACCGGTGAATAAGGAGGGTTCAATACCATGAACGAATTGCTGGCTCCTGGAGGCAGTCTTGAAATGGTTAATGCTGTATTTGGCAGCGGTGCCAATGCCGTATATGTGGGAGCAAAAGGTTTCAGCCGCAGAAAATGCGTTTGGGAACTGGAAGACAGTGAGATTAGGGAAGCGGTTCGAATTGGAAACGACCATGAGGGCAAAGTTCGAGTTGCTATTAACGCGGAAGTACAGGAAAAAGATTTTATCCGTGTGTTGAGTAAAGTCGCCAAATGGGCACAATATGGCGTAGAAGGGGTTATTGCCAAAACCCCCGAACTTATTCGGCTTATCAAACGCAACTATCCGGAGTTGGTCATCCACGCCAGTGTGGGCTGTAATATCCAGACCCGGGAACAGATGGAATATTATCGTGACGCCGGCGCTACCCAGATTGTTGCCAGTACTGAAATCGATACCGTGGAAAAATTGAGGGAGTTTAAAAAAACGGCGGATGACGTCGGCGTTTTGACTGAAATATTGATTCATGGCAACCGATGCATCGGTGGTGTGGGCAATTGCCTGTTTCATGAATTCACCAGCGATTCATATATCAAAAAAGTCCACCACGATGAGGACGGCAATGAAATCGTTGAATATGAGGGTTGGCCGGACAGAAGCGGCAGTTGCTTTCGGTTCTGCCTGTTAACCGAGGCTCAGCGTGAAAAACTAATGCGGCGCAAAAAAAAGAGCTTTGAAGAAATCGCCAGGATAAATGAAAGAATCCGCCGCAGGCCGAATGTGGCCTTTGCCATCAAGGGTGAAGAGCTGAAACAATATGTTGATCTGGGCTTGCAAACGATTAAAGTACAGGGGCGCGAATATCCTATCCGGTTGATTTCGGAAATGATACATGCATATCGCCTTCTCATAGACGGATATATGAAAGGAAAAAATCCCGATGATCCGGAAATGTCGGATGCAAATGAGAGTATTCGTCATCTGGCACAGGACCGTGACCGGGCACGCATGGAAAAAACCCGAGAACTTCATCAGCAGATCAAAGGAATTTAAACCAATCAATATTTAAAATATATAAGATTCCAGCTATAATTTAAGCAGTTTAGGCCGATTTCTAGTTTATTCTGAGAAGGTCGATTAAACTCTAAATATACGAGGCGCCGAACATGACCAAGGTATACCTTGTTCGCCATGGCCAGACCGCCTGGAATTTGGAGGAAGTCTTTCGGGGACGCATGGACATTCCTCTGGATGACACCGGAAAAAAAGAGGTTCATCTGGCCGGTGAGGCTTTAAAAGATAAAACCATCCACGCCATTTACAGCAGCCCCCTCTCCCGTTCTATGGAAACGGCTGAAAACATAGCAAAATTTCAGAACATTCGAGTCACCCCCCTTGAAGCCATTATCGATATCAGCTACGGCGATTGGGAAGGGGTCCGCCTTGACGAGGTGCGGGAAAAATATCAGGATCTTTATACGCTTTGGCTCCGGGAACCCCATAAGGTCACCTTTCCCAATGGAGAGAGCCTGGAAGAGGTCCGAACCCGAACCATGGAAGCCATAAACAAGCTGATTGAAAAACATCAAAATGAAACCATCGCTTTGGTCGCCCACCGGGTGCCGAATAAGGTGATTTGCTGCAGCCTTTTGGGAATTGAAAACAAAAGTTTTTGGCGAATTCAACAGGATACCGCCAGCACCAACCTTTTTTCGTATAAAGACGATCAATGGATCATTTCGTATCTGAATGACACCTCTTATCTAAAAGTTTTGGGGAAACCCGCCCTTTCTGATTTTTAATAGGAAAAATTTATGAAAAAAACCGGCGTGTTTTACCATCCCAGCTTCAGCCGCAGGAGCTATCTTACCAAGGGAGCGCGGCTGGAAGATTTCCCCGGAGCCATTGATCACCTTCTTGCCCGGGATAATGTTATCCTCTATGAATCACCTCCCATTGAAGAGGAGTGGATACTGAAAGTGCACACTCCGGAACTTATCCGGGGTGTGGAGGCAGACCCTCTCTGCTCAACCGCCTGGCATTCGGTGGGCGGCGTGGTGCTGGCCGGAGAAAAGGTCTGCACCGGGGAAATTGACAATGCATTTGCCCTCATCGGTGCAGGCGGACATCATTCGGGGAAAGACTACTTTGGGGGGTACTGCTGCTTTAACGATGTGGTCATAACCATCACCTATCTACGCGAAATTCACAATATCCAACGGTTTGCAATTATGGACACGGACGCCCATCATGGAGACGGCACACGGGACCTTCTCAGAAACGATCCTGATGTTCTCCACGTCTGCTGCTGCGGTATGGAGTACGAGTCACCGGACGGCACTAAAGTTGACATCCGTGCGCCGGGAAGCCCTTGGGGATTCTGGGGCAGGGGCGACACCGTCAACAATATAGACGAACAATATGCCGATAATGTAAAAACCGAATTCTATCAAAGGGTTAAAGACTTTAATCCCGATATGATCTTCTGGTATTTCGGGTTTGATACCCACCGGGGCGATTACGGCAGCCTGGGCTTGAGCGGCCGCTGCTTTCAAGAAATTGCCCGCTTTATGAAAAAAACCGCCGAACAAGTATCCCAGGGCCGTCTGGAAGTGGTTTTAGGGGGCGGCTCCCGAACCGACATCGCCACCAACGTTATCCCGCCGATTATAGAAATATTAGCTGAGTAACTTAAAGTAAGCTGGATAACCAACATTCCTTGTCTGTTGACAAACCGTGGCTACGAAGCTTTTTTTAGGTTTCAGGTGTCAGGTGTCAGGTGTCAGGAGGCATGCAGCCCTTAGGACCGACACAACTTTTTTAGACCTCGAGATACCCCACGTCCATATAATTGCTATGGGTCACCTCGTTTCCCCTGAAACCTGACACCTGACACCTGAAACCAAATATCCATGACAATTTTAGCAAACAACAGTCTTGAGTTGCACCCCCAACATATTATATCTTTTAAAGTTTTCCTACCGTGACTAAGTACAACACCGTTTCTTCTTCACCATCAACTCCCAACAATTCGTTGATATCATCATCATAAAAAGCACCGATGGGGCAGGAGCCAAAACCCATGGCTGTCGAAGCAAGCTGAACGTTCTGGCAGACATGGCCCAAATCCATAGGGATGTAACGCATTGCTCGATCGCGGTACTTGACCATGCACCGGAGCATCATTGCGGTCCAGACAAAGACGACCGCGGCCCGTCGCACCACCGGCTGCCCCAGACTGGCAGCGGTAAATGCACGATTAAAGTCGCCTTCCTTCAAGCGTTCCAGAACAAAGTCAGCCACGTTAAAATGGTAAATTCCTTGGGGAATTTCTTTAACTTTATCAATATAAAGATAGGTTTCAAAAGGATAGAGAGCTCCGGCAGAAGGAGCAGTGCGTAACAGATATATCCCGGCCCGTGCGGTCACGCCTTGGGCCGCCCACATTATTTTGGACAATTCCTCGAGACGTAACGGATCGGGAGTGGTATTACGTTCGGAGCGACGTTTGGCCAGGCATTGCCAGAGGTTGGCCGGGCGGCTCAGGTCAGGCTCGGGCAACTGCAGGCGCTCTGCTTCCGGGTAATTTTTGAAGGCGGGGGTTGGCGGAATAGAACCCAGCGTATCCCCCTTGGGTCGCTTCCGGTGATACTTGGTGTCCTGCACATAAGCAAATGCAAGGCCCTGTTTATAGCGTGCCATGGTTTGCTCCTTTTATTGAAAATTGAAAACCATGCGATAATGTAGTATACAGGTTTATATAATACAAATTTACATAAAAAATTAAAAGAAAAATTTAAAAAACTGTCCGTAAGCCACACTTTTACGTAATAATCAAAGTGAAACACTGAAACAAAAAAAGGCATCCGGCAAAAAATAATGATTAAAAACTCCAAGAATAAGGCTCTGGAACTGGCCTCCAATGCATTGGGTTGGACGGACCAGGCCATCCGGCAATTTACGTCACATGAATCTCTACCCAAACCCATAGAGTGCAAACCCGGCTGCCACTACTGTTGCTTTAACCAGCCGGTTGTAACACCTCCGGAAGCCCTGCTTACGGGCCATCATATAGAGCAAACCTTTACGGATCAGGAGAAACAAGGGCTAATTCACAGGATCAAAAATGTTGTTGAGGTAACAAACGGCAAGACTCCGGACGAAATAGCCATGATCCGGTATGAATTGCCCTGCATCTTTTTAAAACACGGGATGTGTATGGTTTATAAGGTCAGGCCCGCGGTATGTCGAACCTGCACTTCCATAGATGCAGCGCACTGTAAAGACGTGTTTGAGTCCAGAAATCATATGGCCAGACTCAGATGTTATCACCATATCCGTGATATCTTTCAAAGGGTTCAAAAAGATCTGGTGAATAGATGCCGGGAAATGGGATGCCAGTCCGATCTTTTGTTTATGGCAGAGGCCATCAGAGATTATTTTAAGAGCCCAAAACCCATTGAAGCGTGGTTACGGGGAAAAAGAATTTTTGACGGCTTCGCAAAAAGTCCAACTTCTGCGTTGTGCTGAATTTCGCAATCATTCAACGTACAATAAGTACGCCTCATGATTACAAAATTTGCACGCCTTGAATTTGAACTTTTTACGAAACCGTCTAAATAGGACTTTTTACGAGTTCATCAATTTTTGCCGGCTATTTCTGTTTATCAAGCTGATCCTTGAACTTTTCAGCGAATTCCGTTCGAAAAATCTCTATATCCATGGCCTCATCGTACTTGCCCAAAAAATAGAGAGCCATGCCCTTGTATATATGCGCCTCCTTAATATCCGGGTTGATTTTAATAACATCATCAAAGTATTGCAGGCTTTCTCCATATTGTTGCATCCCCAGCAAGGCATGACCCTTTCCCAATAGCGCATGGGGGTTTTGGCTTTCCTTTGCCAGAATTTTATCAAGAAGCTCGACGGACTCTTGGCTCCGCCCCATATCGGTCAAACAGTAAGCCTTAAGCTGAAGTGCCATTAAGTCTTCAGAATTGCCGACAAGTCTCTTATCACAGCAATAGACCGCTTCTTCCAAAAGCCCCCTTTGAACCAGTTGCGGCGCCACATCCATCCAAGAAAAATCACCCTCGATTTGAAGAATTTTCGCTATCACGCCTTCGTAAGCCACCTCCGTGACCCTTCTTCCGGCGGAAACCACGGGTACGCCATGGCCGGGAAGAATGTTCTCAATTTCTCTTTTGAGTAATTCCTTGACGCTAAACAGGTAGTGGTCCAGACGGCCTCCGGCACTATCGTCAACATCCGCCATGCCGTAAGGCAATATGGTATCGCCTGTAAAGGCTGTTTTAGTCGGAGCGTGATAAAGAGATATACCGTCCATGGTATGGCCGGGAGTTGCAATCACTTCCCATTCAGAGCCGCCAAGATCAAGAGTTTCTCCTCCCTTAACCAAGGTAACGGGAAAATCTGTTTCTTCTATAATCTTTTTGAATCCCTCAGGACCCTTTTCATGGATGATAATTTCTATGTCTTTGTTTTCCATAATCGTGGGATAATTTAACAGCTCGAAGAGACCCATGGCATGGTCCCGGTGACCGTGGGTAAGAACGATTTTCTTAATGTCCCCCGGGTCATAATCAAGATCGAAAAGTGCCATAAACGACGTGTAATCATTTCCAGTATCCACAATGGTCAGATAATCCCCTTTAATCACGTATATGTTAGAGGAAAAATCGTATCCCAGCATAAAGAGCATATTTTCAAAAATCGGATCTATCTTCTGTGAATCTTCCGCTTTATTAAAAACTTCGGCAATGGTGACCCAGCCCGGGTGTTTTGGCTGCTCTGCCACAGGGGGGTACTGCTGCTCAATTTCTTTGACGGCTTCTTCCATTTCTTCTTCTTTGGGTTTTTTAGTTTCTTCGGTCATCTAAATTCCTTTGCAATTGTTTAAATGTTATCCGCTTAATTCTGAACCTATTCTTTTATTTATTTTAAAACTCTTTCTTTTCGCCACAAAGACACCAAGTCACGAAGAAAAACATATAAAAAATTGCTTTGTATCTTTGTGACTTTGTGGCAAAAAAATACCACGGTCTGTCTGGGATGGATTAATAGATACAAAAGCTATAAAAATCAAGCTTATTCACAAAAAAATCCCCCTTTGCGGTAAAAACCGAAAAGGGGGATGGTAATCGTACAGTATTATTTCTTCCCCTCCGCCTCTGACAACAGAGGCACTGAGGGAGTGCCAATTTTAATTATTACATGACCGGAGGAATGTAATCAATGGTAAAATCTAAGTTCATTTTATCCTCGGGCCACATCTTTACGCTTGTGACATCTTCACCGGGCCAGACTTCCTGGTCATTGATTTTAGTAACGATCAACTCCAAAAAGTGAAATTCTGTGAGCTGATAATCGACAATAACCTTAGGCGGCAGCAAAACCGCAAGGCCGGATTCCTTGGACAGATCCCACTCAAAGTCTACATTGGGCTCGTGGGTCAATTTACCCGTTTGGCCAGCAAAAACTTTGAGCAGCTTGCCGGAAATCTTGTCATTCGGTTTTACGTTATACTTCTCGTAGATCTCGTCTGATATGTGCCACCACAGACCTCTAAATCCGGTCACAACGTATCCCTTGACAAGCATGGGGTCAAACCCGCAAACACCCACACGACATAGTTCAGGCATACTCTTTCCTCCTTTTGGTTTTATCGCAGCATAAGCCTGTGATTTACACAGGCTTATGCCCAGATCCCTTTCGGGGTTTTTGGGGATTCAGCTTCCTTAATCTTAATAAGATCGTGAAGCTCATTTAACTGGTTGTAGCAAGACTCCATGAACTCGTGATGCTCGGACGCGCTTAGGAACTTGTTTTCATACAACCTCCGGACCAAAGGGGAGACGTGCATGGAGATCTCTTCCGAGAACTCTTCAATCAGGTAATCGTTTCCCCCGTCCGAAGTTGCCCATCCAAGATAGCTTTCTCTCCATCTGAGCACCATCTGTTTGATGGTATCGAGTTCCTTTTTTACGTTTTCCTCCATGCTACTTTTTCTTCTTTGATTCAAAGGCGTAGCATTTTTTGACCACATTGAAATCCGCTACGCACCAGTAATGGGGGAAATGGATCTTCTTGCACCAGCCGATAATGTCTGCCGGAGGAAAACTGGAGTCTTCTATCACCGGTTTCAAGTGAACGCAGTCCCAGCATATATGGTCAGACTCTTTATCCGGCTTTAAGCATACATCCAGAAATTCTTGAGGTGTTAACTCTGCCATATGATACTCCTTTCTTTAATTAACATTTTAGTTACCACTCGGAAACTTCGCCGTTCTTTATCTTCTGCTGATACTCTTCATAAAGATCCGGAGATAGCTTCTCAATGTCCCAGTTAAAACCGTAGCTTCCGGCGATGCCGGCGCTTGGCGGCTGAGGCCTGTGGCCTCTGACCGGTCTGCCTCTTATGCTGAACTTCACCATGTCGGGCACTCCCAGGTAGATATGCCTGGGCAGGCACTCAAAAGGTCTGGTCCTGCCTTCGATGCCCGCCCCGTAGAATCTGTAGCCGTCCAGGGGCTTGTCCGCATAAAGCGGGCTGGTGTCAGGCTTTTCCCCGGGTCTGTCCTCCGGACCCCTGTACATTTTGCCCTGGATCATGTGGATATAGTAAACCGCCCCACATTCGGCACAATTGATGGTGCCTTCCCAGTTCCAAAAGCAGTAAGGATCCAGATAATTAATGGTGTTACAGGGCTTTCCCTCAAAATCTTTTTTACACCAAATTATATCACACACAGTTTACACCTCCTTTTATAACCAGGCCTTTTCATACCATTCTTCAATAGTACTCGTTGGGTAGCCGAGCAGCTCGTGGTAAATTTTCACGTTGTCAGCACCCACCGGCCGCCAGATCCAGTTTAGTTGCCTGGGAGTCTTGGCCATCAATCCCGCGCTGTAAGTACCGTGCTGCAGTATATCGCCGAAGATGGGGTCATCCATCCAGCGGACCGTACCTCGCATCCTCCAGTGCTCGTTTTCATAGTACTCCCGGTCGTTACACACCGGCTCGGCCAGCAGACCTGCGTCCTGGCAGATCTTTACAACCTCTCCTCGGGATTTATCTTCGGCCCATTTTTCCAGAGCCGCATAAATCTCGATCTGAGCCTCGGCTTCGACCCTCTCCTTATGAGATTTGTATTTGTCATACAGGTCGTTATTGCCGGTAATGGCGCACAGCTCTTTCCAGTCTTCATCCTGGAACGCGGAAATCATCGCATACCTGGCCTCCAACCGGTCTTGTGGGTTCTCTGCATCCGGGTAGTCGGACTTGCCGCACAGAATGATGCCGTGGGCGCAGAGCTGGGTGTCCCAGTTGCCCCAGCGTTGGCGGACAATGCCGAACCTGCCGTAAAGCGGTGCGGCATACCCAAGACAGCGGGTGGCCGCCTGGACCTGGGAGAACTCGATCATGGTTCCCAGTCCGGTCTTGCGGCGCCAGTGAAGGGCCGCCAGAATTCCGAAAGTGATCTGGGTGCCGGAGTACCAGTCAATACACCAGTTGGAGTGCTTGGTGGCGTGGCCGCCCACAGACTCATGGAAACCGGTTACCGAAGCGAGACCGGCATGGGCCTGCCCCAGAATATCGTAGGAACCGCCAAAACATTTGGGTCCGTAACCGAAGCCGCCGCCCCACACATAGATAAACCTGGGGTTCATCTCCTGGACATAGCGAAAGGACTGTTTCCACCGGTCAAAGGTACCCGGACGATAGCACTCGGTGAGCCCGTCGGACATCTTGACCAGAGCGTAGAAGGCTTCCTTCAACTCGGGCAGGTGGTAGTCCATGGTGATGTGGTATTCGTTGGGATTTGCGTTCAGATATCCCATACCGGTACCGGTCATGGGCCTGGAGTCATGCAACGGATAGAGATACGTCTCATTGAACGGTGCACAGTGCCGCATGGGATCGCCCATTCTCGGCATCTCCACCTTGATTACCTCGGCCCCCATTTCTGCCAGGTTGGAAACGGAGTGGGGGGTAAAGATATACATGGTGGTGCTCATCCATCTGATGCCTTTCAACGCATTGGGTTTTGAGGGTTCATTGCCCGGATCGAACTGCGCCTTACAGTATTCTTCGTAAGGCATCTTCATCTCTTCCAGTTCTTCCTTACACTTGGGGCCTGGCAGATCCTCAATTCTTGTTACTCGTGGGTCTTTAGCCATTACATCACCCCCTTTTCAATATATTCATTGACTATGGTTTGGCCGATGCCGCACCATTTTTGCAATACTTCGTAGTTATCATACCCGGTCGGCCTGCCCAACACTTTGGTCCGGTGCGGTGTCGCACTCTGGTAAGCATTCGGCGAAACAGAGAAGAGTATGGTCCCATAGTGGTCAGTATTAATGGTACATACCCAGGGACGGTACACAAAATGCGGGAACTCGGAGACTTCATCGATGAACAGAATGGGTCCGGCAGCAATCTCATATTCCAGGAGTTTTTGCTCGGCCTCGATCCTGTTGATGTCCCTGAGCCATCGGGTGGTTAAGGTATAGGTTTTGACCAGCATATTCAGGGCGTTCCTGCCGCCCATCTCTTTGAGGATGGGGTCTTCGTGGATCAGCCTTCCGAATTGCGGGAAGTCTCGCTCGATGCACATGCCGATCCGGTACCAGAGCCTGTCGGTCTGGCCGCCGATCATCATGTATCCGTCCCGGCAGGGATTCCACTCATACTGGTTCAAGTTGGGATCCCAGGCGCCGGTTCTGGCCTTGATACTGGCATTAAAGCCGTACCAGCTGATATCAAAGTCAAGGATGTCGTTCTGGGACTCGGCACCGGTCACTTCGCAGAATTGACCTTCACCGGAAAACTGATCTCTCCAATACATGGCTGCAAGTAGGGTGTTGGCCGCCTGCTCGCCGGCAACAAAGTCCGCAAACCATACACCGGACCGGGTGGGGTCGCCGCCCTTGCCCCTGGGAAGCTGATCCTGAGGAAAACCGGTGTTGTGGATAAATGCGTTGGAGCATCCGCCAAAGGGCTCTAAGGTCCACTGACCGAACTTGGACAACTTGTCCTTGTATGGACCCCAGGTTCCGCGCACAGCTATGTTGCAGTAAACCAGTCTGGGGAATTCCTCGCAAAGATCCCTGTACCCAAGACCGATGCTGTCCATGTAGCCCGGGGGCATCTCATCGATAACTCCGTCACACTGGCTCACAATTTTCCTGTAAATGGCCTGGCCTTCTTCGGTCTCGAGATTAACGGTAACGGATTTTTGTCCCCGCATCTCGTGAATAAAGTCAAGGCCGCATTTTTCGCCGGTGATCCTGCTCTCGAGCATATACTCTTCCCGGCCAAAGGGGGTGAGTTGTCTCAGGGGATCGCCTCCGGGGGGTTCAATGTTGATCACTTCGGCCCCGGCTTCACAGAGCAATCCACCACAGAACTTGTTGCCCAGTCTCCACATACCGACACAGGCAAACGTAAATCCCTGGAGAGCCTCGGGTTTGTGCCAGCAATACTCATACCTGAGGTTGTCCTCACACCATTTGCCAAAATCTTCCGCCTTGCGCTTGGCATATGTCTTTTCCATGACTTCTTCAAACGAAGGCGCTGGTGTGACCGGCCACGGCCTGATCTCCGGATTCATCAGGTCCATGGTATCTGCCCGGCTGTTTATTTCAATGTCTCTTTTTTCTGCCATATTTTACCTCCAAAAAGTAGTTAGTAATCCACTTAAGAGTCGATCCAGAGTCCTTTTCAGTTTCAGAGGAACGGTAATGCTTCCTCTCAACTGATTTTTACCACCTCCTTTCTGATTGGATTTCGGCTAATCCCGGCAACCATGATAAAACGACCGTTTTAGGTGATTGATAGTTACAGTGCCGGCAACCGAGCAAATATCTGTTCCAATTTTCTGTTTGCCTTTCAATTGGTCGTTTTTCTTTCCGCTTTATGCAGAAAGCGTAACAGTCTGACATCACCTCCTTTAGGTAATTATATTAAAAAATATAAAACAGTGTGCTAAAAAAATAAAAAACTATTTATGTATGAATTATATTCAGTGAATACAACTTTTCAGTTGAGATTTTACACAGACTTAAAAAATGAATTTGATTCAGAGTAAAGTGTTTTTTAAAATTGTTTATAAGTTTTGTCAAGAACAAAAAATGAATTTTATTCAAAAATATTTTTTAATTTACCCTTTACGCC
>Ga0272444_10002020_pt1 | contig 19011 bp, 12 predicted proteins | sample SSMForm13_FD_201033 | JGI IMG/M metagenome (GOLD analysis project Ga0272444, IMG submission 201033) | Marine sediment archaeal communities from Little Sippewissett salt marsh, Falmouth, MA, United States - SSM-Form-13 | ecosystem: Environmental > Aquatic > Marine > Wetlands > Sediment ... | reverse complement strand
AAATTATAGAGATGATATGTCGCTTCTGGAAAGATAGTGAAGTACTTCAACAACGGTTTCGGATCCACAGCTCCAACTCCGACCGGTGAATAACATCCAGTGCCTCAATTTTCTGATTGGGTTCCCAGCGCAGCAACACGCGGTACTCCCTGGATATCCGGATGCGGTAGTGCTGGGTCATGCGTTTGATGGGACGGGTAATTTGCCATATGGAATCGTCCGCGGCGGCAAATGCACCGATGGCTTTGATGGCTTTGGCGGCCACTGGTGAGGGGACGGTTTTAAAGGCTCGGCAAAAGGAAGGGGCATACTCGGGAACCAGAATCGTTTTAAATGTCGGGGGCGGCGAAAAGGCCGGAGGCGATAATGCCTCTTCCCGTGGTGTGGCGGATGATTCAGCCTGGGATCGCCATTTTTCCCTTTCCGCCTTCAACTTGCCTCGCAGGTCACGTCGAAGCTGTTGTTGAGAATTAATTTCTCCTTTCAAACGCTCGACCCGCTGTCGAAGGTGTAATATCGTTTTCTGGTCCTGATTCGACGGATTGACAGGTGGCGGTGACGATTCGGGTATGACCGGTGATGGGTGCTGTTTCTTTTTGTTCAGCTCGCTGGACAGGGCTTCCAGCTCTTTCTCCTTTTGACGCAGCTCGATTTCCTTTTCCCTGGCCTTCTTGCGTGCCGCCGACGCATCTTCGAGTATCTGTGTAATCTGCTGATTTTTATCCTTTTTCTGATCCTCCTGAAAATCCTTTTCAATGCACCAATCCATATAATCCTCGATGGGGTCGTCCCACGCTTCGATACCGATTTCAGCGCGTGACTTTCGGATGGACTCAACCAGGGTTTCGTTGTCAAAAATGCGGTCGGGATTACCACCGATAAAAGCCCGGCCGAAGTTAATGCTCAACGCAGGATAAGTATTTTCCAACACAAAACTCAAATGCAGCGAGGGGGAATCGAACTCTATCTCATCTGGTTGCGTCAACTCCAGGCGCAGCATAGCCTCGAGTCTTTCCATCGTCGGATTGTTTTGGAGCAGGTCGAGAACAAGCCGGGTCATCTCCGGATGGGTAAGGTCGTCATCGGGAATGTGTCGACGGATGGCGCTGGCCAACTCAATGTCCCCCGCCCGAAGCGTATCCTCCAATAAATCCTCAAAATGCCCGATATTGAAATCGTGCGCATCGGGTCTTTTTTCCAACGTTTTGAGCATATCAAAGGCAAGCGATCTCAACCCGAACAATTCACACCGGTGATACGCGGCGAATAGCTGGTCAGCATTCAGGGTCTCCGGCACCAGTTTTTTTAGCTCATAGGCGCGCATCTCTTGGATGAATTGAGTGTCGTCGACAAGTTGGGGCGACGCGCGCAGTTGGCTTTTGGTAATTCCAGCGTACGACGAGGCGTCGTGGAACTTTTCCCTGTCCTTGTCGATGCAGCATTTTTTATATTTTTTGCCGCTTCCGCATGGACAGGGGTCATTCCGGCCCACTTTTTCCACGGGCCGGCGCATGGTTTGGCCACTGGCGATGACAACCGGCGGACGCTTTTTGGGAAGCATCGCCAACACGTCGGCTTGGCTGAGGAATTGATCTTTTTCCGGCTGCTCTTTTTCAGCGTCGATCAGGTAAAGGGCACTGGCCAACATGGCTTGAAGCATGGGGGTGATTCCGTATGCGTGTTCCAGCTTGTTCAGTACCAAGCGCACCGGCTGGGGATCGACCTGATGGACAATACTCATTTCAGCGGCAATCAGGCCGGCGTATAGCTGACGCTCCGTGGACAACTCGTCGGACTGGGCGATCCGCAATAAATGGGGGATGGCCGCCTGGTTCTGGAACCGGAAGACCGGTGCAAAATCGATGATGGGCTCGATCACTTTCAGTGCCTCGGCTGCAATTGCCGGGTCGAGGCGGACCCCATTGACGGCGCAAATGGCAAATGCGATACCCAGCGCCGTATCTTGCCCGGACTGGATCAAGGCATCGATGATCGCATGCCACTCTGTGGCGGTTCGTTCAATGAGGCTTTCGGCAGCAGCCTGGATCTCGGGGCGGCAACGTCGGGTCTGATGGATGATGTCGAGATGGTTTTCTATTAACTTTTTCAATGGCATAACCTATTTACACGTAAGGCTTCGAGAAATGGATGTTGACACATGATGATCATCTGACATACGTCGAAGGTCAATAAAAGAGGTTCATAAAAATGATCTAAAACTGTTTATCTAATACCCTAATCGCAATACATTGTCTGTTTCAATGAATAATAAAAAAATCGTGGTGGTTGCAGATCCACACTTAGAATCAACGCAAAACGATGTCCAGTGCATGGTCGCGTTTCTCAAAACATTGACCCCATCTGAGTATATACTTATTTTTTTGGGGGATTTGTTCCATGTCTGGGTTGAATCGCCACAGTATCACACAGAGCAGGTTCAATACCTGATGAGTGAACTGAGTGCGTTCAGGCGACAAGGGGGGGGGGTACACCTGATCGTCGGGAATCGGGATCTTTTCTTTAACAATATCTCTTCATTCTCGGAGGCAAACCATTTGCCATTTGATTCCGTTAACCTGGATTTTTTGACGCTTTATTTTGCAAATGGAATAATAATGGCCCATCACGGAGACACGGTTAACCGAAAAGACAAGCGATATTTAATATGGCGAAAGGTCGTCAGAAGCCCATTGGTAAAATACGTGTTTAATAAACTCCCGGCTCAAAAGGTGAAAACAATACTTTGGGACCTGGAAAGAAAAATGAAGCAGACCAACATCAAATTCAAGCAGTTCTTTCCGGAAGATGAGTGGACCTCGTTCGTCAAACAAGTGCATTATGCGCATTCGCCGACGATTCTCTTGGTCGGGCATTTTCACCCGCCACGTCCAATCGTGACAAAATATGCTTCTACTACGGGTATCGTTGTTCCGGCCTGGCATAAAGCCCAGTCCTATCTAATCCTTGATTCTCAACTCAAGTATCAGTTTCGAAGTTTTAGGCTTTTTCTCCAGGACGAATAGCAACTTTTTATCCGAGCAGTTCTCAAATTTGGTTGTTTGGCAAATTATCGATCTGCACACGAGCCTATTTCATTTCCCTGAATTTCGCTTCTATTGCAGGGACTGGGACGGAGAAAAAGCCGATCCTCCAAAAAATGAAATAAGCGATAGTACAACTACCAAAACAAAACCGACTCTTCTTTTCATCTTCAATTTTTTTTCTCCTTTGCTGGTTTGGAATAACATTCTTTGAAATCAACATCGGGTAAATTGGTCATTTCTGGATGGGCACGATCTATACTGGGCGATTCAAATTCGGTCGCCCGTGACCTCCGACCAGAATCTGAACAGCAACGCGAAATTGTATCTGGTTCGGTTATTTCCGGCGCACGCGCCCCACGATCAAGTGCTCACCATACAAACCGGTCTGGTCGCGAATCGAGAGGCGAATCCGATCTTCCTCGAATTCCACGCGAAAGACAAAGGCGTTCGCGCCGTACGGCTCGACATAGTCTATATCGAGCCGACTCGGTCCGCGCCACGCAGCGCGGATAGCGACTGCATAGCCGCGCGGACCAGCAGGGGTGATCCGGTAGCGCCCGTCAAAACCGAGCATAAATCTGAACCGTCCCGCTGCACCGGTCCCCATAGCGTCAGACAGTTCAAGTGATAAGGTAGGCTCTGCTGCATGGAAATCGAAGCATAGGCGTTCGAAACCCAGCGGATTGGCTTCCATCTCGTAGGTACGTCCAGAGACGTGGCCGGCAAGTTCAGGCAACGCTGTTAGAACCGCCTTCGGTTCGGAGCGCGCGGCGGCCAGGGCTTCTTCGAGCTGGTGGAACAGGGATTGGTTCTCGGGGAGTGCCTTCTCGCCACGTATCGCACGATAGAGGAACGGGACCAACAGCCCCGGTTCGAACCCTGCGCCGCTGGTGACAACAACCAAATCGAGTGCAGGCCATATCACAATACGCTGCCCGCCGCGACCTCGCGCCTCGAAAGCGCCGTGCAGCTCTCGGATTGGGACCCACCAGCCGAGTCCGTAGCCATCTCCACCGGCGCTGGTCGGACCACGGGACTGCGCCGCAGTCGTGGCCCAGCCCTCAGGCAACAGTCGCCGGCCGTCCCATACGCCGTCGTGAAGCATCAGCAGTCCGACTTTCGCCATGTCTCGTGGGTGCATGCGCAAGTCGCCCCAGCCATGACTTAGTCCTGCAGGATCGCTTGGCCAGTCCCAGGCAACAATTCCCATGGGAGCGAAGATGGCGGTGGCAGCAAAGTCCGCCTCACTTTCGCCTGTGAGTTCGGTAATCGCAGCGGAAAGCAGATGCATACCAGGGCTACAGTAAGCGAAGCGTCGTCCGGGCGTATATGACATCGGCAGATCGAGAGTGAAGTCAACCCAATCGGAACTCTGCATCATCGCGATCAGTTCCGGCTCGCCTGGCGGAGAAAGACCACATGCGAGGCCGGAACGCATGGAGGCCAGGTGTTCGAGCGTGATCTCTCGTTTCGCGCGGTTCATCGAAGTCCGCTTTCGGCGCAGCAATGCTGCAATAGATCGATCGAGGCGATCCAGTTTGCCCTCGTGGATCGCAGCCCCCAGAAGCGTCGTAGTAACCGATTTGGTGACCGAAGCGACGTCGTGCGGGGTTTCTCCGTCATAGGGATAGAAAACGGCGTCAAAGACAAGAACTCCGTGACGAACGATAAGAATGTCGTGAACGCCGAAGTCTCTGCGTGCAGCAAAGGCAAGCAGTTCGATGAGCACGCTGCTGTCGATACCTTGAGACTCGGGGCTGGCAGTATCCCAGCGTGCCGTCGGCCAGCGCCCTGAAACTGCCGGTGACAGTGCGGGCGCTCGCGCGCAGCCAGCCGCGACGAAAAGAACAAGCGCGGCGAAAAGCGCACTCGGGAACCCCGCCACGGATTCAGGCTTGCGCATATTCCACCTCCTGAATGAAAGCGACGAACGTTGCGCATGACCGGCCGGGAAAACGAACAATGCCTACACAAAAGCAACATTCAATAAGGTTAACCGCCAACTATTTCATTCAATCCGTCAATGATAAGGGCCAATTCTTCTTCAGATGCTTCGGCAATTTTCTTACCGATCCGCTTTCTTGAAAGGATTCTAACCTGACTGATCTTTACCCAAGATTTTTTGGCAGTTTGGTATCCATTAGTTCCATGGTTAGTGAAATAGAGCGGATCAAGAAGGTGGGCTTTAAGCAGACCTCAACGCCGAATGGCTTCGGATGCCATCTGCTTGAGGATGGCAATCACGTTGCCGCCCCGCGCCCGGGCGATACGGTGGGCGTCCTCCACCAACTGCCTGGCCCTTTCGTTTAATTGTCTTGCTTCCGGCAACGGACTGCCGCTTTTTTCATACTGCCAGGCCAGCAGCCGGGTAGCCATTTTGACCTGCTGATTTTTCAAAAATCCCATAGTCCCCCTCGCTGACATTCGCATGGACGGAAAATCGCTTGAGATCCATCCCCTCCAACCTTACAGCTTCAACCTTATACCTTATCGCTTCGACCTCCAACCTTCCCCCGTCCCCCGCACAACCGGATTAAAAAGGATTCCAGCAGGGCCTGAGGATCCTGTCCCGTGGATTTCATCCGCAAATCGATGTCACTCAAATCGATGATGGCCGATCGCAGTTCGTCCATGGAAAAAAGGTCCGCTTTTTTCAAGGTCTGGAATACCGGAAACGGGCTTCTGGGGTTCTTTACCAGCAAAAGGTCGCTGGACACAGCGGTTTTGGCCTTCTTTTTCTCTGTGGGCGGATTTAAAATATCGCCCCAGGCCTTGATCAGGGTTGTGGTCTTTTCGTCACTGGCCTGAACGGCCTTGAATGGAGTGGTTTTGAACTGGGGGAAAGACAGATGGGGTGACCATGCCCCACCCTTATCACTGGCGATAAATGCTTTGGCCACCAGCAATCGCCGCAACTGATTGGCAATCGCTGATAGAAGCTGCAGTGGATGCATGCCGTCATGGATCAGACGCTGCATGAAGGCCAGGGCCTCCGGCAGGTTTCGATCGGCAACAGCACCGGTGAATTCAAAGATGGGATCCTTGCGCGTGCGCTGCAATACGGCAGTCACATCCGCTCCTGTGATCATCTTGCGCTCTCCGGCAAAACTGATCAACTTCTCCAGGTTGTTGCTCAGCATCCGTAGGTCAAAACCGGTCCACTCGATCAAGCGCTGGCGCGCATCGGACCGGATGGATTTACCGGCCTGGGCCAGAGCGGCATCCACCGTGGCCTTCATCACCGCCTCCTGGGCCATGCGATCAGCCCGGGACTCCCCTTTGGGCACCGTACAGTCCACAACCATCCCTTTTTCCTCGATGGCCTTGAACAGTGCCTTGCGCCGGTCAACAAAATCAGTGGTGATCAGCAGCCGATGCCTGTCGGGAAACCCCTTTTGCATGGCGGCTTTCAATGTGTCGGCATCATCTTTTTTCTCGGGGACGCGCAATCCTTTTTCGCGGCAGTAATCGATCAGCGGATTCAGCCAGGCAACCGGCTGGCCATCCACATCATCAGCCACTTTTTTCCGATGCGTCGCCCCTGATAGGTCGTCAAATCCGATCCCCAACAAGGCCATTAAATTCAAAAACGGCCGGGACGCCTTTTTCATCTCCCCAGTCTGGGCGGCCTGGGCCACTTTATCGCGAAGCCCCTGTTGGGCTTTGGCCGAATAGAACAGCCGCGCGCCTTCCAGCACAACCACCTTGTCGGGCGACAGCAATGCGTACGTGTTCAGGCTGGCCAGTGCCTGCCCCAGCGTATCCTCACCACCGTCGAATCGTTCCACCCCCATTGTCCGTTCACTCTCGGGCACCAGATGGGTCAGGGTTGCGTCAAAAGCTTTCTTGCACAGCATTTCCTCGCCGCAGATCAGAGTCACCGCCGGCCAGTCGCTGGCCTGTGTTCGGCGTAATTGTTCATTGAAATCGTTGTAGGCAACCAAGGGCATGACAAAATAGTTTTTTTTGGCTTAAAAGTTGACGGGATTTAGGATAATTGCATGCAATCCTTATCAGATTCCAATATACCACAAACCAGAGATCAAGGGCAGCAACCTTTAACCATCCTTACTCCGGCATCTTTCCCAACACGACATGGAGAATGAATATCGTGATGCCAATGCTAATGGCACTGTCGGCCACATTGAAGGCCGGCCAGTGGTAGGCACCGACATAGACATCCAAAAAGTCGACCACTTCCCTGAAACGCAGCCGGTCAATCAGATTGCCCACGGCGCCGCCAAAAATCATGGCCAGGGCAGCGGCCAGATAGGGATGGGTGTTGGGTGTGTTGCGGTAAAAATAAATCAGCAGCCCCATGGCAAGGGAAGACACCCCGATAAAAAGTAAATTGCGAAGCCCGGGGTGGCCGGCGGCCATGAAACCGAAGGCCCCCCCGGGGTTGTGGATATGGGTCAGGTTGAAAAATCCCGGAATCACCGGGATGCTGTGGTAAAGGGGCATTCCGGCCAGCACCAAAAGCTTGGTGACTTGATCCAGAACGACTACTGTGCCGGCAATCAGCACAAACATGCGCACACCCATTGAAGGATGTGCGCGCCTGCTGCTGGCATTGCTTTTTTCCCCGGCCGAAGCGGTGTCCGGGGACCTCACCTTTTTTTTGTCAGCCATCCGATATGTCCATTTTCAACAGGGCGCCATGGCAACGGCTGCAGATGGTGGGATGGTCTTCTATCTGGCCCACGCTGTCATCGTAGACCCAGCAACGCTGGCATTTCTCACCGCCGGCGGGCTGCACCTTGATCCAAACGCCTTCCGTCTCCTGTCCTATGTAGGCATCGTCGATCTCACCCTTGCTAATCGAGGCCTTGGAAACGATCAGGATCGATCGCAATTCTTCCTCAAAATGGGCCATGACCGCATACAGCTCCTCGCTGAGTCCGATGGTCACGGATGCGTCCAGACTATGGCCAATCACCTTGTCGGCCCGGGCCTGCTCCAGTGCCTTGGTCACCTCACCGCGTACCTGGATCAGGGTTTCCCATTTCTTAGCCAGGTCATCATCCGTCAACGCCGGGTCCGGTTTGGGAAACATCGCCATGTGAATACTTTCAGGCGTATCGCCTGCCGCCGGCATGTGTTTCCAGATTTCCTCGGCCGTAAACGGCATGATCGGCGCCATGATGCGGGCCATGGCATCCAGAATGGCAAACATGGCGGTCTGGGCACTACGCCGCTCAACCGATGCCGGCGGGCTGGTATACAGCCGGTCCTTCAGGATATCCAGATAAAAGGAGGACAGATCCACGGTACAATAGTTGTAAAGGCGGTGGTAAATCACATGGAATTCATACTCATCGTAGGCCTTGAGCGCCCGCTGTACCAGGGTCTGAAGCGTGTGCAGGGCAAACCGGTCGATCTCCAGCATTTGATCCTTAGCCACCGCATCGGTCTCAGGAGAAAAATCGTTGAGGTTGCCCAGAATAAACCGGCTGGTATTGCGGATCCGGCGATAGGCGTCGCTGAGTTGTTTGAGGATGTTGTCGGAAATGCGTACATCATCCCGGTAATCGGATGCCGACACCCACATGCGCAGGATCTCTGCACCGTATTTGTTGATCACTTCTTTGGGAGCGACCACGTTGCCCAGTGACTTGGACATCTTCTTGCCATCGGCATCGACCACGAACCCGTGGGTCAGCACGGCGCGATACGGCGCTTTGCCGCGGTTGCCAACGGCTGTCAACAGGGCGCTGTGGAACCAGCCGCGGTGCTGGTCGCTGCCTTCCAGATAAAGATCGGCGGGCCATTCGAGGTAGTCACGCGCCTCGAGCACGGCCGCCTGGCTGACGCCCGAATCAAACCACACATCCAAAATGTCCGTTTCTTTTTTAAATTCCGTGTGCCCGCAGTGTTTGCACACCGCGCCTTCGGGCATCAGTTGGTGGACTTCTTTTTCAAACCAGACATCCGCGCCATGAGCGGCGAACTGGTCGTGCACATGGTTCATGGTGGCCTCGTCCATGTGCATGGCATCGCATTTTTCGCAAATGAAGACCGTGATGGGAACACCCCAGGCCCGCTGGCGGGACACACACCAGTCCGGACGATTCTCGATCATGCCGTAAATGCGTTCACGCCCCCAGTGCGGGATCCACTGCACCTGATCGATTTCCTCAAGGGATTTTTTACGCAGTCCGGTCTTTTCCATGGAGATAAACCACTGCGGTGTGGCCCGGAAAATCACCGGCCGTTTGCAACGCCAGCAGTGCGGATAACTGTGTGTGATGTTCTCCTTGGCCATCAGCACGCCCTTGTCGGAAAGGGCCTGGTTGATGGCATCGTTGGCCTTGAACACGAACTGCCCGTTGAACTGGTCGACATCATCGGTGAACACGCCATTGTCATTGACCGGCGAATAAGCGTCCAGCCCATATTGCAGCCCGACATCGTAGTCCTCGCGGCCGTGGCCCGGCGCGGTGTGCACGCAGCCCGTGCCTGCCTCCAGGGTCACGTGGTCACCCAGGATGATCAGGGAATCACGGTCATAGAGCGGGTGACGGCATTTCTTGTTTTCCAGGTCACCGGCAGCCAGTTCGGTGAGCACACGGTAATCGGCAATGCCGAAAATCTTCATGCAATCATCCACAAGTTCCCTGGCCAGAATCAGCACATCTTTGCCTTCGACCTCCACCGCCGCGTAAACAAAATCAGGATGCAGGGCCACAGCCAGGTTGGCCGGCAGGGTCCAGGGCGTGGTGGTCCAGATAACCACCGAGACCTGACGTCCGGCAAGCCCGTCGGCAACCTGTGACGGATCGTCCTTGAGGGCAAATTTAACGTAAACCGATGGCGAGGTTTCATCATGGTATTCGATTTCGGCTTCGGCCAGGGCGGTTTTGCAGCTACAACACCAGTGGATCGGTTTCTTACTGCGAAACAGGCTGCCGTCCAGGGCGAATTTGCAGCACTCCTTGGCAATGACGGCTTCATAAGCATAATTCATGGTCAGATAGGGGTTGTCCCACTCCCCCATCACCCCCAGACGCTTGAATTCGTCCCGCTGGATATCAATGAATTTCTCAGCATACGTCCGGCATTTGCGACGGACATCGGCCTGGGTCATCTCTTTTTTCTTGGACCCCAGCTCCTTGTCCACATTATGCTCGATGGGCAATCCATGGCAGTCCCACCCGGGCACGTAAGGGGCATCGAATCCGGACATTTGACGTGAGCGAATAATGATGTCCTTCAGGATTTTGTTGAGTGCCGTACCGATGTGGATATGGCCATTGGCATAGGGCGGGCCATCATGCAGAATGAAGGTCGGCCGGCCTTTGGATGCTTCACGGATGCGGCCGTAAAGCCCCGAGGATTCCCAGGCTTTGAGTTGATTGGGTTCTTTTGCAGCCAAATTGGCTTTCATGGGAAAGCCGGTTTTGGGAAGATTCAAGGTCTTCTTGTAATCCATCATTGCCTCCGAAAGGGGATTTTTTTAATGATAAACAGAAATTTCTACTTTGATTAGCACTTGATGTCAAGCCATTAGAAATGATTTTACGCCTTGAAAAGCAATTCATTTTGAGCGATTATGAAAACTTTCTTTTGTTGAAATCCGCTAAAGGTGCGCTGTCATGCAAAACAAACGACTGGAAAAGCAAATTGGGTTTATACTCGAGGTGGACAAGCTCAAAACCATCGAGCGGCAAACACTGATCACAGACGCCTCAAGGCAGGAAAACGATGCCGAGCATTCCTGGCATCTGGCGCTGATGGCACTGGTGCTGGGAGAATATGCTAAAGAAAATACGCTGGATCTTTTACATGTGATTCGAATGGTTCTGATCCATGACCTAGTTGAGATCGATGCCGGCGATACTTACTGTTATGACAGCGCCGGTTACACGGACAAAGCCCAGCGCGAAACAGTGGCGGCCGAACGGATTTTCAACCTGCTGCCACCGGATCAGGCCAGCGAATTCAGAGCGCTGTGGGATGAATTCGAGGCCGGCAAAACGGCTGAAGCCCGGTTTGCCAATGCCCTGGACCGTTTACAGCCGTTGATGCACAATGCGTTCACCGAAGGACGGATGTGGAAAAAACACGGCATCCGGAAATCCCAGGTGGTGGAACGTAATCAAAAGATCGAGGCGGGCGCACCGGACCTGTGGACGTTTGCCAGCGATTTGATTGACAAAGCCGTTGACCGGGGTCAGCTGGCTCCGGACAAGTCCATCGACTGATGGCTTAAAGCCGATTCAACAGCTAAGTGCAATATGCTCCATCAACTTCATGTAGAGTGCCACTGAATCCAAAATATCTATCAAGGAGCCCCCATGTCCTCCCAAGCGACCATGCAAAAAGTACTCATTATCGGAAGCGGTCCACTCCGTATCGGTCAGACCGGTGCATTTGACGACGCGGCCTGCCGAGCCTGCAATGTATTTCAAAAGGCCGGCCTGGAAACGGTCATGGCCCATTGCGATCCTTCCACCCAGGCTGCGGACGTGGACATGGCCGATCGCACCTACCTGGTCCCCCTTACCGTTGAGGCGCTGACCGACATCATCATAAAAGAAAAGCCCGACGCCATTTTACCGACGGTGGGTGGGACCGTCGCCCTGCGCGCGGCCAATGCGCTGATGAGCAGCGGTATCCTGGATGATATGCATATTCGTTTGATAGGCGTTTCCAGTGCCAGCCTGGCCCAGGTCAATGATCCAGGTGCGTTTTCTGATATGGTTGCCAAGGCGGGATTGCCCACCCCCAAAGGGCAAAATTGTAAAACCATCGCCGATGCCCAAGCCCTGGCCGAGTCATTTGGCTATCCGGTTTTCTTCCGCGCCGCCGAACACGGTGGCGTGCTGCGCCATGGAATCGTTTTCAATGTGGAAGAGCTGCGCCAGATTGCCACGGGCGGGCGCCTGCCGTCGGACATCGCCGGTCGTTTCCGGGTGGAAACAGCCCTGTCCGGCTATCTTGAAATCGAGGTGTCGGTGTTGCGCGACAGTGCAAACGGGATCAGGATTGCAGGATTGATTGAAAATTTAGATCCCGTGGGGATCCACAGTGGGGATTCAACGGCGGTTACCCCCGCCCAGACCATCTCGCCCACTATTCTTGAACGGATCGAAAAAACGGCCATGATCCTGGCTGAGAAGACAGATGTCATCGGTATCGTCAGTTTCAAGTTCGCCGTTAGGCCGGCCACGGACCAAATTCTGCCCTTTGCCATGGACATCGGGTATTCGCGTTCGACTGCCTTTCTGGCCAAGGCGCATGATCTTCCTTTGGCGACGATCCACTCCCGTTTGTGCCTGGACATGGATGTCGACACGGCAATGTCCGACGCCGGTACGCATCAGAATCAGACGTTAGCGCAGCGCCCCAATACCATCGCTGTGCGCCTGCCACGCTGGGAATTCGAGCGTTTTCCCGGCGAGGCCTTTCATTTGGACGCACGCATGAAATCCACGGGTGCGGCCATGGGCCTGGGCGACAACTTTTTGCAGGCTTTTTTGGCGGCCCACCGTGCCTGTCATCCACGCCACCTGTTGCCGGCTCTTGTCTCCCACAGAGAAGACAGCAGCCCAGAGCCGCTCATCCAACGCCTGGTTTCGCCAACGCCGGACCGCTTGACCTTGATTCAGGCCGCCCTTAAAACCGGTGTACAGCCCGAAGAAATTGCCAAAGTCACCGGCATCGCCCTTCACTGGATCCGGCAATTCTCAGATTTGGTCGATCTTGAAAAAATGCTACGTTCCACGTCGGATGTCCCTTTACCCGCGGCTGTGGCCGATCATGCCCTTTTATCGGGGGTTAACGCCGGCGTTCTGGCCCATCTTTTGGGGATCTCCATCGATGCGGCCAATTCACGGCTTTCGGCGGCAACCGTACAAATCGGTGCCAGTCCGGTATCTGACGTTGACACCGCGCACATCTTTTTCAATACCGCAGCCAAAGGCCCGTCTTTTCATACGCCCTTAGGAAAAAGCGTGCTCATCGTGTCTCCCGGGACGGCACGCATTGGTCAGAGCATCGAGTTGGATCACTGCTGCGCACACGCTGCCAAGGCGCTGCATGCCGCCGGCCGCAGCGTCATCATGGCCTCCGCCAATCCCGCATCGGCCGTCGCGGCTGAAAATGTTGACCGATGCTATGTGCAGCCCCTGACGGTCGCGGATATCAATGCCATCTGCCTGACAGAAAATCCAGAGGGCGTCATTCTTCAGTTCGGCGGTTACCGGGCCATGGATCTGGCCCCCCAAATCAGTGAGGCCGGGTTTAAGGTGCTCGGGACCCCCCATAAGACCGTCGCGCTTTCTCAGAATCGTTTTCGATTTTCAAAACTATTAACCGATCTGGGTATACCCCATCCCCCAATCGGCGTTGCCGACACACCGGACGGCGTCATGGATCTGGCTGAATCCATCGGCTTTCCCCTTTTGGCCAGTACTGTCTCGGAGCATGGCTCCCGGCGCCAAACGGTTCTCATGGATGCCCGCATGCTTGAAAAATATGTGATGGAAATTGGTGTATCCACAAAAGCGCCGATCTTACTGGAACAGTTCATTGAATATGCCATTGAAGTGGAAGCCGACGCCCTTTGTGACGGCCAACAGGTTTATGTTCCGGCAGTGATGGAACATATTGAACTGGCCGGTGTCCATCCTGGGGATTCATCCATGGTCGTTCCACCGTACAGTACCCCGCCCCGGCATGTGGAAACCATCGGCGTCATAATAGAAAAAATTGCTCTGGAACTGGGCCTCAAGGGGCTTTTGAACACCCGCTTTGCCGTTTTGAATGACACGGTTTATCTGCGCGAAGTGCGTCCCTGGGCCTGCCGCACCCTGCCGATGATATCCAAAATTTGTAATGTCCCCATGGCCCAGCGGGCCGTCGAAATCATGCTGGGCATGACGTTGGACGAGATGAACCTGCAGCGTTGCCTGCTTCCTCATTATGCTATCCGCTCATCGGTATTCCCATTTGATACATTTTCCGAAACCGATCCCCTGTTGGGGCCGCGAATGCGCTCAACCGGTCAGGCCATGGTCATGGCCACCGGTTTCGGGATGTCGTATTTTACCTCACAACAAGCCGCCGGCCCGCCCCTGCCCCTTGAGGGCAAAGCCTTGATTACGGTGACCGACGCCGACAAGCCCAGCATTCTGGAACCCGCCCGCCTTTTTAAGGAGATGGGGTTTGGCATCATGGCCACCCGGGGAACCCATTCCTTTTTGAAAAAGAACGGCATTGACGCACAGATGGCAAAAAAACTCGGTTTCGGCCGGCCTGACCTGGTGGACGCCATCAAGACCGGTGATGTGGTTTTGGTAATCAACACGCCAAGCGGCAGCCAAAGTCATCAGGATGATGCATACATCCGCAAAACAGCCAATCATTATCGCATTCCCAACATCACGACGCCGGCGGGTGCCCTGGCTGTAGCCAAAGGAATCGCGGCACGCAAACGGGGCCAGGATGCCCTGCGGACGTTGCAGTCTTTAGTGCGGGCAATTCGATAGGATCAATGAAGGGGCATGTCTGCGGCCATTACAGCCATGCTCGCGTCAGCCTTACCAGCCGTCGTTCATCACCGATGACCGGCAGGGTGTAGCGGTGAATATCAATTTTTAAGCGGTTTCCGGCGAGGACGAGGACGTCGTCATCAATATCATCTATTTCATGATCATGCTCTGCCTGGGGACCTTTCATGGCCATTAAACTGCCACGTGCGCACAAAAACGGCAGGGATAGGGCGACGAAATCCTCAAGTGCCGACAGCGCTCGGCAGATAACCACATCGAATTTTGCGCGATATGCGGATTGGGCACCAAGATCTTCCAGCCGTCCATGAACCGCTTGAATATTGCTTAATTTCAATTTACCGATGGTATAATTGAGAAATGAGGTTTTCTTGCGCACACTGTCCACCAGGGTGATGGAGAGGTCGGGACGCACGATCTTGATGGGCAGGCCGGGGAAACCGCCTCCGGCGCCCGCATCCAATACCTGAGCGCCTTGGGGAATCATGTTGACCGCCGCCAGAGAATCCACATGGTGTTTAATCGCCACTTCTACGGAATCGGTAATCGCCGTAAGATTGGAAACCCGGTTCCACTGGAGCAGTTCCCTGGCATGGATGCTCATGGCCCGCGCCTGTTCCGGGGAAACCTCAATGCCTAACTCGCCAGCGCCGGCAATGACTGTCCACTGCCACGCTTCGGAATCGACCTCCATATTTATTCTCCTTCTCAGCGGATCGAGTCAGTTTGGATCTGAATGATTTTATTCAAATAAAAATTTTCTGGCAAGTCCGTTTGATGGGGATTTAGCAGATTTTCTGGAACAAACCATCTGCTTTCGCTTTGCTCCCGGCCCCTGCTTTTTGGCGCCATGATTGGTGTTAATCCACTTGCCAAGAAGGATATTTATTTGTTACACTCTGTATTTATTGAATTTCAGCACATCCTTAAAACTGATTAGGCATTTTGCAGCATTGATGGGATATAACCGGGTTACCCACCAATGAATAGTCATGCAACACACGGTCAACTTTCATCAACGCTTGTGCAGGTTGACCTAAACATCGTTCTCTCCAATTGAAGTGACGAGAATGCAAAAAATTCAATCCGGTTCGAATCCGGAAACCTCACAAACAAGCGGGCCATTGAGCAACGACGCCAATTCCCTCTCCACCGACAGCCGTTTGGCTCAACATCGGCACCGCATCCTTTTTGAACGATTACCCGAAGCCGTTGTCGTTACCGCACCCGATGGCACCATTTTGGATTTCAATGCGGCCGCCCTGGATTTTTTCAAACGACCTCAAGCCGATTTACAAGGATCCAACATACAAAATCTTTACGCCAATATCAAAGAGCGGGAATGCTTGGTCGCTCAATTAAATCAAAACGGTCAGGTCCATGATGCCCCAACGATAATGGTGGACCATCATCAGCAAGTAAAGCACTGCCTGATCACAGCAATGCGCCTTGACACGCCTGATGGCCAAGTTTACGGCTACCAAAGCATCATCCGCGACATTACTACAAACCGTTTGGCCGAAAAAAAACTTTTCAATCAAAAAAATTACGCCGAGCAGCTGATTGACATCGCCCCGGAAGCCATCGCGATCATTGATTTCAATGAAATTATGATTCGTGTCAATGAAGAGTTTTGCCGTCTTTTTCAATACTCACAAGAAGAGTGTATCGGTCAGCGAATTGCGGATTTAACGGTACCCAAGCATCTGCAAGCCGAGAGTCTTTCCCTATCTGCACAAGTAATCGGCGGAGAAAGTGTAGAAAAGGAAACCCAGCGAATTCGCAAAGACGGCAGTGTGGTCGATGTATCCATCCTGGCCAAACCAATCGCCACGGAAGACGACGAACCCGCCATTTATATTTTCTATCGCAACATCACAGCGCATAAGAAGGCGCAGGAAGCCCTTAAAAAAAGCGAAGCGCGGCACCGCACAGTATTAGAAGCTGCGCCTGACCCGGTGATCGTCAAAAGTATGGATGGACACGTCATCTATCTAAACCCGGCCTTTACCCGCGTGTTCGGCTGGACCTTAAAGGAGTGCGAAGACCAACCCAGCGATGGTGTCCTTGACGAAAACGATGGAGAAATACAGGCCATTATTGAATACCATCAACGGGGTCAACACTTTTCGGGCGTAGAGACCCAGCGTCATACAAAGGACGGAAAAGTTGTCGATGTGTCCATTAGTGGTGCGGTTTTTTTTGATACCAAAGGTGACCCAGAAGGATACATCATCACCCTTCAGGACATTACCGAACGCCGTAAAAAAGATGAAGAACTGAGATTTGTAGCCTATCACGACAGTCTTACCGGATTGCCCAATCGTAAATTCTTCTACAAGCGTATAGATGATCTTCTGCAGCATTCAAGCCGCCGACATTCGGACCGATCATGGGCGCTGATGTTTCTCGACCTGGATAAATTCAAGCAAATAAATGATACATTGGGCCATGATACCGGCGACTGGTTGCTAACCAGTGTTGCCGACAGGCTCAAGGGCTGCCTGCGTGAAACCGATCATCTCTTCCGTCTGGGCGGCGACGAGTTTACGATCATTCTTACCAACTTGGGACATGATATCGATGTCGCCCGTGTAACCCAAAAAATTTTGAAAGCCGTCAAACAACCGTTCCTCTTCAATGGTCATGAAATTTTTACGTCGACAAGCATCGGTATCAGCGTTTTCCCCAACGACGGATGGGATGTGGAACGGTTGGTGAAAAGTGCAGACATGGCCATGTACGCTGCCAAAGAAGATGGTGGTAACAGCTACCGTTTCTTCACTGAAGAAATGAACAAAAAAGCCCTGCATCGCATGAAAATGGAAAACAACCTGAGAAAAGCCCTTGCGAACGATGAGCTGAGGCTCTATTATCAGCCCTTGGTTGATCGGTCCAACCGCATCGTGGGCATGGAAGCACTGCTGCGCTGGGAGCACCCGGAATTAGGCCTTGTCATGCCCGCTGATTTTATCCGCATCTGCGAGGAAACCGGAATTATCGTCCCTGTTGGTCAATGGGTTCTGAAAACCGCCTGCTGCCAAACCAGACGGTGGCATGAAATGGGATACAGCGACCTTTTCGTTTCAGTCAACCTCACCGCTAGGCAACTTCAAGAACCTGACTTCGAGCAAATGGTGGTTGATATCCTCAAACAAAGCGGTCTGCCTCCTCAATACCTCAACTTGGAGGTTACGGAAAGCAACATGATCCAGGATCCAGAAAACAGCATCGCAAAAATGAAAACCCTGCGGGCCCGGGGCATGACCTTTTCCATTGATGATTTTGGTACCGGTTATTCTTCACTGAGTTATCTTAACCTATTTCCCATCGACAGCATAAAAATTGACCGATCCTTTATTACCGATACCTTGGAAAAAAAAGGCGATCAGGAAATTGTTAAAACCATTATTGCCATGGCTCACAGCCTCAACATTGATGCCATTGCCGAAGGTGTTGAAACCAAAGCGCAAAAAGATTTTCTGATCCATCATGGCTGTAGCAATCTGCAAGGGTTTCTTTTCGCCATCCCACTTCCGGTTGAAGAATTCAAGGATTTTTTACAGCATCATAAGGATGCCGTAGAGAACGAAAAAGCACTTTTTGCCAGCAAGGCCCAATGTCGTTGATTACGTCTGACTACCTTCTTTGTTGTTGATTTTTTGTGGAGTTTACCATGCGCTTTCGCCCTTGCATCGATCTTCATGGCGGCATCGTTAAACAAATCGTCGGTGCCACCCTTTCTGATACATCAAACGATCAGCTTGAAACCAATTATCAGTCTCAACGATCTTCGGTTTGGTTTGCCAACCGATATCGCCAGGATCATCTTACCGGTGGCCACGTCATTCAATTGGGGCCCGGCAACGCAGACGCCGCACAAGCGGCCCTTTCCGCTTGGCCCGGCGGTCTTCAGGTGGGCGGTGGCATTCATGCCGATAATGCCGGGCAGTGGCTGGACGCTGGTGCCAGTCACGTAATCGTTACGTCCTGGGTATTCAACGAAGGCCGCATTCACATGGCACGCCTTGAAAAACTGGTAAAAAAGATCGGCAAATCCCGCCTGGTTCTCGATCTGAGCTGTCGCAGACGCGGTGATGCCTATTTGATCGCCACCAACCGCTGGCAAACCTTTACCGATGAGGCGGTTACCTATACGCTAATGGATCGCCTGTCCCATTATTGCGATGAATTTCTCATTCATGCAGTGGATGTGGAAGGACGCTGTGCGGGCATTGAAACCGACCTGGTTGCATACCTGGGCGGCTGGCAAGGTATTCCGGTCACCTATGCCGGCGGTATCTCCGGTCAGGCCGATATTGACCAGATCGAGGCGCTGGGCAAAGGCCGGATCGATTTTACCGTGGGCAGTGCCCTGGATATTTTCGGTGGTAAGGGGATGCGCTACGCAGACCTGGCCCGACGCTATGCTTGATAATTGACAGCTTTTCTGT
>Ga0272444_10002019_pt1 | contig 19024 bp, 17 predicted proteins | sample SSMForm13_FD_201033 | JGI IMG/M metagenome (GOLD analysis project Ga0272444, IMG submission 201033) | Marine sediment archaeal communities from Little Sippewissett salt marsh, Falmouth, MA, United States - SSM-Form-13 | ecosystem: Environmental > Aquatic > Marine > Wetlands > Sediment ... | reverse complement strand
AGGGGCCCGAGGCGCTCAGGATGCGCTCGAACTCCTCGCTGGTGACGACATTGGGGGAGCGACCGTAGCCGAAAAAATCCAGCCCTGCGGGGTCATAGCCCTCGCTGCCCGAGGAGAGGATCACGGCCCCGACCCTCAGGGTCGATTCCTGGATGCGGTCCGCGTAGCGCACCGCCTTGGCCAGACAGATGTTTTCGCACAGCCCGCAGCCGATGCAGACCTTGGGATCGATGGCAAAAGCCAGCGGCACTGCCTGGGGGTATTCGATAAACGTCGCCCGCCGATCGTCCAGGTTCTTGTTGTAGGGGTTGACAGCGGTCACCGGACAGTGCCGGGCGCAGTCCCCGCAGCCGGTGCAGGCGGCGGGGTCGATGTAGCGCGGGCGGCTGGTGACGGCGACGTTGAAGTTGCCGGGCGCGCCCTCGATGCTCTGGATCTCGCTGTTGGTGATGATGTTGATGTTCAGGTGCCGGCCGACCTCGACCAGTTTGGGTGAGATCACTCACATGGCACAGTCGTTGGTGGGAAAGGTCTTGTCCAGCCGCGACATCATCCCGCCAATGGTCGGTGATTTCTCCACCAGATAGACGTTGTAACCCGAATTGGCCAGGTCCAGGGAGGCCTGCATCCCGGCGATCCCCGCCCCCACCACCATCACGGATCCGCTCGTGTTGACTTTTTCCGCTTGCATGTCGACTCCTTCGTGTTAAAGCACGCCGAAAACCGGTTTGTGATCGTGCATGCCCTTGAATTCGATCCTGTTGGTCTTCTCCAGGTCCGTCAGCAGGTAGGAGATTCGCATCAGTTCAAGCCCCGTGGCGGCGCTGATCTCGCGCACCGAAACGGCCCCCTCGCCGATGGCCAGGTAGATCAGGTTTTTCTGGTATTCCCGCGCCAGCACCTCGTCCATGACCTTCTCCAGGCGCTCGGTCTCCCAGCTGCGGCCGTAAACGTCGCCGCGGCTGGTGATTCGGACCTCCTTGCCCGCCAGCCAGCGAACCACCTCGCTGTCCAGGGTCATCTCGGCCGCCTTCAACGCCAGGGGATAGGCCCCGGGGTCAAACGGCCCCTGCCGGACGACGGATTCGGTCACGGTGGTGACGATCTCGACGAAGCGCTGGGCCTCGGCCGATGACACCCAAGCCAGGTGCAGGCGCCCCTCGCCGATGCCGGAGAGTTCCAGGAGCTTGCGGGCCAAGCGAATCTTCTTGTCGGCTTGAACATTACCCTCCAGGTAATGGCAGTCACCGAAATGTCACCCGGCCACCAGCACCCCGTCGGCGCCCCGCTGCAGGGCCTGAACCACAAACACCGGGTCCACCCGGCCGGAGCACATGACCCGCACCGTGCGGATCGAGGCGGGGTACTGAAAGCGCGACACGCCGGCCAGATCGGCGCCGGCATAGGCGCACCAGTTGCAAAGAAAGGCCACGATTTTCGGTTCGAAGACGGTCATCGGTTTTCCCTTCCATCTCTGGGGTTGGCTCCGGGCCAACCGGATTCACGATAGCGCCCGCAGCCCTCAGACCACCGCGGCGACCGCGGCGATGATCTGCTGGTCACGGAAATGCAGCATGTCGATGGCCCGCTGGGGGCAGGAGGCCGCGCACAGGCCGCAGCCCTTGCAGGAGGCCGGGATATTGCGCGCCCGCAGGCCCTTGCCCTCCACCGGCATCATCTCGATGGCGCCGAAGGGGCAGATTTCGGCGCAAAGTCCGCAGCCGATGCATTTTTCGGCATCCACCTGGGAGACCAGCGGCGAGACCTTGACCGCCTCCCGCGCCAGAACCGTGGTGGCGCGCCCGGCGGCCGCCAGGGCCTGGGCGATGCTCTCCTCCAAGGGCTTGGGGTAGTGGGCCAGGCCGCAGACAAAGATGCCGTCGGTGGCAAAGTCCACCGGCCGCAATTTAGCGTGGGCCTCCATGAAAAAGCCCTCGGCGGTCAGCGGCAGCTTGTAATGTTCCGCCAGGCGGGTCTGCTTGGGGGGTTCCACTGCGGTCATCAGGTTGAGATAGTCGGCCGGAATGGCAAGAGCGCGCTGCAGGACCGGGTCGAAGACCTCCACCTTGAGCCGCTCGCCGTCGGGGCGGACCACCGGCTTGCGCTCCAGGCTGTAGCGGATGAAGATCACCCCCAGTTCGCGTGCCTGCTTGTAGAGCAGCTCGGCCTCGCCGAAGGTGCGGATATCGCGGTAGAGGATGTAGACCGCCGTGTCCGGGAAGCGGTTGCGGATCCAGACGGCCTGTTTGACCGCCGAGGTGCAGCAGATCCGCGAGCAGTAGGGCCGCTTGTCGTCGCGCGAGCCGACGCACTGCACGAAGACGACGCTCTCGGCCCCCTCCAGACGCTCGGGGTGCTGCTCCAGGTCGTGCCAGCGGGTCACCCGCGGGTGCTTTCCGTAGAGGTATTCATCCGTATCGGTGGCCTGGGCGCCGGTGGCGATGATGGTGGCCCCGTGCCTGACGGTGCGCGCGCCCTCGCCCGAAACCACCGTGGTCTCGAAGTTGCCGACAAATCCCGAAGCCTCCGTGACCTCGGCGTTGCACAGCACCGTGACAGCGGGGTGCTTTTCCACCCGCGCCACCAGTTTCTCGAGGAAAAGCGGCACGTCCTGCCCCTGCCGGGTGCTGCGCACATCGCGCGCCGCACCGCCCAGAACCTCGGCCTTCTCGACAATCACCGCCGGAAAGCCCTGATCGGCCAGGCTCAGGGCCGCCGTCATGCCCGCCACGCCGCCGCCCACCACCAGGGCCGATTTCTCGATGGGCACGTCCAGATCGGGGATCGGCTCCAGCAGGGTGGCCCGCGCCACGGCCATGCGGATCAGGTCGCGGGCCTTGTCGGTGGCCTTGTCCTTGTTCTCGGAATGCACCCAGGTGCACTGGTTGCGGATGTTGGCCATCTCGAAGAGATAGGGGTTGAGCCCTGCGTCGCGCAGGGTCTCCTGAAAGAGGGCCTCGTGGGTGCGGGGGGTGCAGGCCGCCACGACGATGCGGTTGAGGTTCTGCTCGCGGATCACCGCGACCAGCTTCTCCTGTGTGTCCTGGCTGCAGGAGAAGAGGTTCTCCTCGGCGTAGACCACGTGCGGCAGCCCCTTGGCAAAGGCCACCAGGGCGGGCACATCGGCGATGCCGCCGATATTGACGCCGCAGTTGCAGACAAAAACCCCCACCCGCGGCGCGTCGCCGCCCACCGCACGCTCTGCCGGAAAAACGGGCGCCGTGACCCGGCTGCCCCGCGCCGGGGTCAGACCAACGGCCGCGCTGCAGGCCGCCGCGCTGGCCTCCACGACCGACTGGGGGATGTCCTTGCACCCCTGGAGCACGCCGGCGACGTAGATCCCGGGCCGCGAGCTGCTCACGGGGCTCAGATCCTCGGTGGCCACGAAGCGGTAGGGGTTGAGCGCCACACCGAGCTTTTTAGCGGTTTCCACCGCGCTGTCGGCCGGCTCCATCCCCACCGAGAGCACCGCCAGGTCGAAAGGCTCCTCCACCAGGGCCCCTTCCTCGGTGACATACCGCAGGTTGAGGGAGCCGTCGGCCGCCTCGGTGATGGTGTGCACCCGGGAGCGCACGAAGCGGACCCCTTCGGCCTTGGCACGCGTGTAGTACTTCTCGAACTCCTTGCCGTGGGTGCGCATGTCCATGAAAAAGATGGTCGGTTCGAACTCCGGCCCCAGGTGCTCCCTGGCGATCACCGCCTCCTTGATGGCGTACATGCAGCAAACCGAGGAGCAGTAATGGTTGCCGCAGCGGTTGAGATCGCGCGAACCGACGCACTGCAGCCAGGCGATGCGCCTGGGTTCACGGCCGTCCGAGGGGCGCGTCACGTGGCCGCCGGTGGGACCGCCGGCGGACAGCAGGCGCTCGAACGCCAGGCTGCTGACCACATTGGGCAGCTTGCCGTGCTGGTAGTTGTCCAGTCCGGCGGGGTCAAAGGCCTGCAGCCCGGCCGTCATGATCACGGCGCCCACGTCCCGGCTGAGCTCCTTGGGGGCGTCGTCAAAGCGGATCGCCTGGGTGGGGCAGATCTTCTCGCAGGCCCCGCACTTGCCCTTTTTCAACCAGATGCAGCGCTCCGGGTCGATGCTGTATTTCAACGGCACCGCCTGGGGATAGGGCACGTAGATCGCCTTGCGCTTGGAAATCTTCTCGTTGAAGGCGTCCGCGGTTTTGGCGGGGCATTTCTCCGCGCAGGCGCCGCAGGCGATGCACTTGTCCATGTCCACGTAGCGGGGGGACTGGGTGAGACTGACGCGAAAATTGCCCGCCTCGCCGGTGATGGCATTCACCGTCGTGAGGGTGAGCAGTTCGATGTTCAGATGCCGGCCGACCTCGACCAGTTTGGGTGAGATGATTCACATCGAACAGTCGTTGGTGGGAAAGGTCTTGTCCAGCTGCGCCATGGTGCCGCCGATGGCCGGCGACTGCTCCACGAGGTGGACGAAGTAGCCGGATTCCGCCAGGTCCAGGGCGGCCTGCATCCCCGTGATGCCCCCTCCCACGACCATGACCGAACCGGTGACCCCACTGTTTTGCTTGAGTGCGATGACCTTCTCGTTATCCATTGGTTCACCTTTTTTGCTATGGTTCCCGCCGCCGCCGGTCTCACCGGCCGCGGCCGTCGCTTGCGCCCCCCGTGTTGCCGGCGCGCCTAAACCCCCATGCCGCCGAGAATCTCGGGGAGCTTGTGCTCCCAACCGAGGGTGGAGATCAACGCCCCGCTAAAGCGCGCCTCGCGCAGCGCGGCCATGGTTTCAGCCGCGATCCGGGTGCATTCCCGGACCTTGTCGGGGGCCTTTTGCAGCCGCTGGATGAGCGCCCCGGGAACGCTCACGTTGGCCATGTGGCGCTGGAGATAGCGCGCCATGCCCAGGGACTTGAGCAGCAGCACGGTGGGGATCAGGTGGACATCGTAGTGCCTGACCCGCTGTCGGAAGGCCTCCAGCACGTTGAGGTCGAAGACCGGGGGGGTGACGAAAAAGCGCGCCCCGGCCTCGACCTTTTTGCCCATCTCCACCACCTCCCGGTCCAGTTCGTGGGTCGGGGCGCCGCTGTTGACCGCCGCACCCACCAGAAACTGCGGTTTACCGGAAAGCTCGACCCCGGCCATGTCCCGACCGGCTTGCAGGCCGCGGATGGCCGCCAGCAGCTCCAGCAGTTGAATGTCGTAGACCGGCCGGGCCTCGTGATGGTCCCCGAAGCTGGGATCCTCACCACCCACCGCCATCACCCCGCCCACCCCGCAGGCGCTCGCCCCGAGAAGATCCGCCTGCAGGGCGAGCCGGTTGCGGTCGCGGCAGTTGACCTGCATGATCGCATCCATCCCCTTGGCCTGGAGAAGCATGGCGCCGCTGAGGGAGCTCATGCGCATGACCGCGTTGCTCATCTCCGGCACCAGAAAAGCATCCACCGCCCCCTTGACCTTGGTTGCGGCGCTCACCATCGCAGAAGCGTCCGCCCCTTTAGGCGGCTCGATCTCGGCGAGCACCACAAAGGTTCCCGCGTCCAGCTTGCGCGCTAACTCCATGGATTTACCTCCTGGGTTGTTTGATGGAACCCCACCTTCCCGATGCCGCCAAACCGGTGGGGTCATGGTGAACCGCCGGCCACCCCGCAGCCGGGGGCGTCAACCGGCGATGTGTGCCGAGCGAGACCGTCGCCATTTCCCGTCTCATCCCCGGGTTGAGCAATTTGCATACCGGCTGCCGAAAACAGCCCCCGAAACATAAAAATTCAAATATTTTCAGTATTTTTTGTTTTTCGAAGGGTTGCCCTCGGAACCCGGCGGATCACCCCAGATATGTGCCGATTTGGCACAGCCTTAAAACTTTATTCATTTATTTCGATATGTTGGAAATACCATGCCATTTTGGCCCTCTTTCCCGACCCGTCTCCCCGGCGGCCGGCGCGGCGGCCTGGGCATCATTTTCTGTTCGTAATTCAAGTTAGTTGCCAAATGCACTTGCTTTCCGTTCCATTTTGGCATAGTCTGCTTTTGCGGCTCCAATCCGTTCGCCGGCCGTCCAACCGCCGATGGAGAACTGATGGAAAACAGAATCATCGCCGTCGACGATGATCGGGATTTTCTGGAAATCCTGGGGATGCATCTGGTGGATTTCGGTTACCGAGACTTCCGGGTGGAGGAGGATCCCACAAAAGCGGCGGCTCTCTTCCAAAAGGGCGAGACCTTCGACCTCGCCCTGATCGACATGCAGATGCCCGAGTTGGACGGCATGGCCCTGCTGGATCTCATCAAGACCACCAGCCCCACCACCGAGTGCATCATGATCACCGCCGTCAACGACGCCCGGGTGGCGGTGGAGTGCCTGCGCAAAGGGGCCTATGACTACCTGGTCAAACCCATCCCCCGCGAAGAGCTGCGCATCGTCATCGACCGCGCCCTGGAGCGCAAACGCCTCCTGGACATCGTCGAGCTCGGCAAAAAAAGCCGCCTGCCGGAGCTGAAAAACCCGGCGGTCTTCCAGGGAATCATCACCCGCTCGGCTTCGGTTCAGCGCATTCTCAAAGAGGCCGAGCTGCATGCCGTCACCACGGTGCCGGTTCTGATCACCGGCGAAAGCGGGACCGGCAAGGAACTTCTGGCGCGCGCGATCCACGAGGCCAGCCCGCGGTCGCGGTTTGCCTTCACCCCTGTGAACATGGCCTCCGTGAACGCCAACCTCTTCGACGCCGAGTTTTTCGGCCACACCCGGGGCGCCTTCACCGGCGCCGCCCAAGAGCGCGTCGGTTATCTGGAACACACCCACCGCGGAACGCTATTTCTGGACGAAATCGGGATCCTGCCCCTGGAATTGCAGGGCAAACTGCTGCGCGTGCTGCAGGACGGGGAGTACGTCAAGCTGGGCAGCAACCAGCGGCAAAAGGCGGATGTGCGCTTCATCGCCGCCACCAACGAGGACCTCGACAAACTGATGGCCCGCAAGCTCTTTCGCAAGGACCTCTACTACCGCATCCGCGGCGGTTGGCTGCACCTGCCCAGCTTGCGCGAGCGGCCCGAGGACATTCTGCTGCTGGCCAATCATTTTTTGCGCCGCTTCGCGGAAACGGCCGGCGAATCGGCCATCGAGCCGGAGGCCGCGGCGCTGCTGACCGCCTACAGCTATCCCGGCAACATCCGCGAACTGCAGTCCATCGTGCGCTCGGCCCTCAATCTGGCCCAGGGGCGACCCATCGCCGCCCGCTTCCTGCCCCCAGCCCTGCGGCAGCTCAAACGCCAGGGGGGCAACGGCGGCAAACCGGCGCTCACCCTTGAAACCGTCGTCAAGGAACATATTCTCAACGTCTATCGCCAGAGCGGGGAGAACAAATCCCGTACGGCGCGCGTGCTGGGGATCGGTCTGAACACCCTGCGCCGCAAACTGAGCGCCTACGGCATCACCTGACATGGCGGGTCGATGCCCAAACCAAAGGAGGGACCCATGCCGATCAAACAGGGGGAGCTTTTCTGCGGGGTCAACCAGGCCTTCGTGCGGGATTTCATGGCGATTGCGCGCAACGAGTTTTTCGCGGCGGATGCGCTTCTCTTCCGTCGCAACCAACCGGCGGACCGTTTTTTTATCCTGATCAAGGGCGAGGTGGCGCTCAGCATGGGAGAGGGGCAGGAAAAGGTCTATGTGGGCCGTTCGGTGGGTGAAATCCTCGGCTGGTGCGCCATGATCGGCCGCGATGTGTTCGACACCAATGCCCGCTGCCTGACCCCCACCTACGTGCTGACGGTGGACCGCGGCCGTTTCCTGCGGCTTCTGGAAAAGGATACCGAAAACGGTTTTCTGGTCTATCGCTGCCTGGCGGCCTCGCTGGGCAGCCGGCTGCTGGACTGCTACCAGAAGCTTTCAGAAGTGGATGCCGCCGCGCGCTTGTCCGACCGGGCTGCACTGGCGGCCGCAACCTCCGAGAATCCGGAATAACCCCCGCGAGGCCCCGCATGGAAAACGCCGCTGGTGAGGCCCTGACGACCGAAGAGGGCGCAATTCTGGCCGACGTTGCCCGCCGACTGGCGGCATTCGGCCGGGAGCGCGCCAACCTGATCCCCATTCTCCAGACCATCCAGAACACCCACGGTTACCTTGCCCCCGCCGCCCTCCAGCTGGTGGCCCGACACCTGGGGCTGCCCCCGAGCCAGGTCTACGGCGTTGCGACCTTCTACAACCAGTTTCGCTTCCACCCCCCGGGTCGCAACCCCATCCGGGTCTGCATGGGGACCGCCTGCCACGTGCGCGGCGGCGACATCATCCTGGAAAATTTCGAACGCAAGCTGGAAATCCCGGAGGGGCAGACCACCCCCGACCGCGAATTCAGCATCGAACGGGTGGCCTGCGTCGGCTGCTGCGCCCTGGCGCCCGTGGCCTGCGTGGGGGAGACGGTCCACGGGCACATGGCCCCCAGCAAGGTGGAGGGGCTGATTCTACAGGTCAGGATTGCCCGCGAACGCGCAGAGAGGGAAAAAAAAGACCATGCCGACAGCTGAAACGGCCACGGTGCAAGAGCGCTTCGAGGCCCTGCGTACGGCCGCCGAGGCGCACCAGAGAGCGTGCAACCCGGACCACCGGCCCACCATCCATATCGGCCTGGCCACCTGCGGGATCGCCTCGGGCGCCCTGGAGACCAAGGCCGCCTTCGAGGAGGCCCTGGCAGAGCGCGGGATCGACGTCCGCATCCACACCGTCGGCTGCGTGGGCCACTGCTACGCCGAGCCGGTGGTGGTGATCGACCACCCCGAGTCGGGTTTCCCGCCGATTTTCTATCCCCAGGTCACCCCGGGCAAAGCCAAAATGCTGACCCACCTCTTTCTGGAGGAGGGCGACCCGCGCTTCGAGCATTTGCTGGGGGCCACGATCCCCAACGACCTGATCCCTTCGGTGACCGACTTCGCGCGCTTCAACCGCGAAGCCCGGGTGGTCATGGCGCACTGCGGCCGCATCGACCCCGGCGAAATCCGGGAATACATGGCCGCCGGCGGCTACGCGGCCCTCGCTCAAGCCCTGCAAACCCCCCCGGAGGATATCATCGCCACCGTCGCGGCCGCCGGTCTGCGGGGCCGCGGTGGCGCCGGTTTCCCCGCCGCGCACAAATGGCGGCTGGCCCGCAGCAGCCCCGACCCCGTCAGATGGGTGGTCTGCAACGCCGACGAGGGCGACCCCGGCGCCTACATGGACCGCACCCTGCTGGAGAGCACGCCATACCAGATCCTGGAGGGCATCGCCATCTGCGCCTATGCCGTGGGATCCCAACGCGCCCTGGTCTACGTGCGGGCGGAATACCCGCTGGCGGTCACGACCATCACCAGCGCCATTGCCCAGGCGCGCGCAATGGGGCTTTTGGGCGCCGATATCCTGGGCAGCGGCTTCAACCTCGAGGTGGAGATTTTCCAGGGTTCCGGCGCTTTCGTCTGCGGCGAGGAAACCGCCCTGATCCGTTCGGTGGCCGGCTACCGCGGCATGCCCCACCCCCGGCCGCCCTTTCCGGCCGAAAAAGGCATCGACGGCCATCCCACGGTGATCAACAACGTCAAGACCCTGGCGGCCCTGCCGCCCATCATCGGCAACGGCGCGGACTGGTACCGAACGATGGGAACCGCGGACAGCCCCGGCACGGCTATTTTTTCGGTGGTCGGCGATGTGCTCCACCCCGGCCTGGTGGAAATCCCCATGGGGACCTCCCTGCGCGCCCTGATTTTCGATATCTGCGGCGGGATCCCCAACAAGAAGCAGTTCAAGGCGGTCCAGATCGGGGGCCCCTCGGGCGGCTGCCTGCCGGCGGAGTTCCTGGACACCCCCATCGATTTTGATTCCCTCCAGAGCGCCGGCGCCATGATGGGCTCCGGCGGCATGGTGGTGATGGACGAGGACACCTGCATGGTGGATGTGGCCCGCTATTTTGTGGACTTCACCCAGAAGGAGTCCTGCGGCAAATGCACCTTCTGCCGCATCGGCACCTGGCACCTGCTGGAGATCCTGACCCGCATCACGCGCGGCGAGGGACGCGAAGGGGACCTGGAGACCCTGGAAACCCTGGCCGAGGACATCAAGGCCGGCTCGCTCTGCGGGCTGGGGAAGACCGCGCCCAACCCGGTGCTCACCACCCTGCGCTATTTTCGCGGCGAGTACGAAGCCCATATCCGCGAGAAGCGCTGCCCGGCCTGCGTCTGCCGGCCGCTGACGGCCTTTTACATCGACCTTGAGAAATGCGCCCGGGGCTGCAACGTCTGCGAGGGCTGCTGCCCGGTGGAGGCGGTTTTCATCACCCGTCAGCGCAAACGCGCCATCGACCAGGATAAGTGCGTGAAATGCGGTGAGTGTCTGGTGGCCTGCCCGCCCGAGTACGACGCGGTCAGGAAAGTTTCCCCGCCGGGGCTGGCGCCGGTGATCGCGCGCCCCCCCCAGGACGACTAACAGGACCTGCGAGAATGATTCGAATCGAGGTGGACGGCACCCCCCTGGAGGTGGCCGAGGGTAGCAACCTGCTGGCGGCGTGTCTGGCGGCCGGCATCTATGTCCCCAACCTTTGCTACATGGCCGAAAGCCCCGAACCGTTTGCGGGCTGCCGCCTGTGCTTCGTGGAGATCCAGGGCCAACCGGCACCGGTCACCGCCTGCACGGTCGCGGTCACCGACGGGATGGTGGTGCACACCGCCACCGCGACGGTCCGCCGGCTGCAGCAGTCGGCCTTCCGCCTGCTCGTCTCCGCCCATCAGATCACCGCCGACTGCCCGGCCCACAAGCACTGCGCCCTCCAGCAGGTGGCGCGGCACCTGCGAATGGGTTTGAAGCCCAAACCCCTGGAAAGGGTCCCGCGGGAGCTGGAGATCGACACCTCGCCCCCCTGTTTCGACCTTCACCCGGCCCGCTGCGTCCTGTGCGGCAAATGTTTGCGGGCCTGCCAGGAGCGCAACGGCAGCTCGCTGCTGACCTTCGCCCGGCGCGGCATCCAGACCATCATCAGCGCCCAGGGACTTTCCGCCGATGGCCAGGAATTCACCTGCGAGGGGTGCCTGGCCTGCGCCGCCGTCTGCCCGGTAAGCGCCATCACCCCCAAAGCCGATTCGGGGCACTGCGCCGGGGAGGGACAGGGTCACGCAGATCCCCAGGCCGCCGGCAGCTAAGGAAAGCGGCCGCCACAGCCGATAAAAGAGCGGCACCTTCGCAAGTTTAAAATTCAGCGGCAGCGGGGTTTGCGCACCGCGCCCCCCGAAACCGGAGTCGCCATGAAAATCCGTCAGCACCTGAAAATTTCCGAGACCCGCTGGCTAAACCTCTTCGAGGTGCGCTACGAGGATGCCGGCGGCACACCGCGCTCCTGGCTGCTGGCCTCCCGCAGGGCGGTGCCCAAGTGCACCGGCGGCGGCTTCGAGCACCCCGACGCGGTGGTCATCGTGGCCGTTCACAGCCCCTCGCAAAAGGTGGTGGTCACCCGCGAGTACCGGGTGCCCCTGGCCGGCTTCGAGTACGGGTTTCCGGCCGGGCTGGTGGATCCGGGCGAAAGCGTGGCTGCCGCCGCCGCGCGCGAGCTGAAGGAGGAAACCGGGCTTGAGCTCACCCGGGTGGTGCGCAGCGGCCCCCCGGTCTACTCTTCGGCCGGCCTGACGGACGAATCGGTGGCGATGGTGTTTGTTGAATGCCGGGGGACGCCCTCCAGCGCCGGCAATCAGGGGGCCGAGCTGATCGAGGTGCTGCTGGTCTCCCCGGCCGAGGCCAAGCGGCTGTGCCGTGAGCCGGATTTGAAATTCGATGCCAAGGCGTGGCTGGTCCTGGACCAGTTTGCCCGTTTCGGCCGGCTTTAGGGACGCCGTTCACCCCACCGGCTGGAAACAGCGGCGACGGGCGGTGAAGGCAGGAGGTAACCCCATGGATGTTCTGGTGGTCGGCGGTGCCGGCTATATCGGTAGTTTTGTCAGCCGGATGCTGCTGGCCGAAGGCTACCGCCCGACGGTGTTGGACAACCTCTCACTGGGGCACCGGGCGGCTCTGGATCCCGCGATCCCGCTGGTGACCGGGGATTTGGCCGATGCCGGGTTGCTCGGAAGGCTTTTCAGCGAGCGGCACTTCGATGCGGTCATGCATTTTGCAGCGCTGGCATCGGTGGCGGAATCGGTGCAGATGCCCCTGACCTACTACCGCAACAACGTCGCCAACACCCTCAACCTGCTGGAGGCCATGCGCCATGCCGGCGTCGGGCGTTTCATCTTCTCCTCCAGCGCCGCCATCTTCGGCAGCCCCGAACGAATCCCCATCGATGAGCACCACCCGGCCAGGCCCATCAACCCCTACGGCCGCTCCAAGCTGATGGTGGAGGAAATCCTCCAAGACGCCGCCGCCGCCGGCGACCTGCAGTTTGTGGCGCTGCGCTACTTCAATGCGGCCGGTGCCAGCCGCGACGGCCGCATGGGGGAGGATCACCGCTGCGAAACCCACCTGATTCCGTTGGTGCTCAAAGCCGCCCTCAAGGGGGCGCAAAACGGCCCAACACTCAAGGTCTTCGGAACCGATTACCCCACCCCGGACGGCACCTGTGTGCGGGACTATATCCATGTCAGCGATCTGGCCCGGGCCCACCTCCTGGCCCTGGACCACCTGGCTGCGGGGGGCGCCAGCGCGGCCTTCAACCTGGGCAACGGCAAGGGCTTTTCGGTAATGGAGGTCATCGCCACCGCCGAGAAGGTCACCGGACGCCGGGTGGCGTTTGAAACCGCCGCCCGCCGGGACGGGGACCCGCCGGTACTGGTGGCGGCCGCCGACCGTATTTCACGGGAGCTAGGCTGGCAGCCCGCCTTTCCCACGCTGGAGGTCATCATCGAGACCGCCTGGAAGTGGCATGCCTCCCACCCTGGGGGCTATTCCGCCGTTGCCGCCTGATCCCCCCGGCTGGGATCCCCCGCAACCATTGGGAAAAAAACTACTCAATTGCCCCACCCCGCCGCTCAAAACTGTGAAAGCGGCTTCTCACCGGTTTTTCATAATCAAATAACTGCTTAATATCAATACATTTTTATATAAACAGGCGTGCTGGCACGGATCTGGCTTAAACTGCAGCTAACGGCTTCACGAGCAGGTTGACAGCACCTGATGCACAGTTACAGCAGAAACCGAGGTGAGACCATGAACGAAAAAGTCTATATCAACAAAGACGACAGTGCGACCTTTGTCTGCCCCCAGTGCCAGCGCTCCAAAACCGTGGACGTCTCGCATGTCATCAAGGCCGACCGCTCGGTCAAGGTCAAGTGCCGCTGCACCTGCGGGCACGCCTATGCCGTGATGCTGGAGCGGCGCCGGCACTACCGCAAACCGGCCAATCTGCCGGGGGTCTATACCCATCTGGCGGACGGCAAGCAGGTCGACCGGGGTCCCATGAACGTGGTCGACCTTTCCCGCAACGGGTTGAAGCTGCAGCCGGTTTTCGGCACCCAGCGCGGCTTTCAGGTGGGCGAAAAACTCCTGGTGGAATTTCAACTGGACGATCGGACGAAATCGCAGCTCAAAAAAGAAGTGGTGGTAAGAACCGTCACCCCCCAGTTCGTGGGAACCGAGTTTGTTTCGGACAACTACTATGAAAACGCCCTCGGTTTTTACCTTCTGAACGCGTCCTGAACCGGAACCCGGGCTGAAGCCGACACTGACCCACCGGGAGTTTCGCACCCATACGGGCCCCCACGCGCAGCAGGCCCCCGCGCGGGGGCCCGTTGTCGTTGGGCCTTGAGCCAACGGCGCCGCCCTCGGCTCAAGGCCCCAGCTTGTCCAGTTCCTCGGACTTCATCCCGAAGCTGTGTTTTTCCTCGGGGAAGCGGCCGGCCTGAACATCTTGCTTGTAGGCCGCGATGGCCGCGGCGACGGTCTCACCGATGCGGGCATACTGTTTGACGAATTTGGGGGTGAAGCGATCGAAGAGCCCCACCATGTCATGGGTCACCAGCACCTGGCCGTCACAATCGGCGCCGGCGCCGATGCCGATCGTCGGAACGGCCACGGCCTCGGTGATCAGGCGGGCGATCGGGGCCGGAATGGCCTCCAGCACGATCGAGAAGCAGCCGGCGGCGGCCAGGGCACGGGCATCGGCAATCAGGCTGCGGGCCGCCTCGGCGCTCTGCCCCTGGACCTTGAAACCGCCCAGGGCCGAGGCCGTCTGGGGGGTCAGGCCGATATGGCCCTGGACCGGAATGCCGGCCCGGACCAGGGCCGCAACCGTCTCGGCCATGGGCCGGCCGCCTTCCAGTTTGACGGCATCCGCGCGGCCTTCCTTCATCAGGCGGTTGGCGTTTTCGACGGCCTTGGCGGCGGACACGTTGTAGGAGCCGAAGGGCATATCCCCGACCACCAGGGCGCGCGTAACCGCTCGGGAGACCGCCTTGAGATGGTGGACCATCTCGTCCATGCTGACCGAGACGGTGTCCGGATACCCCAGCACCACCATTCCCAGCGAATCCCCGACCAGAACCATATCAATCCCCGCCCGGTCCAGCAGCAGGGCCCAGGGGTAGTCGTATGCGGTCAGCACGGTGATCTTTTCACCGCTCTGCTTGCGGGCCTGGATTTCCGGGATCGTGGTCTTAACATCTGCCATCGCGTGTCTCCTTGTAGGGGGCCGAGGGGCTTAGGGTCGCGGCAAGAAATAATTCAACAATATGGCGCCGGATTTTGGTTCGTCACCCAGGCACATTCGCCGGTGCATATCGGGTTATGTGCCGGCGGATGTAACGCCGATGACGGGCCAAAAGACAAGCCAGATGTGGCATTATTTCTTGCCGAGGCCCTTAGCTAAGGCGGGAGGCGGCTGTCGCTTCCAGGGCCGCGACCAAGGCGGTCAGAAGCGTGTTTACCGGCGCCGCAAGCCCCAGCTCGCCGGCCAAACGGGCAACCGCACCGTTGATCACGGCAACCTCGGTGGGGGCGCCCCTGAGAACGTCCTGGAGCATGCTGGCGCGGTTTTGGGCCGTCCGCCGGCAGACGGCCTTGACATGCGCCAGCGGGTCCGGGTACGGCAGGGCGATCCCCCGGGCATGGGCCACCGCCACGGCCTCGGCCACGGCCTGGGCCATGAGCCCTTGGCAGGCCGGTTCGGCCGCCAGCACCCCATTGGGAACCCGCAGCAGCGCCGCCAGGGCGTTGATCCCGACATTGACGATCAGCTTGCCCCACACCAGGGCGTCCGCATCGTCGGCCAGTTCGGTCTGAATGCCGGCGGCGTTGAAGAGGCGGCAGACAGCCGCGGCCACTCGCTCGGGGGGGCCTGCACGGGCGATCCAGGTGGGGCCGTCGCCGGCGTGCCGCACGTGGCCGGGCCCCACGAGGGTGGCGCCCTGGGAGGTCACCCCGACCAGCGCCCGCCGGGGCCCCAGAACTTCGGCCAGCACCTCGCGGTTGCCCAGACCGTTCTGCAGGCTGAGAGCAACTCCCCCAGGCTTCAGGAGCCGGGCGGCCGTCTCGGCCGCCGCCCGCGTCTGACCGGCCTTGGTGAAAACGATCGCCAGGTCAAACCGCTCGCCGAGCGCCTTCGGATCGCTGACGGCCGCCAGCCGCTGGACCCGACGGGAGCCGTCCGGCCCCTCCACCGAGAGCCCCTTGGCGTTGATGGCGTCGATATGGGCTTTGCGGTGATTTACCAGCACCACGGGGGCGACCGCCGCCAGCAGGGAACCGAACAGCGAGCCCATGGCGCCGGCGCCGATCACCGCAATGCGCATGGCGTCCACGGGGTTCGTCCAGTTGGCCGGGGGTCAGATCCGGAAAAGCGATAGCGCCTGCATTGCAGGGGATTCATTGACGGCCTTGAGTTTTTCTTCGTTGGAGATCACGGCCACCGCCGGCGGCTTGCCGGTTGCGCCGAAATAGGTCTCAGCGGCCGCGCGCACCTGCTCACGGGTAACCGCCAGCAGGCGGGTTTTGTACTCCTTGCGGGCCTCGTCGCTGAGACCGACGATACCGCGGTAAAAGGCTTTGCGGGCCGCCGGGCCCGGCGGGTCGGGCTTGTCGATTTCCGAGCAGATCTGCAGCACGGCTTCCTTGATGTCCTCGTCGCTGTAGGCGCCGCTGCGGATGAAGCCGCCGGCGGCATCGTAGACCTTGAGGGTGCTGACCACGTGCGGGTCGCGGTAGGAGCCCAGGCAAAAGAGCCCGTCCTCGGCCCCGTACAGCGCAAAACCGCCGTAGGCTCCGCCTTTTTCGCGGATTTCGCGGTGAAGGAAAAGCGAGCGCAAGAGCTTGGCGATCACCGCCAGGGCCGGCGCATCGGGATGGTCCATGCGCACCGTCCGGAAGGCCCGGGCGACGAAGGAAACCGCCGTGGTGGTGCTCCAGCCCTCAAAGGGGGGCTCCGGCGCGAGCGGCAGCTCCGGCGGGGCGAAGCCTGCCGCGGCAGGTGACGGCGGCAAGCTGCTTTCCAGGGCGGCCGCCAGCGGGGCGGCGACATCCAGGGCCGAGGATTCACCCACCAGGGCGATCTTAAACCGCCCCCGTCGCAGGAGCAGGCGCCCCAGCGTGCTGAGTTCATCGGCCAGTTTTTTCAAATCCTCGTCGGCCAGCCGCTCGCTGACCCCCTTGATGAATTTGAGGTGATGAACCCCGCTCCAGATCTCACTCAACATATTGGCCGTGCTGAAATGGCGTGCCGCCAGACTGATGGCCAGCCGATGCCCGTTCTGGACCACCATCGACTCCAGCCCCGCCCGGTATTCCAGCAGCAGGGTGCGCAGCCGGGTGAGGTCCGCAAAGTCGAAGGCCGTGACCATCTCCTGCAGGATCTCGAAAGTCGGCGCGGCGTTGCGCGCCAGGCACTTGCCGTTGAAGGCGATAAAGGCCAGACAGTCGCCGGCGGCATCGAAGCGGGTGCGGGCGCTGGCCGCAAGGCCGATGCCGCCGGTATAGCGGTCCATCAGGCGCGCCATCTCGCTGTAATCCCGCCGGCTGCTGCCGATTCGGGAAAAGGCATGGCAGAAAAAAGGAACCAGCGGCAGCTGGCTTACGGGAACGTCGCCGGCATCGATGGCGGCGGTAAAGTAGAAAATGCCCGAGGTGGCCTGGTCGTAGATCACCGCGCCGCAATCCGGGCGCGGCGCCGCGGGCCGGACCACTTGCACCGACGGCGGGATATCGTTCAGCGCCAGGGTCGGCAGAACCGAGAGGTCCTCCTCCCGCTCCTGCAAGCGCGCAAGGGCCCGGGCGTCGGCGGCGATTTTGGCCATTTCCGGGGCCGAGAGCTTCGCCCCGATGGCCGCCAGCTCCCTCGCCACCCGCGCCTCGGCGGCGTCGGCCATCTGCTGGTCGGGCGCCAGGATGAACAACACCCGGTGGGGGTTGTCGATAAAATAGCGCTGGATGCGATTTTCAAAAAACGGCTCGCGTGTCATCGCCTCCCTGATCCGGTCCAGGTCGGCATCGAACTGAAAGGCGCGCACCGGGTCGCCGCCGTGGAACCAGCAGCCGGAAAAGAACAGCATCAACTTCAAGCCATACGGATAAGGGGTGTTGGTGATCTCCTTGCGGTGAAATTCCAGCTGATGGATGGCGGCTTCGATCAGGTCGCGGTCGACCCCGTCGCGCACCATGTCCTGGAGCACCCCCTCGATGATGGCGGCCACCGGCTCGGCGTCCGTCTGGCGAACGTCCTTGAGGCCCGCTGCGAACATCGTGTCGCGATGGTCCGACACGAAACCGGCGGTGTCGCAGAGCGCCGTCCCGAGTCCGGAGTCGATCAGCGCCTTGCGCAGCGGGGAGGCGCTGTTGCCCATCAGGATCTGCTCGAGAAGGGTCAGGACCAGCACCTCGAAGGTGTCCCGGATATCGGCCGTCAGCCAGGCCAGGCAGGCCTGGTACTTTTTGGCCGGATCTTCGCCCTTGTCGAAGGGATAGGGGTAGGTGACCATCCGGGGGGCCGGCCAGCGGGGCTGGGATTTGACCTCGGTCCGGGGGTCGATGCGGCTGAAGTGGGTCAGCACCTTGCTCTCGACGAAGGCCAGATGCTCGGCCAGCGGCAGGTTGCCGTAGGTGTAGAAAAAGGCGTTGCTGGGGTGATAGTGCCGCCGATGGAAGGCCACCAATTGGGTGTGGGTCAGCTGGGGAATCACGGCCGGGTCCCCACCGGAATTGTGGCTGTAGGTGGTATCCGGATAGAGGGCGTTGAGCAGCGAGCGGGCCATCACCTGATCCGGCGAGGACATGGCGCCCTTCATCTCATTGTAGACGACCCCCTTGTAGACCAGTTGGGGCGGCTGCCCGGCATCCGCGGCCGGCTCCGGCTCCAGGCGAATCCCCTCCTGCTTGAAGTTGAGCTCCTCCAGCTTGGGGTAGAAGGTGGCGTCCAGGTAGACGTCCATCAGATTGTAGTAATCCTTCCGGTTCTGGGTCGAAAAGGGGTACATGGTCCAGTCCGAGGCCGTGAAGGCGTTCATGAAGGTGCTCAGACTGCGTTTGAGCATGGAGAAAAAGGGGTCGCGCACCGGATATTTGCGCGAGCCGCAGAGCACGGTGTGCTCCAGGATATGGGCCACCCCGGTGGAGTCGACGGGCACGGTTTTGAAGGCCACGCTGAAGGTGTTCTCGCGGTCGTCGTTTTGAATGTGCACGTGCCGGGCTCCGGTCCGCTCGTGTTCCAGCTCGATGAAAACGGAGCGGATCTCCCCCAAATTTTCCACACGTTTGACGCTGTAGCCGGATATGCGGTCTCCGGGTTTGAGCCGCTTCTGTTTTTCTGGCTGGATGGCTGGCATCGCAACTCCTTGATTGAAAATAGCGCCACAGCCGGCTTTTGCCGGCAGCCTTCACGCCGTCAGGGGTCAACAGGCAGGCGGCCTGCGCGGTGGTTTAGGCCCGCAGCCCCGAATCCCACGGGCGGGCCGCACACCAAGGGTGATCGCCTGGGCCGGAACGGGGAACGGGGGGTCGCCGGACGGCGGGTCGATTCCGGTCTGTGGGCGCCCGCGCTTTAGAGGGCCACGTAGACGCCGCGGCCGACGCGCTTGATTTTGTCCATTTTGTTCAGGCGGAAAATGATGTTCCGCAGTTTTTTCTCGCCGA
>Ga0272444_10002017_pt1 | contig 19030 bp, 17 predicted proteins | sample SSMForm13_FD_201033 | JGI IMG/M metagenome (GOLD analysis project Ga0272444, IMG submission 201033) | Marine sediment archaeal communities from Little Sippewissett salt marsh, Falmouth, MA, United States - SSM-Form-13 | ecosystem: Environmental > Aquatic > Marine > Wetlands > Sediment ... | reverse complement strand
GAGCGCCTCGGCCAGAATGAAGACCTCGTCGTTCCCCACATCCACGGCCACGTAGTCGAAATCGGGGTGAAGGGCGATGGCCAGGTTCGCAGGGATGGTCCAGGGCGTGGTGGTCCAGATGACAAAGGAGACGGTCTTGCCCCGAAGGGAGGGATAGCGCTCGGAAAGGTCCGAGATGCAGGGGAACTTGACAAAGATCGAAGGGGACGTGTGGGGGCCGTACTCCACCTCGGCCTCGGCAAGGGCGGTCTGGCAGGAGGTGCACCAGTAGATCGGCTTCTTGCTTCGAATGAGACCTCCGTTCATGGCGAACTTGCCGAACTCCCGGACGATGGTGGCCTCGTAAGGGTAGTTCATGGTCAGATAGGGACGGTCCCATTCGCCCAGGACGCCGAGGCGCTTGAACTCACTTCGCTGGATATCGATGAATTTGTTGGCATAGTCCCGGCAGAAACGGCGGATTTCCACCTGGCTCATCTCGGCCTTTGCGGGGCCCAGTTCGGAATCCACCTTGTGCTCGATGGGGAGCCCGTGGCAGTCCCAGCCCGGGACGTAGGGCGCATCGAATCCGGCCATCTGACGACACTTGACAATGACGTCCTTGAGGACTTTGTTGAATGCGGTGCCCATGTGAATATGGCCGTTGGCATAAGGGGGGCCGTCGTGCAGGTCGAAGCGCTTTCTTCCCCTCGCGGTCTCCCGAATCGTGGCATAGAGGTTTTCCTCGTCCCACTTCCGGATCATCTCGGGTTCGCGTTTGATGAGATTCGCCCTCATGGGGAAGGGCGTTTTGGGCAGGTTGAGTGTGCTCTTAAAGTCCATGGAATCCGCCTCCGTGGGATGAAATCGAACGCTCGACGATTTCAAAAAAAACGCTCAGCCGTTGCAGGCAAAGCTCTGACTCGTTGGAATGACGGGGTAGGTGATGTAATCCCGGATTTCTTTTGCGATTCCTTTAAACCTTCAGACTATCAGATATGATCACTGAAGTCAATTTCGACGGCTTCGTCGGGAAGACGCCGTCTGCGCCGGCCGAATCAGGTCCGAATGCCGAGATCTTGAATCATGGCGTCGGCAAAGTGGAGGATGAAGTCTCTTTGCTGGCGGGTTGCGTAGGCGCAACAGGTGCAACGCATGTTGTGAAGAGGTCGGACAAGCAATTCCATCTTGAGCCAGTCGTCCCCGAGCTCGATGCCGAAGACGTGGGGCCGGCAGTCCCGATGGTCGTACTGCTCTTCACTGAGAAGGTCATCGGGGATGCGCCCCCAGTAAACCGCTTCCATGGATGACCTTTGGGCGGCCTTATCCAGGAAGACCTTGATTTTTTTCCGGCAGGTTCGCGGGATTTCATCGATGAGGTAGGCTTTCATGGGGCGTATCCTCGAATGCGGTGTCGATCCGCCGTCCCCTCAAAAAGGCGTCGACCACGGCATAGGCCCAGGTCAGGACAAAGAGGACGGCGACGATCCAGATCGCCGTGAAATCCGCACTGCGGACGTGATGGTATACGGCTTGTGCCGTCAGGTCCTGTGCCGCGGCGCTCTGAAAGGCGTCGCTCAATATGAGGTAGAGCTTGACAGCTCCGATGATAAAGAGAACAAAGACCGAGGCGAGCAGCACCAGGCCTTTTTTGATGTCCTGGTTGATAATCTGCCCGAGACCTGGAATGATCAGGCCGGAGCAGAGCGGGGCGCTGATGGTTTTTTTCACGGCGGTGCCTCCGGTGTTGTCCTCGCGTTCGCCGGGATTCACCCCCGGGAGGGTCGAACCGGTGCCTTGATCGGGCCCGACCATGGCAGAGCGTTATAGCGAAAGAGCCGGACCCTGTCAATGGATCGGTGAGGACTCCGTCGGCGGCATGACGGTCGAGCAGAAAAATAACGTAGAAAGGTGGGGTCATGAATCGCATGATTCTTCGCTCCGTGCAGGTCAATATTCCCTACCGTATGGTGACGGATACGGTCCTCGGCCGGTTTCTGGACTGGGAACTGAACCCGGAAGTCGGGTTCGACGCCACCGCACTGGACGGTGCGCTTCCCCGGGATTTCGAACGTGTCGCACGTGCCTTTCACGAGAAGGGGCTTCGTGTGACGTGCCATGCCCCTTTCCTGGACCTGTGCGCGGGATCACCGGATCCGGGCGTCCGGAGGCTGACACGGACGAGGCTGGAGCAGACCCTGAGGGCGGTTGCGATCTTTCGACCCGTGACCGTGGTCTGTCATACGGGTTGGGACCATCGCCGATATCCCGGAATGCGGGAGCCCTGGCTCGAGGAAAGCCTTCCCGTGTGGTCATGGTTTGCAGAGGCCCTTCGGGACGAAGGCGCTCGAATGATGATAGAAAACGTTTACGAAAGGACGCCGGAGGAGATTCTGGAGTGTGTCGCCCCTCTCAGGGAAGAGGGAGTGGGCGTGTGCCTGGATACGGGGCATCTCACCGCCTTCGGCCGGGACCCCCTGATGCGCTGGATTCGGGTCCTCGGGCCTGACGTGGGTCAGCTCCACCTGCACGACAACCACGGCGAATCGGACGAACACCTTGCGCCGGGAAAGGGAATCGTAGACTTCCGGTTGCTTTTCGAGCATGTCCTGCAAACCCACCCCGTACCGCCGGTGATTACCCTTGAACCCCATCAGGAAGAGGCACTCTGGGAGGGACTGGACTACCTGGAGGGGCTTTGGCCCGAGGCGTGGGTCGATCATTAGCGTTGATTCTTGGTTCCATCTTCGGTACCTTGAAAATCCTTCCGGCTTCGCCGAGGCGAATTCGGAGCGTTCGAAGGGAACCGCAACGGGTTCTCGAAACGGGAAGGACGGCCTTGAAGAGCCCTTCCCGGTCGAGCGACCGCATGAAAAATTCCCATCCCGGATCCCCGATGCGAGGACCCGGCGTCCGGGATCCCAGGGAGTTCGGCCCATGGAATCGCCGTTTTCCAAATCCGTTTCCGCAGTCGAAAAGGTCAAAAAGCTTTTCTCCGTCGTCAACTCCGAGGACACGGTCGCCGTGCTGATCAACGCGGACCCCGATGCCCTTGCCAGCGCACTTGCGCTCAAGAGGATGTTCTGGCGAAGAGTCAAGAAGACGAAGATCTATCGGATCAACGCGATCAAAAGGGCGGACAACCTGGCCATGGTCAAGCTCCTCAAAATCGACAACGACTACATACGAAAGCTCAACCCGTCCGACTTCACCCGCTGGGCCATCGTGGACAGCCAGCCCCATCACAATCCTGTTTTTGCCAGACAGGAGTTCGACATCATCATCGACCACCACCCTCCGGGCCCCCAAACCAGGGGCCGGTTCGTGGACATCAAGGAAGACTATGGCGCCACATCCTCGCTCCTGATCGAGTACCTGAGGGCTGCGAAGATCCGTCCATCACCCCGGCTTGCCACGGCCCTTTTCTACGGGATCAAGACCGACACGGAGAACTTTGCACGGCCTACCACGGAGGGGGACATCAAGGCGTTCCGCTACGTATACCCGTTTGCGAACACACATATCATCAAGAAGATCGAGTCCTCTGAGCTCACCAAGAAAAATCTGGAGAGCTTTCGAGGCGCTCTGGACCGCTTCGAGCTTGTCCGAGGGCGGGCCTTCATCCATATGGGCAAGGTGAACGACCCCGACGTCCTCGTCATGCTCGCCGATTTTTTTCTCAAGGTGGCCGAGGTGAGCTGGTCCATTGTGAGCGGGGTGTACGGCCAGAAGCTCGTTGTCATCTTTCGAAACGCAGGGTTTCGGCGGGACGCGGGGAAGCTTGCAGAGAAGCTGTTCGGGCAGTGGGGAGGTGCGGGGGGGCACAAGAATGCGGCGCGCGCCGAGATCATGCTTCCTGAGCTGGGCGAGGCGGCGGCAAACGACCATGACCTGAGGAGCTTTGTTCGAAACAGGGTTCTTTCCATGTGATCACCCGGTGAAAGCAAACGCAGGGATTTTTGACGGCTTCGCAAAAACCCGTTCAGTCGCCGCTGGAAACGCTATAACCTATTGAAATATCAGGGGCAGATCTCAAGGCTCAGGGCTTTATACAAATCCATCCGTCTTCCGGTCAGGCCGGAAACGACCGGCATATCGAGGCTCCAGGGCACAGAAAGGTATCGTCCTCATGACGATTGCGGACCAGATTCTCAGTGAAGAGCTCATCGACGAGGTGAGGCAGGCCATCGCCGACAGGGACATGGAGGTCCTTTCCCGTTGGATCGACGATCTGCGCCCGGCGGATCTGGCTGACCTGATCGAGCATCTGGACCGGGAGGAACGTCTCTTCATCTTCGACCTTCTCGAACCCGAGGGTGCTGGAGACGTCCTCGTGGAAATCGAGCCTCCTGTCCAGGGGAGCATCCTGAGCACCCTCGACAACCAGGCCCTTTCGAGCATCGTTCAGGAACTCGACTCGGACGATGCGGCCGACCTGGTGGGCGATCTCCCCAAGGAGAGGGCCCAGGAGATCATCGGCAGCCTCGAGGATGACGTCACCGAGGATCTCAAAAAGCTGCTGCCCTACGAGGACGATACGGCCGGCGGCCTCATGGCCCTCGAGTTCGTAGCGGTGAAGGCGAGCGCAACGGTGCAGGAGGCCATCGACCGGATTCGGGAAAAGGCCGAAGATGTGGAGAACCTTTACTACCTCTTCGTGATGGACGACGAAGACAAGCTGGTCGGCGTCGTATCCCTGAAAGACCTGGTTCTCGCCTCGCCGGACACTCCGGTCTCACGCATCATGAACCCGGAGGTGATTTCCGTCCATGTCAACCGGGACCAGGAGGAGGTGGCCCTCCTCTTCAAGAAGTACGACCTCGTCAGCCTTCCCGTGGTGGACGATGCCTACCGTCTCGTGGGACGCATTACACACGACGACATCATCGATGTCATCGAGGACGAGGCGGACGAGGATATCGCCCTGATGGCCGGTATGATCAGCGGTGAGATGGCGGAGGAGTCCTACATTCGGATATCCGGAGCGCGTCTGCCCTGGCTCGTGGCGGGACTCTTCGGAGGAACGCTTGCCGCCGTCGTGATTCGGCAGTTCGAGGCGTCCCTGGAGAGGGTCCTGGCGCTCTCCTTTTTTTTCCCCGTGATCATGGCCATGGGAGGAAACACCGGGACCCAGGCCGCCACGGTAGCGGTTCGAGGGCTTGCCACCGGCGACATCAGCATGATGAATATCGGCAAACGGCTCTGGCTCGAGATGAAAGTGGCCCTCCTCAACGGCATCATCTGCGGTGTGCTCCTGGGAGCCATTGTCGGAGCCTGGCTGTCGGATTACGGCCTCGGGGCCATTGTGGCTCTGGCCCTTGTCATGATTGTTCTGAACTCGGGTTTCATCGGAGCGGCCGTTCCCTTTGCCTTCAAGAAAATGAACGTGGATCCGGCTCTGGCCACAGGGCCCTTTGTGACGACGTCCAACGACATCCTGGCTCTTTTTATCTACCTTGGAATGGTGACCCTTTTTCTCCATGTCCACGGATGAGGCCGGTGCGGCGCTTTCAGCGGAGATTTTCCGGAGGCCCCTTTCCGGGGAGCCGCACCTCCGATACGCAAGGGGCAGGGTTTCGACAGCGAACGGGGACGCGGTGAGGGTCGACGCCGGTTCCGGAGTTGAAAGAGGAGAGGGGCGTGGACAAGACCATTCGCGTATTCTGGGCAGCTCGATTGAAACAGGTTCGAAAGGCGCTCGAGGCCAACAACTTCGAGGTCTTTATCGCGGAGGATCTCCCTGCCGCGGCACAGGTGGTCCTGGAGCGTATTCTGCCGGGGACCGGCGCTCAGAGCCTCTCCTGGGGAGGTTCCGGCACGTTTCTCGCGACGGGACTCTACGAACGCCTTCGGGACATGCAGGACCTGGAAATCCTGGACACCTTCGAAAAGGAGATTTCCCGGGCGGAAAGCCTGGAGCGCAGGCGCCGAGCCCTCCTCGTGGATCTCTTCATCACGGGCACAAACGCCGTAACCGAGGCGGGGCAGCTCGTCAACCTCGATATGTACGGGAATCGAGTCGGGGCGATCACCTTCGGACCGCGGTTCGTCACCATCCTGGTCGGTCGAAACAAGATCGTCCCCGATCTGGACACGGCCTTTGCGCGGGTCCGGGAATACGCCGCGCCGGCCAATGCCATGCGTCTGGGGAAAAAAACACCGTGCGCGGAAACCGCCCGTTGTGAATCATGCAAGAGCCCGGAACGGATCTGCAACACCTGGACGGTGACGGAGAAATCATTTCCTCCCCGGCGGATCAAGGTGGTACTGATCAATGAAGATGCAGGCCTCTGAGCGGAAATCGCCGCGAGGTGAGAGCTGATTGTACCGTGAAGAGTCCTTTTCGGAAGGTGAGGGGGGACGGCGGTATTCCGGCCCGCCGTTCGTGGAGCGGGCCACACGGCACCCCGAGGCGTACTCATGACCGAGGGCGGCCGGGAACCCGGTCATGAGCGCCTGGAACGGGCAATCCGTGAAAAGAGGATTACTCCTCCTTGTCCTTCAAGGCCTTTTCGAGCTGCTCTCCGAGAGAGCCCATTCCGCTGTCGGATGCCCCCGGCTGGGCTCGCCAGTCGGACTCTCCGGTTTCTTCCTTGATTCCCAGAGCAATGCGTCGCTGCGCCGTATCCACCGATTCCACCATCACGCGGATTTGGTCGCCGCGCCGAACGTTTTCCAATGCGCCGGCGTCCTGGAGGTTCTCCAGCTTGGATCGATGAAGCAGCCCCGTGATCCCCGGGGCCAGGGTCACGAAGAATCCGTAGCGCTCCTCCCGTTCCACGGTTCCGTCAACGACCTGGCCCGGGCGGAACGTGTCTTCCACGCGGCTCCAGGGGTCGCCTTCGACGTCCCGGATGCTCAGGGAGATTCTGCGGCGTGACTCGTCGATCTGCTTGACCAGGACGGTGACCTCTTCCCCCGCCTGGACCACTTCCTCGGGCTTGAGGATGCGCTTGACATGGCTCATTTCGCTCACATGAACGAGGCCCTCCACGCCCGGAGAGATTTCGACGAACGCGCCGAAGTCCGCGCACCGGACAACGCGGCCCGTGATGCGGTCTCCTTCTTTGCAGATCTCGCGGACGCGTTCCCAGGGGTCCCCCTGCATCTGCTTGAGGGAAAGACCGATTCGAGGCCGGCCTCCCGGGGGCCCTTCCTGGATTCCGATGACACGGACCTTCACCCTGTCTCCCGGGTGGATCACCTCCTCCGGCTTGCCGATGCGGGACCAGCTCAGCTCGGAGATGTGGATCATGCCCTCCAGTCCCGGGACGAGCTCCACAAAGGCCCCGTAAGGCATGAGCTTGGTGACGATGCCTTCGCACTCGGCCTCCTCGGTCAGGCCTTCGAGGAACTCCTTGCGTGCTTCCTCCGATTCCCGCTCCAGGATTTCACGCCGGGAGACAACGATGTTTCTTCCGTTTTCTTCGAAACGGGTGATGAGAAACGGGTAGGTTGCGCCCACGTAGACCGAGGGATCCTCCACGTAACGAAGGTCCATCTGGCTGATGGGACAAAAGGCCCGGCGCTTCATGACCTCCACGTGGAAGCCGCCTTTACAGGGGGCCTTGACCTTCCCTTCCACCGGGACTTCATTCCGAAAGGCCTCCCGAAGCACTCCGGGATCCCCCGGCCCCGAGAAGGATTTGGAGAGCTGAATCTCATCGGGGGTCAGGCCCACGACATAGAGGTCGATTTCGTCTCCAACCTCAAAAGGGACGTTCCCTTCCTCATCCTGGAGCTCCTCACGATCCACCACCCCGTCCGTCTTGGCCCCGGTGTCCACGAATACCGAGTCCCGTCCCACGGAGATGACGCGTCCTCGAATTCGATCGCCGATCCTCATTTCGACGGAGGTGGAGTCCGTGTAGTTCTCCAGCATTTCGGCGAAGCTTTCCGCCTCACCTTCCATCCGCCCCTCGTCTTTTTCGTCGTTCATGTCTCTACGCCCTCCATTCCAACAGAATCCGGCACTTCTACCAGCCTCTTTCGGCTTTTGCAAGTGCCGACTGCATACCGACCCCACAACCTGCCGATATGGCCCCCTCGGACAGGTTGAGGAGCGGGGAGAAAGGTATCACATGGAGGAAACCGTAGGCGCCGGCAGGTACCTGTTCCTGGAACCCTACTTCGGCGGTTCACACCGGGAGTTCGCTGAGGGTCTCGTGGAGAGATCCCGTCACCCTATCGACCTCATGTCCATGAGCGCCCGGTTCTGGCGATGGCGCATGGGCGGGGCGGCCCTCCATTTCGTTCGCCGTCTTCCCCCTCTTTCAAGCTATGACGGCCTGCTCATGTCCTCTCTCATGAGCCTGACGGATCTCAAGGCGCTGGCCCCGGAGCCCCTGCCGCCGGTGCTGGTCTACTTTCACGAAAACCAGTTGACCTATCCTCATTCGAAAAACGGCAGTCGGGACGTGGCATCGGCCTGGACGAATATTACCACGGCTCTGGCGGCCGATCGAGTCGTATTCAACTCTCATTCCCATTGTGACGCCTTTTTCGAGGCCCTTCCGGGCCTGATTCGGCTCATGCCGGATTACCGGACCGGGTGGGTGATCGACGAGATTCGAAAACGATCCACAGTCCTCTATCCGGGGTGCCGGTTTCCGGAGGCCGGGGAAACGCTTAGCCGGCAGAAACCGGGAGAGCCACCCTTGATCGTGTGGAATCACCGCTGGGAGCATGACAAGGATCCGGACGCCTTTTTCCGTGCCATGGATCGCCTCGCGGCGCAGGGCCTGGATTTCCGGCTCGCGCTGATGGGGGAACGGTTTCAACGGTATCCTCGCGTGTTCCGAACGGCGCGGGACCGGTATGGAGATCGCGTCGTGCAGTACGGGTTCGTGGAGGAACGCAAGGCCTACGTCGACTGGCTGAGAAGAGGAACGGCGGTCGTGAGTACGGCCATCCAGGAAAACTTCGGAATCGCCGTGGTTGAGGCGGCACGATACGGGTGCCTGCCGATCCTTCCTCGAAGGCTGAGCTATCCGGAGCTGGTGCCCGGGGCGTATCACGATTTATGCCTTTACGACGGTCCGGACGATCTCGTGTCGAAGCTCGCCGAGGTCCTGGCCGACCCCGCTGCTCAAAAGGTCGCAAGAGAGGACATCAGCGAGGCCATGGGGCGGTTTTCCTGGGATCGCCAAATTCGGGCCTACGATCGAATCCTGGACGAAATGGTCTGAAGAGGCGCTGGTGAAACGGCAGGGCGTTTCACTCGTTCGGAGTCCCGATGAGCCGCACGGGCAAACCGGTTTCCACCTTTGGAAATCGCTCATGGGAGGCTCTCCCGGTGGTTTGACATTGCATGGAAAAAGTCATATACAAAGGTCCGTACGGGAAACGGACTGAATCGGCGGCTTTTTTGCAGAGGCCAAGCGAGGACGACACCATGATGGAGATTCGCTTTCACGGGCGGGGTGGCCAGGGCACGGTGGTGGCCTCGAAAATCATGGCGGATGCCGTTTTTCTGGATGGTAAATTTTCTCAGTCTTTTCCGGCATTTGGGGTGGAACGGAGGGGTGCCCCCGTGACGGCGTTCCTTCGCGTGGATGAGCGGCCCATACGCATTCGAACGGAGATCTACGAGCCGGATCACATCGTGATTCTCGACCCGCTTCTCGTCAACCAGGTTCCGGTGACCCGGGGCCTGAAGCCCGGCGGAATCGTCATCGTGAACAGCGATGCCGCCCCTGAAGCGATTCGAGACAAGTTCGCGGGGTTCGGGGTGGCTACCGTTCCCGCGAGCCGGATCGCCCACCGGCGTGGCCTGGGAAGCAGTCAGGCTCCGATCGTGAACACGGCGATCCTTGGGGCTGTCACGGCCGTTCTCGGTCTGGTGACCATGGACAGCCTCATGAAAGCGATTCGCGAGGGCGTGCCGACCCGCTCCGAGGAAAACGCCGAGGCCGCCCGAGAGGCGTTTGAATCCGCAAGCCGTGTGTTGAGCTGTTGATGATGTGCGGACCCCGGCGCACGGCTGCACCCGGGGTATTTGAGGCCATCTGCATGGCGAGGACAGCATGAAATACGTGGACCATCAGACGGAGACACCCCTTTGCGCCGTATCATTGAAATCGAGCCTGGAAAACAAGACCGGAAGCTGGAGGTTCGCCCGGCCTGTTTTCGTCGACCGGGTGTCGCCCTGCAACCGGCAGTGCCCGGCCGGGGAAGACATTGCGGCGACCCTCTATCTTGCCGGCCGGGAGCGGTTCGAGGACGCTTGGCGATGCATCATGCAGGAAAATCCCTTTCCGGCGGTCATGGGCCGGGTCTGCTATCACACATGTGAGATGCGTTGCAACCGCAAGGAGCACGACGAGGCCGTTTCCATCCATTCGGTGGAGCGTTTTCTGGGAGACTATGCACTGGAACGGGGCCTTCGCATGGAGCCGGCACCGGAAGATGCCGGCGGGCGGGTGGCCGTCGTGGGGGCCGGACCGGCCGGGCTGACCGCGGCATACCACCTCCGGCGGTTGGGACGCCAGGTCGTGGTTTTCGACGCCCGGGACCGCCCCGGGGGGCTGATGCAGTACGGGATTCCCGCCTACCGTCTTCCCCGGGATATCCTCGACGGGGAGATCGGTCGGCTCGAGGCCATGGGGATCCGCTTCGAGATGAGACGCGTACTGGGCAGGGACCTGGCATGGGATTCCCTGATCGGAGAGTACGACGCCCTCTTTGTGGGCATGGGCGCGCACCGCGAGACCCTGCTCGGTCTTGAAGGAGAGGAAGCGGTAGGCGTGTTTCAGGCCCTTTCGTTTCTCGAAGACGTCAGCCGCGGGGATTCCCCCCCTGTCGGGCGGACCGTGGGGATCGTGGGCGGGGGGAACAGCGCCGTGGACTGTGCCCGGGTCTGCCGTCGACTCGGGGCGGATGTGCGCGTCTTTTACAGGAGGAGCGAGGCGGAAATGCCCGCTCACGAGGAGGAGGTGGCTGCAGCGCGGGAGGAAGGCGTCTCCTTCGAGTTTCTCTGCGCTCCGGCGGAGATCCTCCAAGACGGCAAGGTGAAGGGACTCGGCCTGGAGCGCATGCGGCTCGGGAAGCCGGACGCATCGGGAAGGCGCAGCCCGGAGCCCACGGGGGAGCGCTTCGACTCTCTCTGCGACAGCGTGATCCTCGCCATCGGAGAAGGCCCGGACCTGGATCTCCTTCCCGCCGGCATCGAGGAAGACAAGGGGGGCGTGCTTTCCGACGACTTCGGCCGTACGGCCCTGGAAAAGGTCTTCGTGGGAGGGGACCTCTCTTCGCTGCCGCGCACGGTCACCCATGCCATCGGATCGGGAAAACGGGCCGCTGCGGCCATGGACGCCTTCCTGAAGGGCAAGGGTGCAGCCGCCGATGAAGCCCGTTTCCGCTGGGGGGATACGGGAAACATCGTCATGGGGTCTCTGGATGATGGGGCCCTGTTTCCCCGAAGGAACCCCCAAAGGGACGTGGTGGAATACGATGCCCTGAACCCCTTTTATTTCGACCGGCGGCCGGGCCTGTCCGTGCGTGAGCTCGCCGCGGAGGAGCGGATCGCAGGGTTCGACGAGGTGGTTCAGGGATTCGGACGCGGGGAGATCCTTCAAGAGGCCCGGCGCTGTTTCAACTGCGGCGCGTGCACGGAGTGCGGGAACTGCTTCATCTTCTGCCCCGATCTCTCCATTCGAAAGGATCCAGGCGGTTTCGGGTATGTGGTGGACCTGGATTACTGCAAGGGCTGCGGCATCTGCGTCCATGAGTGCCCCAGAGGGGCGATGACGATTTCGTTTGCGGAGTAAAGACCATGAGGAAGGTCCTGACCGGAAACCAGGCGGTCGCGCACGCGGTCATGCTCTCCGATGTCCAGGTCGTGGCGGCCTACCCGATTACGCCTCAGACATCGATCATCGAGACCCTGGCGGATATGCAGGCCCGCGGCCAGGGGGACTTCGATTTCATCCGTGTGGAGTCCGAGCATTCGGCCATGTCCGCCTGCATCGGTGCCTCCATGGGCGGTGTGCGTGCCTTTACGGCCACGTCCGGACAGGGCCTCTTTCTGATGCACGAGATGCTCCACTATGCCTCCGGCGCCCGGGTGCCTCTGGTGCTGGCGAACGTGAACCGGGCGGGCGCGGCCCCCTGGTCCATCTGGAGCGACCAGACGGATTCGGTCTCTCAGCGGGAAACCGGGTGGATTCAGCTCTATTGCGAAGGAAACCAGGAGGTGCTGGACACGGTCCTCATGGCCTTTCGAATCGCCGAGAGCGTGCGCCTTCCCGTCATGGTGGTGTTGGACGCCTTTTTTCTCTCCCATACATCCGAGCCCGTGGACATTCCCGATGCCGAGGAGGTGCGGGCCTTTCTCCCTCCGTTCGACCCCGGGGATATCTGGCTCGATCCGAATAACCCGAGGACGTTCGGGTCCATCGTGATGGCGGATGCCTACATGGACTTTCGCTGGCTCGTCCAACGTGACATGGAACGGGCAAAGACGGTCATCACGGAGGTCCACGAGGCCTTCGCAGGCCGGTTCGGCCGACGGTACAGCCAGGTGGAGTGCGTGAACACGGACGATGCGGACGTGGTGATGGTCTGCACCGGCACGGTGGCCTCCACAGGAAGGGTGGCCGTCGAGACGCTCAGGCAGAAGGGAAAGAAGCTGGGCATGGTGAAGATCAAGACCCTTCGGCCCTTTCCCGTGGAGGACGTGATCGAGGCCCTGAGGGGACACGCCAAGGTGGCGGTGATGGATCGGAATGTGTCCCCCGGCGCACAGGGTGTCTGGGGCCAGGAAATCAAGACCGCACTTTACGATCTGTCCGACGCCCAGCGGCCGGCCCTGTTCGATTATGTGGCCGGCCTGGGGGGGCGGGACATCAGCGTGGCGACCTTCGAGGAGGTCTTCGACCAGACCCTTGCCGCGGATCGCCCCGATGATCGGGACATCTGGATAGGAGTCCGGCATGTACAGCCTGAATCAGCGGTTTGACAACAGCAGGGTTCCCGAGGAGGAGTTCATGACATCGGGCCACGTGGCCTGCTCGGGCTGCGGGGCATCCCTTTCCATGCGCCTGGCGCTCAAGGGTCTCGGAAAACCAACGACCCTGGTGATTCCCGCCTGCTGCTGGACCATTATCCCGGGTCCCTGGCCGTACACAGCCATGGACGTACCCGTTTTTCAGACCGCCTTTGAGACGACGGGGGCCACCATTTCCGGCGTTCGGTCCGCCTACCGAAGAAGAGGCATGGATGACGTCTGCGTCGTGGGATGGGCGGGAGACGGCGGAACCTATGATATCGGGATTCAGGCCCTGTCCGGTGCGGCCGAGCGAAACGAGGACGTGATCTACGTCTGCTATGACAACGAGGCCTATATGAACACGGGTGTGCAGCGGTCCGGAGGCACCCCATACGGGGCCTGGACCACGACGACACCCGGGGCGCGGGCCAAAATGGAGCCCAAAAAGGACCTCGACGAGATCATGATCGCCCACCGGATCCCCTATGTAGCCACGGCCACCGCCGCCTATCCTCAGGATCTGATCGCCAAGTTTCAGAAAGCGAGATCCATTCGCGGGATGCGGTTCATTCGACTCCTCGCCGCCTGTCCGGCGGGGTGGAAGACGCCGGACAACCTGTCCGTCGAGATCATGCGACGGGCTGTACAGTGTCGTCTCTTTCCGCTTTTCGAGGTGGAAGGGGGGTTCCGTTTTCGGCAGACCGTGGTCCCGGACGAGGTCATTCCGGTTCGGGATTACCTGCGCATGCAGGGGCGGTTCAAACAGATGAGCGATGAGGACATGGAAGCGTATCAGAAGGAGATCGACGCACGCTACGAGAGGTTTCGGGTACGCTTCGAACGAGACGTTTCCTGAGAACGAACGGGCCCGGCTCCCGGCCGCGGCACGGGGAGCCTGATCGCGAGCCGGGGACCGCCTGAAGAGGCGGGTTCGATTCACCTGAAAGGCCCCGTGTCGTTCAACGAGCCTCTCTCGAAGAAAATCCAACGGCTTCGAAGACAGGGGGACCGGGGAAAACGCGGTCCCTTTTCCATACAGGGGAAAGAAGCGCCTTCCCCGCCGCAGGCCCGCCCGAAGGCGGTATGAAGGCCTGCCGTCCTACCGCTGCTTCGGCGATTTCATGCCGGCCATTGCCTTCACCTGGGCCGGTTTGAACGGATCGGGTTTGAGGCCCGGCAACCCCATCGATACACGTGAGGAGATTATGGAAAGCATCGCTTTTGATAATGAAAAGTATATTGAAAAGCAGACATCGGAAATCCTCGAACGGGCCAAACGCTTTGGCAACAAGCTCTATCTCGAATTCGGGGGCAAGCTCCTGTACGATTTCCATGCATCCCGGGTGCTGCCGGGCTACGAACCCAACATCAAAATGCGGCTCCTTCAGGAGCTGAAGGACCAGGCCGAGCTGCTCCTCTGCATCTACGCCGGGGACATCGAGAGAAAAAAGATGAGAGCGGACTTCGGTATCACCTATGACTCCGATGCGCTCAAGCTGATTGACGACCTGCGCGAGTGGGGCATACGCGTCCTCGGTGTCGTCATTACCCGGTATGAGAACCAGCCGGCCGCCGAGCAGTTCAAGAACAAGCTGGAAAGGAGGCGCATCCGTGTCTACACCCACCAGTACACGAAAGGCTATCCCACGGATGTCGACCTGATTGTCAGCGACCGGGGGTACGGGGCCAACGACTACATCGAGACGAAAAAACCGCTGGTCATCGTCACAGGCCCGGGCCCGGGGAGCGGAAAGCTGGCCACCTGTCTTTCCCAGGTCTACCACGAATACAAGCGCGGCGTTTATGCCGGATATGCGAAGTTCGAGACCTTCCCCATCTGGAACATCCCTCTTAAGCATCCCGTCAACGTGGCCTATGAGGCTGCGACAGCGGATCTTCGGGACTTCAACATGATCGATCCGTTCCATCTGGAGACGTACAATCAGAGAGCGGTCAACTACAATCGGGACGTCGAGGTGTTTCCCGTCCTCAGAAGGATTCTGAACAAGATCAGGGACGGAGAGACGATCTATCGCTCCCCCACGGACATGGGCGTCAACTGTGTCGGATTTGCCATTACGAATGACGATGCAACCAGGGAGGCGGCGAAGCAGGAGGTCATTCGTCGCTATTTTCGATACCAGTGTGAGTATGTGATGGGGATGACGGACAAGGGAACGGTACAGCGGGTGGAGCTCCTGGTGAAAGACTTCAACCTGGACCTGGACTATCGAGAGGTGGTTGCGCCTGCCCGCCGCGCGGCCATTCAGGCCCAGGAACGGGAAAAGGGAAATGAGGGGATCTTTTGCGGAGCGGCCATCGCCCTGAAGAACGGCACGATCGTGACGGGCAACAACTCTCCTCAGCTTCACGCGGCATCGAGCCTGATCCTCCATGCGGTGAAGCACCTGGCCGGAATTCCGGAGAAGATCAAGCTGCTTCCTCCCAACATCGTGGAGTCGGTGAAAAACCTCAAGACCGAGGTCCTGAATGAAAAAAACCTGAGTCTGGACCTGGTTGAAACCCTTATCGCCCTCAGTATCAGCGCGACGACGAACCCGGCGGCCCAGCTTGCCATGGAGTCGCTGAAGGAACTCCAGGGCTGTGAGCTCCATATGACCCACATTCCCACACCCGGGGACGAGGCCGGTCTGAGGCGACTCGGTGTGAACCTCACGAGCGACCCCAATTTTTCCACAAAGGATCTTTTCGTGTCCTGACGGGCGCCGCTTCGGCAGAGTTGATCGAGAGCGGCTACCGGACCCGAATCCACTGAACCGCGATGAGGCTGATCAGGGCCAGGACCGCTCCCCCCACAAAGGGGATTCTGTAGTCCACCATCCAGAGGATCCCTCCCACGACCGGCAGCACGACGGCGGCAATGTGGTTGATCGTAAACCCCACGGCCATGGTTGGAGCGATGTCCCTCGGGTCCCCGACCTTCTGGAAATAGGTTCGAATGGCGATGTGAAAATTGAAGAACATGTGGTCGAGCACGTAGAGGACCGCGGCGACGGTCCCGGACCGGACCACGGCGTAGGCCAGGAAGACCAGAATCAGGCTGGCATACTCCAGGGTGAGGACCCTTCTCTCTCCAAACCGGATGATCGCCTTCCCGATCAGGGGGCTCAGGAAGTAATTGATTCCGTTGTTCACGGCGAACAGGATCGTGACCTGCTGCACGGAGTAGTCGAAACGCTTCACGAGCAGAAACACGGCAAAGGCCATGAAGATCTGGCGCCGGGCGCCCGCCATGAAGGTCAGGAAGTAGAAGAGCCAGTAGCGGCTCCGAAAGACCATTCGTTTTCTTTGTGGAACCAGGTCACGATCCGTAGGGTCCTGAAACAGGGCCCATGTAGCGGTTGCGGCCAGGACCAGCCCCACCAGCAGGTACATCTCTTCGAACTCGAGAAAAGAGGCGGCTGCGAAGACGAAAAGCGCCATGGCGATGCTCGAGGCAGCGGCAAGGCTTCTGAGCTTGCCGAACACCCACGGCGAGACGCCTTTGTCGAAGTATTGAAGGGTGAGGGACTGGTTCGTGGTCTCGTAGTAGTGGAACCCGAAGCTCATGAGGAGGGTGGTCAGGGTCAGTCCGGCAAAGGTGGGGAAAAACCCGGTGGCCGCGAGGCCCAGTCCCAGCACGAGGATGCTGAGGGCGCTCAGCCGGTGCTCGCGAATGATCAGAGTCACATAGATGGCCAGGAGGGTGAGAAAACCCGGGATCTCCCGCACGGACTGGATCACCCCCACGTGGCGGCCTTCCAGCCCGGCTACCTCAACGGCAAAGTTGTTGAAGAGGGTCTGCCATGCCTGTAGCCCCGCGGTCGAGCAGACGGTCAGGACCACGAGGTAGCGGAACATGGGCTTTGCGGTGGCGGATTTCATGGGGAGGGAGCTTCCCCCAAACCCAGCCGTTGTTCATGGACCTTCAGGATTTGAAGGAGAACCCGGTTCACGGGGACGGGGACATCGTAGGTCATGCCCAGCTCGAGTACGCGTCCGGCGAAGATCTCCACCTCGGTCTTCCTTTCCGCCTCCACGTCCTGAAGCATGGATGTCTTGCCTTCGGGCCCGAGGGTGGCAAGCACGGACTTCCACTGATCGATATCCTCTCCGGTCAGGGCCACGCCGGCCTTTTCAGCCACCGTGATGACTTCCTGCATGGCCCACTCCATGAGGGCCCGGGCCTCCTGAGAGCGCTGGAAAACGCCGTAGGGCGCTCGAAGAACCGCTGAAACCTGGTTGACACCCACGTTGATCATGAACTTCCACCACAAGGCGCGGATCATGTCGGTGGGGGTTTCCCAGGGGATACCCGCCCGGTCGAAGAGCTCCTGGACCTCTCGAACACGGCTGCTGACCTCTCTGTTCTGCGCCTCCCCGAAATGGACGACCCCCGGTTTCGTGTAGGTCATCCGGTTGCCGTCCCGAACGGCGTCGATGCCCAGGGCAATGGCGTAGAGAACCTTTTCCATGCCAAAGGCCTTCCCTAACTGCTCCTCGCTGTCAATGCCGTTCATGACCGAGAGAAACAGGGTCTGCTCGCCGACCAGGCCTTCGAGATCCCGAAGCGCCTGCGCCATGTGGTGATTTTTTACGGCCACGAGGATCAGGTCCGGGGGAGGGACTGCGTCCCCGGGCCGGGTCACGGGCACGGCATACGGGCGGTCGTTGACGACGATGCCGTGGGCCGAGAGCCTCTCGGCGCGCTCCCCGTCCGCCACCAGGGAAACCGATATCCCTTCCGTGTCGAAAAACCGGCTCGCGTAAAAGGCACCCATGGCCCCGCCGCCGATGACGGCGATGTCCCGAATGGAATCCATGATGCGATCTCCCTTCTTGGGTGGAATGGATGATCCCCCCTGCGCCTGCCCTGCTCTCACGGCAGTGGCATGTTTCCCCTTCTTATGTCGCAGGGGGCGTCGAGCGGAAGCATGATGATAGGTAGAAGAAGGATGCCGTGTCAATCGGCAATTCCGAAGAGGCTCATCGCAGCAGGGCTTTTCTATATCCCATCAAGGTTCCTGCCGTTCCCATGGAAACGGCGGAAACCGGAACTTGCCGGCGGAGAAGAGTCAGCGCCTCATTTCCCTTGCCTGTCAGACGTGAATATGCAAAATGAAAGAGGGAGTCGAGTCCCATGAAGGCAACCGGGACACAGGCTCACCATCCCGCCACGCCATGGACAGGGGGGAAACCTTGCCGAAGAACGTCCTGATCGTCGACGATGAAATGGAAATGCTCCTGGTGATGCAAAAGGCCCTGGAGCCATACAAGGAGGTCTTTTCCGTTCTCGTCGCCGGAAACGGCGAGGAGGCCTTGGACCTCCTGAAAGAGGTCGACGTATCCCTCGTGGTGACCGACCTGATCATGCCTCGCATGGACGGCTTCACCCTGCTCGTTCACATTCGATCGGATTTCCCGGACATCCCGGTGATTATCATGACCGCGCACAACCGGCCCGTCATGGAGCGGATGGCCTGGAAGATCGGTGTGGCCGAGTATATTGAAAAGCCTTTTGACATCGAAGATCTCGCCGATAAGATTACATCCAATCTTGGAGATGAGGATCAGGCGGAGAAAAAGGGACTTCGGGACATGAACGTGGCCCTGTTTCTCCAGTTGATCGAGGTGGAAAGGAAGTCCTGCGAAATTCACCTCATCGACGTTTCTTCAAGGAGGGAGGGCGTCCTCTTTTTCCTGAACGGAGACCTGACGGGCGCCCGCCTGGAGGACCTCCCCCCGGAAAAGGCCGCGCGTGACATGCTTTCATGGCGTGATGTGGAGATCTCCATTCAGGAAGGTGCGTCCGTGAGCCCCGGAAACACCGGCCTGTCCCTTCAATCCATCCTGAGCAGCCTCTAGGGGGCAGGGAGTTTCGTTCTGCTCCCCGGGACCTCGGCGTCGCGTGTGAGTGTGTACAGAAGAAGGCTCGCCGTTACAGCCCCCGCGCAGATCACAAAAGCAAGGCGGTAGACCCCGCACGGGTCCTGGAATACCGGTTCCGCGAGAGCAATGACCTCCCCGAGGGCGTGGATGAAGACGCCCGCACCGCTCATGGTG
>Ga0272444_10002016_pt1 | contig 19036 bp, 12 predicted proteins | sample SSMForm13_FD_201033 | JGI IMG/M metagenome (GOLD analysis project Ga0272444, IMG submission 201033) | Marine sediment archaeal communities from Little Sippewissett salt marsh, Falmouth, MA, United States - SSM-Form-13 | ecosystem: Environmental > Aquatic > Marine > Wetlands > Sediment ... | reverse complement strand
GATGGTAAAGCCCGAAAGCACGCACGAGGGATCCTCGGATCCGAGAAAAGTAACCGTGGGTCCGGATTGATTCCCGTCGATCACGGTATTTTCAACAACCGCGGGATCCATGGGATCCGTGGATCGAAGGATGATATTTTTCCCCTGGAAATTGATGTTTTCATGATATGTATTCGGGGCCGCCACGATCTCGTCGCCGTTTTTCGCCATGGCAATGGCCCCCTGGATTCTCGAGCTGTCCCCCGGTACGTTGATCAGCTCACCCATACATAAAAACGGGGAACTGAAGAATAGAAAACATAACAGGAGGAAACGGAATCGAAACCGGTAAAATAACCGCATGGAGTCGTTCTCCCTTAAAAATATAATTTCGTTACATGATGGGGCAAGGCTCGAAAATTCAATCTTTTTTTCAGTCAGCCGGGAAAAGGGGGAGGTATCCCTGGTCCCTGTTGTATGAGAATCCCGTCCGTCCCCAGTATTCCGGGTACTCGAAAGCCCCTTGCCCTGATATCGCCACATACACCTCGCCCCCCGGGGCGATCTGGACGAGATCGATACGACCATCGGCGTTTACGTCCCCCGCCAGGGGATAATACCCGAGGGTTTCATCATAGAAAACATTCAGCCATCCCCGGCGCCCGGGATCGTCGAAGGAGCCGCCGCTTGAGAGGGCGACCCATGGATCGCCCGTGGGGGTGATCTGGATGATATCTGTAAGATTGTCCCCGTTTACATCGCCGGACAGAACCGTGAATCCATCCAGGGGGGAAAAGCAAAATCCCGGAACGCCCCACCTCTCAGGCGGATCGAATCCGCACCCGCTCGAGAGGGCCACCCAGGCATCCCCGTAAGGCGTTACCTGGATCAGGTCGCACCTGCCGTCGCCGTTGGCGTCCCCTGCCAGGGGCAGGGATCCGCCCTCGCCGCTGACCGGTCGCCGGAAGGAAAATCCGATCCTTGCCCAGCGGCGGGGAGGCTTGTAGGAGGTCTCACATGCCAGGGCCGTCCAGACGTCGCCGTACGGAGTGATCTCCGCAAGATCGGTGTGTCCGTCTCCGTTGAAGTCGCCCGCCAGGGGATGCCGGCCCTCCTTTTCATCGTAACGAAAACCGAGCCAGCCCCATCTTTCCGGCGGTTTGAAGATGTTTTTATCCCTGACACTGACCCACACGTCTCCGTGGGGCGTTACCTGGACAAGATCGGCCCCGTCCCTGCCGTTCACCTCTCCAGCCAGGGGGAACCAGCCCTCTCGGGGATCGAAGCGAAATCCCAGCCAACCCATCCTTTCAGGATTTTCGAAAGGGGCCACTCCCATGCATTCCGCACCCCACACGTCGCCGTGGGGAGTCAGATTGACAAGGTAAGGGGAGGGGGGGACCTTGTTCCAGCCGGAGTTGCCTGGACCGCCGTATGCCCCCATATCGTTTCGAACGGAACCCATGCCGGGTGGGAGGGAATGGTCGTTAAACGTGGGATCGGGATCCCCGGCATCGATGCAGGGCGACTTTTCCCCGAGCTGGAAATCCCTTCCCACGGGATCGACGAACCCCGGATCGCCTGAGATAAGATCCGGACGGCTGCCCGTGTAATCCTGAATGCAGCAATAGGAACAGAGGGTCGGCGATGTGAGCTGGGGGGCCTCCCCGGCGGTGTTTTCCCGGAAAATACAATTCCGGACGGTTCCCGGATTGCCGAACAACCCACCGCCCGTTGCTGCGAAATTGCTGTACAATGTATTGTTTTCGATCGGCCCGGTGCAGTTCGAGAATCCCCCTCCGGAGATGGCCTGGTTGAAATAAAGGAGATTGTTGCGAATCGTGCCTTTGCATTCACTGATGCCGCCTCCGGAATAGTAGGCCGCGTTTTCCGCAATGGTATTATTCTGGATGATTCCCTCGCATTTATCGAGTCCGCCCCCCCGGCCTTCGATTCCCGAGGCCGTGTTTCCGGAAATAAGGTTGTTTTGAATGATGGCTTTGCATCTTTCGAAGCCGCCGCCGGAGAGGGCCTCGTTATTCCTGATCTCGTTTCTCTCGATCGTTCCCTCGCATTTGTAAAAGGCTCCGCCGTATTCCGCCTTGTTGCCGATCACGATGTTTCCTCTTATCAATCCATCGCACTCGGTAAAAACGCCTCCCCACTGGGAGCTCTGGTTATCCTTTATGGTGTTCTCGAGGATCTCTCCTTCGCAGGAATAAAAGACCCCTCCGTCACTTCCGGACTGGTTCTCCCGTATTGTGTTGTTCCTGATCATTCCCCGGCCCTTGAAGATCGCGCCACCGTTGAAGACAGCCCGGTTGTATTCGATGATGTTATCCGTGATGATGGCCCGCGAATCGTGAATGGCGCCGCCATCAATGGCCGTATTGTGATGGATATGATTGTTTTGAATGAGATCGTTGCAGAACCTGATCCCGCTTCTCTCGTTGTGGTCGATCTCGTTACCCACGATCAGGCCCTGGCAATATGCCAGGCCGCCCCCGCCGCTTGAGGAATAGTACACCCCCACGGCGGTGTTGTGATGGATATGGTTATTGCGGATCACGCCGTGGCAGCTGTGGAGACCGCCGCCGTCCTTGGCGCGGTTTTCCGCGATCTCGTTATTTACGATCAGGCCGTGGCAGGCGAACAGCCCGCCCCCCACGTGTCCGGTCGGCCATGCCCCGGTGGCTTCATTGTTTACGATCCGGTTGTTCCGGATGGTGGCCCGGGCGCCGTTGCCGTTGATGCCCCCGCCGTTTCCCCCCATGCCGCCGGTGATCGTGAAACCCTCGAGAACGCATTGCTCCGTTTCGGTTCCCCCGAAGTTCACCACGGAATAACGGCCCTCCCCATCGATGATGGTCTGGGATACCACGGAAGGATCCAGGGGATCGGTGGATCGGAGAATGATGTCCTTGTGATAAATGTTGAGCTGCTCCCGGTATGTTCCCGGGGAAACAATGATCTCGTCGCCTTTTTGAGCCTCATCCAGGGCCTCCTGGATCGTGGCAAAATCGTCCGGAACCCTGATCGTGCGGCGGGTTTCGGAGAAAAGCCTTCGGATCGCCTCCTCCTGAAATCCGAATCGTTCCCTCCAGGATTGGGGCAGCAACCACCAATCCGAGGTGCATCGATACTGCTCGAGGCGATCCAGGTACAGGGAGAGAAGCGGCTTTATCTCCTGGAGACAACCCTCCTTTATGGCGTCTTCAGCATACATGACAGCCATATCCACCGCATCCGGATGGAGCCATGAAAAATCGTGACCCGTGGGGTTGTATGTTCCATCGGCGCCTCGGGGATGGGATGCCTCCGGTACAAGGGCGTCGTTTCCGTATCCCTGGACCGTTCTTGTACAATCTGTGTTTTTGATCGCACAACTGCAAATTGGAACCATAGGCCAGGAACCCCACCCGATGATTTCACAATCCAGATATATGTCGCAATGCTCCAGTATATCGCGGCCTCCCTCGTATATCCCGGGGGTGGAATCGCTATCGAACCCCCTTTCCCCGGGAAAGCCGCCACTATGATCGTAGATTTTTTCAAGGGCAAAAGAACTCGACAGGATTCCACCCGGACCGCCCTCCCCGGGAAAACCCGCAGCCATCGCATCCAGATTACCAGAGCCGGTTGAAGCCGATCGGGTTGTTTTCTTCCGGGAGTCTTTATTGCACTCACACAGAGATCCTTTATTGACGACAATGACACAAAAGCTGGGGATATATCGCGTTTCAGTATGTACTAGCTGATCCTCCCCGTCTTCACCCAATCCGGCCGGCTGGCCTTTTCCACCTGCCAGGATCAGCCTTTCTCCCCCTTCGGGGATGGTATGAAACTGATCCACGAATAATGTCACATCCCCTCCGGGAAGGCCGTCCCGCCCTGATGCGAAAGGGGAGGGGCGATCCTTTAAACAGGTGGGGGTGGTACAGAGGGCTGCCGTTGGGGTTGTCCCGGGGAGATCCTCGAATCTTAATTCCCGGGCGTGGATGGTAATCTTTGTCTGGGGCAGATGAAGCGGGCTCCTGATGATCACCCGATCCGCCCGTATGTTCAGTTCGTAGATATCCGTCTGATCGTGCAACTCGTATAATCCATTTGAATGACCCTTTTCCAGGATCACGTCCATGCCCGTTATAGTGACGATCCGAACATCCCCGCTCGAATAGTTCAGTTCACAGGGATTGGGAATGACATCGGTATCCACGGTATAGTATTGTTCCGGATCGGGCAATCCGGCCCACGTGGTTTCAGTGAAAACGAGAAAAAGGATAAGGAAAAGGAAAAAGTATTTTGTCCGCATTTTCATCACCTTTCCTGATATTCAGATGCCGCCCCGAGGCGGTCAAGGGCTTTCCCGGCCTTCCCGGCCGCCTCTCCTCTCCAGTTGTATCCTGTCTGGATACGATACTCTTCAAGAGCTCTCGAAAAAAGCAACTCTCTTTTTTCCATATTCTCTTCTTCCCGTGCCATTCGTTCGAGGATCGTTCCACGACTCAAGTGAATGTCCCCGTAATGCGGGGAGATTTGTTCCAGTTTTTCGTATGTTCCGAGCGCCTCCTCGAGCCGGCCCGTTTCTCTCTGATACCTCGCGAGCTTGTTCAACGCCGAGGCCAGGGCCCTCATGTTGCCCCCCTTGGCGCTTATTTCCCCCGACTCGAACCGCCCGACCAGATCCTCCCACAGGCGCCTCTTCTCTTCGGAATCCCCTGCAAGATTCTGGGCACGGTATTGGGTGAGGGCGGAATGGGTCCAGGCATCGGCTGAGGCCAGTTTCGTCCTTTCCATGAGCAATTGACCGCCCTTTTTCAGATCCGTGAATCCCACGGCCGAGGAATAGAGGTTTTCCAGCTCCGCCCCCTTGGCCGGATCGGCCAGATCCAGGGTTTCCGAGTAAATGCAAAAGGGAGAGCGGTTTCGAACCTGTATGCCCGGGTATTGTGAATCGTATTTCTCCTGTTGTTTAAGGGCGGCCCTGCGGGCCTGTTTGCCCCTTTTCATCTCGATCAGGAGGGTGATGTAATGGGCCGCGTATTCCCGGCTCTCCGGCTTCAGAATCATGGCCCCCTTCAAAAGATCCCCGGCTCTTAAAAGGTATTCCCGGGACAGCATCGGGGCATCCTCCCCGGTTCGATGTGCAGCCATCCAATAGGTGTATCCCAGCCGGAAAACGTCCGTTGGATCGTCCGTTTCCCCGTCGCGATACACGCTCCTCGCCCTGTTCAGGATTTCATCCGGATCCGGGTTCTCCTGGAGAAGAAATTCGAGGCACACCTCGTGCGCGGCCAGGATATCCCCCGGGAGATCCGGCGCGTTTTCCACCAGGTAATCTTTTTCCCTTTCGTATTGTTCCATATAACGCATCGAGCGGTATTCGTATGCGAACCGGGCATACCCCACTGCCATCACCCAGTGAGCCCTGTTTCGAATCTTTGGATCCCGGGACTCTTTGAGAACATCAATACATAAGGTTTCGGCTTTTTCGGGATTCAGGCTCGCGGCATAACCGAAGGCATCGATCAACTTTCGAAAAGCGGGATTCACGGGAGGTTCGGGTTGCTTTGCAACAGGTTGAAAGAAAAGGAGCCTCAGGGAAAGGAGAATAACTATTAAGAGAGCCGGAATGGTTACGTATCTCCAGCACCATCTCCGTTCCGTTTTCGGTTTCAGGGGATGAATCCAGGAGGCGATATCTCCAGGATGTGAAATCTTCACGGATTCGGGAGGGGTATGCTTTCCAGCCTCCACCCTCCGGTTTTTCGCGACAATGGTCTTCCCCGATTTATTCTCGAAGGAGACCCGACCCTTCAGAACCGAGAGGATGGTTTTTTCCCCTTCTGACACTTCCGCGGTGAAATCCGTACCAAGAACACCCAGCATCGCATGAGGCGTTTTAATCTTGAATACGGACGATTGCCTCCTCATCATGGCAAAGATCTCCCCTGCATCCAGTGCAAGATCAAAAGCCCCGGAGGGAAATTGGATCCTTGTTTCCCCGTTGCAATATAAGGAGCTTCCATCGCATAGTTCGATAAGGGCCCCGCTTCCCTTCGGAACCTCCAAAGTATCTCCCTTTTTAACGGCCATTCCCGGAAAGCCCCTGGTCGCCTTCCCACGGATCTTTTCCACCATCGCCTCTCCGGAGATATTCCGGATCTCACCGCAAACCCGCTCCCGGTTCCAATCTTCCCCTTTCACCCTCGAGAGGATCTTTTCTCTGAGAAGGGGAGAGGACTCTCTGGCCGGGACAAGGGCGCGCCCCATGAGTTCCAGATCGTGAAGCCTTCCCCGGCATCCCCCGCATTTTTCGATATGGCGGGCGATCCTCCCTGCCGCTCTCCCGGAGAGACGGCCGTCCAGGTATCGCGAAAGGGTTTTAGTGGAAGGATGAAACATTATCGCTTGCTTTCCCTTTTCAGCCATTTCAGGAGTTTCTTTCTAGCGTAAAAGAGCCGCGAGAAAACCGCGGTTTCCGAGAGATTCAGGAAACGGGCGATCTTTCTGCAGGAAAAATCCTCAGAATAACGGAGCTCCAGGATCTCCCGGTATTTCTCCGGGAGCCGGGGGAGAAGCCTTCGCAGGGTCTGAATGGTTTCCCTGTCGTAAAGCATGGCCGGCTCGGAATCGCCCGGCAGAGTCCCGATCTCCGCCAGGTAGTCAAGGGACACGGGCGTTTTACTCCGTTTCCTCAACATGTCCCGGCAAACATTTCGGGTGATCCCGGCCAGCCACGAAGAGAAGGAGGAGGGAATTCTCAGGCGATCGAGGTTTTCGTATCCCTTTATAAATGCTTCCTGAACCGCGTCGTCGGCCATATCGCAATCCTTTAAAAGATGCAGGGCCACATGATAGGCAAGGTTCCGGTACCGGTCGATCAGGATTCCATACGATTCCCGTTCGCCCTCCAGAACGGCCTTCACAATATCCCCGTCGGCAAGTCGCTCCCGGGATTGAGCAGATTCCGTCATAACGATCTGTTCTTTCATCCCTTCGTTTAACTCGTGTCAATGAAGCAGATTTCATTGCAGGAAGTCATTGTTTTTTTAATAAAAAACGCCCGGGGAGACTTCATCAGAAAGTCCTTCCCGGGCGGTGGAATCGATGGCGCCGGCTTCATTCACATTTTAAGTGTTGCCTCATTTTTCTTCCTGTCAGTATCCCACATAGAACGGGAGATACCCTTCATCCCTGCTGAACAGATATCCCACCCTGGGGCCCCAGTACTCGAGGGGACCGAACGAGTCCCCCTTCGAGAGGGCCACCCATGGATCGCCGTCCGCGTCGATCTGGACAAGATCCGCAAGGCCGTCCGCGTTCACGTCCGCAGCCAGGGGATATAATCCCTGGGCTTCGTCGTACTTGATTTCGTCGGTTCCCCAGGGACGCGATGGGGTGTACATGGTTTCCGCTGAAACGGATACATACGGTACACCCGTGGGAGGCACCTGGACCAGGTCGTCGCGTCCGTCCCCGTTCACGTCCGCGCAAATGGGATACCAGCCGTCCTGGGGGGCGAATTTGAATCCGGTGACTCCCCATTTCACAGCCGGTTCGTACAGGGTTTCCCGGGACAGGGAAATCCAGAGTTCCTCGTATTTTGTGATCTGTACCAGGTCGCACAATCGGTCCCCGTTCACATCGCCCGCAAGGGGAGTGGCGCCGTTTTCGCCCGGTTTGGCCCGGGAAAACTCGAATCCCAGCCATCCCCAGCGTTCAGGAACACGATACATGGTTTCGCTGGATCGCGCCACCCATGCGTCGCCGTATTCAGTCACCTGGATCAGGTCGTCATTGCCGTCGCCGTTCGCGTCCCCGGAAAAGGGAATCCAGCCGTTGTATCCGTCTTTTTCATCGTAGTGGAATCCGAGCCATCCCCACCTTGTGGGATTGCCGTAATCCGTTTCCGAAGTCACGGAAACCCAGGCATCGCCGTACTGGGTGATCTGGATGAGGTCGTCGAGGCCCTCTCCATCGGCGTTTCCCGTGAGGGGGAGGTATTTGTTCGCGGGATCGAACCGGAATCCCAGCCAGTTGCGGCGGGAGGGGCGTGAAAAGGGAGGCACTCCGTAATTGTCCGATGCCCATGCATCTCCGTATTCCGTGATCACTCCCAGGGCGCCCTGGTAGTATCCCATGGTCCAGCCGCAGTTATCCGGCCCCCCATAGGCGCCCATATCGTTTCTTTCTGTTGCGATTCCCGGGAAAAAGTTGCACTTGTCGTTATAATGAACATCCGGATCCCCCTTATCGATGCAGGGGGAAGCGGGATCCAGCTCGAAGTTGCCATTGGCCGGATCCTTGAACATGGGATTGTCCGTTATATTCTGTTCGTCGCCTCCGGACCAGTCCTGGATGCAGCAAAACGAGGGAGGATAGGAAGATTCGATCTGGGAGGGAATATTGCCCCACACGATATTGTTTTTGATTATGGTGTTGGAGTTGTAAATACCGCCCCCTTTGTTCGAGGCGGTGTTGTTGTAAATCACGTTGTTTACAATATCTTTGTAACAGTCACAGATTCCCGCGCCATCATCCGCACTGTTGTTGTAAATCAGGTTATTTCTCATAAAAGAGCATTCACGTGCCCCTCCCCCATTATTCTTTGCTGTGTTGGAATAGAGCTTGTTGTTGATGATATGATTACATGTGCACATTCCTCCGCCAAAACCATCGGATGTGTTATGGGAGATAATATTGGAACGGATGATGTTCTGGCAAAAGTTCAAGCCTCCCCCGGAAACTGCGGCCTTGTTGGAGGTGATGGTGTTGTTCTCGATAACGGCGTCGCTGAGGTTGATCCCGCCGCCGTTTTCCCCGGCTATGTTATTCTGGATCGTGTTGAACAGGATTCTTCCGCGCGAGTTGTCGATCCCACCTCCCGATGCGACCGCCTCGTTCTCCTCTACGATATTGCCGTATATCGTGCCGTGGCAGTACTGTACCCCAGCTCCGTGTTGGGCCTTGTTTTTGGAAATCACGTTATCCACAATATAGGCCGAACATCCGCTGACGCCGCCCCCGTATCGCTTGGCCGTATTATTCTTGATTCCGTTCTCCCTGATCGTGCCGTTGCAGTAATACAGGCCACCGCCGTCGTATTCCACGGTTTCATTGCCATCAATCGTGTTTTTTTCTATGCTTCCGTGGCAATGGGCAAGACCGCCTCCCCAGCTGGCCTTGTTCGCCTTGATGGTATTGTTCCGGATCGTGCCGTGACAGTTGAAAATGCCGCCTCCGAACCCGAGATCCTTTTCCCCGGCGGTCGAACAATAGTTATTCTGGATGATGTTGTTCTCGATGGTCGCCTGAGCTCCGTGTCCCCTTATGCCGCCTCCAAAGTCCGGGGAAAAGCCTCCCGTGATGGTAAAACCGGAAAGGACGCAATCCGGGGATTCGGTCCCCTTGAATTTGATGCAGGATGTGTCTCCCGTGCCGTTGATGATGGTCTGTTCCACCACGGCCGGATCCGTGGGATCCCCGGATCGGAGTGTGACGTCGATCCCCTTGAACTCGATGTTCTCATAAAAAGTTCCCTGGGAAACGATGATCTCGTCGCCCTTGGAAGCCGCGTCAATGGCCTCCTGGATCGTGGCGTAATCCCCGGGAACAGCGATCTCCGCCCCCTCTGCACTCCAGGATACAAAACAGGCAATAACCACAAGTCCGATCAGGATCGCCGGTTTTTTCATTCCTCCATCCTCCTTTTTTGAGTATTCACTGTATTGGACGGGAGGAAAAGATAAAGGATGACATGAATTTCATAAAGATGCTACAGTTGCCCTGAAAAGTTGGAATTTTTCCTTGATGGTAAAGAGTTTTGTATCGTGTAATAACGAGTGTCATATGGGATGAGATCTCCATTTTTGTTCATTCAGTTTTTTGAGAGGAGACCAGGATGAATTCGCTTGCAAAATTGAAAGAGTGCGGACAGTCCATATGGTTCGATTATATCCGTCGCGATATCCTCGACAACGGGATGTTGAAAGATATGATCGAGTCTGACGGCATCCGCGGCGTTACAAGCAATCCCACCATTTTCGACAAGGCCATTTCGGGGAGCGATCTGTACGATCAATCCATTCGTTCCTTCCTCGAGGGGCACCCCCATGCCACCCTCGAGGGGCTCTACGAGTATCTCGTGCTCGAGGATATCCGGCAAGCCACCGACATCCTCTCCCCGGTTTACCGGGAAAGTGCCGGGAAAGACGGTTTCGTCAGCCTCGAGGTCTCCCCCCGTCTCGCATGGGATACGGAAAGGACCATCGAGGAGGCGCGCCGCCTCTGGCAGGCCGCAAGCCGTCCCAACCTCATGATCAAGGTGCCCGCCACAAAAGAGGGGATCCCGGCCATTGAAAAACTCCTCTCCGAGGGAATCAACGTCAATATCACACTCATGTTCTCCCTGGATCATTACGAAGCCGTTTCCAGAGCTTACTTAAATGCCCTCGAAAAGGCGCCGGATCCCTCCGGCATCGCATCCGTGGCCTCCTTTTTCGTCAGCCGGGTGGATACCGCAGTGGACAAGGCCCTCGAAAAGATCGGATCCCCGGACGCCCTCGAGCTCTGCGGCAAAATCGCAGTGGCTAACTCGAAGCTGACTTACAAGCGTTTCAAAGAGATCTTTGACGGCCCCGAATTCGCCCGATTGAAGGAAAAAGGCGCAAGGGTGCAACGCCCCCTCTGGGCCAGCACCAGCACCAAAAACCCGGACTATCCCGACGTCCTGTACGTGGACAACCTTATCGGTCCGGATACCGTGAACACCCTTCCCCCCGCCACGGTCGAGGCCTTCCGCGATCATGGAAACCCGTCCGTCACGGTGGATCAGGGTGTTAAAGATGCGGAAAAAAACATCTCCCGACTGAAGGAAGTGGGCGTTGATCTACGTGAAATCACGGAAAAACTTCAAAAGGAGGGTGTCCGGAAATTCATCGACTCCTTCGACCAGCTCCTGGAAACACTCAGAAAGAAAAGAAGACTCATATTGCCCTAGAAAGGAGACTCTGGACTTCGTCCCTTTGGTCCCTTTCGTCCCTTGTGTCCCTTATGTGGCCCCCGAAGGCCGCTTTTGAAAACAGTATCGCCAGTCAAACGAAAGGAAGGGTCGTTCTATGAAAAAAGTTGCAGTCATTCTCGCGGGATGCGGGGTCAAGGACGGCTCCGAGATCCACGAGGCCACACTGGCCATCCTCTTTCTGGATCGGGCCGGAGCTGAAATATCCTTTTTCGCCCCGGACAAAAACCAGAGGGACGTGATCGATCACCTCTCCCTCTCGCCGGCCGATGAAACCAGAAACGTCCTCGCAGAATCCGCTCGCATCGCCCGGGGCGATATCAAACCACTCTCCGAAATCAATCTGGACGCCCTGGACGCCATCGTGTTTCCCGGCGGATTCGGAGCCGCCAAAAACCTCTGCTCCTATGCCGTGGACGGACCCGCCTGCAGCATCGATCCCAAGGTCGAGGAAATCATTCAAAAGGCCGTGGAAAAGGGAAAGGCCACAGGATGCATCTGCATCGCCCCCGTGCTCGTGGCAAGGGCCCTGAGGGACACCGGGGCCAATCCACGCCTCACCATCGGAAACGACGAAACCACCATGCAACACCTCCGGGAACTGAACGCCGAACCCGTGCCGGCAACCGTCCTTGAAGCCGTGGTGGATCAGAAAAACAAAATCGTGAGCACTCCCGCATACATGCTGGCCCAAAGCATCTCCGAGCTTGCATCCGGGGTGGAAAAACTCGTGGAAGAACTCTTCAAGTTCTAAACGGATTCCGGTTCTTTTTTCAAGAAGAGCGACCCCAAAGCCCCCAGCCAGGCAATCGCGCCGGCACACAGGAACGCCGGAACGAAGCTCCCGGCCCTGTCCGCCAGCAGTCCCGCGACAGCCGGACCGCCCGCCTGGGCGATCCCGAAAAACAGCGTGATAAACCCCAGGGCCGCCGGGGCCAGCTTCGGGCCCAGGCGATCACCGCACGCCGCCGCCATGATCGCCGGAATGCTCCAGGCCGTGATCCCGAAAATGCCCGCCGAGATCATGAATCCCGCGTTTTCCCTCCAGAGCGCGAAGATCATGTACGCCGCACCCTGGAGAAGGCTCACCACAAAAAGCGCCGCCTTCCTCCCGGCACGGTCGGAAAACCATCCCCATACCAACCCGCAGAAAATGCTGATCCAGCCCACCATCTGCCAGATCTTTCCCGCTTTCTCGACACTGTATCCGATCTCGTCCTGAAGGTATTTCGCGAAAAACGTACAGTAGATGATATAGGAAAAACCGAAACTGGCATATATCGCGGCAAGGTGCCATACTGAAGAAGAACGGTACACCGCGCCCCAGGAGAGCGGCGGGCCTTTCTTCTTATCAGCTCCCTCCCCGGGAGGAACCGGCTCTAAGGGCGAACCCATGGGTAAAATGCCCATCTCGCCTGGAGTGTTCCTCAGGAATATCCAGGCCAGAACCGCGATGAAAAGGGCGGCCATACCAAGCGCCACCCACGCCGCTTTCCACCCCTCCGGTCCCGTATGGCCCAGGATTATGGGTACAAAAGCGCCGGTCAGAATAACCCCCAGGCTCGAACCGCCAACCACAAGACCAGCAGCACGACCCCGCTTCTCACGGACAAACCACGCGGAAAGGAGACCCATCACCGGAACATTGCTTCCGCCGCTCCCCATGCCCGTCACCAGTCTCCAGAAAAAGGCCGTGATGAATCCACGCGACGTCGCCGTCAGAAGAAGGGATCCACCCACAAGAAAAAGGGCCGTGACAATCACCCGACGGGGTCCGTAATGGGAAGCCAGAAATCCCCCCACAAGCGCCAGGGCAAGGTATCCGATGAAATTCCCCGTGGCGATCGTGCCTGTTTCAGCGTTTGTGAGCCCCAGGCCCTTTTGCATCGAGGGAAGGACCATGGTATAACCGAAACGCGCCAGACCCAGGCTCCCCAGAACGCTCAGCGTTCCGATCATGAGAATGATAAAGCCGTAATGCGTCCCTTGTGTCTTTCTGATATCATCGACCTCCCTGTTCGAATTCGAAACACTCATATCCGGAAGGCCGGGAAAGGGCAAGAAGAATGTGGCATTTCTTTATGGATCCACAATCCCCAGGTCCGGATCGGATTCCAGTTTTTTCGCCTCTTTTGATGAAATCATGAGGCAAACCCGGATCGTATCGTCCCGGTATTTCACCTCGACGTGGTTTCCGAGATATTGCAACCTGGCCAGCAGATCGAACCGGTGATAGGGGAGGGTGTAGGTTCGACTGATCCTGGTTTCCCGGAGCGCTTTTTCAACTCTTTTCAGCAGATTTTCAAGTCCGTCGCCGTTTCGCGCCGATACAGCAACCGACGGGGCCGCATCCTCCAAAAATCTCTTCAATGCCCCCTCATCTTCCACCCGGTCGATCTTGTTCGCAACCGTCAGTATGGGTTTATCGGTGATTTTAAGGATATCGAGCACCTCGAGGGACGCCCGGATCTCCTCTTCCCTCATCGGGGAGGAGGCGTCCACAACCAGAAGGAGCAGGTCGGCGTAACGGATCTCCTCGAGAGTGGCCCTGAAAGACGCCACCAGGGTATGGGGGAGTTTCCGGATGAATCCCACCGTATCGATCAGGATCGCCCGGGCATCGGCCGGGAGTGAAAGCCTTCTCGCCGTGGGATCCAGGGTGCAGAAGAGCTGATCCTCCACCAGCACGTCAGCTTCGGTCAGGGCGTTCAGGAGAGTCGATTTTCCCGCGTTCGTGTATCCGATCAGGGAGACCGTGGGAATTCCTTCCTTCATCCTCCGTCTTCTCTGTGTGGCGCGGATTTTTCCCAGGTGAAGGATTTCCCTCTTCAGCTGGCCGATCCGTTTCAGGATGCGGCGGCGGTCCGTTTCCAGCTTGGTTTCTCCAGGGCCGCGGGTTCCGATGCCGGCCCCCAGGCGCGAGAGCATCTTTCCCCGTCCCCGGAGCCGGGGAAGCAGGTATTCGAGCTGGGCCAGCTCCACCTGGAGTTTTCCTTCCTTTGTGTGGGCATGCTGGGCGAAAATATCCAGGATCAGTCCCGAGCGATCCAGCACCTTCACCTCGAAGATCTCCTCGAGGTTCCTGGTTTGGGCGGGGGAGAGCTCCTCATCGAACACAATGCCCGTCACATCCAGTTCCGCTGTCATGGCCGCGAGCTGGCGTGCCTTACCTCTTCCGATAAAGCAGGCCGGTCGGATCTCCCGGAGCATCAGGTGTTCCTTCCCTGCAACCGTCGCTCCTGCCGTATCCACCAGGCGTTCCAGTTCGGAAAGCGTCTGTTCCCCGAACGAAAACGACACCAGAGGAAGCGTAATCCCCACCAGAAACAACCGTTCCCTTTTGCCACACATATTGGGGTCAATCCTCCAAGCAAACACAAATTAATGGCCAAATATGGGGTCAATCCCTAAAGCGAACACAAATAAAGACAACTTCTCATTGTTGTTCCGAATTTATCGAACGCACGTTATAGATCACAGCCTGTTCTGATTCGACGTGAAAATATTCCCCGATCTCTTTGTATGTCCAGGGCAATTTCTTTCGTATTTCCGCCATCGAGAGTTTGCGCGCCCTTCCCAGTCTTCCCCTGGCTCTTGTCCCCGCCCTGACCTGTTCGACGTTCAATCCAAAGCTATGGGCGATATCGCTGACAATGGCATCGGCCAGCTCCTGATATGGCTTTCTGACAAGCTCCCCGCATTTTCCACGGTTGAGCCGCTCCATTTCATACGATTCCAGCCTTTTCAGGTATCTTGTTGCGAAATCGGGGTCGCCGACAAACCTCCGCCGACTGATCTGCGGCCTTTCCTCCTCGTCCTCGAGTCCCTCCAGAACAAATGAAACATATTCCTCCCTGCCACCGGGAAAGCGCGATAAAATCTCGAGATCGTATAAATACGGCGGGCCCTCGCCGCTCTTATAATATCTGAAACTGGAACCGGGATATGTCCCCGGATCCTGCCCATTCTCCTGTCTTGCCGGATTCAGGTGGATGTAGCGGGATAATTCCAGGAAATAATCCGTCCTGTCCACCACGTAACTCTTGAACCGCCCCTGGAACAGGTGGCCATGCCTCTGGTGGCGGCGATTGTAATAAACCGTGTAGGCGGTCAGGAGGCGCCTCATCAGTTCGGATAACGCCCCATGCTGCGTGCTTTCCAAAAGCAGATGGAAGTGATTGGGCATGAGGCACCACGCATGAATTCGAAACGCGAAAATCTCCGCATATTTTGCGAGATACCCCAAAAATTTCCCCATTTCCCGAGCACCTGTAAAGGCGATATCCCCGGAATTGGTGCGCGATAAAACATGATACAGGCAAAAAGGCAAATCGATTCTCCGGAGCCTGGCCATCTCACTCGCCCCCCTCAAAGATAAGGATTATGTACAGAAAATCGATTTACTGTGAAGGCTGTAATGAAGGGATGTCAAGTATATTTTCTTGATCTTTATTTGTGTTCGCTTGGTGGATTGACCCCAAACTCCGGACCAAATGCCCAGAGCCATATCAGATATACAAGTGGGACAGGCAGCAATAATAAACGGTAATAAATATGATGATCCATGCTGTATAGAATGATGCACAGTATAATGGCAATCGCTTCCACTAAAATCGCCGAATAATGCAACCACCGGGGTATTTTACAACCCCCTTGTATCCACTTGATGAGCATAATCAGCCATCCGATAAATATCAAAACACTTATTCCATCAAGCATTATCTGAAATATTCGAGACATGCTGCTCCAACCTTTCTTTCTTCACTATATAGTATTTGTCTATCCCTTCCCAATCGCAGATTTCAAGCCGTTTGTAACCCACTTTACCCCCTCCCGGATTTTGCTTCTTGAAAATCCGGGGGGGAATTGTCATGGAAAAAGAGTCGATCAACTGAAATGATTATCGCTGATCGCCCGGAGTCTTTATGGAGCAATCCCGCGGACATGCTTTGCGTAATTATATCATCAGGCGCCTCCTCCTGATTATACCCACCCTCCTGGGCATCACGGTGATAACGTTCGCCCTTTGCCAGTTCGTGCCCGGAGGTCCCATCGACCAGATCCGGCTCCAGCTTTCCGGAGCCCTCCAGGGAGAAACCGCGCCCACGGGACAGGCCGGTTCGCTTCAAATCTCCCTCCCCGAGGATCAACTCGAAATCCTGAAAGAATACTACGGATTCGATAAACCCATCCCTCTTCGTTACCTCGACTGGCTCTGGAAGCTGGTGAGATTCGACCTTGGAGAATCCTTCCGCTACACCCGGCCCGTGATCGAAATCATCGCCGCCAGGCTCCCCGTGTCCGTGTTTTACGGACTGATCACTACCATCTTCACCTATCTCATCTGCATTCCACTCGGGGCCCTCAAGGCGGTTCGTCACCGGACCACAATCGACAACCTGACATCCATCCTGATATTTATCGGTTACGCCATTCCCGGTTTTGCCCTGGGGGCCCTCCTCCTGGTTCTGTTCGCCGTAAAAAGGGACTGGTTCCCCCTGGGCGGCTTCCACGGGGAGGATTTCGCCACCCTCACGCTTTTGGGAAAAGTCAAAGACCTGGTCCACCACGCCTTCCTTCCCCTGATCTGTTACATGATCGGTTCCTTTGCCGTGATGACCATGTTGATGAAGAACAGCCTCATGGAGAACATGAGCGCCGATTACGTGAAAACCGCCCTGGCCAAGGGGCTTTCCTGGAGGCGCGCGGTGTTTGTTCACGCCATGCGAAACTCGCTCATCCCCCTGGCCACCAGCTTCGGGAACAATATCTCACTCATTCTCATGGGATCGGTCCTGATCGAGCGCGTTTTTAACATAAAGGGGATCGGGCTCCTGGTTTACGAATCCATCATCGCCCGCGATTACCCCGTGGTTCTTGGTATGATCATCATCGGGAGCCTGCTTCTCCTGGTGGGAAATCTGCTTTCGGATCTTTGCGTTGCCGGGGTGGATCCCCGTGTACGGTTCGAGTAAAGGGTACTGGAAAAGGAAACGATGCGATACTTCCGTTTCAACCCGATCACGCAAAAGCGCCTCAGGCGATTCAAAAAACTGCGCCGCGGGTATTACTCCCTCCTTTTGCTCGCCCTCCTGACCGTGATCTCGCTTTTTTCCAACTTCATCGCGAACAGCCGCGCCATTTACGTGAAATATGAGGGGAAATATTATTTCCCCACGTTCAAGTTTTTCCCCATGGCGACATTCGGCCAGGAGGATGAATGGGGGTTCGACGACGCCCAGGCCGATTACCGCTCCCTCAGGAAAACCTTCGAGGGAACGCAGAACCGGGTTCTGATGCCGATCGTTCCCTTCGATCCGTTCGAGAACGATTTCGAATATTACGATGATCCCCCACCCAATCCGCCGGACAGGAGGCACTGGCTCGGGACCGATTCCCAGGGGCGCGACGTATTCGCCAGGCTCCTTTACGGGTTCCGGGTGTCCATCCTCTTCTCGCTTGCCCTGGTTTTCATCTCGCAGGTGATCGGAACGTTCGTGGGTTCGCTTCAGGGATATCTGGCCGGCAGGTTCGATCTTTTCAGCCAGCGCTTCATCGAAATCTGGGGCACCCTTCCATTCCTCTACATCGTCATCATCATGGCCACGTTTTTCACCCCGAGCTTCGGGCTGCTCCTTTTCATCATGTCCCTTTTCTGGTGGATGCGGATCACCTATTACATGAGAACCGAGATGTACCGGGAAAAGATGCGACAATACTGCCTGGCGGCGAGATCCTACGGAGCCTCCCATACCCGCATCGTGTTCCGTCACCTTTTACCCAACTGCCTGACCCCGCTCGTGACCTTCACTCCTTTTGCCGTGGTTGCCGCGATCAGCGCCCTGACCGGCCTGGATTATCTTGGATTCGGGCTTCCCGCACCCACCCCCAGCTGGGGGGAGCTCATCGACCAGGCCCTCCAGATCCAGAACCGCGACAAGATCTGGTTGACTCTCGCTCCGTTCACTGCCATATCCGTTACACTCATCCTGGTCACTCTGATCGGAGAATCGGTACGCGAGGCCTTCGATCCGAAACAGTACGCGAAGTATAAATAAAGGAGAATTTCTCATGGCCCAACAGCATTTTCATTTAAAGATTTTCATAAGTTGCCTGTTCATCTTTTATTCAGGGATTTCATCCCTTGCCGCCCCCCTTCCCCCGGATATCGAGTGGGAAACCAATTTGACAGATCCCCCCATCGGGAGCCCGAAGGCTGTTCGCGGGGGCGACCTCCATTCCTTTATCGTGGATTATCCCCTGACGTTCCGACTCATGGGTCCCAACTCGAACGATGCGTTCGCCTCCTGGAACCGCGCCTATACCATGGATTTCCCCCTCGTCCAACGCCATCCAGCGACCGATCGGTTCATCCCCTGGATGGCCACACACTGGGCCGTGGCAAAAGATCAGAAAACCGTGTATTACAAGCTCGATCCCGACGCCCGCTGGAGCGACGGCAAACCGGTTACTGCGGACGATTACGTGTTTTGCTGGAACATGATGCTGAGCAAGTACATCGTGGATCCATACTATACCAATTACGCAAAACGATACTTCGAGTCCGTGGAAAAAATCGACAAGCACACCATGAAAATCGTCGGCACGAAACCCAGCTGGCGGCCCCTCTCCGATTACAACCTCTGGCCCATGCCCGCCCATGCCGTCAAGCTCGGTCCCGACTGGGTAAAGGAGGCGAACAACACCTTCCAATTGACCATCGGCCCCTACGTCATCACGGAGGCCGTGCCCGGCAAGAGGGTGATCTTTTCCCGCGTTAAAAAATGGTGGGGAGACGGGAAACGTTATTTCCAGGGTATGTACAACGTGGATAAAATCGTTCTGAGGGTCCTTCCCCTCGAACGGAACCTGGATTATTTCAAAAAGAAGGAACTGAGCTTCATCCATATCACCACCTCCAGGATCTGGGAGGAAGAGATGGATTTCGAGGCCCTCCGAAAGGGATGGGCCCACCGGAAACGCGTGTTCGTGAAATTTCCAGCCGGGCTTTACGGGCTCCACATGAACCTCGAG
>Ga0272444_10002015_pt1 | contig 19043 bp, 10 predicted proteins | sample SSMForm13_FD_201033 | JGI IMG/M metagenome (GOLD analysis project Ga0272444, IMG submission 201033) | Marine sediment archaeal communities from Little Sippewissett salt marsh, Falmouth, MA, United States - SSM-Form-13 | ecosystem: Environmental > Aquatic > Marine > Wetlands > Sediment ... | reverse complement strand
CAGGGCGAGCTGGTTGGCGAGAGTCCGGCGGACCTTGCGGTCGGTCTCCGCCAATGGCCAGAGCCATGCCACATCCAGGTGCCCGTGCCCGCAGCCAAACATCGTCGGCGCCGTCGAGCCGTTGGTGCATTCCAGAAGCGGGCGCAGCAACTTCCGCGCCGCGGCGAACGTCTTGCGCCGGCGCGACGGCGAAAGCTCGAAGTCGATCACGCAGCTCGCCTCGCGCAGGGCATCGTCGATCTGGCTCACCCGCAGCGAGCGCTCGTCGAGCGAATCCCGCAGCCGCACCAGCGTCTCGAAGTCCAGCCAGAGCTGGTACGCCATTTCGTCCCAGATCCCGAATGAGCTGGCCTCGACGGTTTGCTGCGTGGCCGGCGGCTCGGGTACGCTGGAGACCTCCGGACGAACCGGCCCGCCGCCGCACACTCGCGGCCCGTGCCCGGCGTAAGATTCGATCATCAGCTCGAACGCTTGGCCAGGTTTGGCGTCTCGGCTGAGGAGGATGGTCTTCCGCGCCCAACCCCCGGACCCGCTGGCTTGCCCGTTTATATAGAAAAGGCTCTCCCCGCCGGGTTTGCCCTGGAACACCACCCGCTGCCCGGCTGAGGCTTTGGGCAACTCGATTCGCGCCCGGAACCACCCGTACTGCCACTTGCCGCCCCACGCAGTCCCGGGGGGCATGGGCAGGAAGTCCCGCCGCGCTGCTTCCTGGACGGTGAGCTTCTCCGACGTAACGAAACCCTCCAACTCGACATCGCCCAGCGGGCGGTACAAGTGCGCCGGAAACTCATTACGATACCGCTCGATCCGTTTTCGCCATTCCAAGTCCAGTGCCACAATCGCTCCTCGCCAAAATCCAGGAAATCCCCACCAGGCAACACACAAAATCAGCCAAGCCCGCACCGTCGGCGAAACGCGCCATCATGTCAAGAAATTCCATCACAACAACAAGCAAGTGTGTGCAACATTTGTGGGCAACAGGCCCTGGCCGCCCGTTTAGAAAGTTATCTCTGCCGTGAACGGCTTGGATTCCTGCGCGTCTGCGTCAGGATTATAAGTACTCAGCAAAACCAGGGCTTTGCCTCCGTGTTCTTCCTTGATGCTCGACATTCTTGTTCGCTCTCGCTGGCGGGCTTATCTCCAAACGGACTGCCAGCATGCCGCACACAATCGTCTTGGCAGGCAAAATCCCGGCTTGACTTGCCTGCCGCTGGCGTCTATAGGGTATGGGTCTTTCGTCCGGGACAAGCCTTGTCGGCCCAATGACGTCGTTGACGTCGCGAGGGTACCAGCTTTTCACTCGCATAAGGAGATGCGCAATGCGATCGATCTACGTATGCCAGCCCGATCTACCCTTGGCCTGGGAGCAGGCTGTCCTGGCGTGCTGGGAGCAGGGCGAGCAGTTTCCCACCGAGTACGATCGGCCCGGAGACCCGAACAGTCGGGATGTTTCGGCGCTGATCCACGTCACCCAGCCGTTTGAGGAGCCGCGGATCCACCGCGCGTTTCCCGGCGGGCTCGACGACCTCGAAAAGTACCGCGCCGAGGTCCTCTACGGCGTACACGATCACTGGATCGACCCCAGCGCCGGCAAGTGGGAGTACACCTACCACGAACGGCTGAGAGCGTACGAGGTACCGGGCGCGGGCCTGTTCGACCAGATATCTGCGCTGACCGAGAAGCTCAAGGCCGTGCCGTACACGCGGCGTGCCCAGGCCGTCACGTGGCAGGTATGGAACGACATGAAGGTCAACGACCCGGCCTGTCTGCAGCGGCTTTGGTTCCGCATCGCCGACGGCAAGTTGCACATGAACTGCCACATGCGCTCCAACGACGCCTTCAAGGCGGCGTTCATGAACATGTTCGCGTTCACCGAGCTGCAGGCGATGGTCGCGCGGGACGTCGGCGTCGAGCCGGGCGAGTACATGCACATGATCGACTCGTTTCACATCTACGGTAGCTACTTCGAGGAGTTCGAGGGGTTCATCAAGACCGTACAGGCTCGCGAGCCGGAAGACCGTGTGTACACAACGGAGTTCGCGAGGAGCTTCTTCGTCGATGGCTGCGACGCACTGCTGGCCGAGGAAGATATGCCCCAGGCCAAGAAGGACCTCGTAGTTGCCCGCAAGGCAGAGTTGGAGTGAGTCGCCGCATTGGGTTAACCATGCCAATGTGCAGCCTCTGAAACCAATCCATCGCGAAGGTTCCAGATTCCATGGGCGCATTCGAGCCTTGGCAGTATTGATCCGGGTAATATTGCCGGCCCTAGCCGGGCATAATCGCCTGGTGCTGGCCTGAGGGTGAGCCAAACAATCATTGTTCCTGTGCCCGGCACAATCTGCGCTGGCTGGTTTTGGAATAGTCTGTAGAATCTTGAGGCAGTCCGATGGTTGTCGTCGGGTCGGGACGACGTGGGACGTCCCAAGCCAACCGTCTCTTACTTTGCTGACGGGAGTTGTACGTGATACGCCTTCTTGTCTGTTTGGCCGGTCTGGAAAACCGCTCGCCTCAGTGTCAGGCCGAGTCCGTTTCTGGACGTCCGGGCATGCCGTTTGTTATCATACTGCTCCTGTTTGTCTGCTGCGGTCTGGTCCGTGCAGCCGAGCCCGCCCAAACCCCTCGCTCGCGAGGCGCCGAGGTAATGCCCATGACGTTGAAGATGGCTGATGCATCCGCAAGAGATTCGCTGTTCGCCGGTTTTCGCGATCCGCCTGCCTCGGCCAGGCCGTTTGTCCGCTGGTGGTGGAACGGCGACTGCGTGACGAAGAAGGAAATCCTACGCGAGTTGGACCTGCTCCAGGCGGCGGGTGTCGGCGGCGTGGAGATCAACCCGGTGGCCATGCCCCCTTGGTCGCCGCCGATCAAGGCCAAGGCGCTCACGTGGTTGAGTCCGCAGTGGGTCGAGATGGTCCGCGTCGCAGCCGACGGCGCGCACCAGCGCGGCATGCAGGCCGACCTGATTATTGGTTCGGGCTGGCCTTTCGGCGGCAAGTTTCTCAAGTCCGGCGAGATGATCCAGTCCATCATCGACAGCCGAATTCCCCTGACCGGGCCCGCGAAGTTCGACTCGCCTCTTAGTAAGATACAGGACCTGCCGAACAGGCATTATCACTGCGACGCCGCCGCCCCGGCGCGAGTGGTGTACATGCGACTGATGCCCGTTGGCGCGAAGGACATTTCGGAGGCCGTCGATCTGACCGGTTCGGTAGGCGACGACGGACGCGTTCGCTTTGATGTCCCCAAGGGAAAGCACATGCTGCATATCGGCACGTGGCGTGAGGGCTACACGGCCGTGATTCACGGCGCCCCCGGCGCCGACGGGCAGGTGCTGGATCATCTCAGCGCCGATGCCGTGCGGCGGTACCTGTCGCGCGTGAGCGACTCTCTGGGGCCGGCGCTGGGCGGGAAGATGGGCGATTCGCTGCGCGCGATGTTCTGCGACAGCCTGGAGCTGGCCGGGGCGAATTGGACGGATGACTTCGCCGCGGAGTTCCAGCGCCGTTGCGGCTACGACCTCGCGCCGTACCTGCACGTATTGTTCTACAGCCCGCAGAAGGGCTACCAGGGCCTGCCCGCGGTTTCCGACGAGCTGGCTGACACCATCCGCCGCGTCCGCTACGACTACAACCGCACGCTGGTCGACCTCTTCCACGAGCGGTTCATCGACACCTTCACCCAGTGGTGCCACGAAAACGGCACGCTCAGCCGTTACCAGGCGTACGGCTACCCGGTGCTGGCGGGCATGCTGGGCGGCTATCAGCGGGTGGACATCCCCGAGGGCGACACCTGGCTGTTCTTCTATAACGACACTGTCGGCAAGCGGCTCGACAACATCCGCTACGCCGTGTGGAACAAGTACGCCGCTTCCGGCGCGCACATGACGGGCCGACGACTCGTCGGCTGCGAGGCGATGACCAACACCTCCGGCGTCTTCCGCGCGACGCCGGAACACATCAAGCAGGCCGACGACCTGAACTTCATCACCGGCATCAACCACACCGTCCTGCACGGGTTCAACTACTCGCCGCCGGAGGCCGCCTTCCCGGGACTAGTCCGCTATGGGACGTACTTCAACGAGCAAAACCCGTGGTGGCCGATGTTCCGCCTCTGGGCGGACTACAACGCCCGAATCTCGTCGGTGCTCCAGTCATCCACCTCGGCCGGGCAGATCGCCATCATGGGCCCGACCGACGATGTCTGGTCCGATCACGGCCTGGCGCGGACGGGCTTTATCACCACGCCTGAATACCTCCACGAAGTCTGGCAGATGTTCCAGGCCCAGGGCTACTCGTGCGACTACGTGAACGACCGCGTACTCGAAGGCGCGAAGGTGTCGGCGGGCAAGTTGTGCTGCGGGCCGATGAAGTACGAACTGCTCATTGTCGCCGAGGTAGAGACGATGACCCCTGCCGCCGCCAGGGCGATCGCCCGCTTTGCCAAGTCCGGCGGCAAGGTGGCGTTCGCAGGTCGGCTTCCTGATCGCTCGCCGGGCCTCAAAGGCCGGACCGCCGGCGACCGCGCCGTGCGCGAGGCGATCGAGGGCGCGATCCAAGCCGGCGGCAAGAGCACGCGAAAGGTCGCCCCGCCGGCGGCGGGAAAATTCCTTGCCTGGGCGGGTTCCGTGCCGGCGAGGCTGGGCGTCGAACCGGACGTGAAGATCGTCCCGGCCAACGAGCGGGTCTTCCAGATTCACCACCGCGTCGGCAAGCGGGAGATCTTTTTCTTCTCCAATCAGCGCCGCACGGACGGCGCGGACTTCCGCGCCACGTTCAACACGGGCGACCGCACCGCCTGGCGATGGGACCCCGAGACAGGCCTGCGAAGCCCCATGCCCCACGGGCCGGGGAAGAACGTTCTGGACATCCATCTCGATCCGCTGGAATCGCTGCTGGTGGTCTTCGAGCCTGCCGGCAGGGATGCGCCCGGCCCGGCGGAGCCCGTCGCAAGACCAACGCCCGCCCCGCGCCGGGCGACCGGAATCGCGGGCCCGTGGTCACTGACGTTCCACCCGGTGGTCGGCGAGACGTTCACCCGCACCAAACGCAAGCTCGCCAATCTGCAGACTGACCGCGACGCAGCCCTGCGAACCTTCGGCGGGACGGTCGTCTACCGAACAGAGTTTGATTTGCCCAAGGCATCCCGCCGGTTCCTGGACCTCGGCGAGGTTCGCGGGGTCGCCGAGGTTACCCTCAACGGACAGCGCGTCGGTACGCACTGGTGGGGCAGAACGCCCTTGGACATCGCCGGCGCCCTCAAGCCGGGCCGCAACGTGCTGGAGGTGAAAGTCGCCACGTCATTGAACAACTACTGCCGCTCGCTCAAGGACAACCCCGCCGCCATGCAGTGGACGCGAAAGGGCAGGCAGAAGCCCGACCCGACAGGCCTGATCGGCCCGGTCCGCCTGCTGGGTGAAAAACAGGAAGAGCAAACGGTGAAGTAAAGGCTCAGGAGTTATCTCATGATCGGGTCCTGTTACATCACAGGCTATCGGAGGGCTAGAGCTCAACTGACCCATGCGATGGCTTTTACAGGCTGATTCCAATGCTGCAAGACAATGAGAGATCACCTTACTCGGCCAGTTTCTTGCCGTGTTCGTAACGCGACTCGCTTTTGAGGTTGCCCTGTCGGTCCCAGAAACGGTACAGGCCGTGGATCTTGCCATCGACCCGGTGGAACGCGGCCATTGGCGTGGTCTGGTTATAGAACTGTGCCTCCGGCCCATGATCGACACCGTTGACCATCTTCTGCAGCGCAAACGCGCCGTCACCGCGGAACTCCTTGACCCAGCCGGTGTAACCCGGTGGGACCTTTTGCTTTCGACGGTCGATTGCCGTCGGCAAGTGCACCAGCAGCAGCATGGGTTTGTATGCCGTGTTGCAGTCGGGGGCGGTCTGCGACGCATCGGTATCCACGCTGTCGGGGGAGGACAATGAATCATCCGAGCGGCCGCCATCGCAGCCGCCAGTCAGGCCAATCAGCCCGAAACAAACTATCGCGGTCAGTAATTTCATCGACGCTCTTTGGCAGAAGGATCGTGTGCCGTATCCACGTAGCGAGTTGGTTTAACTATTGGAGTTCAGTACCGTCGCCTGCGCCTGCAAAACTGAATTGCACCGGGAATTCCCGGATGGCCTGTGACCGACGACCATCGTCGGTCTCTCTGGGGATTCTATCACCCATTCTGAGATCAACAAGAATCGTTCATGACCGGTTGGAGTTGGGCGGGGCGTTTCGGGCTGTTGATGTCGCTTTGGGCTCCGAGTTGGCCGGGCCTCGATGTTCCTGGAGATCTTTGTCGCCGATGTGCATCGGGATCTTTGACGTTTCAAGGGTGGGGCTTGGGATTGAAGATTCAGCAGCCGCCTGGTCAGGAAGCTATCTTTGCAGCGAGCGGTTTGGATTCCTATGCGTCTGCGTACACACTATAGACCCTCGATCATGACTCAGAAACTGCGTGTTTTCTTTGATGCTCGAAATCTCGGCTCGCTTCCGCGATGAGATCCATTTTTGAACAGACTGCTAGCTCAGGGGCACTGGTTGGCATTGTTGTTTCGATGTGGTGTTCTTTTTCGACGAAGCATGGCCAGGGCACCTATGGTCAGGAAGCCCAGCGTTGTCGGTTCGGGAACGGATTGGCCGTACATACTCAGATTGCAGCCTGAGCCGGTCAGGTCGGGGTGGGCATAGGCCAGTCCGGAATAGTCTCCACTCTGTCCGGCGTGGTCGGCGTCAAAACCGTAGAGGCGGAACGTTACCGTTCCCGGCAGCGTGCCCAGGACGGAGATGTCCTGCCCGGCAAGGACAGTAACGGAGTCGAAGTCCGTGGCGGAGATGTCCCACGTCTGCAGCAGAATGTCCGACGAAGCGAAGGCATCGGTGCTCGCACAGAGTTGCCAGGTTTCGGCGCCGTGCTCGCTGAGATAATGACCTCGGGTGAGCGACAGGTCCACAGACTCGTAGTCAATCGCCAGCCCGGTTTCAGCAGAGGCGGACCACTGGTAGTATCGGGATGTGTCACGCGTTGACGATTCGGACCAGGCCGAGGCTGTGAAGATGCCATCGCCGTAGCCGGTCAACACGTCGACCCCTGAAGCGGCCAGCGAGCCGGCCAACACATGTTCAGCCAGACTCGATGCGGAAATGCTGCTGCTGGAGTTGCTGCATATGTCATACTCGAAAAGCATGTCAGCGCGGGTCTGACCGGTCAGGCAGACAATGATCAGCGTACTGAAGACAGTTTTCATCCGCATCGTGGTTCCTCTTAACAGACCATCGCATGTTCAGTTCTAAGCCACTTCCATAAGAACACTAGAATTCACATATCCATCGGACAAGAATGAGATGGATAAACAGAACTGTTCATCAGGCCCGCCGGGGTACACCGGTAGTGGCGGGTAGCGATGGGGTCTTACCATGTACAACAGGGGGGCGGACAGGTGTTTGCGACTGGCTGTGGTTGAATCGTCTTGGATCGGTGGTGGCGGAGTTTCAGAGTAATCCAAGGCAGTGCTTCGCGGAGCCAGGGGCTTTCATGCCTGCGGTTTCTTCCTTGATGCTCGAACCCCCGGCCCGCTTCCGCTACGAGATCCATTTCTAAACAGGCTGCTATGCCAGGCGCAGTCCATACTGTTTTTATGTGTGGTGCCGGTCGGGGGCTAATTCGGCGTGGGCTTGGGCTATCAGTACGCGGATTGGGAGGGCTTGGGGGCAGAGCGTTTCGCACTGGCCGCAGCCGACGCAGACTTCCGGCGAGGCGTATGGGGGGATGGCGGCGTATTGGTGCCGGGCCTCCTGGGGCCAGGCGAGGTCTTGGGCGTAGTACTGGTGCGTTCGCAGGATGTCCTGAATAGCGACGCCCTCGGGGCATGGACTGCAGAGCCCGCACAGCGTGCACTGCCCGGCGATGTCCACGCAGGCCGCCTTGGCGGGCGGGGTTTTGTCGTCGAGCCTGGCGGCCTGCCAGTACTGCTTCAGGGTCTTGGGGTCCTTGATGGACCTGATGACCGAGTCGATCCCATCGTCCAGGAATCGCTTCGCAGCCGCGACGAAGCTGGTGCCCTGTGGCAAGGCCCTCATGGACTTCATCGTAAGGAGGCCGATGTCTTTGGCCTTTGCCTTGGCGATCATCGGCTTGAGGAGCTTTCGCGACGGGAAGTTGTAGGTCGGCAGGAGCACATCGTACCAGCCTGCTTTAACCGCCGCGTCGAACACATCCGGGACGTTGCTGTGGAATACGAGGCAGAGGTGCCTGGCTGCGCCGGTTTTCTTGAGTGCCTCGAAGTCTTTGCGGACCTTCTCGTCGGTGGCTGCACGCACGTTGTGTCCGACGACCATCAACAGGTCGGCATAATCGGTGCCGAGTGTTTTGAGTACTCCGCCGAGCTGTCCGGGTGTGGTTCGCAGGCCCAGGAAGATTCTTTTGCGGTTGCCTGGTGTTTTGAGCCACTTTGCGGCGGCGTCGGCGCTTTTGCCGCCGTGGATCATGGCGAAGTTCATGCCTTGTGCGATGGCTGCGTCGAAGATGGGGAGTTTCTGCTCGGACAGTCCGACTCCGCCGAACGACACGGCGCTGACCATCATGTTGGTTCGTCCGAGGCGTTTATAGAGAACGCCGGGTTGGGCGTTACGATGCTCGGTTTTGGGTTTGGCGTCGCGTTTGTCGGCGACGGTTTTCGCCATGGCAGCGCCGGCTAGCGTGCCCGCGACGCCTGCGCTGAGGGTGGCTGAACGTTTGAGAAAGGTTCGACGGGGATAGCTGCCTTGGCGTTCCATGCGAGTCTCCTTGAACTTCCTGGCCGCGCTCGGCGGTGACGGGATGGGTTCATCCGGGTTTTCAGGCCGATCCCGACGCGTCGGGACTGCGGTCCTTTCCGACGATTTCCGATTCTATCGCCTATTGTCGGATCGGCAAGTGCGTCTTTCGTTCGGTGGCCAATCTGACGGGATGGATGTTGGGCGGCGGCAGAAACAATGCGGTGTGCGGCACTGCTGGCCACACACCGCATATGTTCTAGCCTTGACGGTTTTGGACTGTTCGCGTCGTTACTTCTGGTTCTTGAGCATGTCCGCCATAGCCCAGCCCAGCATGTTGGATACTTCCATCTGGGTTCCGGCATTGTGGTTGTAGTGATAGCCGGCGCCTGTTGGCGAGATGTCCTTGTTCTTCCAGAAATCGCGGGACTCGATGGTCCGGACGTTGCCCTTGAACTCGGGGTACTTGCCCTTTTCTCCGCTGACGGCGAGCTGGGCATTGGCGATGGTCAGGCCGGGGCCTTTGAGGTCCCATCCGCCGAAGCCGATCGTGGCCAGTGCGAACTTCGCTTTGGGGGCGTCGAAGTCCTTGCGGAGCGCCTTGACCAGGTTGACGAGGTTCTCCTCGTATTTGGCGGCGTGGACGGGATTCTGGTCCTTATGGCCCTGCCACCAGACGAATCCGGCGACCTCGTAGCTCTTGGCGCCAGGATAGTACTTGCCGATGTCGGCGAGGACCTTCTTGGCGTTGGCGACGTCGTCGTCGTACTGCTTGCCCGCGTACCAGCCGATCGGCTTGGGCGTGGTGCCCTTGGCCCACGACGAGGGCGATTCCTTGTAGCCCGCGTAAACCTTGCCATCGACTTCAAACTGCTTGCTGCCAGGGGGAAGCAGGTCCCAGCCGAGGCTTCGGTTGCCGATGCAGGATTTGATCACGAGAACCGGTGCGTCGAGCACCTCGCCCATGATGTAACCAAACTGCAGCTCCGGGCCGATGTGCTTGCCCTTGACGCTCAGCCACTCGTTTCGCATCGTCCGCATGGAGCCTCGGCTCTGCATCACCTGGACGAACCGGACATCCGCCCGCTGCGTCCAGTTGCCCTGATCGTCGATCAGATGCGGGTACTTGCCATCCTTCTTAGTCAGGTATTCCAGCGTGCCGTTTTTGTCGGCCGGGCCGACTCTGCCGAAACCGAACATGTTCGACTGGCCCATCAGGACGAACACCTGCACGGGCTTGTCCATTGCGGCGGGGGTTTTGTCCGGGTCGGGCAGTTGTTGCTTGGGATCGACATTGATCTTGTCGGCGGCAGACACGCCGGCGGCAACGACAGCTGCGGTCGCCAGCAGGCAGACCATTGCGATGAATCTCTTGGTGTTCACAGTCATTTCCTTTCGTTACATGTTTGTTTCGAAGCCGGACCCGACCCGCAGGACTGTACCTGTTTCGCGTCGGCCCGGTAAGCCATTCTTCCAGTCGGCGATTCCGTATGCTGGCACGCCGGAGCTGGAGCAAAGAACCATCACGTTATTCTCTCTTGCTGTAAACTCCTTTCCGTCGACATCGCTTACGGTGTTGCCGCCACGGGCTTCAGGTCCATCGCCGAGCCGTCGAGTTCCAGCTTCACCAGCGTGTCAATTTCCTTGCGGGACGAGGCCGGGATGGTCACCACCACGGCGTCGGCGGTCTGTTTGACATCCACCGTCCCGCCGGTCAGCAGTGACGCCGCCGTGATCTTGCGGCCTATGTTCGCCAGCGTGATCGACTCGCCCGTCATGCCCAGAATATGCAGATAGATGACGTTTCCCTTGCGCGTGCTGGCGATGTTCTTGCCAGGCTTCCACGGGCCGCCGCGCGTGCCGTATATGCTCTGGCCATACTTGGCGAGCCATTGGCCCATTTCCTTCAACCGGGTCGCCTGGCGGGGTTCTATCTCGCCGTTGGGCATGGGTCCCACATTGAACAGCAGGTTGCCGTCGCCACCGACGGTCCTGATGAGCGTCTGGAGGCACTGCGGGAGCGACTTCATCTTGTCATTTGGTTTCCACGCCCACTGGCGGCAGATGGTCATGCAGGTTTCCCACGGGCGCTCCATGTTGAACCCGCCGACTCGTTGCTCGGGCGTGTCGAAGTCGCCTACGAAGCCTTCCCGGGTGATGCCCTTCATCCCACGTCGGCCCTTGTCCACGCGATTGTTGATAATAAGGTTGGGCTTGAGCTTTCGGAGGTACTTGTACAGGTCCACGCCGCGATCGTGCGTCCATGGTTTTTCCCACTCGCCATCGAACCAGGCGATGCTCAAGTCGTAGTTGCTGATCTGCTCAGCCAACTGGTCCTTGATGTACTGGTTGTACTTGTCCAGATCGGCGTTGGGCTTGCCCTTGGCGTTTGTCTCGTCCCCGACGGGGTACAAGGGGTGATACCAGTCCAGGATCGAGTAGTACGAACCGTAAACCAGGCCCTGCTTGCGGCACGCGGTGGAAAGCTCCTTGACCACGTCCCGGCCAAACGGGGAGTTCATGATGTTGTAGTCGGTCAGCTTCGTGTCCCAGAGGCAGAACCCGTCGTGGTGCTTGCTGGTCAACACGACGTACTTCATGCCCGCGGCCTTGGCGATCGAGACCCACTGATCGGCGTCGAATTTCACCGGGTTGAACTTTTTGTACAGGTCGTCGTAGACCTTTGGGCCGGTCTTCTTGCGGGACCAGCCGATCTCCTTGCCCGTGATGCTGACGGGCCCCCAGTGGATGAACATGCCGAACCGCATGTCCTGCCATGCCGCGAGAGCCTTGGGGTCGGGCTTTTTCAGCAGATCTTGAGTATCTCTGGCTTCGGCGGCGAATGTACTTAACGAAACAGCCAAAATGACAACCAGGGCAGTAAGGTGTTTCATTGTGTTCATGTCTCCTTGTTTTACAGCGTCGGACAGTAGCGATCCCACTACAATATGTAACCCCCCACGCGAACGATCGGGTAGTAGTTCTTGCTTTTGGTGGTGCACATCGGCTTTGGGCGTTCGGCACGCTCGATAGCGGGAAGGCGTTGATTGCGGTTGATTACTCCGCAGGCTCTGGTTCGCTTGGGTCGCTGTTGTCTGCCGGCCGACCGAACAGTTCCGATAGCATGCGGTCGGCGTAGGCGGAATCGGCGATACCTTCAGCCTGCATGGTCACCAGCAGTTTGCGGTAGGCGGCCAGGCTTTTGCTCAGCGCGGCACGGTAGCGATGTTGGGACTGTTCGCGTCGCTCGGCGTTGTATTGCACTGCGCAGAAGCCCAGGAACACAGCCAGGGGCACCAGCCCCGCTGCGAGGAGCCCACCCGTCGCCCAGGCAGATACGCTCGCGAGGATCGCCGAGCCGGCGCCGAGCACCACGGCCCCGCCGGCGGCGCTGCCGATGAGCATCCACAGCCACTTTTTCAGCTTCGGGTTGCTCTGGGTGGCGAGTTCGTCGAACTGCCGGAACAGTCCGCCGTCGGTCGCCTGGCCGAACAGGTCCTCCATCTCCTGGCGGAGGTGTTCGTTGCGGGCGACCAGGTCGCTCGTCTGTCCATCCAAGCGGTCCAGCGCCGTCTGGGCGCTGGTTTGCAGGTTGGCGATCATCTGCTCGGACTGCTCCTTGGCGCTGGCGATTTCCTGGCGTTGACGCTTGGCGTTATCCAGGAGTTCGCCCGATTCGCGGTGGATGTCGCCGATCTGCCCGCCTGCCCGCCGGGCGGTGGAGAGTTCCGCATCAATCGTGCTGCGAGTCTCCGTGCCGCCCTTGAGCAGTTCCGCCAGGTCCGACGCGGCCCGGCGGGCCTCCGCCAGCTTGCCCTGGACCTCGCCATTGGCCTGGACCGTCTCCTGGCGGGCGTCAAGAGCCGCCTGGGACGAGGCCTTTGCGGCGTCGCGTTGCTGGCGGGCCTGCTCAGCCAGGCCGTCGGCCTGTTCCTTCGCGCCTCGTAGATCACCCACGATCGATCGGGCCGAGCCCAATTGCTCAGCCAGCGACGCCTCGGAGGCCTTGTTACGCTCCTGCGCGGCGGCGACCTCGTCGCCGAAGGCCACCAGGGCATCCTCCTGCCGACGGGCGAAATTCTTCCCGGCGGCGATGGCGTTTTGCTCCAACTGCTCGATGCGCTCGCGGACTTCCGTCGAACGGGCGAGGTGCTCATCGACCTGTGCCTTGACCTGTCCGGCCTGGGTGAATACGCCGTCGAGGTCCTTCACGACGCCGCCGGCCTGGTCGAGCTTGGCCAGGACTTCGCCCTGGGCCTGCTCTGCTGTTTCGCGAAGTTCGTGGATTGTCTTGATTTCCGCCTGGAGCGCCTCGATGTCCTGACGTGTGCGCCCCAGCATTTCCGCGCCGATCGCCTGGTCGCCGCGAAGGTCCGTGACGGCGGCGTGGCCTGCCTGGTGCCACTGAGCGACGGCCTGCTCAAATTCGCGCTGCCTGGCCTGGGCTTCGGCGAGAGTCTCCCGCACGGCCTCGACGGTCTCCTGCTTTTGCTGCCGGACCTCGGCGGCGGACTCGGAGACTTCGCCCTCGATTTTGGTTATCCGCTGGCGTGCCTGATCGGTCTCAGCCAGGGCCTCAGCCATGCGCGCCTTGAGGTCGCCACCGGTCCGCGCGAGCCCGTCGAGTTGTTCGGTCGTCTGCGAACCTCTGGTCAGCAGGTCCCCGAGTTGCGTGAGTTGTTCCGCGGCCTGTCGGCGGCTTTCGGCGGCGGCCTGGGCGGCCTCGGCGGCGGTTTGTTGATGCTGGGTCGCTTGCGTCGTCGCCTCGGTCGCGGCCTGGCTTTGGACGTTGATGTCGGCGAGCACCGTCTCTGCCGCCTCGAAGTCGGCGACGAGTTTCTGGCGCGTCTCCTCGGCGAACTGTTCGCATTGACGGCCTGTCTGCTGGATTTGGGCGAGGGCCTGCCGGGCCTCAGCCGCCTGGGCGGTGGCCTCGCCGGCAGACGTCGTGCTCGTCTCCAGCAGTTGGCACATCTCGACAACCGTATTCTCCCCGTCGGTGAGTTTTGATTGCAGGGCCTGGACCGTTTGCTCGGCGGCCTGGCGGGCCTCGGCGACGGCCTGGACTGCCTCGGCGGCCGATGTGCTGTGTTGCTGGATCTGCTCAAGCGTCCCAGCCGAAGTTTCCCCGTCGGCCTCGACGCTCGCGGCCGCCTTCGCCACGGACTCAAGCTGCTCCTCGAGCTTCTGCCTCGCCTCGGCCTGCATTTGCTCGGCGGCCTCTGCTGTCGCACGGGCCGCAGCGATTGCCTGCTGTTGCTGCTGGCGGGTTTCGCCGGCGAATTCTTCCAGTTCCCGGGCCGTCTCTTGGACGCCGGTCAGGCACTGCCGGGCCTCGACTGCCCTGGCGGAAAGCTCCTCGCCGGCATGCGTGCCGGTTTCGAACAGGCCCTGAATCGCCGCGATGACCGCATCGCTGTCGACGAGCCTGGCCTGGATGTCCTTGCCCGCTTCCTCGGCCGACTCCCGGGCTGCGGCTGCGGCCTGGCCGGCGTCGATGGCGGACTGGCTGTGCTGCTGGATCTGCGAAAGTGCCCCAGCCGACGCTTCCCTGTCGGACTCGACGCTCGCCAGGGCCTCTGCTACCGACTGGAGTTGGTCGTCGAGCTTCTGGCGCGACTCGGCCTGCATTTGCCCAGCCGTCTCTGTCATCGCACGGGCAGCGGCGATTGCCTGCTGTTGCTGCTGCCGGGTTTCCTCGGCGAATTCCCCAAGCTCCCGGGCTATCTGCTGGATGTCGGCGAGGCGCTGCTTGGCCTGGTCGGCCTTGGCGGAAAGCTCCCCGCCCGCCTGGGTACCCGTTTCAAGCAGGCCTTGAATCGCCGAGATAACCTCGTCGCCATCGGTGAGTTTGGCCTGGAGATCCTTCCGCGCATCCTCGGCGGCCTGGGTGATGGCGCCCATTTCCTTGATGGCGCCCTCTGCCGCGGTGAGCTGGGTTTGCGTGCGCTCCAATAGTTCCTGGATCGACCCCTGCCTGCCCTTGGCCTCATCGACCACTTGCTGGGCTGCCAGGAGTTGATCTTGAAGCCGGCCCTGCCACTGCTGGCGTTTGTCGAGCAGTTCCTGCTGGAGCTCGTCGATTTGCCCTATCACCTCGGCCTGGCGATTCTGGATCGACTCGGCCTGGGACCGGATGGACTCGACGGCCAGCGAGGCGCTGCCTTCCAGGACCTCGGTTTCCTTTTTGTATGAGCCCTCGATTTCAGCGAGTCGTTCGCGGACAGCCTGCTCGATCTTGTCGACGTGCTCCTTGGCCGTGTCAGCCACGCCGTCGATGGATTCCAGAACGCCCCCGAGTTTGTGTTCGAGGATCACCGTCAGCTTGCCGAGCTTGCTGGCGTCCATGCCGGTGGCCATCAGGTTTTCCTGAAGGCAAAGCCGGTGGAGGTTGTCCATTCCGCGCAGCACGGCCAGGGCCTGCGGGTGGTCGAGTTTCGTCGGCAGGGCGTTCATGGCTTCGAGAACGCGGTCGACGCGGTCGAACAGTTCCTTCCGGGCCGTGAAGGGCAGGGTCTGCAATTCGTTCTTGCGGAGCATGCCTTCCAACGCCAGCAGGAACCCCTTGAGTCCTCGCAGGGCGAGGTCGACATTGCCGATCTCTGTTGGCGGGTCCTTGGAAAGCACGCTGGATATCTGGCCCACCCGGGACTCGAACAACTTCCGCAATTGCGGAATCTGCATTTGCATTTCCATCGATACATCTCCTTGAGCGGCCCGGCTCTCCAGACAGGCCGCGCCCGCAGTCATCCCTGCCACGGATATATAACGCCACAAGCACGCCCGGCGGGTCGGACCATTGCGCATAGACGCGCCCCGCCGGCGGGCCTCGCTGAAACCGTCGTGCTTTCCATTAGATCGGCCCGCGGGCTCGATAGACTCTAGCCTTCTTGAAACGCCGACAGATCCTAATGGCCCCGAGGTAAGCATTCCGCGCACAGCATCTTTTTAAAAAAGGACTTACGTAGCCTGGGCCATGGCAGAGCCCCAGCACTTCCCAAACGGGCTGCCTGGCCAAAGACAAAAGACCCCCCGAAAATAATTTCGGTTTTCTACTTGACAATTATCGATCTTGATATATAATATAGACAACACACAGGCACTCTACGGGGAGATTCCATGCAAACACACAAAGCCAACGAAATCACGGCCGGCGTCTTCGGCGCGTGATCGGAAGGTATTCGAGGTCAGTCACCAATGGCCCGAAGGTAAGGGCTCGAGTCCTGCTTCCCAAGAGCCCAAAGGGCTCCAAACAGCCCAGCCCAGGGCGTCGCTGGCGCTTTGCCCTGGGCTGTGTGAGCCCGTTGGGTTCAAGAACAAGAAGCAGAATGCTTAACTTCGGGCATTCGAGGTCAGGAACCGTGTTTGCCGGATTGCGACCGGCATATTGACCGAACCGGTCAGGCGAGATAGAGTTACGATATGGTAATGGGCGGGAGACAAATCATGCGGCGTGGGTATGATTACTGCGATGCCATTCCTGACGGACTGGCGGTCCTGACCGCCCGGCCCGCCCCGCTCCACGACCAGGCCGGGAATATGGTCTACGGCCCCAAGCCGCGCGACCCGGCCAATGGCATGCCATGCACCAACGCTACGATCCCGGCGCGCCGGGAGAACCGCCTGGCCACCGTCCACTGGGACGATGGCGACGACACCAACCAACTCGACGCCAACGACACGCTGATGCAGGTATGCCAGTACGACGGCCTGAACCGGCGGACGGTTCGCGTGGACCGCAAGCCCGATCTCGGCCCCGGCCTGTGGATGCGATGGGACTTCTACCACAACGAAAGCTGGCAGGTGGTGGAGGAGCGTCGGCGGGCCGTTCCGATCGGGGCCGACCCGCACGCCTCGATAATCCTAAGTGGTTCGGCCACGAGCGTGAACAAACAATACGCCTGGGACCTCCGCTACATCGACGCCCCCATCTGCCGCTGGTGGGATGCCGACGCCGACGGCCAAATGGAGCCAACCGCCGGCGAACAGCACTACTACACCAACGACGCCCAGTTCAGCGCCACCGCCCTGATCGACGCCAACTCGGGCTCGGTGGTCGAGCGGTACATCTACGACCCCTACGGCAAACCAACCGTCCTCGACGCCAACTGGACCCCAATCACCGCCTCGGCCTACGAAAACGAAATCCTATACTGCGGCTACCGCTACGATCCGGAAACGGGGCTGTGTCAAGTGCGGGAAAGGTACTACGACCCGGCCACCGGCACGTGGAAGACCCGCGATCGGAGCGGCTACGTGGATGGGCCGAGTTTGTATGAGTATGTGCGGTCTAACCCGCCGAAGCTGATTGACTGGGACGGCAAATTGGGTCGCCCGGCGGTAGACGAAGCATCGACTGGGCACGAGACGCCAACGGGAGGGGCAACGGTAGTAGGGCCAACGGCAAGGCCGGCTAGGTCGCCCATGACTCCAATTCCTTCTGTGGATGGTCTGACGGATAGAGAGTTCGTCGATAGACTTGAGGAAAGGAGGGAAGTCACCGATAATGTCAACTCGCCTGAGGAGGACTTGCAGGCGGCTCAGGCTGATTTGCAGAGAATGTACAAGGCTAGGAAGCTGGAATATCAGGCATGGCGTTGCTACGATTCGCTACGTAAGAGGGACTTTGGCTGCAAGGAGAACTTGTGCGAGCAGATTGCCAAATGGATTAATTGTGTTTCGAAAAAGGCAGACGACTATAACCAATTCCTTGATTTGCTTCACTCCAACTGGGGGCAATCAACAAGGTATGCCGGGATATATGGTGGAATGTTTAAGACCCGCTTTGAGAAGCAGACGGGCCTCAAGCATAATCGGCCGCCATGGGCGTGTTGCCACGGATGGCAAAAGGCGGTCAGGTTCAATGGCACCGATAATTTGCGTCACTTCGCCGGCGCCCTCCAATGGGGCAAGACGGGAGGGCGTGCTGAAAGCACGTTTGGGAGTGGCCCTCAAGCCATCGGTGCTTGGTGGGATGCAGCCTGGGCCTCCACAAAAGCGGAGCGGGTGAAGCATATAATGACCGCCTTTGAGAAAATGGCGGAGGTGACAGCCAACACGAGGGGAGGGATTTCATCCAACAGGATCGAGAATGAATTAGAAAGAGTCGGGCCGCTTATCCAGGAACATAGAAGCGACAAGGCTTGGAAGAAGGTCCGTGGGATGGTGGCAAAAGAATGGCGAAAGAGGTTCTGCCGGGCGGCGCATTAACCCCATGGGGCACCCCTGTGAAGAGGACATGGATATGAAGGCGGTTCAGACTCGAATTGGTCGGACATGGTCGAGATTGGTCTTGTGGTGCCTCTTGGGATTGCTTGTGTGCCAATGGATAGCAGCATACTGCGCGAACAATTGGCCGGTAGCTTCGCGAGACTTCCCTGAATGGGGCATTACAGTGCGTGTCTACAGGGGGAGCGGCTTTTTGGAGTACATACCCGTTCTTGGTGCTGTCCGTCTTCTTCTTCTGAGTCGCGGCCGAGTAACAGCACAGCGAGACGGAGTAGTCCACTTCACCACATACTCTGATCCAATGGATGTCGATCTAGATGACATTAAGTTTCTGGAATGTCAGGGCGTCGTCAAGGTGGAATCATCTGGATTGGGCACGATTGGGACATTTGAGGAACGCGCGAATTAATGCGGCATTGGGACGGAGAAAAGGGAGAGAAAAGATGTTCTCTGGTTCTTCAAAGGCTTTTTTGACTTAGTTATCAACAGGTGTCTCCTTATCCGGGTTGGATCACCCAGGACCCATGTTTGACCTGTTTGCGCATATGCAAGGCTTCGTCGTAGGGCGTTCCGGTCTGCCACATCTTCCAGAGGAGGCGCATTCGCATCCGAAGTGCAACGGTAGTGACAAAAAAGCAGGACATCGACGCTGAACTTCGATAGGTTGAGGTTTACCACAAAACACAACCGAAAGGAGCCACCGCGATGTCCTACCGTCATCTTACCATGGCTGAGCGAGATGTCATCCATAACTTGCAAATGTTCGGCCAGTCCCAGGCCAAGATCATCTACGCCTTCGACCTCGGCAATGCCGGATGCACCATAGCCAGGCCGGAACTGCTACGGGCAACCATCTTCCCCGACAGCACAGACACCTACACCGACAACGGCGTTGGCTCGCGGAGCATCTCCGGCACCGACCACAAGAAATACACCTACTACTGCAACGGCGCCCGCAAGACGGCCACCGACCAGCGCGGCGTTGTCCATGAGTACACCTACGACGGCTTGGGCCGGCTGATTCTCGACGCGGCCACCACCGTGCCCGGCCAGACCTACGCGGG
>Ga0272444_10002012_pt1 | contig 19066 bp, 15 predicted proteins | sample SSMForm13_FD_201033 | JGI IMG/M metagenome (GOLD analysis project Ga0272444, IMG submission 201033) | Marine sediment archaeal communities from Little Sippewissett salt marsh, Falmouth, MA, United States - SSM-Form-13 | ecosystem: Environmental > Aquatic > Marine > Wetlands > Sediment ... | reverse complement strand
TCGAAGCCCCCGTGGTGCAACTCCCCGAAGGGAGAAAAGCCTTCCCGAATGCCGGCGATCCCCGCTCAGGGCGGCCGATTCAGACGCCACCTTACTCTGGCGGAGCGACGGCGAGAGGGATTCCCCCGGTGCCGGAGCGGACCAAACTTCCGTGCTCGTGGTTCGTGATTCGTGTTCGGGAAAGTCCAAAACCGAGTACGCGTACCGTCCCGCTCTCGCGGGACTGAGTACGAGTACGAAACCCTCTCCCAAGACGTCATGTCGTCCTGCGCCTCAATGGGCCTTGGCTCCGAAGGTCCGGCCGCATTGGATGGCCCCGTTCCCGTGGCGGGCGCGAATGCGGTCGAGGGCGCGGATCACCTCCCCCTGGGCCTCGCCGGGCGAGGGCTCTGCGACAAACAGCGCGAGCTGGCGCCCCGTGGGGGGAGCCAGGTCCGTGAATGCGACCCGCAGGAACCGCACCCGGACCCGGCGGGTGTAGGCCCGGCGAAACGCCTGCTCCAGGGGGGCGTAGAGGTCCGCGTCCCAGGCGCCCGCCCCGGAAAAGGTCACGCCCCGGAGCACCTCCCGTTGGTCCGCGTACCGGACGAGCAGGCTTCCCTTCCGGGGAGCCAGGTCCCGCTCCCGAAGGCGGCAAGCGCCCTGCTCCACCATGCCGTACAGGACGCCCAGGATCCTCGCATCGTCGTTTTCCTCCTCGGACAGGGTCACCTCCTCCTCCACCGCCGGCCGCCTTCGGGGGGGATAGACCGGGGTGGGATCCACGCCCAGAGCCCGCTGGTGAAGGACCCAGGCCTGCCTCCCGAAAAGGAGCCGCAGATCGGCCGACTCCAGGGCGGCCACTTCCCGGACCCGCGTGATCCCCAGCTCCTCCAGGAGGAGCCTTTTGCGAACCGGTCCGATGCCGGGCAGGACCCCCACCCGCAGCGGGGCCATGAACACCCCTTCCCGGCCGGGATCCACGTCCCGGATGCCCGGCACGGGGTGGATGCGGGAGGCGATGCTCGAGACCATCTTGTTCCCTGCCACCCCCACGGTGCCGGCCAGCCCGATCCGATCCAGAATCTCCCGGCGGACCCGCTCCGCCGTGTCCTTGGCCCGGCCCCACAGCCGGGCCGTACCCGTGACGTCCAGATACACGTGGCCCGGCCTGGGGGGCTCCCACAGGGGCGTGTACCGGGCCGCCACGCCGCCCAGGAGCCGGCCTGCCCGCTCCGTGCCCGCCGGGTTCGGGAGAAGCACGGTGAGCCCGGGGCAGACGTCCCGGGCCCTTCCCAGGGGCATGCCCCGGGCCACGCCTTCCCGCCGGGCCTCGGCCGAGACGCAGAGCACGGAGGTCCGCCCGGTGCGACCCCAGGCCACCACCACGGGCCGGCTCCGAAGCTCCGGCCGGACCAGCCGCTCCACGGCAATGGCAAAGGCCGGGATGTGGATGTGAAGGATGGAACGGTTCATAAATGAGCTAAAGTTTTAAGTGAGCTAAAATGAGCTAAAGTGAAAGGCCATACCAGGGAACCCTTAGGAAGGGCGATGGCGGATACCATGGCTCGAGTCTTTGGCAACGCCACTCGCATCTGATGCTTCTAACTTTAGTTCACTCTAGATCACTCATACTTTCTCAAAACCCCTACCACCTTGCCCTCGATCCGAAGGTCCCCTTTCCGAACGAAGATCGAGGGCATGCCCTCGTGGGCGGGTCGAAGCTCCACGGAGTCACCCGCGCGGTACAGCTTCTTCACGGTGGCCTCATTGTCCACCAGGGCCACCACGGTCTCCCCGTTCTCCGCCTCGGCCTGCCTCCGGATCACCACGTAGTCCCCGTCCAGGATGCCGTCGTCCCGCATGGAGTCTCCCTCCACCCGGAGCGCGAAGTGATCGCCCCGGCCCTGCATGGAAGGCGGGACCTCGATCACGTCCGGGTCTTCCACGGCCTCGATGGGCCGCCCGGCAGCCACCCTTCCCAGCAGGGGCAGCTCGAACCGGCGGCTCTCCACGGGGCGGAGCACCTGAATCGCACGCTTCTGGTTCTTCGCGCCGGGGCGGCGGATGTACCCCTTCCGCTCCAGGTGCCCCAGGTAGGTGGACACCGTGTTGTAGGAGCGGAAGCCGAAATGATCGCGGATCTCCTCGAAGCTGGGGGCCTGGCCCCACGCCTCCTGGTACTGGGAGAGATAGGCCAGGAAGGTCTTCTGCTTGTCCGTCAGTTTCATGCACACCTCCGGAGCGGAAACCGCCGCTTTACAGGAAAACTTTCAGTTTTTTGGGAGTGTACTGTAAGTTTTATAGAAAGTCAAGAAGGGAATTCGTCCCACCGCGCCACAAAGCGCAGAAGGATCAGGGCGAGGAGCAGGATCCCGGCAAAGACGCCCACGGTCGCCGCCGTGGTCCAGCCCCACCAGAGCGGCCCGTTCACCAGGACCGTGCACCCCCCGACCACGGGCAGGGCGAAGACGTTCATCACGCCGATGTCCACGGCCACGGGCGTACGGAACTCCGGGTCCGCGATGCGAAGGAGGAGCAGGCCGCACGAGACCGTGCCGGTCACCGTGCCGAACATCGCGGCGGTCCGCTCCAGGGAGTAGGCGCCGGATCGCCTGCCCAGGGCCACGACCACGGCCGTGGTGGCGATCCCGTTGGCCAGGGCGATCACGGCCACCGGGACGAGGTAGTCGCGCAGGATCGGCAGCTGGATCGCCGTCACCGTAGTCACGATGAGAAAGTCCACGGCCGCTCCGGTCATCCGCCGCTGGACCCCGGGATCCACCAGGTGATCCACGCGAATCCCGCCCATGAGCCCCCGGACGCCCAGGGCCACGGCCAGGCCGAAGAAGAAAAAGAACCCCCAGAGGATCCGCCCGGCATCCGGTGGGAGCAGGCCGGCCAGGAATCGGACCCCGGCGTACGTGATGAGGTAAACCAACCCGACCAGGGCCGCCTGAAAGGCCAGGGAGTCCGCGTTGCCCCCGTGGAGCATGACCCTGCCGGCCGACCCGCCCTTCTCCCCCCGGGCGAAGAGGCCGGTGAGGAGCTCCCGCGGCAGCTCGGCCGGACCCCGGCCCGACCATCCCTTGCGAAGGCCGCGGTTCACCAGGGGCACGCCCACGAAGAACGAGAAGAGGTACCCGATGGTGGCAAAGGAGAGGCCGATGGTGGCGGCATGTTGGAATCCCAGGGTCTCCCAGACCTTCCCCAGGGACAGGGCCTGCCCCGGGCCCTCGTTGAACCCCAGGGGGACGAGAAACCCGAAGGTGGGGAAGAGTTCCAGGCCGACCAGGCCGAACCCGATGGCCAGGAGCCCTCCCAGGACCGCCTGGAGGGGGAACGTGACCCCCTGGACCAGGGCCATCCAGAGGGGCCCCTTGAGCCGTACGCGCTTTCCCGCAGGGGGCTTCCCCTGCGGATCGGACCGGGTGAGACCCACGGAAATGAACGAGATATTAAAGGCGTGGTAGGCCATCGTCTCCAGCACCGAGGAGGAGACCGTCACCACGCCCGTGCTCACCAGGATCAGGCCCAGCAGCCCCCCCAGGAGGCACCCCGGGAATAGCAGCCGCTGAAAGGCCGGCACAACGGCCCGAAGGAACACGCCCGCCAGGAGCATCAGACCGAGGAACCCGAAGATCAAGAGCGGTTCGAACGAAAAAGGACTCTCCATGAAACGCCTCCCGGTTTGCAGGTGCTGTCGCGCGTTCGGGGCCCCTACCCCTCCTCGGGTCGAAAAACATCGTTCACAAAGGCCGTGAGCAGCCGCTCGCGAAGCTCCGCAGGAAGGGCGTTCAGGGTGCGGTTGATCCCGGCCATCTCCCGGGGCAGGCCTTGACCCCGAAGGCCTGCGGCCTCCAGGATGCGGGAGAGCCCCTCGTCGTCGAGCGCTCCGGGGTCCAAACCGGCCAGCCCCTCCTCGAGCCCGGCAGGTAGCTCCGGAGTGTCCTCACCTTTGGCCGCCTCCACCGCCTGTGCCAGGTCCTCTAGAAAGGCGTCCTCCCGGCCCACGTTGGACGCATTGATGGAAAGGTGCACGTGCGCCGGGGAGTTGTCATAGGCAAACGCCGGCTGAATGTACCATCCACGGCGGGCCATCTCGTCCACCACGCGGAAGACATCCACCGTGTCCGACGTGAACGCCAGGAGGCACATGTCGGGCCGGGTGGTGATCCGCAGGTCCTTCATGCGCTCGATCCCCTCCAGGATCCGGTGGGTGGACTCGAGCTTTCGCCTTGCGATCTCCAGATATCCCTCGTCGCCCACGAAGTGGAGCACGGCCCAGGCCGCGGCCATGGGGCCGCCCGGCTTGCTGCTCTGGACCGCGTTGTTCACCACGGAGTAGCCCGCCCAGCGGGAACACGCGAAGACCTGGTACTTGCGCAGGCCTGCGTCCCGGTAGAGCACGAGGGAGGCCCCCTTGGGCGTGTAGGCGTACTTGTGCAGGTCCACGCTCAGGGACGTCACCCCCGGAACGCTGAGGTCGAAATCAGGCACCGGGTGGCCCAGCCGACGGAAGTAGGGCAGCATGAACCCGCCCATGCAGGCATCCGAGTGGAGCAGGAGGCCCTTTTCCCGTGCAAGCTCGCCGAGCTCCCGGATCGGGTCCACCACGCCGTGGGCGTAGGAGGGCGCGGATCCGACCAGGAGAATCGTATTCGGCGAGACCGCCTGCCGGACGCGGTCCACGTCGGCGCGAAAGTTCTCCCCGTTCACAGGCACCTGCACCACCCGGATGCCCAGGTAGTGAGCCGCCTTGTGAAAGGCGGCATGGGCCGTAACCGGCAGGATCATCTCCGGTTCCCGAATCTCCGGCCGCTTGGCCCGGCAGAAATCCCGGGCCGCCTTGACCGCCAGCAGGATGCTCTCGGTGCCGCCGCTGGTGAAGTTCCCCACGGTCTTCGGGCCGCCCCCGAGATGACCCGCCGCCATGGCCACGAGCTCGTTCTCCAGGCGAAGCAGGCTCGGAAACGCCGTGAAGTCCAGGCCGTTCTCCGAGAGAAACGCGGCGTAGGCCTCCTTGGCCACCTCCATGACCTCCCGGCCCGGATCGAACACGTACCCGAACATGCGTCCGGACCGCCAGTCCAGGTCCTGCGCGCGAAACGCCTCCAAATGCTGAAAGATCGCCTCCTTGGCAAGTCTCTGCTTGGGAATGCCCATGCAACCGCTCCTCTTCCGTGCAGGTTTTCCGCGGGAAACGAGCCCCTCCGCCTTCTCGAGGCCCGCATCGGATCTTTCGTTTGTACCACGATCGAGACGGAAAAGGCCACGCCCTATGCGGTATTTCTCGTGCTTTTTCACCCTGCTTTTTGTTGACAGGGGCCGGTGCATTGCTCATACTTTCAGTCGTCTGCCGGATGGATCTTTGTCAAACCCGAAGCAGAGGGCCCCTCCATTTCCACGAATCGTGACCCCGGAGGGTCTGCCCGGCTGTAACGGAGACATGACGCAACGAGGATGATTTCGGGCTTTTTACCGGTTCGAAATCACCCTGAACCCGCGGTCTTGAAATGGAGGACATACGATCATGAAAAAAGGTCTGATGTTGTCCCTGCTTTTGCTGGCGATCCCCTTCATGGCTCACGCCGGAGACACGCCCAACGTGGAGCCGGGGCTCTGGGAGATCACGACAACGACCCAAACGCAGGGCATGAACATTCCCCCGACCACCATGACCCAGTGCATCACCAAAGACGACCTGGTCCCTCGCCCCGGTTCCCAACCGGGACAGGAACAGAATTGTGAGATCACGGACGTGAACGTCTCGGGCGACACGGTGACCTGGCGCATGCGCTGCACCGGTCAGGGCGGAAACGTCGAGGGTGAGGGGAGCATCACGTATCGCGGCGATCAGTTTGAAGGGACGTCCACGATCAACATCATCGACGCCGGTATGACCATGCAGAGCCACATGACCGGGCGCCGTATCGGGGAGTGTCCATAGGGAGCGTTCCAGGCAGAGCGCCTTCCTGTATTTCTTTGAAAATCGTAACTCCTGGGGCTGCCTGAGGGGCACCGGCGGTTCGACGCCGGGCCCCTTCGTCATTCTCGAGCGGGTTTTGAAGTCTCCAATGACCACGGAAAGGACATCCAAGAAATGGAAACGGTTCCACGCGACGAACTCGACGCCCGCATAGCGCGCTTGCAGGAAACCCTGGACCGCCAGGGTCTGACCGGGGCGCTCATCCTGCACAACGTGGGCACGTACTACTTCTCAGGCACGATTCAGACCTCGTTCCTCTTCATCCCCGTCCAGGACGAGCCCCTGTTGATGGTCCTCAAATCCCAGGAACGGGCCCGGAGGGAGTCCTCCCTGGACCGGGTGGTGCCCATTCCGGGACGAAGCGCAGTGGCCTCCACCCTGGCCGAGGCCGGTCTTTCCCTTGAGGGGACCGTGGGCCTGGAGATGGACGTCCTTCCGGCGTCCCTCCTCTTCTGGCTTCAAAAGACCTTCCCGGACTGCCGCTGGGAGGACGTCTCGAGCGGGATTCGAGTCCAGCGCATGATCAAGTCGGACTACGAGGTGGCCCAGATTCGGCGGGCCCTGGAGGTCGAGCACGAGGCATTCATGGACCTCACGCGGTTCATTCGAGAAGGCATGACCGAGCTCGAAGTGGACAGCCGCCTGGCCATGCTCGCACGACAGGGCGGGCATCAAGGCGTGGTGCGCATGCGTGGCTGGAACCAGGAAATGACCTATGCCCACGTGCTGAGCGGGGAAAGCGGCACGGACGCCTCGTACCTGAACAGTGCCCACGGCGGGGCGGGCACCTGCGTGGCCGTGCCCCAGGGCGCGAGCCCCAAAAAAATTCAGCGAAACGAACCCATCGAGGTGGACTTCAGCGTGGGCATCAACGGGTACCTGGGGGACCAGTCCCGGACGTACGTCATCGGGTCCCTTCCCGACCCCCTCCAGAAGGCCCACGACTGCTCCTTCAGGATCCTTGATCGTTTCAGGGCCATCGCCCGACCGGGCGTGCCATGCGAGGCCGTGTTTCGAGCCGCCGTGGAGGAGGCGGAGCAGGCGGGGCTCGGGGCGAACTTCATGGGGTACGGACCCAACCAGGTTCGCTTCGTGGGACACGGCATCGGCCTGGAGATCGATGAGATCCCGGTGCTCGCCGACGGATTCAAGCAGCCTCTGGAACCGAACATGGTCCTGGCCGTGGAGCCCAAGTTCGTCCTGCCGGAACTGGGGGTGGTGGGGCTGGAGGACGACTACCTCGTCACGCAGGACGGCGTGGAACGCCTCTCCATCACCAAGCAGGAGGTCCTGCAGGTGGAGGAGCCCGACCGCTAGGTTCGCGATCAAGGGGCTTTCAACCATGCTGCACAAAGGGACGCGGATCGATTCCGGCAGGCCGCTCTTTTTCCTGGGGGTCCGATGTACATCCTGAATCGGAAAGAACGCGGCCCCGGGGCCCTTCCCAACGTGATCGTGATCGGGGCCCCCAAGTCCGGGACCACGAGCCTGCATGAGAACCTGAGACTCCATCCCCAGATTTTCATGTCCAGAGAAAAAGAGCTTCGCTTCTTCATGGAAGAGTTCAACTGGCATCGAGGCGTGGCCTGGTACCGATCCCATTTCAGCCACAAGGCCGTGGTGCGCGGCGAATCCAGCGTCGGCTATTCCATCTATCCCATGTACCGCAAGGTCCCGGAACGCATGCATCGAATCGTCCCAAAGACCCGGCTGATCTATCTCCTCCGTGACCCCATCGATCGAATCGTCTCACACTACATTCACCTGGTCGCCGAGGGAAGGGAGGCTCGACCTTTCGAGGCGGCCGTGACGGAACCGGGTCACAACCGATACATCGCAGCAAGCTGCTACTTCATGCAGATCGAACGTTACCTCCGCTTCTACCCCCTGTCGCGGTTCCTGATTCTCACCCTGGAAGACCTGCATCGCGACCCCACCGGGGTGATGCAGAAGGCCTTTGCGTTCCTGAGGGTGGATCCCTTTTGCGCCGGCGGCAAATTCAGCGCGGTACGCCACCGTACGGCCTTGAAAAGACGAAAGAATCGGGCAGGCATGCGATTGAAGGCCCTCTCGGAGTCAAAATTCGCCGGCCTCTTTACCTCTCAGTTTCGAAGGGCCGTCGGCCGTATCCTCTATCCCCCGCTGTCGCACCCGATCTCCCGTCCCGCCCCCTCGGAAGCGTTGAGAGAGCAGCTCGCCCACCGGCTCCAGGACGATGTGAAGCACCTGCGCACACTCACAGGCCGCCGCTTCCGTTCCTGGCAGATGTAGGCAGCCTCGAGACCAGGGAGTGGACCTTTCCACCCGGCCCCGAAGGGATGGAATCCAGGCGGTCGATGCGCAAGCGGATATCCTGTCCCAGAATGGTTCGTAGCTCCGTGTCGATCACCCGTTTCGCCTTCTCCCACTCCATATCCCTTTGGAACACCACGCGGAACGTAAACCGTCGCATCTCCTCCTGGATCAGCTGCGCTTGAACAAAACCCGGAACCGTCGTGCATGCCTCGATCGCTGAGTTGACATACATCCTCCGGTCTCCGGGCAGTTGGATGAGCTCTTCCGATCGCCCGGCGACCCGCTCGAGCGTCGGAAGGGTACGGCCGCAGGCACAAGACATACGCCCCCGCGTCACCACATCTCCGAGGCGGTAGTTGAGCAGAACGGTTGCACGGTTCACGAGATTGGAAAGAACGAGATCTCCGGACCCCCCGGGTCCCACGTCGCGGCCGTTCCCATCGACCACCCGAACGGCCACGCTGTCGAGATGGAGATGCAAACCCTCCCGCTGCTCGCACTGGTATCCAATGCGAAGCGCCTCGACCGCCTGGTACAAAGAAATCACCGGGACATTGAACACCTCCTCCAGGAGACGGCGATCCGCCTCGGGCAGGACCGTTCCCCCATATCGAATCAGCTTCGGCGGATGCAAACCGATGCCTTGCTCCCAAGCGTAGCGATAGATCCGGCCGATGTAGGATCCCACCCCGCCGATCACATCGGGTCGATACCGGTTGATCTTCCGTATGCTCTCATCAAACGAGTCCGCCGGATCCATGGTCGCGCGATGCAGATCCACTCGCCCGGGAACCCACAAACGCTTCTCATAAAAGGCACGCAGCCGATCACTCACACCGCCCTTTCGATCGACCTGCATCTCCCGGTACCCAAAGCGTCTCCCGACGAAATGCGCACACACAATCCGCTGGCGATGGCCGTGCGCCAGGGCCAGAAGAACCGCGGGGGGGTCATAGGTCACATACTTGGAATACCCGGAGCTGCCTGCGGTGTGCAACTCGACGGCCTGGCGCCCGGAAAAACGATTCGAGCGAAACCGTTTCGGCTCCTTCGCCAGCTCCTCCCTTTCGAGAATCGGCAACCTTGCCAGATCTTCGGCCGAACGCATGTCGGAAGGACGCAGTCCTTCTGCATCCATGACCTCGCGGTAGTAAGGCACCGTGTCGTAGGCATGGCGGACAATGGAGCGCACGCGCCGTTGCTGGATCTCAAGGATCTTCGAAAGCGGCAGAAAAGGCAGCTTTTCTTCGACACGCGTGTGCCACGATGTATAGGCGCTGTTGACACCGCGTCTTACGAAATTCATGGCAAAATCCCTCCCGCTGTCCACTCCTGGAATCGGCGGGCGGAACTCCATCGTTCGGCCCGGTGTCCAAACCCCTTCAAGGAGGGCCGAGGGCCTCTTTTTTCGGAATCTCGGCCCTGGCTGCAACGAAGCAGCCGGTCAGGGAACGTAGCGGCGTTTGCTCCAAACGCTCGGCTTCCAAAAATAGACGATGGACCAGACCACGGAGCGGCCTGAACCCCAATCGGTTCACGAGGCCGGTGATCCCTACGCCCAGGAGACGCGGATGTTGAAGGAGGGTCGTGGTGTCCTCGACCGCAAACCCCGCTGCTTCCAGTTCTGCAATCATATGACGGAAGGAATAGGAGCGGCCGAGATAGTAGGGGACCCATCCCAGTCGGCCGACCAGACGAAGCAGAGGGTCGAATACGTTGAAATGATTATCAAGGGTCAGGATCAAGACGCCTTCCTGTTTTAGAACACGAGCCAGTTCCCGGAGACTGCGCCCAAAGTCCGAGGAGCGGGGAAAGTGATCCAGTGTGGAGGGCGAAACGATCAAGCCGAAGCTTTGACTTCGAAAGGGAAGGTGACGGACGTCCGCGGCGACAAACACTGCCCGGCAGCGGTCCTCCCTTCGGCGCGCCCCTGCGGCCATCCGTGCGGACAGGTCCATGCCCACCACGGTGTCGCCCCCCTTTTCCAATTCATGGAGAAAGGCATCGGGACCCTTTGCCTCCTCAAAGAGATCCGTCTTGAGCACTGCGCCGGCAGGCCTGGGGGTAGCCCAGCGGTCCAAAAGGCCCACATACGCCCGGCGCTTCAGCCTCCCGAGGAACGCATCCATGTAAGAGATGCGCCCTGCGGCCTCTCCTGCGATTCCATCCCAATATTGCGAAGGGGGCGTTCTCTCCTCAGGACATGGGCCGCCTGGAGGCGCTTGAGTGAAATCATGCCGCCACGGTCCGATCTTTACGAAGCCCCTCTTTGCGATAACCCGCTCTCCGTTCCTGCAAAACGTCCGGCGGGCGGGCCGGTTCTCCAGGTTGACAGCGATCAGGATCCTGTGAAAGCCGTCCTCTCGAAGGGCGCGGTAGGCAAAGCCGGAGAGGGCCGGCCCGATACCGTATCCTCTGAAATCCGGATGTGTGTACGCTTCGTAAAGGTACCCCTCGCCGGGCTTCAAGGGGATGTGCCCCTGGAGGTATTCGATCCAGCCGTTTCCCGAGGATACCCACGCCGCACCGACCATGCGATCGCCGTATCCTGCCCAGAAACATCGATCCCCCGCTTCCAGGCGTCTTCTCAGCTCGCTCTTTGCCGGTTGCGGTCGGAACTGCACGTAGGCATCGATATCTGCAGAGGTCAACCGATGGAGGTCGATGGGAAGGCGGGATGTGATCGGCGCCGGGAGATCGTCTAGAACACATTCGAGGAGCAGCATGCGCCGGTAAAAAATCTCTCCGATTGTTTTGAACCACAGGGTCTTCAGTCCCTCCTCGCGGAATACCCGGAGGGAGCTCGTCAAGACTTCCCCTGGAGTCCATGTGCGACCGATCAGCAAGGACCCCCCGCTTCGCTCACGTCAAGGTTACAGGAATTCTGTGGACTGCCAGCCAATGCCCCACCACTGTCCTGAGAACGAGGAATGCAGGCCCCGCATGCCGATGTACACACCCAGGCGCAAGCATGTCCGATCGATCCTGCGCTCGAATCCACAGCCCTTTCAGGCCCCGCCTTCCGCGCTCATCAGCTCCCGGGATACCCCCAGGGGCTTCAGGAGCCGTTGCTCGATCTCGGCTTCGACCCGATCCATTGCACCCTGATCCCGGCCCTGCTGAAAAGCGGAGGCCAGAATATCGGCCGTGCGCAATGCGCTTTGAAAGCCGGCCCTCCTTGCCTGCTCAATGATCCCCCAGTCCCCGGCCTTTATGAACGCGGAAAAGGCCTGCCGCATCTCCGGAAAGAGCTCGCGTCGAAGGCCGTCCAGAAAAGCCGTGAAAAAACCCAGAGAGGCCCTGCGCCGCTCCTGCACAATGTAGGCAAGGGGGCCGCAGGGATTCGTGTCCGCAAGCAGGTCCTTGACGGCCCGTGCCACAAGCTCGGTGGGGCTCTGCGGAAACGCGGCCACCAGCTCCTTCCAGGTCTGGCGGTCCATTCCTTCTTCCCGGGCCTCCCCCAGCTCGTGGTGGATGTAGATGTCCACCTCATCCGCAAGGATCCGGTCCAGGTGACCGTGGATCTCCGCAGGGTCCGCAGCCGTGAGCCCGTATTGCTCCAGGGCGAACCGAAGCGCCGGCCGTCCCGACTTTCCCAGGTACAGGATCCCGTCCCAGAGATACGAACGGGCCGCGTCCTTTCGCACCACAATGATCCCTTCCTGGGTGAAGGCCGGAATGGTCAGGAGGTCCCTCGCCAGCTCCCTGCCCAGGATGTACACGCGATGGCCGTTCAAGCGACGCCGCTCCTCGATGACCGCAAGGAAAAACACGGGCTTCAGCTCCCGGGCGTATCCTGCGCCGTACAGGAAGCCCAGGGGTTCCAGGAGTGCGTTGATTCCTTCCACGTCAAATGGATCAAGGGTTCGCCCAGACAGGGTAATCCCTGAGAACTCCCGCTCGGCCACCTCCTCCCATCGCTCCTCCTGGTGCCCGATCCAGTCCAGCACCTCCTCGCTTCCGCGCTCCACCCAGGGATCCAGGCCCCGTTCCCACTTGAAGAGATTCCGAAGGCGAAGGGCCAGGCCGCAGATCGAGAAGGCCCCGGCGTGCTGCGCATCCGAAATGGCGCAGTTCTCCAGCACCTGCCCGGCCACATGTTCCACGTCGATGCTCATGACGCTCCCCTCAATCCAGATGCGATATTTTACGACAAAACCGGTGCGATCGACAGAGGAAAACGGGAAGGGACGAAAACACCCGCTGGCCGCGGACACCCGAGGCGCTTCCCGCGAGGCCTTCTTTGGGATGGGTGGTGAGAAGGGGACAGCAAGCGATCGGGGCCCCTCAAGGAGGGAAGGCTTGGCCGGGGGTGCCGGAGCGAACGAAAAGGCATTCCCGGACCGGACGGTCCTGGGCGCGGCCTTTTCTTTCATAGCGGGTGACCGGGCGCGTCGGAATGGGAGGGGCAAAGCCGTTGTAAAGATTTTTCAGGCCCACGGTTTCGAGAAAGAACCGCAGGATCTGAACGGCATAGTCCTCCCAGTCGGTCACGGCATGGACATAACCGCCTGAACGAAGCCTCGATGCCACAAGCCGGGCAAACGCGGGCTTCACGAGACGTCGTTTTCGGTGCTTTCGCTTGGGCCAGGGGTCCGGGAAAAATAGATGAACGCCGGCCAGGCTGCCCGGCGGGATCATGCGCTCGAAGACCTCCACCGCGTCGTGCCGACAAACGCACAGGTTTTGCAGGCCCAAGGACTCCACCTCCCGAAGGAGCCGGTCCACCCCAGGCTTGTACACCTCCACGGCAAAAACATTCGTCTTCGGGTTTTCCAGGGCGAACCGGATCGTGGCCTCGCCCATGCCCGAGCCCACGTCAGCGACCACATCCCGTGGGTTTCCGAAGGCCGTGTGCCAGTCCAGAAAGGCGTCCTTGAACTCGATGCCGAAGCGGTCGTACAGGCCTTGAAAGGTCTGCTCCCGGGAATGGGAGAGCGTGCTGTTCCGGTGCGTGTAGCTTCGGATCTTCCTTCGAGTCGTTTCCATGACCGCGGGACCCCGCAGGATTCCCCTAGAAGTATCGGCTGGACTTCCCCCCGTGCCCCAGCATGCCACGGGCCACCAGCAGCGTCTGGTTGCGATCCTCCAGGTTCAAGGCCTGCTCCAGACCGCCTGCGTCCAGGTTCATGTTGATGGCTTCCTTGGTGAGCCGCAACCCCATGGGGTTCTTCTCGTTCATGGTCCGGGCCAGGTCCATGGCCGTCTCCAGAAGGGCCTCGCGCTCCACCACGCGGCTCGCCATGCCGAGCGCCTGGGCTTCCTCTGCCGTAAGGAAGTTCCCGGTGAGCATGACCTCATAGGCCCTCCCCGCTCCGATGGCCCTTGGCAGGAAATAGCTGCACGCCATGTCCGCGCCGCCCAGGCCGATGTTGATGTAAGCGGCGGAAAACCGCACGTCCGTAGCCAGCACGCGAATGTCCGAGGCCAGGGCAAAACTGAAGCCCAGGCCTACGGCCGCCCCGTGGGCCGCGCACACGATGGGCTGGGGGGCCCTGCGCATGGCCAGGGTGAGTCGGGCCAGCCTCGCCTGGAACCGGTAAAAGGCGTCCGTCTGCATCTCCGGGGTGCGCTTCATGGCGTCTTTCATATCGAGGCCGGCACAGAACCCGCGCTCCCCGTTTCCTCGAAGCACAATCACGTGCGTGTCCAGGTCGTCGAGCCTCTCCCGCCAGAACGTCTCCAGCTCCACCATCATGTCCCAGCTCACGGCATTGTACCGCCGGGGCCGGTTCAGCGACAGCACTCCGATGCCGGGCTCCTTCACCTCGTACTCGATCGTCTCCCAGGCCATTCGCTTTCCTCCTGCCTCGTTTTCCTTCGCCCCCGGGACGTGAATCCCGAACCGCAGGCCACGGACCTACTCCCCGTAAATGGTCTCCTCCACCAGACGATAGGCCATCTCCGTGGGCGTCAAACCCGCCTCCCGGGCCTTCTCCAGAAGCCTTCGGGTCTCCTCCCGGCAAATGCGTTCGATCCGTGCCATGAGGGCCTCCATGTCCGCCTGCTCCAGGTATGCATACTCCTCGTACCCGGTCATGACGCCTCCGATATTGTGCCACCAGTCGAGCACGAACAGGATCCCGGCCTGGTCCAGCAGGGCGGCCATTTCATACTCCTCCTCCTGGCTCGACGCGCGGAGCTGATTGTTGGCCGGTCCGGCAATGATCTTGAATCGCATGCGGGGGATGCGCTCCGGCGTGAGGACCCCCCCCACGGCACAAGGAGAGAAGAGATCGGCGTCCACGAAGTAGATGGCATCCGGGTCCACGGTCTCGATCAATGCATCCGGATGGGCCCTGCGAAAGGCCTCCACTGCCGCGGGGTCCACATCGGTGACCGTGAGGAGTGCCCCCTCGGCCAGGTAGTATTCGGCCAAGTGGATGCCCACCGCCCCGAGCCCCTGGACGGCGATCCGCTTTCCTGCCAGGGACTCGCTACCCTCCAGGAACCGCACGGCCTGCTTCATGGCGTGGTAGGTCCCCCAGGCCGTGGGCCGCCCCGTGGGGCCCAGGTAGCCCTTTGTGCCTCCGGCAAACCCGTACGAAAAATGGGTGCGCACCACATCGGCCAGCTCGGCCGGGTAGTTCATATCCGGGCCGGTGGCGTTCCGGGTCCGGTCGTTGGCATAGGCCAGGAACCCCACCTCGTCCAGATCGTCGAGTTCCACAGGAGGGGCATGGACCGTGATCTTGCACCCACCGCAAGGCACATGCGCAGCCACGTTCTTGAAGCTCATGCCCCGGCCGAGGTTCATGCCGTCGATCAGGACGTCGAACTCCGCCTCGTTCGGGTCGTGGCGGCGGATCCCTCCCATGACCACGACCTGGCTGCGGTTGTGGACGCCGACCTTCACGCTGTGGATGCTGTTGATGAAGCGGATGTCCTTTTTCTTCCAGTAAAACCCTTCCAGGAGCAGGTGCCGGCCCTTTCGCATGAGCCCGATCACCCGCTCGAGGTAGTCGGTCAGGCCATGCTTTTCAAAGAGCGCCCGGCTCTCGAGGTCGTTGTGGTACACCGCGTTCGGTGTGAGCACGCTGTACAGGGTGAAGGCCCGGTTGTAGTCCCGCCATCGCATGTCGTCGTCCCACTCCCGGCCCGTGTACAAGGCTGCCACGTCCGTTCGCCAGTCGTAGTGGATCCGAATCCGGTTCAACTCCTCGTCCCTCAGGACGTCAAAGAGGCTCTCTCTCATGGTGTGCGTTCTCCTTCTCTGATGCAGGGATATCCTGCAGCCCTTACCATAGGATGCGGGGGGAACCAACCGGAAAAAGCCGTCCCGTGCATTCGGATCGTTATCGGGTTTTCAGAAACTTCTTCTGGCTCTTCAGAGCAAAGGACCTTCCGTCCATGGCCCTGGACACAGCGAGGACGCCGTCAAGATGATCGTATTCGTGCTGGAGCAACTCGGAGAGGTCGCCACGAAGCGCCATGGAAGACGGTTTCCAATTTCGATCCCGGTATCGGATACGGCATGACGTGTGGCGTACTACCTTGACCAGTAGATCAGGGAAGCACATACAGTCATCCCACACTTCCATCCTCTCCTCACTCATGTCCTCCAGACGTGGATTGATGAAGACCGTCGAAACCTCCCCAATGGACATGTAGACGAGCCGTTTCATCACTCCGATCTGCGGTGCCGCAATCGCCCTGCCCACTCCGTATTGCTTACGGAAGTTCATGAGCGTGTCATGGAGATCCACCACCACGGACTGGATGGTCTCCAGCTCTTCCGCAAGCACGGCTTCGCTTTCATGGTACAGTTGGGGATTGCCAAGCAGGAGAACCTGACGGATGGCCATTTCCTTTCTCTCCTTCAGCAAGTGGAAGAGCTCGCCAGCCGTATTCCCGCAGCAGAAAAAGGATCTGGGACCGGGAGGATGGTCAGCCCCTAGAAAGCGCAACGGAATCAGAAGAGGAAAAGCCTTACCTGAGTTTGTTTGTATCCGCGAAATCAATACCGTGCGATCTTACCACTCGCTTACGGTTGGGATCAAGAAAGGGAGGAGGGTCGAAGGGAACAAAAGAGGCTTTCAAAAAGCGGATTCCGTGTCACCTTTGATCGCGGGTTCCGTCGATCAGGGGGGCACTATACCTGAGCGTTCAGTCCCTTTCAGGCATCAAGCTCAACCCTGACCGCCAGACCGATTTTTTCCAGCGTATACGGTTTTTTGATATAGCCGCCAACCCCCATTCTTTTGGCTTCCTTGACACGTCCGGTTTCAGAATACCCGCTCGCGATGATCGCCTTTTGACCAGGATGGGTTTCCAGGATTTTCTTATAGGTCTCCAGGCCATCCATGCCTGGCTCCATGATCATATCCAGGACCAACAGATCCGCAGAATGGTTCTTCATGTACGCAACGGCATCTTCCCCGCTTGAGAAACTTATAACCGAGTATCCCAATTTTTCCAGTATTAAAGATGCAATCTGCCGTTGTTCCTTCACATCATCCACAATCACTATGGTCTCATTTCCTTTGATCTCCTCCAGAGACACCCCGTCTTCACGGCTATGGATCGTTTTCCTGGTCGTGGGAAAATACAGATCAAACTGCGTCCCCTTCCCTTTCATGCTATGCACATCGATATACCCGTTGTGATCCTTGACGGTCCCCCAGACCACGGCCATACCCAAACCCGTTCCACTCCTACCCAATACCTTTTTCGTGTAAAACGGCTCGAATATCCGGGCCACTTCCTTGGATGACATGCCGACTCCGGAATCACGGATACGGAGTACGGCGTATTCCCCTTTTTGAATCGTGCCATATCCTGCGATCGGTTTCTCAATGGATTGGTTTTCCGTGGAGAGGACGACCTTTCCCCCATCGGGCATGGACTCTGCGGCATTGGATATCAGATTCATGATGCATTTGGACAGGTGCACAGGGGACCCTTCAATATTGGACAGATGCACATCATGATGGACCTCAACCTGCAAACCAGGATGATATTGTTTCATTTTTTCAAATTCAGGACTGCTCATGAACTCGGAAACGATATCGTTCAAACTTACGATTTCGGTGACGGCTACGCCCCTGCGTGCCAGGGCCAGAAGGTCCTGAACAATTTCTGCGGCTTTCCTGCCGGATTCCTGAATAATGGAAATGGATTTTCTTAACGGATGCCTTTCGGGGAGTTCCATTAAAAGCAGTTCGGGATACGTGACAAGACCTGACAGGATATTGTTCAGGTCATGTGCCACCCCTCCGGCCATCGTGCCGATCAGCTCCATCTTCTGCGCACGCTGGAGCTGCGCCTGAAGCTGCGTTTTCTCCTCTTCCGCCTTCTTGCGATCCGTGTTGTCCTCGAAAAGCCCCACACCCCCGATCACGTTTCCTTCCTCATCGGTCATCCCATGGCAAATGACTTTCAGGAACAGGGTTTCTCCGCTGAACACAGAAATATATTCATCCTCAAAATACCCGAGCTTTCCGTCCAAAGAATTCTGGAGCTCCCTCGACATTTTGTCATTATGTTGCATTTGCATCATATTAAAGCCAATCAATTTTTCTTTCGGAGCGCCCATGATTTCGGAGAACCGTTGATTCAAGTTCAGAATAATGCCATGATCATCAAAGTGTATGACACCAGCCGGCAGATGATTAAACAGCATCTGATATCGTTCCTTGCTCTCCCTTAACGCCTTCTCAACATTTTTCCGTTGAACAATATCCCGCGCCAATTGCTCGTTCATCTCTTTAAGCTCGAACGTTCTTTCTTCGACTTTTCCTTCTAATTCCTGCGCGTATCTCTTTACCTTCTCATCGGATTCACTTAAACGATCACTCATATGATTAAAAGCGGCAGCCAATTCACCCACTTCATCTTTATTCTGAATTTCCACATGGTGAGAAAGGGTTCCCTGTGCGATTTTTTTCACGCCTACCAGCAATTCACCGATCGGTTTGCTGAATGAGCGAGAAAAGAAAAAGCAGATGACCAACCCAATAAAAATAAAGACAACGACCAGTACTGACGAATCCAGAATGCGCTTTTTCACCTCTTCATCGATTCTTTCAAGAGAAATCCCCATCCGTATGTACCCGACAGGCTTGCCTTCGTAGCGGACAGGGGTCCTGATATCCAGCATGGAAGAGGAATGGATTTCTCCGATAAGGATTTCCTCTACTTCCATGTTGTCGGGTTTTCCTTTCACAGGAGGTTCCTTTTCTACCCGCTCATAGAAGGCCTTTTGCGCCAGTCTGAGCCCTGATTTGCTATAAATATACACATATACAACATCTTTTGACTCCAATTGTGCAATGAATTTTTCCAGGATTCCAATGTCCTCGATGATGATGCCTTCCGCTGTTTTTTGTGAAAACTCCCTGGCCAGAAGCATCCCCTTTTCTCTAAATTCTTCGGACATAATGTTTTTCATTTCAGTCAGTAAAAAGACCGATATTGCCGCCATTGAAAAGATCATCAAGGCGGATACAAGCATGAATAATCGTGTCCGAAAACGAAGCCGAAGGTCCGACAAGGGATTCCCTTTCATCAAGGCTGGCAGGATGTCATGAAATCCGGTGGTATAATCGTAGGAACAGAGGGTTATTGTTCGTCATCAGGTCAAGGTTTAATGGCCAAATACCGCCATTGAACTGGTCAAATTTCCCATAAAGATGCCATAGCCACGAATATTTCCCTGCTCTCCTGCTGTAAATGTGCCGATATATGGCTTTTCTTTCATCTTTTTATTGGTTTCATTCACCAGCAATTGAAGATTTTCCCTATTTTTACCGAATTGGGAGAAGGCTGCCCCCCGGCAATAATAGTGCAAACCTCCAGCGAGTT